>Ga0081455_10000235_pt1 | contig 71796 bp, 62 predicted proteins | sample TabmetS3T2R1_FD_70207 | JGI IMG/M metagenome (GOLD analysis project Ga0081455, IMG submission 70207) | Tabebuia heterophylla rhizosphere microbial communities from the University of Puerto Rico - S3T2R1 | ecosystem: Host-associated > Plants > Roots > Rhizosphere ...
TTCGAGATCGTTTCTACCGCTTTTGGAAAATTGGTTGATAAAGTAGCGGACCCTTGGGTGTTCAATCACCGCTTTAGAAAATTCCAACCGACGGCGCTCAACGGGTAGCTCTATGGCTTTGTTAAGGTCGTTCTCCAACGAATTCAAGAAACGATCTTCTGCGCGGGGTCCGGAGGCCTGTCGCGAGAGCGAAGAATCGTTCGAACTTGATGTCGTTTTGGTATTTGCTTCTTGCTGATCGGGTTTTGGCGCGGCTTCGCCGGTGCTCTTTGAACTGGTGTCGAGCGTGGACAGCGCCAGCAGCTCTTCCTCCCGAACATCGGGCTGCCCAACAGCCACCGCTGTTTCCTCATACTCGCTAGCGGATGAAGGTTGACGAGACGGGTTGTCAGCTTGGTTGTCTGGTGTTGACCGGAGAGAGAGTGGCGCGCTGCGCACCAGGGTTAGTGGAAACTGTGCACAGCCATGTAAGAGGCCAACCGCCAAGCCGAGGACTAGAATTTGAGTTCGCGTCGACATCGCTTGGTCACCGACGAACTCGCGAAGGCTACTCGAATCGTCGTCACCGCGCAACCCGAAAGTGCTTGACAATTGATCGTCTAAGTCTCTAGATTCCTCAGCGATGCCAAAAAATTGAAAAAGATTGACAGATTGGAGCAAAAAAAAATAAAAAAATATCTCAGCGAATTGCAGTATGACAAGGAAGGAGGCGCTGTTGTGAAGACAATCGCCTTGATGATGGCGGTGATTTGTTTGGGCCTGGCATCTGTCGTGGCGGGAGCGGAAAATACCAAATACCCGGCGCCCCGGTTTCCCTCCTATCTGCGACCCCCCAAATCCATCGATGATGTTATGCCCTTTGCACGGGCCGCCGTGCGCCAAACCGGCGGGCGCACCCCGCTGGGCTTGGTCGAAAAGGGTATGGGTGCATTGATTGTAAGCGAGGTTAGCGCGGATGCGATGGTAATGCAGGCGATCAAGAAGGCCTACGAGGAACGCGGCGTCAAAGTCTACATCGTATCCGAGGACGAGCTCTTGGAAATTAACAAAGAAGAAGCACAAAAAGCGATCCAGGCCATGCATTGGTATACGTCCGAGCAAGGTTACATGGAAGTCCGTCGATGGATCGACGATTTGTTCGTCGATGCGGAAGTGCCAAAGAAGTGGCTGAAGGAACGGCGGCCCGACTTGTACAATGCCATTTACACCAAGGGCGAGGAGGTGCCTCAGAAACAACGGGAAACGGCAAAACAGTTCGGGGGCGGCAACGTTGCAGAGACGATCGTAAAGTATCTGGATCAGCACAAAGATATCAACGCGGTTTTCTGGCGCCGTGGTGGCCGGCCGCGCACCGCGCGACTCCTCAAGCAGCACAGCTCCAAGTTTTACGGCAATTTCATTTTCGATAATCGCTACGAATTGATGAACAAGGCGGCGACGTTCCCAGGCGACGTCTGGCGCTTAGCCGAAGAGCGAGTGCTGGAGTCGCTGGCTTGGCTGGATCGCGTGGAGGCATCCGACCCGGAAGGAACCCAGATGCATTTCGAATTGACCGAAGAAGAGGCGAAGATCTGGGCCTCCGGGGCATACAATCAAGGCCATCTTTTCATGTCGCCCTATCAAGCGACGGGTCGGTTTCCCTATTCGGTGGTGGATTATCCCGCGATTCAGAAAAAATGGAACGCCCCACTGCAAACCAAAGTCACGGGGGTTTTCGCCGGCACCAGCAACCATACCGGCTCGTTTCCGCGCATCGAAGTTCACGTGAAAGACGGATATGTGACTGACGTTAAAGGCGGTGGAACTTATGGTGAGCTGTGGCGGGAGTTTCTCAAGTACCCCAAGATCAACGAGCTGAATTACCCTTATCAAGAGAAACCTGGCTACTGGTGGTTTTACGAGGCCGGCTTGGGAACTAATCCCAAATTTTTCAAGCGGCCCGACGAAAACATGGCCGGGAATAATTTATCCGAACGCAACAATTCGGGTGTTATTCATTGGGGCTTCGGCGGCAGCGTGGTCCATGATCCGGACAAGCCGGAAGAATCGAAGGCGTGGATCGACTTTCCCAAACAAAATGGGTTGCCCAAAGACCATTGGTGGCATATTCACAACATGTTGGTCACGTACCGGGGCAAAGTCAGGGGAACGAAGAACACTTGGATCACACTCATCGACAAAGGCGAGCTTGCGGCATACAAGAGTCCTGAGATTCGTGCGCTGGCATCGCGCTACGGTGATCCCAACGAAGTGCTGGCCGAAGATTGGGTGCCGCACATTCCAGGCATCACCGCGCCGGGCCGTTATGAAGATTACGCGAAGGATCCGTGGAAGACATTTACGGAAGTCATGAAAAAAGTGAATGCCGGCACCTACGAGTTTTTCTACCCGGTCGTAAGATCCAAGAAATAGGGAGGCGGGTCATGAAGTTATTAGGTGTGGGGTTGCTTTTACTTGGGATGAGTCTCGCTGAAGTCGCTTTCGGTGCTGAGCAAACAAAATATCCTGCGCCGCGCTTTCCGTCCTACGTGAAGCCGCCGAAATCGATCGAGGACATCATGCCTTTCGCTCGCGCCGCGGTGCGCCAGACCGGCGGCCGTACCCCTTTGGGTCTGGTCGAAAAGGGAACATTGATCGGCCTGGTTACCGAGGCAGTTGCTGACGATACCGTCCTGCAGGCCATCGTCCACGCCTACAAAGAGCGTGGCGTTGAAGCGCGCATCATTCCGGAATATGAACTCGCAGGCGTCAGCCGTGAGGAAGTCTTGCAAGCGATCAAAGCCAACAAGTGGTACACGTCGGAATTGGGTTTCATGGAGATCAAACCCTGGATCACCCAGCGCTTTGCCGATCCCGAAGTGCCGAAAAAGTGGTTGCGCGAGCGGCGGCCGGATATTTACAACGCGATGTTCTCGCGAGATGACGAGGTTATCACGCCGGCGCACAAAGAAATTTTCGCTAAGCTCGCGCAAAGAAATATGGGCGACTTGCTCGCCAAATATCTGGATTCGCACCCCGAAGTGAAGGGCGTTTTCTGGCGGCGAGGAGGACGCCCCAACACACGCAAGGCGATGAAACACCAGGGCGAAAAACTTCTTGGAAACTTCATTTTCGACAACCATTGGGAGCTGATGAACAAAGCCGCGACGTTTCCGGGCGATGTCTGGAAACTCACCGAAGAGCGGGTCATCGAGTCGTTCGCCTGGGTGGATCAGGTGCACGTGACTGATCCCGAGGGCACCAACTTCACTTTTTCACTGACCGAGAAAGAAGCGGAAGTATGGGCCGAAGGCGCTTATCAGCAGGGCCATCTTTACCTCTATCCGACTCAGGCGACGCGCGGCTTTCCTTATTCAAAGGTTGACTATCCCGCACTGACAAAACATTGGCTCGCTCCGGTGCTGATCAAAGTGAACGGCGTGTTCGCCGGAACCAACAACCATTACGGGGCCTATCCCAGGATCGAAGTGACTGTGAAAGACGGTATCGTTCGGGACATCAAGGGCGGCGGCATCTATGGCGACCTGTGGCGGGAATTTATCAAGTATCCGCAAATCAACCAAGCACAGTATCCATTCATGCCCGAAAAGGGTTACTGGTGGCTGCATGAGGCCGGGCTGGGGACCAATCCGAAGTTTTTCAAACGACCCGATGAGAACATGGAAGGCAACAATATATCGGAGCGCAACAACGCCGGGGTGATTCATTGGGGTTTCGGCTTAAACTTGTTGCATGGGCCTAAGGAGGCTTTGTTACCGAAGGAATGGATAGATTTCACCAAAACCGCGAACCTTCCGGACGATCACGGTTGGCATATTCATAATTTGTTGCCTACCTACAGAGTGAAAGTGCGGGGGACCAAGAATAGCTGGATCACATTGATCGATAAAGGCGAGTTGACCGCTTTCAGGAGTCCCGAGGTGCGCGCGTTGGCCTCGCGTTACGGTGATCCGCGGGACGTGCTCAGTGACGATTGGGCGCCACATCTCCCAGGCATCAACGCGCCCGGCAAATACGAAGATTACGCGAAGGATCCATGGAAGACGATCTCGGGGGTCATCCAGCGCATTCAAACCGGCAGCTACGAGTATTTTTACCCTCCAGTGAACGCGAAGAAATGAGAGGAGCGTATGAAATGTCTTATCGCCTTGGCGTTTGTCGCAAGCTTGGTGTGTCCGAGCATCGGGGGAACCGCGGAATCGGTTAAGTATCCCGCGCCTCGATTCCCGTCTTACGTGCGGCCGCCCAAGTCTATTGAAGATGTCATGCCGTTTGCCCGTGCCGCGGTGCGCCAGACCGGCGGTAGGACTCCGTTGGGCTTGGTCGAGCAGGGGCAAACCGTTGCGATTTTTACCGAGCCTGCGGCGGACGAGATGGTGCTTCAGGCGATCAAGCGTGCCTATGAAGAGCGCGGCGTAAAGATCCAGATTGTACCCGAGCACCAACTGTTGGGTGTGAGCCGAGAAGAGGCCCTGAGGGCGGTGAAGGCAAACCGCTGGTTCACTTCAGAACAGGGCCATATGGAAGTTCGTGCGTGGCTCTTGCAACGTTTCGGCGATGCGGAAGTTCCGAAAAAATGGCTCAAGGAACGGCGACCCGATCTATATAAGTTGGTCTTCCAGCGCGAGGATGATGCTGCTCAGGATCTCGTCGATCTGGGGCGAAAATTTGGCGGTAAGAGCGTCGGCGAAGCGATTGTGAAGTATCTCGACCAACATAAAGACGTGAATGCAGTCTTCTGGCGACGGGGAGGCCGGACAGTAACACGCAAGTCTATTGAGCCGTACGGGAGCAAATATTTCGGCAATTTTATTTTCGACAATCGCTACGAATTGATGAATAAAGCCGCGACCTTCCCTGGAGATCTTTGGCGCTTGGTCGAAGAGAGAGTGGTTGAGCCGCTCTCCTGGGTCGACCGAGTCGAAGTCAAAGACCCGGAAGGGACGAACTTCGCTTTCGAATTGGACGACAAACAGGCGCAATCGTGGGCCGAAGGGGCTTACCAGCAGGGCCACCTTTTCATGTTTCCACATCAAGCGACCGGACGTTTCCCCTATTCGTCTGTCGATTACCCGGCGTTCACCAAGAAATACAACCCACGTTATTTGGTTAAAGTGAACGGCGTCTTCGCCGGGACGAGCAACCATACCGGCTCGTTTCCGCGCATCGAAGTGCACGTGAAAGACGGCTATGTGAAGGAGGTCAAAGGCGGCGGTAATTACGGCGAGTTATGGCGCGAATTTCTCAAATATCCAAAGATCAATGAACTTACTTACCCTTTCCACGACCAACCGGGCTACTGGTGGATTTACGAAGCCGGTATGGGCACGAATCCAAAATTTTTCCGACGGCCGGACGAAAACATGGAAGGGACGAACTCTTCGGAACGAAATAATGCCGGGGTGATTCATTGGGGCTTCGGCCTTCGTTTGGATCATGGGCCCGACAAAGCGGTGGAATCCAAAGAATGGATGGATTTCGCCAAGCAGAATGGCTTGCCCAATGATCACTGGTGGCATATCCATAACACCTTGCCGACCTATCGTGTGCGCGTGCGCGGCACAAAAAATAGTTGGCTGACTCTCATCGATCGCGGCGAGGTCGCGGCGCTCAAGAGCCCTGAGATACGCGCGCTAGCCTCACGCTATGGCAATCCCGATGAGGTGCTCAGTGACGACTGGTCGCCGTATATCCCCGGTATCAACGCCCCTGGACGATACGAAGACTACGCTAAAGATCCGTGGAAAACTTTCAGCGAAGTGATGCGCAAGATAGAGGCCGGCACCTACGAGTATTTTTATCCTGCTCCGAAAGCCAAAAAATAGCTTCAAAAGTATCATGATCGGCCTTCGCTTTCGGCTCGCTCAAATTCTCGGCAAGAGAGCGTTCTTTGCTTTTGGTATCGTTACGCTCTTGGTTGCCAGTCTATTGGCGGCCATCAATCTAGCTTCCCATTACGCCCTGAAGCTTTACATTGACGATCAGCTCTCGCGTCTATCCTGGGACGTCGCTTTATATCAAACCACCGATTTTTCCATCTCCGCTGAGGTTTCGCCTGAGCTACGCAATATCGCCGGCATTCAACGTGTCGAGAGCTTGAGTTTCCTCCGCTCTAAACCGCCGCCGGAAGCGATTCTCATGGTTGACGGCAAACCGCTTGCCTCGCCCTGGGTTTCGGTTCTCTCCGCAAGCGACGTGTCCTTATTACCGCCGCAGGCCCGTCCCGCGGCAAATCAAGCGAAGGGCGCTTTTCTCGCGCTCGTGGGCCCGGAACAACACATGGGCAAAGCTTTCTTAGCTCTCCAAGGGGCGCGCCGATTCACGGTGCGGGTTTACTCGGAGCACAAGAAGACCAGCTCGGGAGTGTTCGACATGCCTCTGCGCGGGATCGTACGGCTGGAACGCTCGGAAGTGAACCGCTACTTCATGGATGAGATCGGTTCCATCTCCTTCGTTCCTTATATCGGTGTGATTCTCGTCGTGCCCCACGACTTTCAGCTGCTGCAACGCTTCGATGCGCTCTCGCGCGGCGCGCTGGGCGATCATACGGACATTCACGTGACGGCAGGAGAATATCTTCCCGAGGTGGTACATCTCGCGCGCGTCGATCGAAAGGCGCTGATTTCAGGATGGGATATCGCGGGTTCGCTGGCGAATCTGGAAAAGCTCCACGGCGAAATCGATCAGAAGGCCAAGTCGCTGGGGCCGACGATTTTCGTCGATAACGCGATCCTCGTGCTGCTTAAACGGATGGCGGAAATTTCCCGGCTGATCGGCTTGGCGACGTTGCTGATCGCGATTCCGTTGCTCGCCATCGCATGGATGCTGGCATCCAATCTGTCCTCGCTGTTGATACTCAACGAACGGCGCAAGCTCGGTCTCATGCGGCTGCGGGGCGTACCCGGCAAACTCCTGGGTCAAAGCCTTTTGATCTCGATCGGTCTCGGTGGGCTCATCGGCGGTGTCATCGGCCTGGTTTTGGGAACGGTTATCCCACTCTACATTTACGAAGGCGGCATCCTGTCTTGGACCGCCCTGTCACGTGTTCAGGGACCGATGATGATGCTGATTTTTCTCATCGTTGGGCTCACTCTAGTCCTGCTAATCAGCCGACGGTTGGTGCGGTACGCCACGACGATCTCACCGTTGGAAGCATCACGGCGGGTGGCGGTGTCGGAATCCGCAGAGGCGCGCACGCGTTTCGGCTTATTCGAATGGCTGGCACTGATTATCGGCGCCTACAAGATCTTGGGCTGGATCATCGATTACAATTTGTCGTCTCATTTAAGTGCCACTGAAGAAGATAGCGCCGCCTGGATCACGTTGGTTCAGGTTCTGTCGACAATCGACCGCGCGCTGGATTTCGTCGCGTTGCCGTTGTTTGTTTACGGCCTGGTTGCGCTGCTGGTTGCTCAACGACGCTTGATGAGCTGGCTTCTCAGCGCGGTCACTTATTGGGTCGGCGGGCGGCTGCGCCCCCTGTCCCTCACCCACATGTCGCTCAAGCCGCACCGCATCTCCAGCTTTCTCTTGATCGTCGGATTGATGGCAAGCGTGAGTTTGTATCCGAGCATCACGTCGAAGTCTTTTGAAGACAAGGCATTGCGCGGCGCCACCGTTCAGGTCGGCAGCGAATTGCACGTTTCGATCAACCCCACCGATCTGGTTTCGGCGGAGCAATTGGAGCAAGGACTCGGCGGACAGGTGCAAGCGATTCGGAGCGCGTTGAAGCAACGTCTGGCAGAGTTTCGGCACCCGGCTGTGACTTCGACGGAATACATCTTCGAAGCGATCCTGCCCGGCTTTTTCTTTCCCGGTTATGGGCTCAGCGGCGTGCCGCTTTACCTGATCGACGAACCGCAACGTTATCTGAAGACCGCTATCTTCGAGGAGAAACTAGGCGTAACCGGAAAATTTAGCGATGTGATCGCGGAACTCAAAGGGCAAACCATTGTCGCGTCGCCGCCGGTGGCGGCGTTTTGGAACTTGAGCGCCGGCGAGCCGGTGCTTTTGGGCGCTGATCTGAACAAGAAGCCGGTTTTGGTTCCAGCGAGCGGGATCGTCGGCTTTCTTCCCGGCATGCCGCCGCGCAGCATTTCCGATCGCCAGAGCTATGTTTCGGCACGTATCGATTATTTGAACTATCTTTCGAGCACCGACGCCTACCTTGCCGGAATGATGGACAATCAGAGGTTTGCGAATCTCAAGGTTCTGATTCCGCGGGTGTTGATGCTGGTCCGCGTCAATTCCAACGGTGACGCGGGCGGAATCGTGAATGCCCTGGCGCAAACTCTCAAAGCGCGCCCCTTGGAGGTGCGTGAGCTCCAAGGTGAGCTCAAAAAAGTCGGCGGGGACATGTTCATCTTTCTCGCGCTAGAGAATATGCGCATCTATCTTGTGGGTGGCGTGCTCTTGGCGCTGATCGCGATTCTTGCCATCGCCCTGACCAATTACCTCGAAGACCGCCGCACCTTGGGACTTTTGCGCGTGCGCGGAGTTTCACCGGTGCTGCTCTTTAGATTTTTTGCATCGAGTCTGCTGGCGCCCGCGCTCCTCGGTCTTTTGGTCGGCTTGTTGGTCGCCGGCGCGGCCGGCTTCGGTTTGACCAATCTGATTTGGAGTTTGCGTGAGCTGAAATCCGTGGTGCATCTATTGCCAACCCATTTGGTGATTTCGGATTGGACGGTGTGGATCAGCCTGGGTCTCTTAGCGGTTATCGTGGCCATCGCGCTGCTCTTTAGTCTGTGGGTTTTTCGACGTTCGGCGCGCGCTAGCATGACGGAAAGTTAGAAGTTCAAGATCGAGGAGACTAGATGAGTGACAACGGATTTTTTAAGAACCGCGGCGTGGAAGTTAAGGTCTCGAAGCTGACTAAGTCCTATAGCACCGCGGCCGAGCAGGTCCGAGCCCTCAAAGGAGTCGAGTGGCAGATCGGCTCCGGCGATGCGGTGGCGCTAATGGGACCCTCAGGTTGCGGGAAAACGACCTTGCTCAATATTCTCGGCGGTGTCGATCATCCCACGGGTGGCGACATTCTTGTCGGAGATCAGCGATTGACTTCGCTGTCGGAGCGTGACCTGGAAAAATATCGGCTGCATAAAGTCGGATTCGTTTTTCAATTTTTCAATCTCATCCCCACCTTGACTGCGATGGAAAACCTGGAGCTGCCGATGATGGTTGCAGGAATCGGCGGAGAAGAACGAAAGAGTCGATCAGACGGACTACTGCAAATGGTCGGACTGGGCGCCAAAGGGCACAAACGGCCTGAGGAATTGAGCGGCGGTGAGCAGCAACGGGTGGCGGTCGCTCTGGCGCTGGCCAACGATCCGGCGCTTATCCTTGCCGATGAGCCCACCGGTAATCTCGATACCGAAAACACCAAAACCATCTCAGCGCTTTTCTTGTCGCTGGCGGACCGTTATGGCAAGACGGTGATCATGGCGAGTCACGACCCGAAAGCCGTCGAGCAATTTAAGAAGGTCTACAACATGCGGGATGGAAATTTTGTGTGACTCGGTTGAATAATGGCGGAATGACACCCGGGGCGGGCAGCGAAGCCATGTCCAAGAAATGGAGGCACTTATGAAACGACGGTTACTGGCGGCAGGGCTGGTAGCTAGCATAGGACTGGCTCCATGGGCGTATACAGCTGAGCCGATCAAATATTCCGCGCCACGGTTTCCTTCCTACACCAAAGCGCCTAAATCGATCGAAGAGGTTCTGCCTTTTGCCCGTTCCATCGCACGACAGACCACCGGCTTGCAAGGAGACGGATTCGGCATACTCAAAGAGGGCGAGAGCGTCGCGCTGGTGTTGACGGCGACCGCCGAGGACATGGTCGTGCAAGCGATCACGCGCGCCCTCGAAGAGCGCGGCATCAAGGTGAATCTGCTGTATGAATATGAGCTGGTCGGTGTGAGCCGTGCTGATGCTGCAGAACTTCGTAAAGCGCGCCGCCAATTCTCTTCGGAACAAGGCTACATGGAGGCAAGAAGATGGATCGATGAACGCTTTGCCGATCCCGAAGTGCCGAAGAAATGGCTCAAGGAGAGGCGACCCGATCTTTACGACGCGCTCTACCCCGCAAAAGCCGAGATTCCCGATCGCTTGAAAGAGGTTGCCAAGAAACTCGACCGAGAGAATATCGGCAAGGGAATTAAGCTGTTTCTAGAGAAGAACCCGAACGTAAGAGGGTTTTTCTGGGGCACGGGTGGCACCACCACGTTGCGGCGTTACGTGCGTCCTTATGAAGACAAGTATTTGGGCGTGATGGTGTATGACAACCGCTGGACGGTGATGAGCAAGATTTCTCAATTCCCTGGCGATGTGTGGCGATTGGCTGAGGAGCGGACCATCGAACCGATCGGGTGGACCGACCGTTTGGAGATCACGGATCCGGAAGGGACCAATCTGACCAGCGATCTCACCGAAGATATGGCGGAAAGGTGGGCGCGCGGCGTATACCAGCAAGGACATCTGTACATGTTTCCCAACCAGGCGACAGGACGGTTTCCCTATTCTGTCATCGAATACCCGGCATTTCAGAAGAAATGGAACCCACGATCGCCGACGCCAAAGCCCAATGGCGTCATCGCCGGCACGGCGAATCATGCGGGTCATTTCCCGCGCACCGAAGTCCAAATCAAAGATGGCTTCGTCGCTGATGTAAAGGGGACCGGCGTGTACGCCGAAGCCTGGCGCGAGTTCCTCAAGTATCCAAAGATCAACGAAGTCACCTATCCTTACCACGACCGCCCCGGTTATTGGTTACTCTACGAAGCAGCGCTGGGGACCAATCCAAAGTTTTTCAAACGGCCAGACGAAAACCGGCTCGGAGAAAACACGACGGAGAGAAATCGGAGCGGCGTGATGCATTACGGCCATGGCATTCGCGTGCATCATGGACCGGATTCGCCGGAGTGGGCCAAAGAATGGGTCGAGTTTACCAAGAAAAATAACCTGCCCGACGATCACTGGTTTCATATTCATAACTACTTCACGACATACCGGCTCCGCGTGCGCGGCACAAAGAATACCTGGGTTACCGTTGTCAACAAGGGGCGCATGTCCTCGCTGGATAGCCCCGAAGTTCGCGCTTTAACCTCGCGCTATGGCGATCCAAAGGAACTGCTGGCGGAAGATTGGGTGCCGGAAATTCCGGGTATCAGTGCGAAAGGGCGGTACGAAGATTACGCCAAAGACCCATGGAAGACCGTGGTGAATATCTTCCAGAAAGTGGATGAGGGGACGTACGAGCATTTTTATCCGATGGCGAAGGCGGCGAAGAAGTAAAGATTCCGGCTGTGTCCGATGTCGACAGCAATTTATTAAGAGTTCATTGGTTAGTAGACGAGACAACTGAGGGATGAGCCGTGGAAAGCGCGGGCACCCGAACCTGAAGAAAGCGTTCAGGCCCTGGCCATCGGAATAACCACCCCTTGGAGCGGATCGGGTGGGGCCTACAAGTCACAGACCTATTGCCCGCGCTTGGAAGGGCTCGTCCCTTGGTTCTGGAAACCGAAGTTGTCTACATACTTATGAACTCCTTAATAAGAAGGTCTACAACATGCGGGATGGAAAGTTTGTCTGATTAACTTGCTACGATGCTGCGATCAAAAATTTTAAAACCAGCCCGAATCTTGCCTATGAATCCGCTCGGATTCGTCTTGGGTTTTGTCGGTCAATTTTCCGGCAGCCCAAAACTGACTGAGTCCGATAACAGCGCTTGCGATTAACGATAGCACGACATCGAAACGCCAAACTCCAGCACTCACCTTTCCAAGGAGACCGATGACGGTCAATAGCACTATAGCAACGGCGCTGCCGATCGCTCCGAATAGAAACAATCTGACAAGGCGTGAAAGTCGATTCAGCGGCGAAAAAGCGGCCAGCGCGAAGACGATGATGAGCGTGAAGAATGGCGCAAGAAAAAGCGCGACCAAATCTACGGCTTGCTGGCCTCGTTGCACGTGCTTCCTTAACCAGATCCAAGTATAGCGCGCGGCTTTGATCACTTCCATCTCTGGGTGTCGCCGATTCGACAGCTGATCAGGGCACGTTTTGACAGCCTTCTTTCAGAGTGATAGCTGAAGTGCTGGTTTGTCCAACGGCAATGCCATGTATAACGCGTCTATAAAAAAGCCCGTCTGGCTTGCAGCAGCGCTCTATCTGTCTGTGCTCACCGGGAGCGCTCTTGGTGAAGACATCACCGTTTCGTACGCTGCGCTCACCGCCGCCTATATGGATCATATCGTGGCCATCGAAAAGGGCTACATCCTCGAAGAAGGGCTGAATGTCAAAATCATGAGAGCTGGAGGAGGGACGGCAACCCAAACCTTGCTGTCAGGACAATTGCATTTCAGCTCGTCGGCCGGTACTGCCCTGAGCGCGGCGCTACGCGGCGGCCTCGTCAAAATTGTTTACACCAATATGTCGCGCCCCACTTACAGGCTGGTTTCAAACAAGCCTGAGATTAGGACTCTGCAAGACCTGGTGGGGAAGAAGATCGCTATCAATACTTTCGGTGATACGGGTCATCTCGCCACGCTTTTACTTTTCAAGAAGTATGGGCTGGATACAAAATCCTTTCTCTTTATCGCGGTCAGAAACGAAGCCCGCTTTCCCGCTTTTGTGTCGGGCTCCGTCGATGCGGCGCCCTTGAGTCCCAGGGATATCGCTCAAGTGGGCCCGCTGAAGGGTCACATTCTCGCCGACACGACAAAAGAAGTTCAACTGGTTTGGAACGGTGTTGCGGTTTCCGGCAAACTGCTCGCAGAGAATCCTCTGCTGGTTGAACGTTTCCTCCGCGCAGTGGCAAAAGGCAGAGAATTTGCGCGCCGTTATAAAGAACCGACGATTGCGATGATAAACAAGTACACTCCAACGCCGTCGGACGTGTTGTCCTTGGATTATGACACGGTCTTGGAAAGTATGACCGAGTCGGGCTGGGTGACGGATGATGTGCTTAGAGACGAAATTGCGACCAGAGGAGAGTTAATCAAGGTGACCAAGCTGCCCGAGCCCGGACAGCTATTTGACTACCGCATTATCAAAAAAGTTTATGCCGAGCTTAAAAAGAGTTGGAAGCCGAAGCTTTGATCTAAAGCGCCGAATTAATGTAGCTATAGCTAAGGAGGCAACGTATGGCGAAAAAAATCCGTGAGTTTATGACGCATAGGGATCCGGATGAACATATTTGGGTAGAACGAGATGAAAGCGCCGTTATTGGCACCGCTCGCATGGGACAAAGGTTAGTGCCGAAAATTCGCCCCTTTGATCTGCTGCGCAGCGCGCCTCGCTCCGGAAATCGCACGCAAGTCATGGTATGGGAAGGCGACACTCTGCGGATCGCCGTCGAAAATCTGCTCGGTCTCGAGGAGCAGTTGACGCGCGCCGCGGATCACGATCTGGTTTACTTCCAGTTCTGTGGGCGTTCCACCATCGAGAGCGAATGTGGAGTTGTGGAGCTTGAAGCTGGGGAATTTGTTTTGGTTCCTGCGGCCATCTCCCATCGCTCCAGTGGCAAAGACGAGTGTCTCCGAGTCAGAATTGCGACTCGAGAGTTGGTGAACTTGGGAGTAGATCCTGAAAAGCCGCTCGCGGAGACGAAATTCAAGGTCAGACCTTCGGAATCTTTTTCAACACAGGCGAACGGTCGCCAAGACGCTCAGAACGGCCGCATCCTGGAACACATCACTTTCTGGGATCCACAATCCGATGTCTGGATCGAGCGAGATCCTGCCGCATTGATCGGCACCGTTACTGACGGTTCCCGTCCCTTCAAGAAAATTCGAGGGTTTGACTATTTTACCGGTATGACCGGAAAGGGCGGTGCTAAAGCGCCGGTACTTTATACCGGTAAAGAATTCAGGATTGACGTCTACAACCTTGAGGAAGAGCAACGGGGATTTCACCGAGGCTGCGACGAGGACGAGATTTGGTTTCAGTTTCGCGGCCATTCGCTAAACCATACGGAGTGGGGCGCCATGGAGCTAGACGCTGGGCAGACTGCGATGATTCCTCGTGGTATTGCGCATCGTATTACCGGAAGCCCAGGTTTTCTCCGGATGGTATTTTACAGTCGCGGGATAGTCCATCCGAAAGCTTTCAACAATATCTCCGAAAGAGAAACAAGGTTTGAAGTTCAGTAAGTAGACCTAATGAAAAAATGGCGCATGAAACAATCCAACTGGATTTCTCTGGGAGTCGGCGTCCTGGCGTCAGTAGGTTTACCCTGTTTTCTCCTGGCCGCGGACGGTCAGACGGAATGGGAACGAACTTTGGCGGCGGCGAAGAAAGAAGGGCCGCCAGTCATCGGTATCCCGGCTAGCAGTGAATTACGAAAAGCGATCGGGACAACGTTTAAGGAGAGGTTTGGTATCGATATAGAGCTCTTTCCGAGCCGAGGTCCGGAGAATGTCACGCGCATCATCAAAGAATACAGCGCCGGTGTTCGTTACTTTGATGTGCTCGTAGCCGGAGGAGCGACGCCGCTTGCCATGGTAGCGGCAGGAGCGGCAGACGATTTTCAACCCTACATGATACTGCCCGAGGTCAAGGATCCGAAAAACTGGTGGGGCGGGCACATCTGGGAGGACAATGTCAGCACAAGACGTTACGTCTATGCCTTTCTCTGCTATACGAGCGAGACCTTCTGGCAAAACACCGGTCAGGTCGAGCCGCAGGAAATGCGCTCCTTCGATGATCTTCTCAATCCCAAGTGGAAAGGCCGCGTCGGGTTTCTTGACCCGCGAAATCCCGGCTCAGGACAGAACACTTGGGCTTTTCTCTGGAAAGTAAAAGGAGAAGAATTTCTCGGCAGGCTGGTGCAGCAAGACCTTCTGATCAGTCAAAACCAACGTCAACTCGCTGAAGGCCTAGCGAAGGGGAAGCTCGCTTTTACGATCGGCCTCAGTCATTACAGCTACGAACCGTTCATAAAAGCGGGGCTGCCGGTCAAACCGGTGCCGAGAATCAAAGAGGGAGCTCACGCCAACAACGGCAGCGGTGTCGTCACGGTGGTGAAGAACCCTCCGCATCCAAACTCTACTAAAGTATTTATCAATTGGTTGCTTGGGAAAGAAGGACAGGAGCTCTACGGCAAGGCGATGCTCCAGGGGACGCGCCGGCTCGACGTGGATACGCAATGGCTGAAGGAGTCAGGCATCGAGGGCTGCAAAGATATCATGACCGTGGACGACTATTTTCGCCTGGAAACCCACCTGGAATCCTCGGTCAACAAACTCAGGAAGCCGGCGACGGCGCTGGCTGAGAAACTCTTGAGCAGAAATTGAACCCGGATTCGCAGTTGCAATCGACAGAAACCGCGAGACGCAACCCTTCCGCAGCAAAGACGATAGGTTGCCGCTCTGAGCAGACATCGATCAGCGATGCTTGGAGGGAATGCTAAGCTCATAGCAACGACGTGCGGGAGCGCAAAATGACTTTGAGACTTCACAGTCGGACGCCTTCGCTGCTCCAGGGTTCCGCCTCGCTCTCTACAAAGTCGGCTTAACTACGGAATCCGGGTTGAAGCCAGAGAAGTGAGTGGCTTCAACTGCGGAGGGTGGCTCGGATTGCAAATCGTTTATGTTTTGAAATCGGGATAGCCTACCTTGGCGGCTTTTTCTTTGTAGTCTTTGACTAACTCTTCTCGCGGCTTCTCGTGGATCCAAACCGCTTCGGTGAAGCTCCAGAGCGTAAACGGATGGGCGCCAAGGGCGTAAAGTTTTCCGTAGTCCTTGGTCGCTAGCGCTTCGCGCTCGTCGGGTGTGAATTTTAGCTTCTGGCTCTTTTCCCATTTCTCGACAAACCCGCGCGGGTTGCTCACGTATTCATCCTCCGCGGACTTGTTCATATTAACGTCATGAATCAGCTTGTTCATCAGGTATTTGCTCATGATAACTCCTTAAGTACGACGATGGCGAGAACGACTATTCGCCCGCTTGCTAGATCGGGACCGCCGAGCTGAAAGCCAGTTGGCGAACGATGTGTGACTTTCGCCGGAAGGGTTGCCAGCCAGCAACCCTTTGACGCTAATGTCCTCGTCAACGCTTTCCCAATGTATTCCTTGGCCCTTACCGATTAACCGCCAACTCTTACGTTCTTTCTGCGAGGCATGCAGCAATCTAGAATACCAGGACAAAGGCACAGAGATTGTTCGCCCGTCGCTTAGATCGACAGATAGAGTATCCTCGGTGATGGTTACGTTTTCGGCATCCGGTACTTCAATTTCAACCGCGGAAGTACGCATTCCAAGCCTCCAACAACTCCTTTTGCTTTTTCGTTAGAATTCTCTGAATTCTACTAAGCTCTAACCCAGAAAACCCGCCGCTGCTTTGCAACCGAAGCGGTTCAAGCCAGTACTTTGCAATCATATCGTCTCGCTCGACATAAATGTGGGCTGGTTCATTACGATCACCGGCGTAAAAAAAGAAGCGATAAGGTCCAATTCGCGATACTGTTGGCAGATACCCTCATGGTATCGGAGAATGCTTTCGTCAGGCTTTCACAAGCGTCCAAACGCCGATGACGATAAATCCAATTCCGGCGATATAATGCAAAGTCTTTTCGCTTACGTATTGGGATATCGCAGAGCCGGCGGCGACGCCGATTGCGGATGTCGCAACTAATGCCAATGCCGCTCCGACGAAAACGGTTAGCTTGCTAGTGTCTTTGTCCGAGGCAAATAGCATCGTGGCCAATTGTGTCTTGTCGCCAAGCTCGGCGATGAAGACCGAAGTGAAAACCGTCGATAATATTTTCCAGTCCATGAAAAATCTTCTCGGTTGTATACTCAACTAAAGACTTCACTTAGACTAACGTTGCTCATCCCAACTAAAGAACGGCACCGCCGGAAATCCAGCATCGAGTCCTTCCGCGTAGGACGGTGAAGTCAAATTCGCCACGCCCATCATCATAAGAAAGTTCAGGTAGCCGGTGGTCATATTTCCCGCTTTCATCATTCTGGTGGGAGTGCAGCCCTCGGCGGCGCTTTTGATGTCACCGTGCTGTATCCAGCCCACGGCGTCGGCGTCGAATTGCGGGTCCATCAAGTGCCGCTCGAATTGCCTGGGTCCGCCTATCTCGAGGGACAAGTGGCCGCTGACGAGGACACCTACTCGTCGATCACCCGGAATGCTGTCAATCGCTTTACGAATGGCAACGCCGACTTCGTAAAAACGTTTGGGCCGCGGCATCGGCGGCGCGATGCAGTTGGTCAGGATGGGAACGATGGGGATATCCATCTCTGGCCGAACGAACATCATCGGCACAACAATGGAATGATCGATTGTCAATTCATTAGAGTAGGAGAAATCCACCCCTTCATCCAAGGCGCATTCGAGAATGTGATTCGATAGACCTGGATCACCGGGCAATTTGCAGGTGGGCAGGCCGAACTCCCGAGTCTCGTCATGGAATGTGCCATCGTAAGCGTCCATCTTGCCGATCATGAACGGCGGCATGTTGTCCATGAAGAACTGATGCAGATGGTCATTACCGATCGTGATCAGCACGTCCGGCTTGGCCTCGCTGAGTTTGCTGCGCATCATGGCGATTCGCTCCTTGACCTTGGCGGCGCCAGGAGGCTGCTGCGGCTGCTGAAAAAGTCGCGGCATGAACGGGTTGTGGGTAATGCCAATTATGGTAACGAGTTTAGCCATGGCGACCTCCTGCATTTATTGCGCTTGCCTCGTGTCTACACGCTGTTAAAACTTTTGTAAACGGTTGGCGCTTTCAGAATCCTCGACCTGTTTGCGTCAAATGGGCATGCTTCTTTGAGCTTCGAACCAGCGACTCGCGACGGTTTCGAGCTATTGGCCCAACGACTTGAAGTAGCCGCTCTTTTCCAGCTCGTTGTAGATACTGGGGTCCAGGAACTCGTCGGCTTTGCGCCCCTTTGCCCTCGGATCCGTCTCCGCTGCTTGTGCCAGAATGGTTTCGATGGCCTTGTAGGGTAAGCGCGGTGGTCTTTCGATGAAGTTAGTGGCGTATTCGTAAGACGATTCCAAAGTTTCACGATCTTGAGTGCGCGTCCATTTGCCGATGACTTTCATCGCCAGCTCTCTATCGCGAAACAAGCGATCCACGGCCTCGGCGTAGGCCATCAAGAATCGCTTTACCGTTTCACGGTCCTTCTTGATCGTAGAGCGCGTGGAAACGAGACTCGTGGTTGGGTAGTCGAGCCCCACCTTCGCGAAATTGGCCAGCATAAAATAACCGGTTTTCTTGGCTTTGAAGTCTCCTGGCGAAGAGAGAACGCCTCCATGAATTACATTCGCCTGCATCCCGGCCAGAATTTCTGGCTGCCCGCCCATTTGAATGACTTTTACGTCACGATCAGGCTCAAGCCCCCACTTCTTTAACAAAAAGCGCAAAGTGAAATCTGTCGAGGCGCCGTAGCGTGTAATCCCCAAAGTCTTGCCACGCAAGTCCTCTTGAGTCTTGATCGCTGGCTGAACATAAAGGTAGAAAGACGGCACGTTTACAACACCGCCGAAGGTTACAATATCCGCGCCGGCAAGATCGGCAAAGACAATATTGCCGCCCGCCAAGGCTACTGTGAATTCACCAGCGATCACCGCTTGGGACACTCGGCTGCCTCCGGCGACATAGACTTGATCGACGAAAAGTCCATGTTTGTCAAAGATGTTTGCATCCTTGGCAAGATAGAAAGCGGACTGGGTTGCGCTGATGGCGCTGTAGGCGACGGCGATGCGTTTAGTTTGGGCCGGCGCGGGTGCGGCAACGGCGGAAATCAACCAAGACGCGGCTATTATTTTTATTAATCTCATATAGCCTCCCGAGTGAATAACGATACCGAATTCACCGAAAGCTCTCATAACATAGAACACTTGCTCCGCCAACTATCGCTCCAACTGCCGACGTGCTATATGGAGCCGTGTTTACGATGTCGGCGGCGATCCTGCTCAAATCTAGACGCTGCGAGCCGCGCTACTTGACAATACGGTTACTCCTGGCCGAAACACTGACGATCCCACCGCGATTGAGGTGTTCTCAAAACCCGGTTCGGCGGGCCGCCCCAAACGCGATCGTAAAGCCGACTATTTGTGGGGGCCTGGGATGAGGCCGGTAATCGATCCTCGCCGCGGCGACGTCGAGGATGATGCGTCCAGCACCAAACGCCGCTCTCTACTCTCGCTTGCCGGCAGTCTACTCGCGGAGATCAGCTTCCCGAAACTGGTACTGGCATGGATGCTGCTGCTCGTTGTTCCGGCCCTCATGCTTGGGATTGGTCCGATAGTCGCCTCCGCTTGGGTCAGCAAGGTCTGGGGAAAAATCACGGCCCCACTCATCGGTTTCTGGCCCTTGCTGCTCCTCGCGGTCGTCATCGCCCTTGCGTGGTTCTGGGGTGGCGCACTGTTTCGAATGGTCGAAAGCAGCTTCTGGTCCCTGAACTCGCTCGTTGTCGAGCCTGTTTACGCGATCTGTCGCGAGGGGCTGCGGCACCTCGCTGAAAGGCTGCTTCCATCGCAAGCGACCAAGGTGCAGCGTTCCATGCTACGCGCCGCCACGGCCGCGGCGGCAGGCTTGACGGTCTGTGGTCTCGCCGTTTTGGCGCTGATGTTCGCCTGGTCAAGCTCACGTTGGATGGGCGATATGTCGGATCTTATGTCGCTCCAGCGCCTGCCCATAGTAGCGCTGGCGAACAGCGTCGTGCTCGTCGCCGCATATCTCGCGGCTGCGGCGCTCGTCTGGGCGATTGCCGATGCCACAATGGCCCAACCGCGTGATCTCGAGGAGTTCCACAGTCGTGCTCATGAAGGTCGCGTTTGGCGCATCGCGCACTTGTCGGATATACACATGGTGGGCGAGCGCTACGGCTTTCGGATCGAGAGCGGCCGATCGGGCCCCCGTGGCAACGAACGGTTGCGGCAGGCGCTAGCGCAGTTGGACGTGCTCGACGCCAAGGAACCGCTCGATTCGATCCTGATTACGGGTGATGTGACCGACGCCGGCCGTTCCGCCGAGTGGGCCGAGTTCCTCGAAGCTCTTGTGTCCCACCCGCGGCTCGCCGAACGCGTACTGGTGCTACCGGGCAATCACGATCTTAATATTGTTGACCGGGGCAATCCGGCGCGACTTGACCTCCCTACAAGCCCGAACAGGCGGTTGCGCCAGATACGAGCCCTGTCCGCCATGGGTGCGCTCCAGGGCCAGCGTGTCCGTGTCGTGGATCTTGCAAGAGGCTGTTTGGGCGAGAGTCTCGCAGAAACAATGGAGCCGCATCTCGCCGAGATGGCCACGTTCGCCGATGCCGGACGACCGCGCCTGTCCAAGGCGCTGACGGAGCTGTGGACCCAGGTCTTTCCGATGGTACTTCCGCCAAGTGGGGACGACGGCCTCGGGATCATCCTGTTAAACTCGAACGCCGATGCTCATTTCTCGTTCACGAACGCACTCGGGATGATTTCCGCTGAACAGGCCCGGAGGATCGAGATCGTTACTGCGGAATACCCGCGAGCCTACTGGGTCGTCGCTCTCCACCACCATCTCGTCGAATATCCCCGGGCGGCGAAGGCGCTCTCCGAGCGTATCGGTACGGCCCTGATCAACGGACACTGGTTCGTTCGCCGACTGAAGCCCTTGGCGGACCGAGCCGTCGTGATGCACGGTCACCGGCATATTGACTGGATCGGGGAATGTGCGGGGCTTCTGATCGTGTCGGCGCCGTCTCCGGTAATGGAGGCGACCGACGACCTTAGCACCTATTTCTACATCCAGACTTTGGCCGTAGGAACCGAAGGGCGGCTCAGACTGCTAACCCCGCAGCGGATCATCGTGGACGGCCAACGTTGACAACCGCCTCTTTGAAACATTATATGGACGCAGCCTTTGCGCCAGCGCTGCAGGGAGCTACTTTAAACGGGAGCATTTATGCGAGCACAAGTCGAAGCGATTCAAGCCAAGAGCGAGAGTTGGAATGTCCGGTTAGTCGGTCACAATGATCTTAACGGTCATGGCGACGGTATGCAGTTGCTCAAAAACGGGCGCTACCTTTACGTTGCCCACCTTGGTACCTCGCCCATGGCGCTGACGATTTTGGATGCGAGTGATCCCGCGGATCCTAAAGTTGTACGGCAGATGCCGCATCCGAACAATACCCACGCGCACAAAGTGCAAATCGCTGGCGATATCCTAATTCAAAACCAGGAACGTCCCTATTTTGACAAATCGATTGCGGCGAGTGTGCCGAATGAGGCCGGTATTCGGATCTACAGCATTCAGAATCCGACAGAGCCACGCGAGATCGGCTATATGAGGATCCCCGGGAAAGGCGTGCACCGCATGTGGTTCACCGACGGCAAGTACGCCCATGTCGGCGCGATGATGCCGGGGATCAAGGAACGGGCTTATCTGATCGCCGATCTGTCGGACCCTGCCAATCCGAAGCAGGCAGGTGTTTGGTGGATTCCGGGAACGAAAGAAGGCGAAGAAACGCCGGCGGATTGGACGCCTTTTCCGGGCGAGCACTTTCACGTGCATGGCGCGATCCCCGACGGCAACCGTTCCTATGTTGCCCTAGTCGACGCGGGCATGGCTATCGTCGACATTTCAGATGTGAGCAAACCGAAAACTATCAGCCGTATCGACTGGAGCCCGCCCTACGGCGGTTACGCCCACACGACTCTGCCGCTGCCCAGACGAAAACTCGTGGTCGCCGTCGATGAGTCGGTGAAATACGACTGTCAAGAAGGTGAAAAGCGAGTCTGGCTGATCGATATCCGCGAAGAAAAGAATCCGGTGATCGTTAGCTCTTGCCCAGTGCCCGAAGGCGATTTTTGCAAACGGGGTCTGCGGTTTGGTCCCCACAATGTCCACGAGAACCGGCCGGGCTCATTTCAGAGCGAGAATATTATCTTTGTAACTTATTATAATGCCGGTCTCCGCGTTTTTGACATTAGAAATAAGTTTCGCCCTGAAGAGGTAGGCTACTTCATTCCACCGCCGGCTCCAGGCCAAAAGGCGCCCATGTTCAACGACCTTTATGTCGATACCGACGGTTTGATTTACGTAACGGACCGCATCAAAGGTGGACTTTACGTCCTCGAGTACACAGGGCCAAAAATTCAATGAGGGGTTGCTGACCGCAAAGAGCAGAATACAATGCTCCGTGCATTTACGGAAGGAAAGTTAGGCGTGGCTACCGATCGGTTGGTTGTGAACGTCTTTAATGTTGACGGGGCGTTAGATGTCGCCTGTGGGAAGGGGCTCTTCGCTGCGGAAGGAATCGATGTGGAGCTGCTCGTCACGCCGAATTCCACGGATCAAATGCACGGTCTCGGCAAGGGATCTTGGCAGATCGTTTCGACTGCGTTCGATAACGTGCTCGGATGGTCGGGCCGCGAGGGCGCGGAGATTGTGGCCATCGCCCAAGTATCCCAAGGAATCACCTTGCCGGTCTACGTCAGACCTGAAATCAAAAGCTGGAGCGATCTCCACGGCAAAAAGCTTGCCGTGGATGCCGTCGACACGGCTTACGCGCTGGTCTTACGGCGGATCATCCTGGAGCATGGCTTGGACTTCGATCGAGGCGATTATCAACTCGTTCCGCTGGGGACAACCGGAGCACGTTTAGAGTCCATGACGCGGGGCGAGACTTTTGCCGGCGTTCTCAATCCTCCGTGGGACAGGAAAGCTGAAGCCGAGGGACACAAACGCTTCGCGGATCACCGCGAGGTCTTGCCTGACTATCCGGGAGGAGTGTTTGCCGTTAGTCGCAAATGGGCAGGTGAAAATCGCCAGTCGCTGGTCAAGTTCCTGAGCATTTGGCACAACGCGCTTCGTTGGTGCCGTGACGACGCGAATCGCAACAACGTTTTCAAAATCATCGCGGCTGAAGAAAAAGTGGATGAAGCCGCGGCAGCGCGGAAGCTGGCACAATTGCCGCCTAGCGGGACACTGAACTTAAGCGGGCTGCAGACCGTCCTCGATCTTCGCGTTCAATTCGGTCTCACGCCGGTCATGGGCAAAGATTTAGCCACATATTGCGAAGAGAGTTTTTATCGAGAGGCATCCAACTCATAGTCCGGCCAACGGACCGCAAAGGAGGAATTTCATGAAGAACCTGAAGCGACTTTCAATTTGTTTTGTTTTATCGCTGGCAACTGCCGTCTGGGCAAGCTCCGGCCTTGCCGCACCTATCGACGATCTTATCAAAGGTGCTAAGCAAGAGGGGACCATCGAATTCTATGCGCCATCAACGTTGACGCCTCAAGGCGCGCAAGCCTTGGCTGCTGCCTTCAACAAGAAATACGGCCTCAACGTCAAACTGCAATACAGCCCCTCGGGAAACATGACCCGAGATATCGGCAAGGTCGTCGGTCTAGGCGCCACGGGTGTCCCGCCGGAATGGGACTTGTTGGTGGTTACAGACGCGCACCACGCGACGTTGTGGGTGAAAAAGATGCATCAGCCCTTTGACTATAAGAGCATCGGCGTCGATCCTAAGGCGATTCAATACGACAACGGCGCAGTGAGCTTCGCCAATCAGTTTGTGCTGCCTGCCTACAATAAGAAACTGGTCACTGAGAAGGACGCACCGAAAACCTGGGACGATCTCTTGAACCCCAAATGGAAGGGTAAAATCGGCGTGTCGAGCGCGACCCATCACATGGCTCGCCTGGCAGCCGGGCCCTGGGGAGAAGAGAAAGCGACCAACTTTGTTAAAGCCCTGACCAAACAGGAATTGATTCTCGGAAGACTGGGCGAAATCTACAACCGGCTACTTCTGGGTGAAATCGTCGTCGCGGTTTCCTTGACTGACAGCGAAATCAAGGCGGACAAAAACAAGAATGCTCCGGTGGCCCACGCGGAGGCCGTTTCGCCGCTAATTTCTCCCGCCTACGAGGCGGGGGTGCCCAAGAACGCCCCGCATCCTAAAGTGGCGCAGCTGATGGCGGCCTATCTCACGACTCCCGAAGCGCAAAAAATCTGGGAGAAGTACGCCGGCCAAAGCTCTGCGTTGATTCCCGGAACTGCGGCCTACAAATACGCGCAGAACAAGAGCGTCGTGTACATGACTCAGGACCAGGCTGAGATGGTCGATCGGCTATCGAGAGAATACGGCAAAATCTTCGGTTTTAGCGGCTTATGATTTTCAGGGGGCAGAGATGAAGGCTGAGACCGTATCCGGCAGTTTCGGTCAACTCTTTGATGCCAAGAAGGTGAACGGCGTCGGGCTGTTCGCCGGTGGATTGACGGTGTTGCTCGTCCTCATGGTCGGCGTCCCGCTACTGATGGTGATACTGATGAGCCTGCGCACCGGATTCCCGGGCGAAGGCGGACCGCTCACCCTCGCTAATTTCATCGCTGTCTACAGCTCTCCCGGCACTTACAAGGTCCTGCTCAACACACTTCTGTTCGCCGCGGGAACGGTGCTAGTGACGATCTCCTTTGCTGTGCCGCTGGTCTGGCTTCTCATGCGGACCGATCTACCGCTGAAAGGAACCATTTACGTGCTGATGACTGTCGGCATTTTGATCCCGGTCTTTCTCCGCACGATCGCCTGGATCCTATTGCTCAGTCCGCGCATCGGTCTGGTGAACCAGTGGGCCGCGCAGTTGTTCGGTCTCGATCGTCCTCTGGTCAGTTTATACAACATACCCGGGATGGCCTTTATTCAAGGCGTCTCCTTTGTGCCGTCGGCGTTCTTCATGCTGGCAGCGGCCTACCGTACGATGGACCCGTCCCTCGAAGAAGCAGCCTACACCTCGGGCGTGAGTAAGTTCCAGACCTTTCTCCGGATTAACGTTCCGATTACTTGGCCTGCGATCGCCGGGGTAATGGTCTATCTCTTCATGTCCGCGATTGCCGTATTCGAAGTGCCAGCGATCATCGGTTTTCCAGCGCGGATTCTCGTGTTGAGCGCTTTGATTTTCACCTCCACCAATCCGCCCACAGGTTTGCCCGACTACGGCCTCGCCGGCGCCTACGGCGCGGTCATGTTAGTGGCGGGCCTGACCTTGGCCTATTTCTATGTGCGGCTCGTCCAACAGGGCAAAAAGTATACGGTCATCACCGGGCGTGGCTACCGGCCGCGGCAGATAGCACTCGGACGTTGGAAGTGGGCCGCGTTGGCTTTTGTGATGCTGTACTTGTCGATGGAAGTTTTCATTCCATTTCTGGTACTGCTTTGGGCATCGCTGCTGCCGCATTTGCAGCTGCCTTCGGCTGAGGCCTTGGCGCAGATCTCGCTCAATAATTACGAAACGATCTTCGATTTCGTCGACGCATTGCCGTTTATCAATACGGCGATACTGATGCTGGCTGTTCCAACGGGAACCATGCTTCTGGCCGTGTTGGTTTCCTGGATCGTGGTCCGAACCCAGGTAAGTTTTCGCGGTTCGCTCGACACCGTCGCTTTTTTGCCCCACGCGATCCCGAGCATTTTGCTTGCCGTGGGCCTTGGCTACCTCGGGCTGGCTTATAGAAATATTTTCCCCGTGTACGGCACCATCGCGATCATCGCCATCGCCCACATGATTAGCTGGATCGCCTACGGAACCCGCACAACCAACGGGGTTATGATTCAGGTCCACCGCGAGTTGGAAGAGGCAGGTCGGGTATCGGGCGCTTCGACGTCCCGAGTTCTCGGTCGAATTGTCCTGCCCTTGGTTGCCGCCGGTATCTTCAATAGCTGGATCTGGATCAGCATGCTGTCGTATCGCGAAGTGACCATGGCCCTGGCGCTGGGCACGCGCAAAAATCTCGTGATCTCGACTATCGTCTGGCAGTTTTGGGGCAATGGCTGGGTGCCGCAGGTCGCCGCCTTGGGCGTACTGCTGGTCCTTTTTGCCGTGCTGGTGGTCGGTATATTGAAAATTGGCTTTTCGCGCTTTGGTGGTGAGTTTGCCTCGGGAAGTTGAGAAGAATGGGGCAGTGGAGTGATGGAGTAATGGGTCGCAGAACCCAACATTCCACCATTGCCGTATTCCGATATTCCAGTATTTCATCACTCCATTACTACAATCTTCACGGAGCGATTCTTTGATCTCCATTCGCGGACTCAGAAAGTGGTTCGACAGCCGGCGTGGCCGGGTGGAAGCGCTGCGCGGTATCGACCTGGAAGTGACCGAGAAAGAGTTCTGCGTCTTGCTCGGTCCGAGCGGCTGCGGCAAGACCACAACCTTGCGCTGTGTTGCAGGCCTTGAAAGGCCCGATGCCGGGGAGTTGGAAATTGCCGGCACTCTGGCGAACTCCGCGGCGCAGGGAATCTACCTCCCCACGGAGAAGCGCGATATCGGCATGGTGTTCCAGTCCTACGCGATCTGGCCGCACATGAACGTATTTAATAATGTCGCGTTCCCCTTAATCAGAGGCCGCCATCGAATCCCCAAGGACCAAGTCGCCGAGAAAGTTCGCGCCGCTCTGAAACTCGTGCAATTGGACGGGCTCGAGGATCGTCCGGCGACGGATCTGAGCGGCGGCCAGCAGCAGCGAGTCGCGATGGCCCGGGCGATGGTCACGGAGCCGAAAATTCTCTTGATGGACGAGCCTTTGAGCAATCTCGACGCCCGATTGCGCGAGCAGATGCGTGTGGAGCTGAAAAAAATCACCAAGGCGGTCGGTGTGACGACTCTCTACGTGACTCACGATCAGGCGGAGGCTTTGAGCCTCGGCGATAAGGTCTGCGTGATGTATGACGGCGCGATTCTTCAGATGGCGCCGCCTAATGAGGTGTACGCTCGGCCCGCTGGCCTCTTTGTGGCGCAATTCGTAGGAGAAATGAATTTTATCAAAGGTCACGTCACCGGCCCGTCCCAGGTGGAATGTCCCCTGGGGAAATTATCGCTTTCCGTTCCGACGGGAATTTCGGTGGCAAGTCCCGTAACCTTGGCGATCCGCCCGGAACACGTGAAAGTCAACTCCGCTGATGGGACGGCTTCAGGCTTGTCGGGAAACATCACGAGTAAAAACTATCTCGGCGATGCTGCCTTGCTTGAAATAGAAATTAACGGTGTAACCTTGCTTGCAAAGCTCGCTGGAGACTCGGACCTCGCTGTTGGACAAAAAGCCACGGTCAACTTGCCTTCCCACCGTTGGCATGTTTTCCCGTAACAGATCGAGTACTGGAGTGATGGAGTAATGGAATAATGCGTTTGAAACCCGATAGTTCCTTTTACTCGTCCGGTGCCCGCGCATAGCCAGTTCCTATCTGCCTTGCAGTCAATCTGACTCTGTGCAATAGAAAATCCATTATGAATCCGAACGTACAAAGCGAAACTTTCAAGCGTAAGCCCGTAGAGAATCTTCTCTCGGCCAGGTCCGTTGCCATCGTCGGCGCGTCAACCAAGGGGCGCTGGCCTTCGGGTATTTATCGCAATCTCAAGGCGGCGAAGTTCCCGGGCAAAATCTATCTGATCAATCCGAACTATACGGAGATATTTGACGATAAATGTTATCCGAACCTGACGGCTTTGCCAGAGGTGCCCGAGCACCTGCTGATGCTCATTCCGACGCGGGCCGTTCTCGGCACGATCGAAGAAGCGGCGAAGCTGGGCACGAAGGCCGCGACCATCTACAGCGCCGGTTTCGGCGAAGGCGACGATCCGAAGGGGAAAGAACGAGGGCGGGCCATGAGGGAACTGTGCGATCGCACGGGTTTTGTCGTTTGCGGCCCGAATTGCATGGGATCATTTTCGTTGCCCGAAGGACTGTGGAGTTTTCCGACTCCCGTGCCGCTTTTGAAGAAAGGACCCGTCGGTTTGATCTTTCAGAGCGGTGGGTCGTTAGGCAACTGGGTCAAGGGAGCGTCGGAACGGGGCATCGGTTTTACTTACGCCGTATCCAGTGGCAACGAAGTTAGTCTCGATCTCGTCGATTATTTATCGTTCCTCGTCGATCAGCCCGATACCAAAGTCATCACTTTGATGGTCGAAGGCGTCCGCCGGCCGCAGGAGTTTATGGCCGTGGCTCAGCAGGCGCTAAAAAAGAATAAACCGATTCTGGTGGTCAAGCTGGGTCGTTCGGAAATGGGAAAACGCCAGGCGATTTCCCACACCGGCGCGCTGGCGGGAGCAGATGAAGTTTTCGATGCCGTTTGTCATCGACTCGGCTTGATTCGCGTGCCGACCTTGGAGGACTTGACGGAGATGACCTTGGCATTCATGCCGGGCCGCTTTCCGCGCGGAAGTCGAGCGGCGATCGTCGTGAACTCCGGTGGAATGAAAGGACTGCTTTGTGATCACTGCGATGAGCTCAATACCAACCTGGCGCAATTGAGCGACAATACCAAAGAAGCCGTGCGGCCATTAATTCCCGAGGAACTGGTGGTGGAAAATCCTCTCGAATGCGGCGTTGCCGGTTTCGGTGACGAACAGGGCTTTGTCAATATCGTCAAGCTCCACGCTGAGGACGATGGTGTCGATCTACTGGCGATTCATGGCGAGCTGCCGCGCGGCGAGAAAAGAGAAGCGGCACTGTTCAAGAATCTGGCTGCGGCAACGGACAAACCGATTCTCGCCTTTGCGCGTTCGACCTATAGCTGTACGGACGAGAGTCGAGCGTATCAAGAAGAAGCAGGGATACCTTTCCTACAGGCGATTAAACCGACATTAAGAGCTCTTGCGGGTTTGGGTTTATACGGCGAGCGCAGGAAAATCGGAGTGCAGCCTTTGCCGGCGGCGACAGGCAAATCCGAGGAGCTTGATGGAGAAAAGTTCAGTCAAGTGCTGCAATCAAAGGGACTGACATTGCCCCGGCACGCGCTTGTTGAGACCGTGACGGAAGCGGCTCAGCAGGTGAGAGAGATCGGCTTTCCGGTCGCTATGAAGCTCATTGCACCCGAAGTTGTTCACAAAACGGAATCAGGTGCGGTCGTTCTCGGATTGAACAGCGCGGAAGAAGTAGAAGCTGAGGGGAAGCGATTGCTGTCACTTTCTAAAGGCTCCGCGAAATTGCTCTTGCAGGAGATGATAGAGGGAACGGAAATCATATTGGGCGCCCGCACCGATCCGCAGTACGGACCCTTTCTGATCGTGGGACTCGGCGGTATTTTCGTCGAGGTTTTGAAAGACGTTGCCATTCGGCTTCTACCGGTGCCAGAGAGTGAAGCATGGTCGATGCTCAAAGAACTTAAGGGCTACAAAGTTCTCGAGGGGATGCGTGGACAACCGCCGCGCGATACCGCGGCGTTGGTCAAAGCGATGGTGGGCTTGTCGGACATCTTCTCGACTCACCGTGATCATCTCTCCGACCTAGAATTCAACCCGATCATGCTGCGCGCCCGGGGACAAGGGCTCGCGGCGGTCGATGTGCGGATGATTCGGAAGTGATCTGTCTTTAGATCGCTTGCCGGAGACTAGAGATAGTTATTTTGGTTGAGCTGTTATTAAACAACAGGCTACCCACTCACCTTCGAGCGAAAGGCCGGAGCTCCTTAAGGCATATCTAGACCGTTACAAGCTGACGGTACAGCGGTATTTCCCGGTGCCCGCCGGCTCTGCCACCGAGGCGTTTCGACCACTAACCGGAAACTATCCGGTCTTCGAGTTGCTGCCGATCACCTAACCTAGAATCCGCGGGCCGAAAAGCTTCACCGCATTGTCCCAAAGTATCTTGCGTTTGGCGTCATCGGAAATCGGTTGCGCGTCGAGGTCGGGAAGCGCTCGCTTGGGATCGATGGCGTCCGGGTGCGGATAGTCCGTGTTCCAGACGATGTTCTCGCCTTTGAGATCATCGACCACATACTTGAGCGCGCGCTCATCGCTGTCGCAAGAGATCATGCACTGGCGCATGAAGTAGTCGCTGGGATGCAGCCGCAGCTTCTCCGACTTGCCCATGACGCTGTTTCGTCCATGGGTGTGATCGTCCATGCGTCCAAGCCAAAAGGGCAGCCAACCTGCGTTAGACTCGAGTATAGCAAGCCGCAGTTTGGGAAAACGCTCAAGAATGCCTGTGAAGATAAAATGGCCAAGGGTGGTCATGTTGTCGCAAGGAAATCCCAGGGCATGATCCAGGCCGCGAAGCGCCAGCTGAAGATCCTCCCGCCGTTCTCGTTCAAGATGTCTGAAGGGATGAAAACGGCGCTGGCGGTATTCGCCGTGACAGGAGATAGGAAAGTCGAGCTCGCAGGCCAATTCCCAGAGCGCGTCGTACTCAGGCTCGTGTAGATACTTCCCCTCGGGAAGAAAGGGATTGCGCACCGAGACAGCTCCAAGTTCCACCACCGCGCGGCGCGCCTCCTTCACCATCTCGCCCACGTCCGAACCCGGCAGCACGGCGACAAACTTCAACCGCTTGGAATCGGCACTGCAGTAATCGCGACCCCAGTTGTTGTAGGCGCGGCACATCGCGGCGCCCAGCTCCACATCCTTCAGTGCGACGCGATAAGCGAAGTTGCCGTTGTTGCCGGTGGGGAGCAGGACTTGCATGTCCCAACCGTAGCGATCCATATCTTTCAGACGGATCTCGGGGGACCACCACTGGCGATAGGCTTCGCCGTACTTTTCTTCCAAAACCGCCCAGGCGCTGGGCGGCGGCCGGAGTTGGAGCTCGCCTTTGGAAATAATCTTCCCATCCGGCTCGTAAACCATGAAAACACCGTCCATGAAAGCGACTTTCGGAACCCGATCGCGGAACTTGGGCTCCACGTAGCGCTCCCAGAGATATTCTGGCTCGTGCATATGCGCATCAGCGTCAATAACCTTCATTCCGTTCCACATTATGGAAGCTCCTTTGATGCCGTTGATTTGAGTCGACATTAAGTGAAACAGATGCGGGGTGTCAAGGCGGATTGTTAAAGTGAACCTGCGAAGTGATTTGCAAACAGCGAACATCATGCACTCTCGGGTTGACCGACAGGATATGTTGTTGGATATTTGCTTAGCACACGCAGAAATAACTGCTGCGGTTGCATTGGGGGACGGAGGATGGCGATGCGACAACTCTTGTTCGTGAGGGATAGAAACTTCCTGATACTTTTGCTGCTATCATGGCTGTTGGTACGGGTGTCGGCTGCGCGTAGCGCGGACCAGATTCGGGTTGGCTACGGCTCGTTGAGCACAAGTTACGCGGCTATTTGGGTCGCCGGAGAGGCAAGCCTGTTTCGAAAAAACGGAATCAACGCGGAAGTACTCTACCTCGAGAGCGCGCTCGTGCGCACGGCGCTGATCGCCGGCGATATTGCGATGGGCGGTATGTCCGGAACGACGATGGCGGCGCCGCGTTTGCAGGGCGCCGATCCTGTCATTATCGCAAGCTTCGCCAACGCGCTGCAGTACCGTTTGGTGGTACGGGCGGATATTCGCACCGTGGCCGATCTCAAAAACAAGCGCGTGGGAGTTGCCGGCTTTGGTCTCGGAGCTCACCGCGGCGCGCAGATCATATTAACCAAGCTCGGACTAAATCCCGATACGGACGTGACTATGCTTCAGATCGGCGGCGACCCCACGCGTCTGGCGGCCTTGCTGAACGGCACCATCGATGCCTCGGTGTTCAACCCGCCACTATACCAGCGCGCCGTCGAGGCCGGCATGAGAGTCATGGCCAACATCGAAGAAATGAATTTTCCGGTTCAGGGATCGGCGCTGGTAACCACCGATCGATTTATCAAGAAGAATCACGACCTGGTGCGGCGCGCGATGCGGTCTATTGTCCAATCGATTCATCTGATAAAGACGAACCCCGAGCTCACCAAGCGTGCGATCAAGAAATATATGCGGTTCAAGGACGATCGGGATACGGAAGAAGCGTATCAAATCATGCGGGACATTGCGCCGAGAAAGCCTTATCCCACTGCCGACGGCATGAAGGCCGTTCTCGATGAGCTCAGTGCCAAGCTGCCGGCAGCGAAAACCGCTCAACCGCGGGATTTCATGGATACGCGCTTTATCGAAGAATTGGACCGCTCCGGATTTATCGACGGGCTATACAAGTAAAAACGGATTTTCCTGCACGGGGGCCGGAACGATTAGTTTCCCAAAAGTTTCTTTACCCTCTCGTTTACTTCTTTGGGTTGGCTCATAGCCTCCTTTATCAGAGCCTCGAGTTCTTCAGCGGTTGACGGGTCCACATCCATCCTGCTTTTTTTGGCCTCGGCCAGAAGCTCCGGGTCCTTCATTGACTTGGCAAAGGCTTCCCGCAGGATGTTCAAGCGCTCCGGCGGAGTGCCCGGAGTCACAACCAAGGGTCGACCAAATTCACCGCCCACCAAAATGACCTGAACGGCACGGCGGCTCAACTCCGGAGTTTTGTACTGATCCATGAGCTCATAGAGGGTGGGCGTATCGGGTAGATTTGGATCACGCTTGCGTCCAGTCTGAACGATGTGCCGATCGAATCCCTTTTTGTGCCAGCTATCGAACGGTTCTCGGCCGAAATGGGCGGAAACGTTGTGGGCGCGGCAAACGACTTCACCTTTTTCCACCGCCATGTCCGTATCCCCGGAGCCCTGATAGCCCAACACTGAAGTAAACTTCGCACCTACAGTCTCTTCCAGTAGCATGGCAAGTATGTAGCTTGAGCTGGCGGTGCCCGTCGCTCCGCATTTAGGCGGCTCCTTGGCTTGGATGATGTCGGCAATCGACTTGTAAGGAGTATCCGCGCGCATATACAGCATCATGGCTTCGCCAACAGGTGAGCCGATCCAACCGAATTTTTCTGCTGAACTGAACTTCTTTGCGTCCGACCAACTGGTCCAAATAGATGGTGTTCAGGAACATCCCCACTGTTAAACCATCAGGCTTCGCGACTCCGTAAACGTAGTTTGCGGCGATCAACGATCCCGCGCCGAGCATGGGCTGCACGATGATGTTTGGATTGCCGCGAATATGCTTCCCCATATGTCGGGCGATGATACGGGCCCAGCTTTCGTAGAATCCTCCGGTACCGCCAATAATCCGTATCGTCTTTCCATTGAAAAAAGGGTCCGTTTGCGCCTGAAGAACAGGGGGAAATCCTGGATGCACTGCCAGAGAAACCAGGAGCAACACCAGCAGGGTAAAGTCGACCGCGCGCATTTTCATAGTGGCCTCCCTTACAATTCACTTCGGCGCCGGCCGGGAAAAGTTCCGCCCATCTTTGCCGCCCGTTCCAGCGCGTAGCGATCCCATCGTGCGAGATGTCAGGTTTTTCATTAACCCAAGATCTCGTGGGGGCGCAAGTCCAAACTTGACATGTTCGAAGAAGAGATCTCTCGCGAAGGGGCGCGGGTCACGCGCGGATTTCAGTACGCGCGCTGGTTCTACGGTGCTCGGCCGCCGCAAGCTACCCCGCCGCGGCGAAGGATCAAGCGGATTGCGCTTCGACACGGCAGTTGGGCAGGCTGATTCGAAGTAGACACTTCAGAGATTTTAACGTGCAAAGTCGGTCGGGGAAAAAGTTCTTCTCGAGCGACTTTTTTTCGGATCATTGCTAAGCGTTCTAAAGTTGCCTAAGCTGTTGTGACGTGTATCGGTGGATCCTGCCGACCCTCCAATAGCTGTAACCGTTCAGTCAAAGTTCCGCGGCATTCATTTGCTCTACGAACTTAACCACTGCTTGGATCTCGGAAAGGTACTGTCTAAAGAGTGAATCTATCTCGGCAGGCTTCAGAGCTGATTCTTTGCGCCTCAAGGTATGAACCCTCCCCATAGCTTCCGTACGAAGACCGAGTTGCGAGAGAGCAACCAGAATCTCGTTCATCGATTGGGGTGCTGGCGTTCCCTGCAGATGGAGTAACGCTCTAAAAAGCACCATGAACGAACTGGTCGACTTCACGAGCAGGGCAACAAGCCGGCTCTCCGTTTGCGATGCTTCGAGATAGACTTGCCGCAATCTCAGCATCTTTCCCTTCAATTCCTGTTCGCACTGGAAGCGCAAGCGTTCTGGCTTGAGTTCCAGTGCCTGCAAGAAATCTTCGCCGTAAAGTACTTGATATCGCTGTTTCATATCCAAGAATTCGACGGGAAAGACGTCGATTGAGGACCGCACGTAAGCGGGATCGACAAAGAGAGGCGTGCTGATGCCTTGTTTGTGCCATTGCGGAAGTTGAGCAGCACACTTTCTTAGCTCGTCTGGTGTAACCTCCTTTAGCAAAACGAGGCAATTGATATTTGATCTGCCCTCCACGTATTCGCCCGAAGCGGCGCTGCCATAGAGGATGAGGCAGAGTAGACTCTCACCATAGGTTCGCGTCACATCTTCTGTAAACTGTCTCACCGTCTGCTCAAGATTCTGGCTCATTTTCTTCATCCTTGGTTTCCATATTTGCTGCTCTTAGCCATCCCCGGATGCTCCTCCACCGCCAAAGTCTCCACCTCCGCCGCTGAAACCACCATCGCCAAAGTCGCCGCCAAATCCGCCGCCGCCGAAATCACCCCCACCCCCGCCATCCCCGCTTCCGCCATAGTAAATGGTGTCCCTTGGAAACCTTTCCCGGCGTGAGCGTTTGGGGGTCCACGGTCGTCCCCATGCTTTCGTTATATAAGAATTCGCCAAAGCGCCAACGATCGCGCCCATCAGTGTGAGGGCGATCCAAAGTCCGGAACTTAACCACGAGACGGCAGGAACGCCGATGACGCCAGCGCTAATCGCTCCACCAAACCCGCCGCGAAGGACAGTGCGTTGACTGATCCCAACAAGTCCAGCGAACAATGCCGCGATGATAAGCATGCCGGCAACATGCATACCTGTAAAAGGAGGATTTCGTCTTGCCGTGGTTTGTGAAGGCTTCGATATCACCTCGCCGCGGGTGACCTTTGAGATTGAATCAATGCCGGCCTCGATGCCACCCGAATAGTCTCCCTCACGATAGCGCGGAGCAATCACTTCTCGTATGATTTGGCTAGCGATGACGTCCGGCAATATCCCTTCAAGACCACGGCCGACTTCGATCCGGATCTTACGTTCCTTCTGAGCGATGATGAGGATCACGCCGTTGGCTGCTCCTTTTTGGCCAATCTGCCACTCCTCGGCAACTCGGATGCCAAAATTCTCGATCGGTTCGCCTTCAAGGCTGGGGATGGTCAAAACCGCGATTTGATGACTGGTCTCTCGTTCAAACTGACGCAACCGTTCTTCGAGTTGCTGTGTTTTCTCTGCTGTTAGAATTTTGGCTAGGTCGTTGACACGAGCGCGTAGCGGCGGGACGTCCAACGCAGGGACGAAAGAGTTAATCGACAGGACTAAAAGAAAAGCTGGCCAAAACAGCAAGAAGCGTGCCTTAGACGCGATTACCATCTTTTATAACCTATGAAGGGTTCTCTGCCGCGTCGTTGTCGCCAGAAGCGCTTCGGTTTCGTCCGTGTCAATCTAAAGATAACCGCAAACAATTTACGGTTTGCTTATGCGTTTGAGAAACCCTTCCTCGTCGATTGTCTTAACGATGCTCGTATCCGCCATCGTGGTGACGTCGGTTTTTTGCAATTCGGGCCGGGTGCGACTCATTTCTGCGAGAATAGTTTTCATTCCTTCGACGGTCGGGTACGGCAGATCAGGCAGTGCGCCCCTCAGGTAGTTATAAGCGCTATCGAGAGTGCTGAGATCGGTCTTGGCGTATTTTTTCAGAATATCTATGGTCGGAGCTTTTTGGCTCTTGAAAAACTGGATGGCTTCGACCGTAGCGCGGCCGAAGCGCAAGATAACCTCGTGTCTTTCGCGCAGAATTTTTTGGCTGGTAATAACCCCGCTGTGCGGGTAAGCGATACGCTTGCTGGCGAGATCGACGAGAACTTTAAAGCCCATCTTGTCCGCTTGCTCAAGCTCTGTGGTGGTGATGACGGTGAATTGGGCCTGGCCTTGCTGCATGGCCAGCATGCGCAGGTTGGTGGCCCCGACAACCCGAAGATTAACATCACGTTCGGGTTCCAGGCCGATATTGCGAAGCCCCAAGCGCATGGCGAAATCCGCGGACGTGGCGGCAGAATGATTCGCACCGACCTTGCCTCTGAGCTCCTCCACGCTCTTAATGCTCGACGTGGCGATCAGATAGTAAGGCAGAGAAACCTCGAGGCCCATAATCATCGTGGCATCGGCGCCGCGGACCTTGGCGCTCGCCACCGCGGGGCCGGTGCCTGCCACCACTTGCAATTCTCCGGCAAAGAGAGCCATGAGCGCTTTGGGCGTGCCCTCGATGTAGATGACGTTGACGTCGAGGCCATGCTTTTTGAAAAAGCCCATGTCTTTGGCCACCCAGAAAACCGAGGATGAGCCGGCGTTTGGGGAGATGTAAACGAAGTTGAGTCGTTCCTGTGCGGGCGCATTCGCTGTCATTTCGCACAGAAACAGTAGCGCGAAAATAGTTACAATCATTCGGTGCATGCCTCTTTTCTCGGGTTTTCCGCCAGTGTTTTTTCTATCGTTCAATGACAAGTTTGTTGCCCAGCTCGTCCTGATCGTCCGGTGGACGAGGAAAGTGCTGGGCGAGAATCTCACCGCAGCGCTCGATGGCTTTGCAGTATGCATTGCACGCATTATGGGTCTTTAGGCCGAGCGTAAGGATCTGCACCACTTCATCCCACGTCCCAGCGGGAACTTTCTCGTTAATGCCTCTGTCCGCCAAAACTTCCACCTGATGTTCCAGCAGAGAGGCGAGAATCAATATTCCGGTATGTGCCCTGGTATAGTGCAGCCCCTGCGCGGTAAAGGCCGCCAAGCTTCTCAAATGAACTGCTTCCACGATTCGATCCCGCGGAATAAAATTTCTCTTTATCACTGGAAGTGAGCAGAGGATAGACCCGAGCGCGGCACCGGCGAGAGGCCAGAGTAGCTGTGAATGGATGGCTGCCCAAGGGTCCTGAAAGATGAACGACGCCAAGGTGCCTGCAACCAACCCGACACCCATGCCGGCAATCTCGATCTCAGCGTAACGGGCGCTTGCGCCCACGAGCATGGGTACGACCTCGCCCGCAGTCCGCTGTTCGGCCGAAACCACCGCCCCGCGGATCCGTTCCTGTTCCTCTGGCGTGAAAAAGGTTTCCGCATTGGTCATCTTACCAACTCCCCGAGGCTCCGCCGCCTCCGAAGCCGCCACCGCCACCGCCGAACCCGCCACCCCCTCCGCCGCCTCCGAAACCTCCTCCACCGAAACCTCCGGGAAAAACACCGCCTCCCCAATCTCCCCGTCGGGATCTTGATCTACCGACCCACTGATTTCCCGCAGAGCCTGTACCTACAGCAGCGCCTATGGCTCCTAGCAGGGCTCCAACAATTAAAGCGGGAAGCAAAACAAATCCAAGCCCTCCTGAGGCGAACAATGAAGTGACGACACCGGAGGCTGCCCCTCCAACGGCGCCGCCCAATAATCGGCGGCGCGTCATGCCAATAAAGAGAGCAAGCATAGCGGTGATCATGAGAATTGTCATGAGCGAACTGCCCTGTGAATTAGTGGATCCAGGAGCCGGGCGGGCTCGTTCCGGTAGGACTTCTCCTCTGGTGACTTTGAGCATCGTATCGATGCCGGCTTCGATTCCGCCGGCAAAGTCTCCAGACCGAAAACGCGGGGTAATCACTTCCCGGATGATGCGGCTGGCGATGGCATCCGGCATCACTCCTTCGAGACCGTACCCGACTTCAATACGAAGCTTTCGATCGTCGCGAGCGATGAGGAGGATCGCGCCGTTATCAAAGCCTTTCTTGCCGATCTTCCAGGCATCGGCGACACGGATGCTAAAGTCCTCGAGACTATCACCTTCGAGGCTGGGGATGGTTAGCACGGCGATTTGATGACCGGTTTCCGCTTCAAAACTCGCCAGGCGCTCTTCGAGCGCCCGCGCACTGTCGGGGGGGATCAATTTTGCATAGTCATTGACCCTTCCCCGCAGGGGCGGAACGTCTAATGCCAGGACAAGCGAAAGGATTGTCGGCGCTAACAGAGCAAGCCCGGCAAAAAACACCCGTGCTTTGCGCAGCTTCATCTGCTGCTTAGAACTTTACCTGCGGAGGCTTCGCCGCACCCTCGTCGGCGCTGAAGGTCTCTCGCTCTTTGAGCCCAAGCAGAAATTTCGCCGTCAGGTTCGTAGGGAAGAAGCGGATCCCTTTGTTGTATTCGGCGACGCTTTCGACGTAGCGTTTACGCGCGACTGCGATGCGGTTTTCGGTACCTTCGAGTTGAGCCTGTAGGTCGCGAAAGTTTTGATTCGCCTTCAGCTCGGGATAGCGTTCGACCACCACCATAAGGCGAGACAAGGCGCTGGAAAGGTTTTGCTGTGCTTGTTCGAACTTCTTGAAAGTTTCGGGATTGCTCAAGGCCTGCGCATCCAGTTTGACCGAGGTCGCTTGGGCTCTTGCCTCGATGACTTTCTGCAACGTGTCTTGCTCAAACTGAGACGCGCCTTTTACCGTTGAGACGAGGTTCGGGATAAGGTCAGCGCGGCGTTGATATTGGTTCTGGACTTCAGCCCAAGCAGCTTTGACTTGCTCATCCAAACCTTGGAGCTGATTGTAGCCACATCCGGTTATGAAAAATGCGATTAAAGCAATAAGTAGAGAATAGTTTGCGCGGCGCGTGATTTTGCGCATAGTTGTCTCCCCCTCTCTGTTGAAAAGTTGGATCTCCCCCTCTATCTCAAAAGGGTACTGACCTTGTCAAGGAAAGTATTCGCGGAATGAAAGTAGTTAGGGCCTAAGACGCATGCGATCCCGGAGACTACAAAAAATAAGGCCTGCGAAAGACGCAGGCCTTTTTGCACGGCAAACAATGTCAGGGCGCAAAATTTTATCGGTTACTCGCCTGATCCCACCTTGGGGCGCCACTTGTTGAATCGCGCTTCAATCCGGGTCAATAGCTCCATGCCCATCATGCCGGCGAGCGCGAAAATCAGGACGCCGACGAAGACTTTGTCGGTTTGGAAAGTAGCGCCGGCTACCGTGATCATGAAACCGATCCCGGCGGTGGCGGCATAAAGCTCCCCGACCATCACACCCACGATGGCTCTGCCGAGGCCCAACCTCAAACCGGTAAGAATGAAAGGGATGGTCGAAGGGAGTACGACGGTCTTGAACACCATCCACTCTGAGGCGCCAAAACTCTTCGCCGCAGTAAGAAGATTTACGGGCGTGGTCTTTACCCCGTCGCGCGTATTGATCAATATCGGGAAGACGGCGCCGAGAAAGATAATCCCGATCTTCGAAAGTATTCCGATTCCCAACCAGATAATAACCAAAGGCAACAGTGCCACGCGCGGGGTCGCGTTCATGGCGTTAACGAAGGGGTCAAAGATGTAGCTCATCTTTTTGTACCAACCGATCGAGATGCCAAACGGAATGGCGACAAGAGCGGAAAGAACATATCCCCAGAAAAGTTCGACCCCGCTGACCCAAAGGTCGTTGTAGATCTCGCCTGAGGAAAAGAGCTGAATGGCAGCGTTCCAGACGAGGGAGGGGGCGCTCATAAACATGGGATTAATCAACTGAAACGTATTTCCAACCAGCTCCCAGATGATGAGGAAAGTGATCACCCCTGCGCTGCCGAGGATTTTTTTCTCATGGTTGAGGTAGAATTTATAGAAGGACGAGGCTTCGGCAACCCGTATATCAAGTAGTAGCTCCTGAGTGGATTCGCTTTGATCAGCCATGATGCTTATCCTTTCGTGTAGGTTTTTCGACTTTTGAATCGAGTGAAGCGGAGTGAGTCGTGTCCTGAGCAGGAAAAGTGGATTTATCGATGAGGCTCTGCAGGACCTTTACGAAGGCTGGGCCTGCAGATTGAAGCTCCTGCAAGTGATGCAATGAAAGCCGCTTGAGAAACTCCTCGCCGTCGTGCGTTAGCTTTACTAAGACTTGTCGTTTGTCGTCTGTGGACCGCAGTCGAAACAAAAAGCCCCTTTCAACGAGTCGATCGACGAGCTCGACGGTGCTGTGATGCTGAAGCTGCATTCGTTCCGCCAGCACACCGATTGTCGGCCTGAGCTCATCGGGTAGACCTCTCACCGCTAACAGCAATTGATGCTGTTGCGGTTCGATTCCGGCTTGTCGCGCGGCGTTTTCGCTGAAACGGAGAAACCGGCGGATCTGGTAGCGCAGTTCGGCCATCGCTTTGAAATCAGGTTGGGTGGGGCTTTTAGACATAGATATATCGCTGAACGATACTATCGTTATACGATACTTATAACTTGAGACTTGCTTTGTCAAGCATGAATGTCGGTTTTAGCGAGTGCGGGTTCATAGCCTCCTTGGATCGTCGCTAAGGTGGCCAAAGGTTTGAGCTTTGTTGACTTTTGCAAGTTTTTGCTTTAGAAAAACTACTTCGGGAAAATGAGTGAGTCTATGAAGTATGCTGTGGTTAGAACCGGCGGAAAACAGTACCGCGTATCCGAAGGGGATTTGGTCAAAGTCGAGAAGCTCGCGGGGGCGGTGGGCGACAGCGTGACGTTGGCCGATGTGTTGTTCATCGGTGGCAACGGCGAGGTCAAGATCGGCTCGCCACTAGTCGCCAATGCAAAGGTTCTGGGCGAGATCGTCAGTCAGGGTAGAGCAAAGAAGGTACTGGTCTTCAAGAAGAAAAGACGTAAGAGCTATAGCCGCCAGCATGGTCACCGGCAGTATCAAACGACTCTGAAGATCACGTCGATCGAAGCCTAAGTCGAAGGAGAGTTTAATGGCTCATAAGAAAGCCGGAGGAAGTTCCCGCAACGGCCGCGACAGCCAAGGGCAAAGACGCGGGGTGAAGGTATTCGGTGGCGAAACAGTCCGGGCCGGCAACATTATTGTCCGGCAATTGGGGACTCGCATTCACCCGGGAAAAAACGTCGGCATGGGTCGGGACTTTACGTTGTTCGCCAAGATCGACGGAGTTGTTCGTTACGACCGACTCGACAAAGAACGCAAGCGGGTTAACGTCACGCCTGCCTAGTGCGTGGCGCAGTTCGAATCGAGAAAGCCCCTTTCGGGGCTTTTTTTTTGGCAGGAGAAACGTAATGATGGGCACCTTGGTGCGAAATGAAGTTTATCGATGAAGTCAAGATCCGTGTCATCGCTGGCGATGGCGGGCGCGGTTGCGTCAGCTTCCGGCGTGAAAAGTTTGTTCCTCGCGGCGGCCCCAACGGTGGCAATGGTGGAAGGGGTGGAAACGTCATTGCGTTGGCCGATCCGCAGCTCACGACACTCCTGGATCTGCGCTACCAAAAACAGTACCAGGCGGGTCGCGGCGAGCATGGATTGGGCAAAGATCAGCACGGAAGAACCGGCGAAGACCGGGTGATTAAGGTTCCCATCGGAACGATCATTCGGGATGCCGCAACAGGTGAATTGATAGGAGACTTAAAAGAGACAAACCAACATGTCATCGTGGCTGCCGGTGGTCGCGGGGGCAAGGGCAACGCCCATTTCGTTTCGTCGACCCATCGAAGTCCCCGGTTCGCCCAGCCGGGTGAGCCGGGAGAAGACAAGGAATTGGAAATTGAGCTTAGATTGCTGGCCGACGTCGGCATTATCGGTCTGCCCAACGCCGGAAAATCAACCTTGATCGCAGCGATTTCGGCGGTGCGGCCGAAGATTGCCGACTATCCGTTTACAACTTTGGTTCCTAACCTGGGTGTGGTTGGGTATGGGGAGGGAAAGAGTTTTGTGGTCGCCGATATTCCCGGACTCATCGAAGGCGCTCACCAAGGCCACGGTTTGGGACACAAGTTTTTGCGGCATGTGACGCGGACGAGTTTGTTGATTCATTTGCTGGATGCATCGAATATCGATCAAGAAGATCCCCTCGCCCAATGGAAGACCGTCAACCGGGAGCTCGAGCTCTTTGACCCAGAACTGGGGCAGAAGCCGCAAATTGTTGTAGCCAATAAAATCGACTTGCCAGCGGGAAAAAACAACGCAAAAGTTCTGGCAAAAAAGCTGCCGAAGGAGTACCAGCCTCTGCTCACCCTATCCGCTGCGACCACAGAAGGGGTGCGTACGTTTGTGCAGTATGTCGGAATGAAGTTGGAAGAGATGAAACAACAAGGTGAGACGGGTGGCGACGCAGCTGGATTATAAGAAGGAGATCCTGCGCCGGTCCCGCCGGGTCGTCATCAAGATCGGGAGTCAAATTCTCTCTTCACCGACCGGGATCGAAGAAGGGAGAGTCAAGGGGTTGGTGCGCGATCTCGCCGAGCTCCATAATCGAAAAAAAGACCTTATCGTGGTGAGCTCTGGCGCCGTAGCCGCTGGAATGACGCGTCTCGGTGTCAAGGAAAGACCCAAGACCATTCCACAGAAACAGGCGTTGGCGGCGGTGGGCCAGATCAAGCTGATGGCGTTGTATGAGCGCTTCTTCTCACGCTTCGAAAAGAACGTTGCCCAGGTGCTGTTGACGCACGAAGATTTGGCGAATCGCCAGCGCTATTTAAACGCGAAGCATACGTTTCAAATGCTGCTGGAATCGTCGATCATCCCGATTGTCAATGAAAACGACACGGTGGCGGTGGAGGAAATGAAATTTGGGGACAACGACCATCTATCGGCCCTTGTGGCAACTCTGCTTGAGGCGGATCTCCTGGTGATGCTGAGCGATGTCCAGGGGGTTTATGACCGAGATCCGAGATTATATGACGACGCCGAAGGGATTTCCTTGATAACCGATATTAAAGCAAGCGCGCGAAAAATAAGGGGTGAGAGCCAAAGCGAGTTTGGCACCGGCGGCATTGCGACGAAGCTGGACTCGGCGGAAAAAGCCGCTGCGGCAGGAATTCCGACCTTGATTAGCAGCGGTCTGCAAACCGGAGCGCTGGCGCAGGTCTTTGATGCAGCTACAGAAGTCGGCACGCTCATCGTTCCGGACGAAAATCGTATGACCATTCGGAAACACTGGATCGCCTACAATCTAAAGCCGACCGGCGAGATCGTTGTCGATCAGGGAGCTCATGATGCCGTGGTGGAGCGGGGGAAAAGCCTGTTGCCCTCCGGTTTGAAGGAGATACGCGGCTCCTTTGGTGTGGGTGAATGTGTGCGCTGTCTTGGCCCGAAGGGGCGAGAGTTCGCCCGTGGCTTGGTCAATTACAACGCCCAGGAGTTGAATCAGATCAAAGGATTGCATACAAGCGAGATTGATAGAGTCTTAGGCTACAAAACTTACGACGAAATCATTCACCGGGACGATCTTGTAATTCTTTAGAACATGTCTATTAAGAACGAATCCGTACGAGACGATGCGGTCCGCTTGGCTAAGCAGGCTAAGGCGGCGTCTCGGCAACTGGCACCGCTCTCATCGGCTGAAAAGGACCGCGCACTTCATTTGATGGCGGACGCGGTTGAGGCTCAGAGCGATTACCTTGTTCAAGAGAACAAGAAAGACCTAGACGCGGCAGATCAGGCGGGAATTTCAGAGGCGATAGTGGACCGAATCGCGCTCAATGCCAGTCGGGTTCGGGCGATGGCCAAAGGCCTTCGAGACGTTGCTGCCTTGCCTGATCCGGTGCGTGAGGTCGTGAAAATGTGGCGGCGGCCCAACGGGCTGCAAGTCGGCAAGATGCGGATCCCCTTGGGTGTGATCGCTATCATTTACGAAGCGCGCCCCAACGTCACAGCAGACGCCGCGGCGCTATGCCTAAAATCAGGTAATGCGGTTATCCTGAGGGGTGGCAGCGAGGCGCATTTCTCTAACCAAGCGATCGGCCAGATCTTAAGAAAAGCTTGCGCGCAGACGCGCCTGCCGCGGGAAGCGGTGCAGATGGTTCAGACCAAAGACCATGCTTTCGTCCAGGAGTTGCTCCAGCTGGAGGAGTACATCGATCTTGTCATCCCACGCGGCGGCGAAGAGCTGATTCGCGCCGTGGTCGCGCATTCGAAAGTGCCCGTGATCAAGCACTATAAAGGCGTGTGCCACATCTACGTGGATATCGATGCGCCTCTTGAGATGGCGGAGCGGATTTGTATAAACGCCAAAGTGCAGCGCCCGTCAGTGTGCAACGCCATGGAGACACTCCTCGTTCATGAAGCGATCGCGCCCACTTTCCTGCCCTCCTTGCTAGCGAAATATCAAGCCGCAGGCGTGGAAATCCGGGGTTGTGAGAAAACCTGTAGGTTGGTTTCGGGAATAAAAAAAGCCACGGAGGCCGACTGGAGTACCGAATACCTCGATCTGATTCTCTCCGTGCGAGTAGTGAAAGACATGGATGACGCCATCGATCATATCGAGCGCTACGGATCGGAGCATACAGAGACTATCGTCACGACCAATTATCAGAGATCGAGAGATTTCATCGATCGGGTGAATTCGTCCGCGGTCATGGTTAATGCTTCTACCCGGTTTAACGACGGTGCTGAGTTGGGTTTGGGAGCAGAAATCGGGATTAGCACGAGCAAGATTCACGCTTTTGGGCCCATGGGGTTGGAAGAGTTGACGACGACCAAGTTTGTTGTGTTGGGAGATGGGCAGATCCGGGAATGACGACTCCTCTGAGGAAACCTCATCCAATCCCCGTCAGTTTTGAGTTCCAAAGGTTTGAGTTCGAAGAGAGCTCTGAGATCAATCCTCCTAACCCCTGCAGTGACATTGTAGTCCGTCAAATTTTGCCGCGCTTCGCTTCTGAGACCCTTTTAACGGTCTACGGAACAAATTAATTGAAACCCCATGAGAATCGGTCTCTTCGGCGGCACCTTCGATCCCATTCATTGGGGCCATCTGCGCAGCGCCGAGGAGGTCAGCGAGACTTTTGGCCTCGACCGGGTCGTTTTTATTCCCGCCTCGATTCCGCCTCACAAGAGAGGCCAAACGTCGACGCCGGCGCGGGACCGCTTGGAGATGGTTCGTTTGGCGGTGGCGAGAAATCCGCGGTTCAGGGTGTCGACGGTGGAGATTTCTCGGCCCGGCGTCTCCTATTCCATCGATACGATACGCCATTTCGTCAAGAAGAAGCATCGAGGCGACTCCCTTTTTTTTATAATCGGCCTCGATGCTTTTCAGGAAATCGGCTCATGGAAGGATTTTGCGGAGATTTTTCCACTCTGTGACTTCATTGTGACCTCCAGGCCAGGGAGCAAAGCCAGCGATCCGCTTCGGGGTACCGGCGTTGCCGTAAAAAAGCTCTTTTGTTATGATTTTAAACAGAAAAACTATCGACACGAGAGCGGTAGCCGTGTCTTCTTTACTAAGCTCACGGATATCGCTATATCAGCCTCGGAAATACGAGGGCTAGTAAAAGAGGGTAAATCGATTCGATACCTGGTGCCTTCGAGAGTTGAGACTTACATCAAAAAGCAGGGCCTCTATCAAAACCGCCGGGAGGAGCGGTAGAAGCTTTGGCGGCGATTAGCTCCTGGGACAAAGTCCTGCTCCTGACGCGGTTCGCGCTGGAGAAAAAGGCGCGTGAACTCGTGGTGCTGGAAGTCCGCGAACTGACTTCCATCGCAGACTATTTCATTATTTGTTCGGGCAGTTCCGATCGACAGGTTCAAAGCATTGCGCAAGGGATTGAAGAGAATCTAAGCGAGGCCGATCACTCTCCCCTTTCGGTGGAGGGTGTCAATCGGGGCCATTGGGTGTTGATGGATTTTTCCGACGTTATCGTTCACATCTTCTACGAACCGGTGCGCGAGTTCTACGATCTCGAAGGGCTCTGGGGACACGCGCCCCGAGTTGAGCTGCCCGAACCGTACGCAACGCTGGTCGATCAGTTTCAAGCGGCAGATCATCCGCTATCGTAAGTACATGGGTGCCGCTTTGATGTCCGCTTGGCGCGAGCACTTCGCGCAAAAATCTCAAAAGAAGGGAAAAACTCTTGAGTAGAAAGCAACCCGTGATCCTGGTGATCTTGGATGGGTGGGGAATCAATCCAAGAAAAGAGGGAAATGCCATTGCTCAGGCTTCGATTCCGAACATCGATCAGCTGACTCGGGAGTTTCCGGTATCGAGTCTTTCTATGTCCGGAGTGGATGTCGGTTTGCCTGAAGGCCAGATGGGAAATTCCGAAGTTGGCCACATGATTCTCGGTGCCGGCCGTATCGTCTACCAAGATCTTACTCTTATTCACAAGGACATTGATGAAGGGGGTTTTTATAGGAACAAGAATCTTTTGGATGCAATGAAGAAGACGCGGGATAAGAGCGGCCGGCTGCACTTGCTGGGTCTTTTGGGAGACGGAGGTGTGCACAGCCATCAGCGTCACATGGAAGCGCTGATTGAGATGACGCGCCGCGAAAAGGTTGGGACCGTTTATCTCCATCTTTTTCTGGACGGCCGGGACACGCCGCCGAACAGCGCCGAGCAGTTTATACTCGATCTCGACGAGAAGCTGAAGGCTTATCCGGAGGTTCGGATTGCCACGGTGAGCGGCCGATACTACGCCATGGATCGCGACAAACGATGGGACAGAACGGAGAAGGCGTACCTCTGCCTGACCGAAGGCGCTGGGAAGAAGGCTGATTCGGCGTTGGAGGCTATTCGTCAGAGTTATGAAGACAAGGTTACAGACGAGTTTGTTCTTCCCACCGTCATCAGCGGTGTGGTGCCCGAGGGTCTGATCCGTGACGGCGACGGGGTGATCTTCTTCAATTTTCGAGCTGATCGCGCGCGGCAGTTGACTCGGGCGCTGACGGAAGATAATTTCAGAGAGTTCCCTCGCAAGCGACGTGTGGCCCTTTCTGCGTTTGCAACGATGACGCAATACGACGAAAGCTTCAAAGTGCCGGTCGCCTATCCGCCTAGGGAAATCAAAAAGATTTTAGGGGAACTCGCTAGTCAAGCGGGAATCCGCCAGCTGCGTATTGCTGAGACGGAAAAATACGCGCACGTGACCTACTTTTTCAACGGCGGCGAGGAGAACAAATTCCCCGGCGAAGAGCGTATTCTGATTCCTTCGCCCAAGGACGTGGCTACTTATGATCTGAAACCCGAGATGAGCGCTCGCGAAGTGACCGAGGCCCTGGTCAAGCAATTGCGCGAGCAGGACATCCGTTTGGTGATCGCTAACTATGCGAATGCCGACATGGTAGGCCACACGGGGAACTTCGAGGCGGCGGTACGGGCTTGCGAAGTCATTGACGAGTGTATTGGCAAAGTCGTGGATGCGGCGATGAGCAAGAAGGGTAAAATGATCATCACTGCCGACCACGGCAACATCGAGCAGCTGATCGATTATGACACCGGCATGCCGCATACGGCTCACACCAGTAATCGGGTACCGGTCATTTTGGTCGATGAAGAGCGGAAAAAGAACCGGCTTAACAAGGGAACGGCCATCGATGTTGCACCCACGGTTTTGCAGTTGCTCGGCTTACCTCTCCCTAAAGAGATGACCGGTCACTCCTTGATCGTCGATTCCTAATCGGGCTGAGTTTTCCTTCCGCGTTAGGGGCGATGTTTGATTTCATCGTCGCCTCTTCTGTTTGCCTTCCTTGATCTGCTAAAGTCCAAATGCTTTGGAACCGGCTCTACACGTAACGTTAACGGATCGTTTTGATTGGCTGGTTGATTGGCTTTATCCGCCCCGTTGCCGCGCTTGCGGCGGCAGAATCTACGGCCGAGATACCGAGTACTTATGCAGCGCGTGTTGGCCTCAGATCCGGCTCGTTTCTCATCCTTTATGCAACGTTTGCGGCCGCCCGTTCTTCGACGCCAGCGGGGGTGACCATCATTGCTCTGTTTGTTTGGCCCGCCTGCCTTATTTCACCCGCGCCAGAGCTTGGGGCTGCTACCCTGGAGACGAGATTGTCGAGCATCCACTCCGCCAGCTAGTGCAAAAGTTCAAATATGGACGAAAAGTCTCTCTCGGTAAACCGTTAGGACGCCTAATGGCACAGGGTTGCGAGGAATTTTTGAAAGGGTGTCCCGTGGATTTGATTGTTCCTGTCCCGCTTCACCCCAAACGCTTACGGTGGCGAGGGTTCAATCAGTCTTTGTTGCTCGCGCGTCAGGTGAGTCGCCTATATGAGGTGCCGATCGACCCCTTTGTGTTATGCCGCGACCGAGAAACGCCTCCGCAGACTCAGCTTAAGGAAGACGAGCGCAGGAGAAACGTACGGGGCGCGTTCGCGATACGTCCCGTCAAATCATTGAGAGGAAAAAGCTTACTGCTGGTGGACGATGTTTACACCTCCGGCGCGACGGTTAATGAATGCAGCCGGGTTTTGGTCAGAGGCGGAGCGAAAGAAGTCTACGTGTTGACCTTAGCGCGAACGGTTTAGACGATTGCTTGGGGACCAGGTCCGGATTGGTTCTTGACAAAATCAATAATGGCTTTGGATGATCGAGCAAGATGGGATGAAAAGCACGCGGCGGAACGGGCGACGCTAAAATCCTCGGGCTTTTTGAAAGAGATATTCGAAGCCGACTCGTGGCCGCTCCCGAAAGGTCGAGTATTGGACATCGCCGCCGGAAAGGGACGCAACGCGATCTTTTTGGGCGCGGTTTTCAAGTGATGGCGATCGATATCTCACCGGTTGCCCGGGAAATGGCACGCCGTACCGCCCAGGAAAAATGTCTAGCCATCGATTGCCAAGAAGCGGATCTAGAGCGCATCGAGCTTCCCAAGGAGTACTACGATCTGGTTGTAAATCTCAATTATTTGCAGCGGTCCCTAGTGCCGCAAATCAAAAAGACACTCAAGCCCGGCGGATGGGTAATCTTCGAGACCTATTTGATGGATCAATCCCAGGTGGGCGGTCTAATAAACCCTGATTATCTTCTTCGCCACAATGAGCTGCTAGACCTCTTCCGTGACTTTCGTGTTCTGTACTACCACGAGGAGAAATTTGCACAATCGAGAGAAGGCGCGTTTCGCGCGGCGCTTTTGGCCCAGAAGAGTCAGCCCTAATCCGCCAAAACTTACGCAAAGTGAGTAGTGAGCGAGGGCGGTGAGACCGGAAGCCGTGGGCACCTGAGCGTGCAGGTTGCTCGCAGGTATCGATCACACGAATCATCACCTCAGGGGATTGCGGGGTGGCCCTCAAGGCTGTGTCTCATTGCCCACGGCGGTAGGGCTCATCGCCTGAGCCGCTTCGAAATAATGTCGGATTAGGGTTAGAAGGACTTTCGGTACTGCACGTAGTCACCCGACCGAATGAGTGGGCGATGCGTGATTGACCGTGCATAAAGATAGATCCAGCAAGTGATACTCTTGCCGTCCTCTTGGAGGATCGTCACCTGTTTGCGCCTGAATCGGCGTCCCTCGTATTCATCCAAAATTTCAAGCGCCCGCCGTGGCTCGCGCAGCTGATAGATCTCCCCGATAACACGATCGGTGTTAATGCGAGACCGTATGGCACCGGGATAACGCCCAATATCGTACAACTTCCCCTGGAAAAAACCGGTGCTGACGACGACAGCATGTGTTTCCAATAAACGGTGGAGAGGATCGTTCATTTGACTCCGGAGAGTCCCGTAAACAAATAGGTAGGTATCGTTTTCCATGAATGAGTGCGTACAACTCCCCGTGGCGGGCCGTGCGCGGAGCGAATTTGAAGTTGGTGACCTCGAGGGCACCGGTTACGACGGGGTTCTGCGTTGCTAACGGATCGATCCTATCTTCTTAGACAAGGGCTATTCAAGTAGGGGTCGCTGCAAAAGATCTTTCAATTTCGTTTGCGAATTCATCTAAATATCTATATATTGTGATAAATTTGTTGTGCAATGGACTTTGTACGCACACTCAAAGCCTTGGCCGATCCGATACGGCTTCGTGTATTGGCGGCGTTGGCGGAAGAAGAGTTGACGGTAGGCGAGGTACAGGAAATCGTTGAGTCGGTCCAGTCTTCAGTGTCCCGCAACCTTGCAATCCTTCGCGATGCCGGATTTGTACAGGATCGGAAGGAGGGGACCAATGTCTACTTTTCCGTCCGACAAGATATGACCGAACCGGCGGCCGAATTGTTCAAATCGTTGCAAGCGCGATTGGCGCAATTGCCTGAAGCCAAAGGGGATCACGCGCGCCTCGAAGAATGCCGGCGCCGTCGGTTGCATCGTTCACAAGGCTACTTTGAATCGGTGGCGGGTGATTGGGAGCGCATTCGCAAGAGCTATTTTGACGATCGCGTCACCTCCATGGCCATCGAAAAACTGCTGCCGCGCAACCTTATCCTTGCCGACGTCGGCTGCGGAACCGGGAGCTTGACCGTTGAGCTAGCGCGATTTGCCGAGAAAGTCATAGGGGTGGATCTCTCAGAGGAAATGCTTCGGCGAGCACGAATGGTCGCTAAGGAGAGACAACTCCGCAATGTCGAGTTCCGCCGCGGTGACGCTCTGAAACTGCCGTTGCAGGCGCGCAGCGTAGACGCTACGTTTTGTGTCATGGTGCTGCACTTTCTGGCGGATCCGCAACAGGCCATCGCAGAGCTCTGCCGCATCAGCCGCGGTGGCGGTTCCGTGATCGTTGTCGACCTCGTACAGCACCATCAAGAATGGATGCGCGAGCAGATGGCCCATCGGTGGCTGGGGTTTGAAAGAAGTTCTATTGAAAAGTGGTTTCGCGATGCGGGTGTCACTGAGGTCAACTATGAACTCACCGGTGCCTACGCCGGTGAGAAAATGGCCCGCAACGGCAATCGCCCGGTAGAGATCTTCGTAGCCAAGGCCCACTTGGCGATGAAAAGAAGGGCTCAGCGAACGAGAAAAGTGAACAGATGACGGATACTGAAAACACGCTACGACGGCTGTTGTCCCAAAGAATCGTTCTTTTCGACGGTGCGATGGGGACGATGATCCAGCGTCTTAAATTCGATGAGCAGGATTTCCGGGGTAAGCAGTACGTAAATCACAGTCGGCCCTTGAAGGGTTGCAACGATTTACTGAGCGTCACTCAACCGGAGTCGATCGCCCAGATTCATGCCGCCTATCTGGAAGCGGGCGCCGACATCATCGAAACGAACAGTTTTAACTCCACCGCGATTTCTTTGACGGATTATGGATTGGAAGGCGAAGCCTACGATGTGAATTTGGCGGCGGCCCGTGTTGCACGCCGCGCCGTGGATGCGTTTAATCTCAAAACGCCGGACCGCCCCCGGTTTGTCGCTGGGGCCATAGGCCCGACGAACCGAACGGCATCTTTGTCGCCAGATGTGAATAGTCCGGCTTACCGAGCCGTGAGTTTTTGCCAATTGGTCGAGGCGTATGAAGATCAAGTCCGCGGGCTGATCGACGGCGGAGCGGATCTCTTGTTACCGGAAACTACGTTCGATACCTTGAACTTGAAAGCGTGCCTTTTCGCGATTGAAAAGGTTTTCTCCGAGAAAAACGTCCGCTTACCAGTCTTTGCCTCCGTCACGATTACAGATCGGAGCGGCCGGACTCTGTCGGGTCAGACCCTGGATGCCTTTCTCGCCTCGATTTCACACGCGCGATTGATGGCGGTAGGGATTAATTGTGCGTTTGGGCCGGACTTGATGACTCCCTTCGTCGCGGAGCTGGCACGAACCAGTCCTTTCCTTACATTTGCTTATCCTAACGCCGGATTGCCGAATGAGTTTGGTGGTTACGACCTCGACCCTAATGATATGGCGAAGGCCTTGGACTCATGGGCAAAAGAGGGTTGGCTGAACTTGGTGGGAGGCTGTTGCGGCACAACGCCTGAGCATATCGCCGCCATCGCCGACGCAATAAAAAACGATGGCATTCATGTTCCTCATCGCCCGGACGGATTCACCAATCTGAGTGGTCTTGAACGTCTGACGATCCGGCCTGAATCCAACTTCATCATGGTTGGGGAGCGAACCAACGTGGCGGGTTCGCGCAAGTTTGCCCGCTTGATTCGTGAGGAGAAATACGAGGAAGCGCTGTCGGTCGCCAAGGAGCAAGTGGAAGGCGGCGCCAATATCATCGACATCAACATGGATGAAGGAATGCTTGACTCCGCCAAGGCCATGACGGAATTCCTCAACCATGTCGCTGCCGAGCCGGACATCGCCAAACTGCCGATAATGATCGATAGCTCCAACTTCGAGATTATCGAGGCCGGGCTACGCTGTGTTCAAGGCAAGGGTGTTGTGAACTCGATCTCTCTCAAAGAGGGCGAGGAGGAGTTTAAGCGCAGAGCGCGGTTGATCAAGCGCTACGGCGCCGCCGTTGTGGTCATGGCCTTCGACGAGGAGAAACAGGCGACAACCATTGAGCACAAGGTCGGCGTGGGTAAACGGGCGCACAAGATCCTCACCGAAGAAATCGGTTTCGACGAAGCGGATATCATCTTCGATCCCAATATTTTAACGGTTGGGACGGGGATCGAAGAACACAACGACTACGCGATCAATTTCATCGAGGCGACTCGGCAGATCAAGGAATTGTTTCCTCGCTCCCATGTGTCGGGTGGAGTGAGCAATATTTCTTTTTCGTTTCGTGGCAACGATCGGGTTCGCGAAGCCATGCACGCGGCCTTTCTCTACCATGCGATCCAAGCGGGCATGGACATGGGGATTGTAAACGCCGGTCAGCTCGCTGTGTACCAAGAAATTCCGAAGGATTTGCTCGAACGGGTCGAGGATGTGTTGTTCAACCGCCGATCTGATGCCACCGAGCGTCTCGTGGAGTTCGCCGAGCAAGTCAAAGGTTCGTCGAAGGGTGCTCAGCAGGACGAAGACTGGCGCAGGGAAAGCGTTGAGCAGAGGTTGTCCCATGCGCTGGTCAAGGGGATTGTCGACTACATCGAACTGGACTTGGAAGAGGCGCTCAAAAAGTACGATCGGCCTCTAAAGATCATCGAGGGGCCGTTGATGGATGGCATGAACGTAGTGGGAGATCTTTTTGGCGAAGGCAAGATGTTTCTCCCTCAGGTGGTGAAGAGCGCCCGTGTGATGAAAAAAGCCGTGGCGTATCTCACGCCCCTCATGGAGGCGGAAAAACAGGGGGCGAAACAGACCGAACACCGTACCAAGCTGGTTTTTGCCACCGTTAAGGGAGACGTTCATGATATCGGCAAGAATATCGTCGGAGTCGTGTTGGGGTGCAATAACTACGAGGTTATCGACCTTGGGGTTATGGTTCCCGCGGACAAGATCATTGAAACCGCGATTCAGGAAAGGGCGGATATCATCGGTCTGAGCGGCCTCATCACTCCGTCGCTGGACGAAATGGTGCACGTTGCCGGCGAAATGGAACGCCGCGGTTTGAAGATTCCGCTGCTGATCGGCGGCGCGACGACGAGCAAACGACACACCGCCGTCAAAATCGCGCCGGCCTACGGGCGTGAAACGGTTCATGTGATCGACGCATCCCGCGCCGTGCCGGTGGTGGGTGCATTGAGCCAGCCCGAATCGCGCAGCGCATTGGACGAGAAAAATCGCGGGGAGCAGGCGGAAATACGAGAACAATTCGCCAATCGATCAGCTGCCCCGTTGCTTGCGTACGGGGAGGCGGGACAGCGCAAGCTCCAGGTTGCCTGGGATCCAACTCATATTGCCGTTCCCGAATTTACCGGCCGCAAAGTGCTTACCGATTTTCCGCTTGCGGAGCTGGTCCCTTACATTGACTGGTCACCTTTCTTTCACACTTGGGAGATGCGCGGGCGCTACCCGGATTTGCTCGACGATCCGGTTCGAGGTCCCGCGGCGCGAGAATTGTTCGCCAACGCGCGGGAATTGCTGGACGAGATCGTGGGAAAGAAGTTGTTCACGGCGCATGCTGTCTATGGCCTCTATCCGGCGAACAGCGAGGGCGACGATATCGTAGTCTACAACGATCTGTCGCGGGCGAAAGAATTGACCCGCTTTCACACGTTACGCCAACAGAAAGAGAGCTCGAGGGGTAAGCCGCAGCTGGCGCTGGCAGATTTTGTCGCGCCCCGCGCCGAAGGCTGGATCGATTACATCGGCGCTTTTGCCGTCACCACGGGTCATGGCACCCAACAATTGGCGGAGCGGTTTGAGCGGGAAAACGATCAGTACAACTCCATCATGGCGAAAGCTCTGGCAGACAGACTAGCCGAGGCGCTTGCCGAGTATCTGCACCAGCGAGTTCGTGCGGAATGGGGTTACGGCAAAGAAGAGCATTTGACCCATCAGGATCTGATCGCCGAGAAATACCGTGGCATTCGTCCGGCGCCCGGCTATCCAGCCTGCCCGGACCACACCGAGAAACCGATTCTTTTCGATTTGCTGAAAGTTCATGAGGCGACGGGTATCGCTTTGACTGAAAGCTACGCGATGTTCCCTGCCGCTTCAGTGTGCGGGCTGTATTTCGCTCATGAGAAAGCCCAATACTTCGCAGTGAGCGCCATTGGTAAAGACCAGGTGGAGTCCTATGCCGCGAGAAAAGGGATGACGGTTGCTGAGGTAGAGCGCTGGCTCGGACCGGTGCTGGGCTATGATCCGGCGCGCATGTAGCGAGTGATTTCAGTTGCCGCGTATCTACGCGTAAGGCACAGGAACCAGCTGATCCGTCGCTGAGCGCGTATCCTCTTCCCAGAGTTCGAGTAACTTTCTGGTAGTAGGACCGGGCCTACCGTCGCCGATAAGTTGTCCATCCCATTGAACCACCGGCGCTACTTTAATGGAGCTGCCGATCAACATCATTTCGGCGGCCTGCCGTCCTTCACTGACAGAAACATCTCCAAGTCGAATTTCTTTAAGATCACCTCGTACGACCAGACGCTCGGCGAGCTCGAGCATCCGCTGAACGGTGATTCCGGAAAGGATCGCGTCGAAGGACGGATGACGCAACACGCGCTCCTTCGTGACAAAGGCGACATTCATGTTGGAGCTCTCCGCGACCATCCCATGTTGATCCATGAATACACCGTTGTCGGCGCCGTGATCTTTCGCCTCCAGCACGACTAAAACATTGGGCAAATAATTGGTTGACTTCGTGCGAGCAAAAAAGGGCGGCTTGATCGGGATCTGGCTGGTAATAACTTTAACGCCTTCTGTGTAATAGCTTTGTGGGTAGAATTCTTGTTTGAAGACAATAACGTAAAAGCTGCTTCCGGTGCATTCGGCCGGACCGAGGGCAAAACCACCTGGTCCGGCCGAGAGCCAGTAACGAACCGAGCCGTCGCGCTTGCCGCTGGCGGCCGCAGTTTCCAAAACGATTTGTCGGAGCTGTTCTCTCGAGAACGGAAGCGGAATGCGCGCCAGCTCCGCGGAACGAAGCAATCGATCCAAGTGAGGATCCAATTGATAGAGCATACCCTGGGTCAAAGTGGCCGTATCGAAGACGGCATGGCCGCGATGGACCATATGATCATCGAGTGGCAGAACCATCAGCGCTGGGTTGGTGACAATACCGCCGAGAACGCTGGAATACATGGAGTAAAAGTTAACCGCTTTGGAATGGACAACTTGACTGAGCCGAGCGATGGCCTCATCCGTCTTGAAAGTCCGAGTTTTCTGCACGCTCGACATAAGCGATTTGGGAGATTAGCTTAAGAAAACAGCAGCGACAGTTTGATACTTTTCGGCCGTTTTGTTCGCCGCTGCGCCAGCGTGACGGATTTCATTGTAATACTGAAGAGAAGCAACAATCAGCTGTCGAGTTCCGGTTTCGGAAGCGTAACGAAAGGAACGCCTTCTTCCGCCAGCTCCGCTGTCTCCTTCGGTGTCGCCGTGCCGTGGATGGGGCGTTCTTCGGCCTTACCTTGATGGATCTGCCGTGCCTCTTCGGCAAAGCGCGAGCCGACGTCTTCAAAGTTCTGCTTGATGTAGTGGTGGACGTGGAGCAGCATTTCTTTGAACTCAGCCGGCGACGGCGGCGTCGGAGGCGCTGCGGCCGGTTGCTCTACCTTTTTCGAAGGGGCAGCCGGCTGTTCTTTTTTGACATGGACGGCGCAGGCATGGGGCATCTTGTCTACCCGCTTGCTACCGCATGTCGGACATGAGATCAGCTTTTTTTCCGCTTGCTTTTGAAAATCTTCAAAGCTCGGAAACCAGCCTTCAAATTGATGATTTTTCTTGCAGATAAGATTGTAAATGACCATACGATCCTGCAAGGTATGAATAAGTTTGTTTTGCCGGGTTGTCAAGAGAGTGAGGATCCTCTGGTCGGCGAGAGCCCCGACCCTTGGGGAATTATCTGTGTTTTCGGTAGTTTAATGGGGCCCCGGCATCATGATAGAATCGCTGCGATGAGCAATGCATTGGCAATCAGGATCGTGCGCAAGGTTTCCGCCGTATCGCGCGAGACATGGGATGGTCTGTTGGGTGGCGGCTCGCCTTTCATGAAATGGGACTGGTTGGACAGTTTCGAGCAAACCGGCTGTGTCAGCGAAGAAACCGGTTGGCTGCCGCACCATTTGGTGCTTGAGCAGGGCGAGAAGATTGTCGCCGTCTGTCCCTTATATCTTAAGCTCCACAGTATGGGAGAGTTCATTTTTGACTGGGAATGGGCGGAGGCGGCCCACCGAGCCGGTATCCAGTACTACCCCAAGATGTTGGTTGGGGTACCGTTTACTCCGGTCACCGGATCGCGTTTTCTCACGGCACAGGATGAAGACCGGAAATCTCTTATTCGTCTCATGGGTCAGGCGCTCGCGAAGGTGGCTGCGGACAATAAAATCTCTTCAGTTCACGTCAACTTTTGCTTGGTCGAGGAAAGGGAAGCTCTGGAAGAGGTCGGGTTTTTTGCCAGAGCAGGTCTCCAGTTTCACTGGCAGAATCAGAATTTTCACACGTTCGACGACTACCTAGGAAGCTTTCGCAGTGATCGACGCAATAAGATCAAACGAGAGCGGCGGGAAGTCGCTCAAAGGGGAATTGTCATCCGCGCCTTCGAAGGGGCTGATCTCACTCGAGCACAAATGCGCATCATGTTTCGCCTCTACAAGGGCCATGTCGATCGGCACTATTACGGCCGCCAATACCTCACGGCGGAGTTTTTCGATGAGGTTCAGCGTCGGTTTGCACGGCACGTTTGCCTGATGTTGGCCGAGCGAGCGGGGAAAATCATCGCGGGCACTTTCAACGTGCGGGACGACACGGCGATGTATGGCCGCTATTGGGGCGCTTTCGAGGAGCAACCTTTTCTGCATTTCAACGTCTGCTATTACTCCGCCATCGAACATTGCATACGGCTAGGCTTGGAGCGTTTCGAAGCCGGAGCCGGCGGCAGTTTCAAGCAGCTTCGCGGCCTCGATCCCGAACCCACCGGCAGCGTCCACTATATTGTCGACGGAAAGTTCCGCCGCGCCGTAGAGCGATTCCTGCAACAGGAACGGGAGATGATCCGTCAGAAGCGGGACATGCTGCTCGACGGAAGCCAGTTAAAGCGCACCGTTCACGAACCTTAAGTCTTCTTCGACCATTTCCTTGACAGTGTAGTAGCTTTCTTCTAACGTCGGCTGCGGAGCCAAAATCGTGAAATCTTCCATCCGGAATAGCATCGAGCCAGTGATCTTTTTCGCCGTGCTGTTGGTTCTGTGGGAAGTCTTGGTGGTGGTGATCAAGGTTCCCTCTTTTATCTTGCCACCGCCGGGCGACTTATGGACGTCGTTCATAAAAAAATTGCCGATCCTGGGGAATCACTCTCTCATTACGTTCGTCGAAGCGGTGGGTGGATTTACTTTCTCTTTGGTTCTCGGAGTGGCGTTCGCCGTTGCTGTCGTCTACTCGCGACATCTTCAGAATACGCTTTATCCGCTGATCGTGATTCTCTACGCTATGCCGAAGAGCGCCTTTGCGCCGCTCATGGTGATCTGGGTCGGCTACGGGCTTACTTCTAAGATTGCGATCGCCTTTCTGGTGGCGTTTTTTCCGATCGTCGTCAATACCGTCGTGGGACTCAAAGAAGTGGAGCCGGAGCTTTTGGAACTCGCGCGCATCAACCGCGGATCGCAATTCGATGTCTTCAAAAAGATCCGGTTACCGAACTCGATACCCTTTATGTTCGCCGGAATCAAAGTTGCCATCGTTCTCTCCGTGACGGGCGCCATCGTGGCGGAATTTGTTGCCGCCAACGAAGGGCTGGGCTATCTCGTGCTGCAGGCAAACTACAGTCTGGATACGGCCTTTGCCCTGGTGGTTCTGCTCATTTTGGCCGTTCTGTCCTTGGGTCTTTTCTGGCTGGTCGAGATCGTACAAAAAAAGATCGCTCCCTGGAGCGCTGAAGTTCGTCAGGTCGAAGGTTCGTTCTAAAGATATTACGGAGGATGAGGATGGCATTACTGCAAAAGCAATTTTCTCTCTGGTCTCCCGCGATAATCGCCGGAGCGGCGATTGCGCTGATTTCCTTTACCCCCTCTGTCTCGAATGCCGCCGAGACCAAAACGGGAACGATACGTCTCGATTTTATCATCGGCGGAAAGCATGCCCCTTGGTTTGTGGCTTTGGAAAAGGGCTTCTACGCGAAACGGGGCTTGACGGCGACAATCCAAGCGGGGAGCGGGTCCGCCGACACTGTGCGGGCCATCGCCGCGGCAGCCGCCGACTTCGGATTCGCCGACATGTCCACCGCGATTGTCGCTCGATCGCGCGGAACGCCGATCCAAACAGTGGCACAGTTCGGCTACGTTCCCGCAACCGTCATGTGGCGCGAAGATACGGCGATCAAAACACTGAAGGATCTGGAAGGCAAGTCTTGGGCGATTAGTCCCGGCCAGGCTCAGTGGTACTTGATGCCGGCTTACTGCCGGATCAACAAAGTCGATTTCAAATCCATCAAGATCCAAGAAACCGCAGCGCCGCTTCAACCCGCGGCGCTGGTGGCGAAAAAGACTGACTTTATTGTCATGTACCGCGCCTCAAACGATGAGGTAGCGGAGTTGGCCGCAACCAAACAAGGAATGAAGTTGAATAGGATCTTTATGAAAGACACGGGGCTCGATATTTACGGCACCGGCTTGATCGTGAAAGATGAGGACGTCAAGCAGCGGCCGGACTTGGTTAGAGCCTACGTGGAAGGGACTATGGAAGGACTGCGCTATACACGAGACCACCAGGAAGAAGCCCTACGGATCTTGCTCAAGCAGAAACCTGAATTGGACTTGGCTTTGACGACGTTGCAGCTAAAAAATGCCCTGTACGAGGTGTTCATTCCGCCGGAGTCCATTCAATCGGGTTTGGGTTTCATGAAACCGAATATCATGGATAAAACCGTTCGCATTACCAATGAATATTTCGATGTGGGACGGAAGGTGACGGCGGCGGAGGTTTTCACCAACCAATTCATCAAGCAGTAAACCGAGGGAAGCCCCGGATCTCGACGTGCCGCTGATTGCCGTTCAGAACGTTTCGAGGGTTTTTACGAGCGGCGCGAGAACCGTTCACGCTCTCGAAAAAGTTTCGTTTGAAATTCAGGCGGGCGATTTTGTCTCTCTGGTGGGTCCGAGTGGCTGCGGCAAAAGCACGTTACTTAAAATCGTTTCGGGGTTGCTTCCCGCTTCCTTCGGAAGCGTTGCAGTTAATGACAAACCGATTGATGAACCCCTCGAAAACGTCGGGATGGTATTTCAATCGCCCGTTCTCTTAAAGTGGCGCCCGGTTTTAGGCAACGTCCTTTTGCCCGTGGAATTCGCGAAACTCGACCTGGACAGCCACACCGAACGGGCTCGGTCATTGCTCAAGCTGGTGGGCCTGGAAGGATTCGAGGAAATGTATCCCCATCAGCTTTCCGGAGGGATGCAACAGCGAGTCTCCCTTTGCCGCGCGTTGGTCATGGATCCACAGCTGCTGCTCATGGATGAACCCTTCGGAGCCCTCGACGCCATGACGCGGGACGAGTTAGATATCGAGTTGCTGCGTATTTGGCAGGATAGAAGGAAAACGGTTCTCTTCGTGACCCACAGTATCCAGGAAGCCGTGTTTCTCTCGGATCACGTGATCGTAATGTCTGCCCGACCAGGGCGGCTCCTGGAGCAAATCACGATCCAATTGCCACGGCCGAGAACGATGGAGATGATCAGTACACCGCGGTTTGGTGAGTACACTCTAAAGATCCGCGCCCTGCTTCAGGGTGTTGACGGTATCCCCGCTGCCACCCCTGGGTCCACCGCATGAATTTGTTGCGTTCGTAGGTTATACTTTTAATTTCGACCTCCGTTGAATCAATACGCACACGAAATCACCCTTCAAATGGCAACCTCGGGAAACATGACCTACGCCAAGGCAGGCGTAAGCATCGAAGCTGGCGATGAACTGGTGCGCCGCATCGGTCGCATCGCATCAAGAACCAATAGATCGGGAGTGCTCGCGGGTGTCGGCGGGTTTAGCGCTCTCTTCGATCTCAAGAGTCGAGGCTGTCGTCATCCGGTGCTGGTTTCGTCCACCGATGGCGTCGGGACCAAGCTCAAAGTGGCGTTCATCATGAAGAAACACGACACCATCGGCATCGATCTTGTGGCGATGGGTGTGAATGATATTATTACTCAAGGCGCTCAACCGCTTTTCTTCTTGGATTACTTTGTCTGCGGCAAGCTTGATGTCGATGTCGCCGAGATGGTTGTGCGAGGAATTGCTGCCGGGTGTCGTGAAGCGGGCTGTGTGTTGATCGGGGGCGAGACCGCTGAGCATCCGGGTGATTTTCCCAACGGGGAATACGATCTCGCTGGTTTCGTTGTCGGCGTCATCGAAAGGGAGAAAATTCTCAATCCAAGGTCGGTTGTGCCGGGAGATGTTCTGATCGGACTTCCCTCTAGCGGCCTCCATAGTAACGGCTATTCGTTGGCGAGAAAGGTATTGCTGGATGTGGGTCGGCTGAAGATTCATCAAACGGTGTCCGAACTGGGTAGGAGTCTGGGTGAGGAGTTGTTAGAGCCGACGCGGATCTACGCAAAGATGACGCAAGCTCTTTTCGCAAAATATCCGATTAAAGGCGCAGCCCATATCACGGGCGGAGGTATTCGGGGCAATCTGCCGAGGATTTTGCCCGAAGGGCGGAGCGCTTGGATAAACCGGCGCACGTGGCCGGTTCCGCCGGTTTTCGACTTGATCCAAAAAATCGGACGGGTTTCGCGAGATGAGATGGATCGGACCTTCAATAACGGTCTGGGGATGATCCTGATTGTCGGCCAGAAACATGTCGACGGCGTGTCCTCCCTTTTCAGGAAGATGCGTGAACGGCACTTTATAATCGGTGAGATAAGAAAGGGCAAGCGCGAGGTTACTTTTGTTTCCTAAGAGACAACCCATGCGACGACAAGTTCCCATCGGCGTGTTGATCTCCGGCAGCGGCACCAATCTTCAGGCGATTATCGATGCCGTCGAGGCGAAGGAACTGGACGCGAAAATCCAGGTCGTGCTCAGTAATCGCGCCGAGGCCTACGGCCTCATGCGCGCCAAAAAACAAGGCATTCCCGTCGAGATCCTGGATCACAAACGCTTCGCTAGCCGAGAGGCCTTTGATCAGGCGGTAGTCGATATTTTGCGGGCGCGTCAAGTGGAACTGGTAGTGCTTGCGGGTTTCATGCGGCTCCTCTCCCCGGTATTCGTCAGCGCTTATTCCAATCGAATTATGAACATTCATCCGGCGTTGCTTCCGGCGTTTCCCGGACTTCATGTGCAGAAAAAAACCGTCGAGCACGGCGTGCGCTTCTCCGGCTGCACCGTTCACTTTGTTAACGAAGAGTGCGACGAAGGACCCATCATCATTCAAGCGGTGGTTCCGGTGTTTCCGGATGATACGGAGGATTCCCTCGCGGCCCGCATTCTGGAGCAAGAGCACCGCATCTATCCCCGCGCGATCCAGCTTTACAGCGAGGGCCGATTGCGCATCGAAGGACGCAAGGTCTTTGTCGATGGCTTTGTCAAAGAAGAGAACCAGGTGATTGTCCAGCCGCCCTTGAAAAGATGAACAGGACCAAGCCGCTACTCGTATTTTTCCTGAAGCTCCTGGTCAGCACCGGGTTGATCGTCTTTTTTCTCACGCAAATCCATATCGAGCGGTTTTTGGGAACGCTGGTTTCAGCCAAGTTTTCCTACATTGCGCTGGCGCTGGTTGTCTACCTGCTGTCCCAGATCTTAAGCGCGGGACGATGGATGGTTCTGGCCCGCCCTCTGGGTTTTAGGGGTTCCTTCAGAGAATTCGTCATTCATTATCTGATTGGGATGTTTTTTAATCTGTTTGCGCCAGGAACCGTGGGCGGGGATGTCAGCCGGGTTTACTATCTGGCCCGTAATGACAAGACTCACTGGGACGAGTCCGGATGGGCTGTCTCAACGGTTCCCGCGGCCGTTTCCGTGTTCATGGATCGCGCCGTGGGGATGACGGCGCTCGTTTGGCTTGGCGCCATCGGACTCCTGTTGTTTCCCACTTATCCTGTGCCATCGGCCATACGTTCTGTGACCTTTGCCCTTGCCGCAGGATTGGTCGTCGGTGGTGCCGCCGTGCCTTTGCTGCGACGCTTTCTTCCGGAGGACGGTCATCCGATCGTGGTGAAGTTGAGATTTGCCTTGAGGGCATACCGCACTCAGTGGAGCGTCATCCCCAAGGCGATCGTTCTTTCGTTTCTTCTGCATCTGATCCAGGCGTGGATCCATGTGCTATTGGGATGGGCGCTTCAGATCGAAATTCCTTTTTCCTACAGTATTATTCTTTATCCACTGGTTGGCACGTTCGCGGCAATCCCGATCAGTCTCAACGGCATCGGTCTGCGCGAAGGAGGCTATCTTTTCTTGCTCGGTCTCATTGGGATCAATGCCGAGAAGGGCGTCGCCTTCGGGTTGCTGCTCTTTTTGATTGTTGCCGTTGATAGCTTGATCGGCGGAGTGCTGTTCTTGATGAATAGAGGTGCCAATCCGGCCGACGGTGCTTTGGCGACGTCAGTCTAGTGTCCTGAATCTGAAATCCGTTAACAAAGTTTCTTGGCTCAGCGCCGAGCCTTCCAAGCCGTCGGCAATAAGCCTCTACCATCGTCCGGTCCTGCAATCGCTAATAGTCCAACGAAAGAAACCAAGGGCCTGATACGACTGACCAAGCACCGAACACGTCAGTGAAACTTCAATTCGGGTGCCGCCGGCTCTCCACGCTTGGCCCCTCGCTGGCATCGGACTATTTTGTCGGCGAATATCTAACTCAGACGCTAGCTCAGATATCCGCGAAATAGAGTGGCGAGACCCAAAAACGAAAGGAAGCCGAAGGCATCCGTGAGGCCGGTTACGATGATGCCGGCTCCCATAGCCGGATCGAACTTTAAGGCCTTTAAGACCAACGGAATGACTGCGCCGGAAAAGCCCGCCATCAATCCGAGGTTGAGAATCATCGCGCTCGCGAGAACCAAACCGAGAAAAGGGTTGCCTTTCCAGAGAAAGGCGGCTGCGGCGATCACACCACCTGCAGCAAGGGCGATACAGATATTGACCAAGACTTGCTTAACGACAGCCTTCCAGGCAGAAGAGAATTCCAGTTCACCCAGCGCAATCGCGCGAATAATAACTGTTGCCGTCTGTGTGGCGCCGTTCCCGCCGACCCCTGCGATGACGGGCATGAAAGTGACCAGAGCGATGATCTCGTGCAGGGTCCCTTCGAATAAGCCCACTACCGAGGCCGCCAAAGTGGCCGTCATCAAGTTCAAAATGGTCCAGGGCAGCCGCATTTTCACCGAGCGAGAGACCGGCGTGAAGACACGATCCTCCTCCGCCAATCCCGCCATCTTGTACATATCTTCGGTGGCTTCTTTGTCGATAATGTCGATAACGTCGTCAACCGTGATAATCCCCTCCAGTCGTCCTGATTCATCGACAATGGGCAAAGCAAGCAACTCATATTTTGACACCAAACGCGCCGCTTCTTCCTGGTCCATCATGACGTTAGCTTTGATCGGATCGGCGATCATCATGTCATCCAGAGAGCGATTCGGCGGTGCCACCACTAAATTCCGCAAAGGGACGACTCCCGCAAGCTTGCCGGCCTCGTCGACCACGTACAGATAGAAAAACGTTTCCAATTCTCCGCGCTCGCGGATCTTATCAATGGCGCCCTGGGCGGTGGTGCTCGGCAGGAAGGTCATGAAATCCGTCGTCATGATGCGCCCGACCCTTCCCTCCGGATAACTAATCAACTCCCGCACTTCGGCGCGTCGCTCTGGGTCTAGGAGTGCGATTATTCGTTCCCGCCGCTCTTCCGGAAGGCTGTCGATGAAAGTCACGGCGTCATCGGGGTCGGCCCGGGCAATCATCCGGCTGAGCTTGTCGTCGTCGATCAGCGCTAGGATGTCGGGGAGCAGTTCAGGAGGGAGCTCTTTAAGCGCTTTGTCGGCGCGGCGCGCCGAGAAGAGGATATCGAAGAGCTGCCTGATCTCCGGTGGCTCTAGTCCTTTGAACAAAAGTGCGATATCAGCGGGATGGCGCTGGCCAATAAATCTCAAAACACGGTCTGGCGTAGCGGTGCGGATTATTTCCCGTACGGTGTCATGATCGATAGGCGGAGGTTTCATTCGTTTATCTCGGGAATCAAACTCGTTCCTTCATAACCATTGGTATGAGGATTTGCAAATTTGTCATACTATTTGCCCCGCTTAAAAGCAGTGTAGAAATTTGCTATCTTGCCATAGCGCGGAAAGCTAGCGAAGGCAAAGAAAACGGATGATCCAAAAGCGAAATTCATTCGCCTTGTTGTACGGTCCGGCGGTCGCAGAGTTGATCTTGGGGACCCTTTGGTACATCGCTTTGGCTGTGCGGTGGGTAGAGGCGGCCAGCCTTGCAGCCCTGGACAATCGTCCGCCGTCATTTTCCGCTATTGCAAAAAAAACCATGCCGGTTGTGGTGAACATCTCGACCACGGCGCAACGATCACTGCGCAGCGGCTCCAGTGATCCGATAGACGAGTTCTTTTCGCGATTTTTTGGCGATGCGCAGCCACGAGAAAATAGCCAGCGCAGCTTGGGCTCTGGCATTCTAATCAGCAGTGACGGCGAGATCCTAACCAGCTACCACGTGGTGCGAAATGCCGATGCGATCAAAGTGAAACTCGCGGATCAAACGGAGTATGAAGCGCGACTGGTCGGGAAGGACGACCGGACCGATCTGGCCCTGATTAAGATCAGAAGATCCGGCGGCAATCTGCCGTTCGCACGGCTTGGCAGTTCCAGTCAGTTAGACGTGGGTGACTGGGTCATGGCCATCGGCAATCCCTTCGGTTTGGAACACACGGTTACCGCCGGTATAGTCAGCGCGAAAGGCAGGGTGATCGGCGCTGGCCCCTACGACAGCTTCATCCAAACCGACGCGTCGATCAATCCGGGCAACAGTGGAGGGCCACTAATCAATGCTTCCGGTGAAGTTGTCGGAGTGAACAGCGCCATCTTCAGCCAATCCGGAGGTAATGTCGGTATCGGGTTCGCGATTCCTATCGATCTGGCGAAGAAGATTGTCGATCAGTTAAAAAAGAACGGCCGGGTCGTGCGCGGTTGGTTAGGCATCCGTGTCCAAGACGTCTCACCGCAACTTGCCGCGTCACTGGGGCTCACGCGGAATCCGGCCGAGATGGCCGCGGTTACGGAAGTGGGAGAGGGCAGTCCCGCGGCTGAGGCGGGTGTAAAACCTGGGGATGTCATCATAGAGCTCAACAGCAAGCCGGTTCCCAGGAGCCAGGATTTTCCATCTTTGATCGCAGATACGCCGCCGGGCCAGAAGGTGACGTTAAAAATCACGCGTGACAAAAAAGAACAGATCGTTTCGGTGAAGATCGGCGAATTGCCCGACGAGGGCGACCCCATTCAAAAAGCAGAGGCCAGAGACCCGGAAATCGGAGTCCGGGTCCAGCGGATTACACCGGAGGCCGCGCGTCGCTTGGGCTTAAGTTCGACCAAGGGAGTACTGATCGTCGAGGTTCAGTCCGGCAGTCCCGCGGATCAGGTGGGATTGGAACCGGCTGACGTCATCCGCGAAGTCAACCAACGCCCGGTCAATAATATTAGTGATTTCGAACGTGCTGTTCGCCAAGGAAGGCGAGGAGAGCGAATCCTGCTGCTTGTGCAACGAGGGGATAACGCTGTATTCTTTGCGCTCAAGCGTAAAAGTTAGGAGGATCTATGTTTGGACTCGGGCTTCAAGAGCTCCTGGTGATTCTGGTTATTGCGCTGGTCATATTCGGACCGAGCAAGCTACCGCAAATCGGCAGTGGCCTGGGTAAGGCGATTCGGGACTTCAAAAAAGGCGTCAGCAGTGACGACGGTGAAGACTCAACTAACGACGCTAAAAAAGACAGCCCCAAAGACTTGCCGCGTTAGAGCCGCCCGTTACGCTTAAGAACGCCGAATCGATCGATTTGGCTTTCGGAGTTTTCAGCGTCCGGCTTGACCGGCGCTGTTTATCCGGCTCACTACAGTTCGCGTGTGAAATGAAAGCCGTTTCTTGTTTTTGTGCCGAGTAGAACAGTGTAGAGCGAGGTCTTGGATAGTTTATAAACCTTCTCGACCGTAAGATCGGTCATTTCAATAAACGGTTTTAACTTGAGATCGGTTCGCCAGCCTAACCAACGCGTAATGGGATCCAACGCCTGGGTGAAAGATCCCAGCAGCGGAAAATCGCTGGTGAAGTGATTGACGATTACGATTCTTCCGCCGGGTTTGCACACGCGCTTCGCTTCTTCGATCATCCGAATAGGATCAGGCACGACGGTGACGACATGGAAAGCCATGACGTAATCAAAGCTGTTTGCGGGAAACTCTAGCTCGAGCGCATTCATCTCTATGACTTTCAGATGCGACCAACCGTTTTCGCGAATTTTTTGACGAGCCCGGGCCAGCATGTCGGGTGCCAGGTCAATGCCCGTGACCTCACAATGGGTTGGGTAAGCGGGAAAAGACGTGCCGGTTCCCGCGCCGACTTCGAGAACCTTTGCGCCACAGGGGATCTCAAGACCCTCGATAACGCGTTCCAGGCGGGAGTAGAAGATCTTACCGAATACTTTGTCGTAAAGCGGAGCGAAGTCCGAGTATAAGCGACTCTCGTGTGCCTCTATATCACCCATTATCCCCACCCCACCCCTGTGCTTTAGGCATCCCGAATGTCCCTACTCTGCTTTTTGTAGAAAATCGAGATATCGCGTTTGCGAAACCTCCACTGCTTCCCCTTTTTAAAGGCCGGCAGAATGTTTTTACGCGCAAACTCATTCACAGTGTCTGGGCTTAAATCCAATATTACAGCAACCTGCCTGCTGTTCAATAGCTCCTCTTCTCGCTCCGTCATGGAACCTCCCCTCCGAGGATCGTCTTCGGTCGCCCTGTGCTAAAAAGTTTTTTTTTTCTAACAAGTTCACCAAAGGCTGTCAAGGCAAAATACGAATAATGGCCAATTATGCGTCAGCGAAGTTGTGCTTGATGAGCGCACTCGTGCAGGAATCCGTCGTTGGTATTGTCGAATACAACCGTTGCGAAGCTGCCGATGCCGCTATCCGGTCTGAGGATCGGCGAAGACCCGTATCGGAAGAATCATCATGTCCAGTCCGGCAAATTGAAGCTTCTGCTGCAACGTTGCCGGCGTGTGATTATGGAGAAAACGACTGACGGCATTTTCCTCCTGAAACACAAGCTTGCCAGAAAAAAAGACTGATTTTGGAAAATCCCGGACGACAGCGGGGCAAAGCTCTTCCAGCTCCGCCATGAGATCGACTCCCAAGGAGCAACGATATTCGGCATACCAACCGAGACAATTGGCGAACTCGACAAAACTCTTAAGGTCTTCTTCCTTGGCGCGCCGCAGATTTTCAATCTCCGTCTGCCCTTTGAACTGGCCCGAGTCGATGACGCCGACGGAAATGAAAACGACATTTTTAAAATGATTCGGGAATAACCTCGGAATGGTCAGCAATGCATGGACCGCGACGCCGTCAAAATCACGCACAATGATTGCCGCTGTGGGGGCGGTTGGGTGCTTCGGCGGAACGGGCTCCTTTAGATTCGGCTGAAAAGGAATGGTCAGAAGCGTATCGTCGAGGCGTTTGAGCGCGCGCCGCACCTGAGCGTAATGGGCGTGGACGAAAATGCATAGAGAGATAAAACACGAAGTGACAAGCAAGGTAACCCATCCGCCCTCTCCGAATTTGATCGTGACGGTGACGATCAGAATCGTCCCAGTGAGAAGCAACCCAAGTCCATTGACCCAGAACTTCCGCAGCCAGATGGCCTCGGTTCTCCTCACCTCCCACCAGTGCCTGCACATGCCGAGTTGGGAAAGCGTGAACGTCAGGAAGACATTGATGCTATACATGACCACCAAGAGACTGACTCTGCCCTGGGTGTAGAGAAGAAAGCCCAGCGAAGTGAGGCCCATGAACCAAACACCGTCCCGCGTTACCAGCCGATCGCTTAGGAGAGAGAAGCGATGCGGCGCCCAGGAGTCCAATGCCATATTGGACAGTACGCGAGGACCATCGATAAAACCGGTCTGAGCGGCCACTAGCAATATCGCCGCTTCGGCGATCAGCGTGCCGATAACGAGTGCAGCGGCCAGCGCAATTTGGTCTCCGAAAATCACGCCGTAAATTTTAGTAAAAAGAGTGGCGTTCAAAGTTTCGCCGGGCACGTGGGAAACTTGGTGCAGTAGATAGCAAAGTAAAATGCCACTGGCGGTAAAAGCGAGAGAGATCGCCATATAAAGCATGGTTCTTTTTCCGGTCTCGGCACGCGGTTCGCGCAATATCTGCAGGCCGTTACTAACCGCTTCGATCCCCGTATAAGTGCCGCCCCCGAGGCTGTAAGCGTGGAGCAGTATCGCGAGTGTCGCCCAGATCCCGATACCACGCACGTCGCCCAAGGATTCCTCTACGGAACCGGAGACTACGGTCGGAAGTTCGCCGATCCGTGTTCCTACGCCCAGAGTGATGGCGACCCCGTGCGTAAGCACAAACAAAAGAAAGATAGGTAAGAGAAACTGCACGGACTCCTTGGTGCCCCGCAGATTGAGAAAAATTAGCCCCAGTATGAGGAAGACTTCGGTAAATAGTTTCAAGCCCAGCACCGAGGATGGAAGAAAACTAAAGAGCGCGTCAACGCCGCTGGCCACGGAGATGGCGATCGTCAACATGTAGTCAACGACGAGAGCTGAGCCGGAAACCAGGCCAGCCTTTTCTCCGAGGAGCTTCGTCGCGACCAAGTAGCCGCCGCCGCCGGTTGGGAACAGTTCAATAATCTGCGAATAGCTAGCCGAGATGACGAAGACGGTAAGGGCCATCATAATGGCCAGCGGCAACGCCAGAAGGGAATGCTGTCCCAGTGCCAAATAGGCCTCTTCAGGACCGTAGGCTGAGGAACTCAGACCATCGGCGCCCAGGCCAACCCAGGCGAGGAACGCGATCAGCGAGATTTGATGAAAAACCTTAGGATCGAGAGGGTCTTTCGGTCTGCCGAATAAGATGTCCTTTAACGAAGCGAAGCGGCTCCTGCCCACAGTGTGCTCCGCCCGATAGATAGCAGAGTTTCCGCGCCATGAGAACCATGGCGGCAAGAAATGGTTAGCCTCTGCACGCTTCACAGAGCAGAGAGAGCCGATGGATAAGAGCAAGAGGGTGCGCATCCCGGGCACCAGTCAGGGTCTTCGGTGAAAAGCTGGCTTGCGCGTTTGCACGAGTTCCTTTAGCATGAATTTCGCGATACTGCGGTGGCTGCAAAAGCAGAAAGAATCCGATCGCCTTGATCCCTTCTATGCGAAAAGCTCTCAAGTTCTTCGGTGTCATTCTTTCCACGCTGGTTCTCTTTGTCATTGTGGCTTCGCTTGCGTTCTATCATTTGATCCACGCCGGCGAATTGCAGCGCTTCTTGATTAGCGAAATAGAGTCAAAAACAGACTTCAAAGTGCGGCTCGGCGAAGCCGACTTGGAAATGGGGCGGATTTTGGGAATCGGCTTTAGTGACTTTGCGCTCTCCGAACCCGACGTAGCGCGGCCCTCCATTACCGCCCAGCGGATTACCGCACGGGTCGCCTTGTTGCCACTCTTTGAGCGAAAGTTGATCCTTTATGGCGTGCGTCTGCACAGGCCGACCGCGCGTTTGGTGCGTGATAAGGAGGGTCGGCTTCGGCTGCTCGAAAAATTGCGGAATCTGCCCTTGATGACCCAAGAAGCAACCCAATTTGGTCTCGATCTGCAAGCGATCCGTATCCGAGAGGGCGAGATCGATTTTGAAGATCAACAAGTTGAGAAAGGGCCGCGAACGACGCGCTTTCGCAATGTTGATCTGGACATCGAACCGATTCGAGGTCAAAAATTGCTGAACTTTGTTAAAGAGCTCGCAAATCTAAAACAATCGGAGCCGCAGGGAGCGGCGCTGGATTTCAACTTGAGGAGCGAGGTTGGAACAGACAACGAGAAGACGACCCTACGAACCCGGGGAAGAATGGTGTTCCCGAAAGATACTCTAGAATTCCACAAAACATGGTGGAACGCAGATCTTCAGTTCGACAACCTGTCTGCCGATCTCATGCGGCAGTACCTCCGCGGCGAATGGCCAATGAAAAACATGAGTGGTATTTTTGCGCCGCGTTTGCACGTCGAGGGAAGCCCCACGGATCAGATCCGCCTGCGAGGGACCCTGGTATTCAAACAATTCGCCATCGATGCCCCGGATCTTTTTACTGCGCCGTTGTCGCCCGGTGACGGGCAAGCCGAGTTTGATGTTGAATGGAAACCCCAGCGGCTCAGCATTGCTCTTCTCGACTTTCGTTCGAAGGAGCTAAAGCTCACGGTCAAGGGCGAAACGCGCTTGACGGCTGCCAATGACCCCCATGTTCAACTGAACCTGACGGTGCCTTTGCAGCCTCTCGTCGTGGTGCGCAAGTACTTCCCGTTAAAGCTGATTGGGTCGCCGCCGCTGGAAAGCTTCGTAGGCAACCTGCAAGAGGGCGAGTTGCAACTCAAGAAGCTCGGCGTCAACGGCAGCCTGAGCGAACTCCGAAATGTCGCGCAGAGCGCGGCTAAAGGGCTTGTCTGGCTTGACGGTGAGCTGCGCAACGTCGGCTTGAAACCGATCGTAGACGGTTACCTTCCGCTTCAAGGGATTCAGGGATTGATCCGCCTGGAAAAGGGAGTATTCACTTTTACGGATTTAACGGGAACCTACGGTCAATCAAGCTTCACCGACGTCAACGGCACCTATACGTTGGCGCCGGAGGGCAGAGCCGATCTTGACGTTCGTGGGGCCGGCGACCTGGATCTGGCGGAACTGCATGAGCAAATAAAGCTGGGAGCGTTTCCGACCCAGGTGACGAAGCTTTCTTCGTCGCTGGGAGACGTGGGAGGCAAGGGAAGAATCCAGCTCAATCTGTGGCGACCGGCCGAATCGCCACCCTCTTTCGAGGGTAAGCTCACATTGGATAACGGCCGTTTGCGCTTCAATGATATCTCGCTCACGGAAATCAAAGGGGAGTTCGCGTTGTCTCCTACCGAAATTCGTGCGGAGAAAGTGGGCGCCCTGCTGTCAAATTCCCCCGTTCAGATTCAATTGTCGTTGACGAATTACGCCTCGGACGGCGGTAACTTTGACCTGCGGGTCGACTCCACCGGCGTTAAAGCGGGAACGGTCACCCGGGTGCTGCTTTCCACAGGTTCAACCGAAGACCCCGGCATTGTCAGTGGTTCAGTGCGTTATCAAGGCTCTCTCGGAAACAAAGGCGACCGGAAGTTTACCGGCAACCTGGAGCTTTTCGGAGTCAAGCTAGAGCATAAACCGCTTTTGCAACCGCTCCGAGAGGTTAGCGGCCGAGTCAATTTCGATGACACGGGTATTGACTTTCAGAGCTTGAAAGGATTGCTGGTCGGTATGCCATTCGAATTCGGCGGGCGCTGGCGATACACACAAAAGCCGCAGTTGATCTTTACTTTAGCCGCTCCGACGTTGGACCTCGCCTATCTGCTCTCGCAAATGGATCCGGAATCAACGGAGTGGTACGAGACCCTTACCGCGCAGGGTAAAGTCAGCCTGCTCAGAGGTAGTATGAAAGGTTTCGAGTTCAGCGATCTCAAGAGCGATCTTAACCTCGATCGCCGCGTATGGCGCCTGGAAAACTCTGCCATGCGCTCGGCAGATGGGTCTATACAAGGTACAGTCACAATCGCCGACAAACCCGACAGCGTCAAGTTTGCTCTGGCGCCGA
>Ga0081455_10000236_pt1 | contig 71346 bp, 119 predicted proteins | sample TabmetS3T2R1_FD_70207 | JGI IMG/M metagenome (GOLD analysis project Ga0081455, IMG submission 70207) | Tabebuia heterophylla rhizosphere microbial communities from the University of Puerto Rico - S3T2R1 | ecosystem: Host-associated > Plants > Roots > Rhizosphere ...
TTAATCGGGCTCATGGATGGTCTGAGTAGCGCAGTGGGGCAGCAATGCCCCTTTCAGGAGTAATCACAAAAATGCCAAAACCATTCCCGTATTATCCGCCAGGTTCACCAGAACGCATTGAAGCAGAGAATCGCAAGAATCGTCAATTAGCTGAGGTCTCGTCTCAACGCCAGGATATGGCGAATAGAGCACAATATCGAAATCGCGTATTCGATGGGCAGTCCCAAGATATTGCTCGTCAGAAGAATAAAGAGGTAGATAATGCCTAATCTCTCAATTCCAGTCCAAGCCCGTGCAGGTTTTCTTGCGGAGGAAATCCATCAGGGTCAAATCCGCAAGAGTAGTGGCCTCAGCTACTTTGATGAGCATCTTGCTAAAGTGGCCAAGACCGTTGAGTTTGCTGGTGGATCTCAGGAGATCATCGCAGCGGCATTCTTGCATGATTCTCTAGAAGATCAGCCTGATAGAGATCCCGAGCAGCGTATTCTTGAGGAGTGTGGCCAGGAAGTCTTAGATCTCGTCAGGGAATGCACAGAAATCGGCCCTGGAGGTGAGGACAAAGCGCCCTGGAGAGATAGAAAGCTGGCGTATCTAAAGCATCTTTCTATCGTCTCAGCAGGCGCTCTCATGATCAGTGTGTCTGATAAGCTGCAATCGGCAAGAGATGATATGCTCCCCGGTGTCAAAGAGCGGGGAGATGAGTACTACAATATCTTCAGAAAGGCTGGAAATAGCTTAGAAGAGCGCAAAGCCAGCACGATCTGGTTTCATCAGCAGCTTGTCGTCTCGTTTGAAAAGCGTTGGGAGGCATTAAGTTTGCCTCCAAAAGGCTTACGGGCACTCATTGATGAATTTTCTGATATTGTTGAGTGGCTAGAAAGTCATTAGCCACAACAACCATCCCAGCCTCCTGAAAAACGGAGGCTTTTTCTTTTTGTGCTACAATGCCCACAGTTCGTCTACCATGCGTGGACAGAGCAACGGTGTCGTTTTGCGACTCCAGCCAACAAAAAGAGAGGAGCTGCTACACTCCTCTCGATTGCACTACATCTATGCTTTGGCTGGACGCCCAGAACGTCTAGGCGCGTTCTTGAAGCGCATGAGCTCCTCGTGTGATATGAAGTAATCCCTACCTCGTTTCTCAGCTGCAAGGTTCTTGCGTAGGATGTTTTGAGTCAGCGTCTCTGGCCGCATTCCTAGCAAGTCTGCAGCTGAGCTGACAGTATGCTCTCGCCCTGGTTGCTCCTCACCGAAGAATCGTCTCTTGAGAAACAAGGCAAAATCGTACATCTCAGCTTGATATTCTCGCAGCTTTGCGTCTTGTGTACTTGGCTCACGACTTTCTTGCAAGATACTGCCGTGCGGTCTCAGCCTGTAATCATTGTCAAACGGCTCAAGTGTAAGCATTCTGTCATAGGCCATAGGGTGACATTGATAGAAGCTCTCCAGCAGGCTCTCCAGTGCTTCACTGTCAGGCTTGACGATGTTTACCCATGGGTAAGGCCAACCATGGCCTAGATGGCCCTCACAGGACGATGTGGTGCGTATGTCGCTGGCATTGAGTCCCAGGACGAGACCCATGATACCGATGTCAATACGCATACCGTTAGCATCTGTTTGCATTGCTACATGCTCGAATACTGCCTGCCACTCTTGATCTTTTACTGATACTGCCATATTATGGTGAGAGATGATTTCAGTGAGCTGGCGTCTTTGGCAGCTCACCTTTTGGACTAGAACTCAGGATCTAGTTGTCGTCCCTTGCATCTTGGGCAAATTTCGCTGGTATCGATTTTACCCTGGAAGCATTTGTTGCACGGGATAGGCATTTTGCTCTTGTCGAGCTTGTGCCCTGTCCCGTAACAGCTTAGGCAGTTGGTCTTTGCTGGTATCCGACCGTGCCCCTCGCATTTGATGCATTTTCTCATCTCTCAGGCCTCCTTTCTCAAATATTTGCAGCCTCTCGACTACAGACTTATTGTATGCCAATCAGACAGTTTTGTCAAGCATTTCCAAGGCAAATATTCCAAGAAAAGCAAAATCCAAGAAATTGCTTAGTTCGTTCTTGTGTGGTATAGTACGTGTGAGCAGAGCACTCTATCGTCAAAAATAGATATGCTGAGATTTAGGGCCTCAATATTGCTCTGCTCGACCAAACGACTTCTTCAGCGACTCTCGGCATGCTCGATTATCTGCTGCAGCCAGACAATACTGCCACCTATCAGATTTTGCATATCATACCGATAGCTCGACACTGGTATAACCTCACTCTTCTTCGCAAGATCCTGGGCCTGTTTCAGGCATTCGAGATCCTGTTTCATTTGAGCTAGTTGCTTCTCTGTGATTTGTATGAACATTGTGTCTATTCCCCCAGCAACTCACGACGCAAAAGGATGCGAGCCGCTTCAGCAATCTTGTATGCGAAATTCAATTTGTTGGCCTTCTGCCATGACCCTATCTCCTCTGCGATTTGAGGATCTGGTGTCACAAGAGTAAAATCAACCTCGGTACTGAGTTGCACTTTTGCAGCATATCTGCTGATGTAGTTCTCTATCATCTTCTGCCGTCTATCTTGTTCTGACTCTTGCACAACTTGATTGACAAGTTCGTAGATATCATCTGTCATGTGTCTATCCTTCATTGCTCTCTAGTTGCGCTCTCACTCTATCCGCCAAATATCCCATCAAACCTGCATCGTTCTCTAGCGCAAACTTGCTCCCATGCGTATCATCATACTCAAAATCTTCTGTGCTGCCATTATAGTCGTTGTAGGCTCTCATCAGCTCACGGCGTTCTTTCAAGCCTGGTATAACCTTGTCAAGCTCGAAGTCGTTGCAGCCGTGATTGCTAAATTCGTTGCTGGCCATGTCTAGCAGTTCGGCTAAGAGCGTACCTTCGACTCTGGAGAGCGTGACTTTGTCCTTGGCTGTCAATTCGGCTACTCTGTCAACGAGCTTCTTGTTCTCGAAATTGCGAGTCCTGAGAGCAAACTCAAGTGCTTTCCAAGGTTGGTTGGGATAGTGTAGCAGCGTCTCAGGTGCCAGCTCTCGACACGCTTCTATCTGCTGCTGCATATCGTTCTTTCCAGTCTGTTCTGGTATCCTGTCTTCTGAATTGTACTCTCTCAATATCTCCTCAATTTTGTCCTGTGCCTCATTGCTAGGCACAAACTGACGGAGCAGCATAACGAGTTGACAGATAACGTTGTCCTTCGTTTCTTGTCGTTGCGCCTGTTTCATCCATTTGTGATGTGTAGCGAGTATGTTCAATAAAGACTCTTCGTTAATGATGTTATCCCTCCTGCTGCTTCTTTTCTCGACAACTCGGACATGTCGCATTGCCATCCGTATAGTTGATATGCCATCCTTGCCTCTCAGCTCCTTCCCTGGCATTGTGCTGTCCATTCGGCTCGATACGTACATCATCAGTGCGATTATGACATGTATTGCACTCGACATGTGCGAAGTCTCTACTAAGTATAACGCCCATTGTGCTATCCTTCCCTCTCAATACCGAGCTCAGCATACTCTTCATCGCTTATCTCGTAAATCTCATGTGCTCCATCAGGATATGGTTCGTGACACACTTCAATATCTTCTCTGCAGTAGTTAAGAAGGAACTCTTCGTACGCCTTCTTAACATCTTTTGCTGAGACTATACGCATATCATCTTGACCTGCTTTTATTAAGTATCTTGTACTGTACATTGTGTCTATTCCTCTCTTTGGCTGCTCTTCTCGTGCAATCTGGAGACGTGTCTTGGCTGAGACAGTGTTGCTCAGCCTTCCATCCGCAAAGACGTGTCCGCCTATCATGCCTGCTACAACTGGTATTACGTACTCAGGGTGCTTTGCTCTTGTAATGCCTTCACCAGCATAGATACGTCGTGCCCAGGCTCGTAATTCCTGCTCTTGTTCTGGTGTTATTGGGTGGTCTTCCATGCTGCTATCCTTCCTAGTGCCTATGTGGCTCTCTAATGTCGTAGGAGTAACTGCATACCTCACAAATTGGTATCTCAGGGTTACGCTCGTACTTCTGAGCAGTCACCACGTTGTCCTTGACATAGATGGTTCCCATATCACCAACATCTTCCCCTTGCCACATCACCTCACCATTAACGACGTAACCCCACGGCTTGAAGAAATGCTCTATCAGGTACCCCAGCCACTCGGTATAGTCGTAGAACTTCTCTCTATAGTCCCACGCAATACCCATGCCGTCTTCAGTTGGTATCCAGCCACACCAGGCACCAGGTGTCCCTTGCTCGTGTCCGTGGTCTTCTACGTTGTACTTTTTCAGCTCGTTATACTGCTTAACTGTAAGTGGCTTATCTAAGTTGAACTGTCCTTGAAAACTTGTGTGGTATCCCATAATGTGTATTATCCTTTCTTGCACTAACTGCAAAAGATGTGAGAGTGTTGTGTGCTCTCACGTACTCTCAATCTGCTATGCTAACTCTTTCTGTATTGTTGCATGTAAGCTTCAATATCCTCTGGTAGATGGTCTTGTGTTACGTGGTGATATACCATGTACCGATTGGAAAGGATAAGGCGTATCTGTTTTACGCTTCCTGGATGAATACTGTACAGCGCTGCGTACTGCTCATCCGCTAGCTTGCATGCATTGAAGCGAATAATAGCAACATCTGTATCACTAAGTCTGCGATCAACCCTGTTGTAGCCATTGGGTGATATAGTGTTTAGTCGTTTCATCCAGAAGTGCTCCCTGCTATACACAGGTGCCAGATCATCATACCTTTTAAGTTCTCCCTCCTCTAGCAGGCACATATGAAAATTTTCAATCCCTAACTCTCGCATAGCGGTGTAAAGCGGATTTTTTAAATGTCGAGGTCTTGTAGAACGAGATGTCTGTATGTGAGCTTTCATCCGACGCTCTAAAGGCAATGTAGTATAGCCCACATAGAGCAGGCTATTGATGGTATTCTCAATTTTGTAAATCCTATAGGTCTTCATGCTATAATTCTCCTAAATAGTTTAAGGCGTGAAGTGCTACGGTCTGGACAACTGGTCTCACTTCACGCCCGGACTATGCGGCTTCATCTGAAGCAGACTCCTTTTTCCTTGCTTTGCGTCCACTGTGGTCCTGGATACGCTTTCCCCCACGAGGTGTAATCACTATCTGTTCCACATCACCACGTCTATAGAGGTTTGTACGGGCGTCAAGCTTGTGAGGCTTAATTCTGCCTTGTCTCACAAGCTGGTTCATATACTGAGGCTCTATATGTCTTTTGCTATTCCTGCTAATGATAAGGGCCGCTTCAGCAGCAGGAAGCAAATCATCAGGCGATTCCTCACGCCTAATCATGGTTGCTATCTCCTTTCCAAAGTATTCATCAATGAGTAAACAATAACACACAAGAAGTTTTTTGTCAATCCTAAAAACTGGCCCTTAAACACTTGACAAAAACATTCTAGAGTTGTATTATATAGACAGTTAAGAAATGAGTTACAAAAAAGGAGATTAAACAAATGATTGCAGCAACAGAAATCAAAGTAGCTGAGTGGGCAGGAACAAAAAGAGTTATTTATTCTTGCAAACGATGTAAACAGATTACAGCACGTGATTATCTACGTCAGGATGGAAATCTTAAAATGTTTCGTATTGAAGACGGAGACGTTATTTACCAGGAAAACGATATGTTATGTGATAACCACGACTGCCCGAAATCAATATATCGCTCCACATTAAAGGCAACCTTTGTAAATGCTATTGAAAATAAAGAGCATAAATGTGATGCACGTTGTATTCATGCCAAGGGTAAAGATTGTTCGTGCGAATGCAAAGGTGAAAACCACGGGAAAGCATTTCTAATCTAAGTTTGAATGAGGGGAGGCAAAACCCTCCCCTGAAAACGAATATTTACCAATCTCAAAATTAGTCCAGAAAAGGGTTGACAAAAACATTCTAGAATGTTATACTATAGACAGTTGATAAAACAATCCACTAAGGAGGAACAAACCCGATGGCTACAAAGAGACAGACAAAAGTGAACGCTTGGTACATCAGAGCTGCAATCGAGCAGCTTGTGCTAGCAATCGATGACCACTCGATGTTTTGTAAGGTCATCAGTGAGAGAGTATCTGGTGTAAGCTATCGGGTAGAGGTTGATGAAGAGACAATGCTCTCAAAGAGCTGCTCATGTCCAGCTAGAACCTCCTCTTGTAAGCACAGATTGGTTGTCGACCAGGCCTTTGCTAACTACAAGCCTGTTCCTCCTACACCAGTAGAGCCCAAAATCACCGAAGTTGAGGCAGGCTCTTGGTATGTGGTCAACAGTGACTCGCAAGTGTGGAAGACAGAGGATGGCCAGTGGCTAGCTGTAGGCACTACTGAGAACGCTGTTGAAATTGTGAAAGCTCACATTGAGAGTCAGGTTGAGCAAGAGCAGGCAGTTGCTGAGGCAGAGCGGATTGTCGACGTAGTGGTGCTCGAAGCCAAAGCTCAGGCAGAAGTTGATGAGGTGATGGACAGAGAAGAGAAAGCGGTTGCTCAGCAGTTTGCCACGAAGAGAGCACCCAAGTGGCAGGTCCATTTGGTTGATGAGGACAAGGTAGTTGCTCCGAAGCCTGAGGATGATATCTCGACAAAAGGCACGCTTAACGGTAATAGAGGTTTTTCGATACTTAAGATAGCATAGTTTAGAAAGGAATTTCAAATGCGAACAAAGTACAAGCCTATCGCAGAAAAAGATCTGCCAAAGTTGGTTCGGGCTCGTGTAGAGGGTGCTATTGCTCCACACAATACCTCTCGTGCTAGCGGTGGCGACATCAAAGTCGGCTTTAAGCAAACGGTTGTCTGGGAAGAGCGTCCGACGTGGAGCAATCCACACTGGACAAAAATCACCTTTCATGGGAACAACACGTTCGAGAAGGGCCTTGCGGAATATGAAGGCCCCTACGGTAAATGGCAGGTGTATCTCGTTGGGCTGACAGGGCCTATCTCAAAAGAGAGATGGAAAATAGAGCCATGCAACCGCACCTATGGTACTCCGTGGTGCGTCGAGCCCTCCGATGAATGGAGGGAGACACCAGAGCAGCGAAAAGAGCGTCTCAAGCGATGGGTTGAAGAAGGCATATTATAGGCCTAGTGCCCCTCAGGAGATGAAAACAATGAGAACATTCACACATCTTGAAATCTCTATTCTCGGAGTAGAGAAGTATCGCAAAACAGCACTCACCAGTGCTCAAGTGCTGGTCTTCAACGGGACCTTCGAGACACTCGAAGGTCCGAAAAGCTTCGTCAAAGGTGACTACCTATGCATCGGTGTGCAAGGTGAAGCATGGCCGATGAAGAAGGCAAGCTTCGAGGCTGATAAAGAGTATGTAAAAGAGTCTCGCGATGGGTTTCGCGTCTATCGTACAAAGTCCCTGAAAAACGCCGTGTTCATTCCTGAGCAGTTCACGCTGCAGCTCGATGGTGAGCCGATGGTGTCAAAGCCTGAGGGCGGGTACATCGTCTATGGTGGTAATCCAGCAAGGGCTTGGATTTGCGACAAGGACATTTTTGAAGAGTCGTATAAGTTGGAAAGGACGAGCTGATGGCAGAGCTCATAGTCCACCACGACACTACCGTGAAGTACGACAAGCCAGAGACGCGTTCTCAGCAACGTATCGAAGTTCCGGTGCGATATGTCGAGAGCGTCAAGCTGAGCCAGGGTAGGACTCGCATGATACCACGTGCTGTTACCGTGTTCGGCACAGTTGAGATAACGCACTATGACACAAGACGCGCAGAATACGGTAAATGCCACATTAACGGACATGTCGTAGTCGTAGTGGAAGACGGTACGAATGGCTGGAAAGCCGTTGATAGAAAGCCTGTACAAGGCTGTATAGCATAAGAAAGAGGTTTAGAAATGGCAACTGTATATTATGCGAATGGTGAGACAAAAGAAGTTCAGCCAGCTAACGGGACTGACTTCAAATTGAATGAGGTACGGGATATTGTGGAAGGGTACATTGAAGTTGTCAATCTTCCCGATGGTCGCATTATGCTGATCAATGAAGAGGGAAAGCTTGAAGGACTTCCTCTCAACGAAGCCGCTACCAAACTGGCGGAATTGCCAACAAAGCTAGATTTGTGGAAGTACAGGCGCATTATGGAAGAGCTGGGAGTCTCTGTCATTGATGCGACGATGGGAGAAGAAGACTATATAGCTGGCAATGCGCTAGTCTGTGAGAATGATGAATTTCGATGAAAGGAGGTGAAACACGTGTTTGATATCCTACGTTTGCCAAGCGCTGAAGACTCGCAAGAACGTCTACAGCACTTCGAGACACTCAGACAAGAGGCTGTACAGTCTGGGGACGAGCGCAATGCTCAACACTGGCAAGAGATGCAAACAATAGAGCAGCATGTATATCAAATTTTAGGAGGGCAAAGTGAAAGAAGATAAGCCAAAGATAAAGTGCGAGAAGGACGGATGTCACGAGACAGCACAAGTTGAGATACGACGTGTGCATGGTGTAAAGAAAGAGTATCTCTGTACTATGCATGCAGAAGGATTGAAGCATAGCGGTGTGAAGATAGTATCTGAGAAGGATATCTAGAGTGGCGGCTAGCCTCAGTTGTGAAGGGCAGAGGCTAGCAACCTTGAAGGTTTTGAGTCATTGTAGCACAAATTTTAGAAAGTGAGTAAGTACTATGTTAACCATAAAGTCAGCACAGAAGTTCAAACAATTCGCGAAAGTATGCATATGGGGCGTTCCAAAAGCGGGGAAGTCGCACACGGCACTAGCTTTAGCAACGGCTATGGCTGGTGAGAATGGAAAGGTAGGTGTTATATCCTCTGAGTTCGGTTCGACAAAGCTTCTAGCTCATAAGTTCCCTCATGACATCATCGATTTGTCTGAAGCGGACGAGCATGATGGTGTACCAGTTCCGAATGCCTTTTCACCACAACGGTATGAGATGGCACTAAAGATGCTTATTGAGAGCGGATATGCAGCTATTGTGATTGATAGCCTCTCTCATTCCTGGGCTGGCAGTGGCGGTCTACTTGAGTCAGTAGGTAAGCACAAAAATACCTTCTCTGACGGATGGGGTGAAAACTCGCCTGTCTATGATCACTTGGTTAACACGATAATAGCTGCAAAATGCCACATTATCGTTACTCTTCGAGCTAAAGATAAATATGTACAAGAAGAGTACACAAAACGAAACGGCGATAAAGGCAGCTCTCCTAAGAATGCAGGTGAAGCGCCTGTCATGCGTAAAGGTTTCGGCTTTGAATTCCAGGTTACCATGCGCATGGACAGCATGGTAGGACACATTGAGGCCTCTGCAGTTGAGGATTACATCCACAAGGGAGAGGAGATAGAAAAGCCAGGTCCTGAGCTTGCCTATCGTCTTCTAGAAGCTTTGGATGGTGCTCCACTACCTGAACCATCTCCTCAACAGGTAGAGATGAAAGCTTTGCTAGAAGAGCTTTATACTGCCAATCCAGGGAGCTATGCCAGATACCCAAACTGGGAACACTTGGCTCTCAGGAAAGCCCTAGAGATGCCATCTGGGCCATTGCCAGTGGATTACACTGACGAGCAGGTGGAACTGATGAGGATTTATGTGGAGATGAAGAAAGCTCCTAAGCAAAAGCCTGTATTGAAATCTGTAGAAGGGCTCTACAGCAATATGAATGCAGCGCTAAAGGCAGAGGCAGAGAGTTAACAGCATAAACAGTAGTACGGGCTATCTGCTGATGTGGATAGCCTTAGAAAGGATTTTGAGATGGACAACCAACAAGAGCAGCAAAAGATGTACAACTGTGAAGGGTGTGGGATTACTACACCTGACAAAGAGCTTACAAATGTCATGGCTGGCATTCTGCTAGACATATATGCTGTGTGCCAAGAATGTCTGGAGAAATTGGAGAATGGTGATTTATGAAAGTAGTGCATTGCAAGCGTGATCCATACGACGTCTACATCGGGCGTCCCGCTCGTGGGCTCAAAGGCTCGATATGGGCGAATCCGTTTCACATCGGCAAAGATGGCACGCGTGACGAGGTTATCGAGAAGTACAGGTGGTACATTCTCGGCAAACCTGAGTTGCTAGTGCGATTGGAAGAGTTGAGAGGGCAAGTTTTAGGTTGTTGGTGCTCACCGGAGAAATGCCATGGTGAAGTTTTGGTGGAATTACTAGAAGCTAGACAGGACATTCAAGTGGATACGCTCTTCGATTTTGAAGAGGCACGGCAACAAGTCAAGCCTTTGCTGGATTGGTCTGGCGAAGAAATACCGATCAAGAAGCCGATCGAGTCAGACAATCCAATGGTTAGGGCATTTGGTCGAGGACCTGAAGGCAAAAAGTGCAAAGAATGCGAATTCCTGATCAGATATCACTGGCGTAGTACTAGCTACTTCAAATGTGAGAAGAGAGGCATAACACACGGTCCTGGAACGGATCATCGCTTAAAGTACGAAGCTTGCAGTAAATTTGAGCAAGAGAAGCCAGAGGTGAAAGAGCCTGAGCCACCTAACCAGTCATTTACCGAGGTGTGTCCTCAGTGCCAAGGTGAGATTAAGCTGCTTTACAAACATGGTGTGTGGAGCTGCAGTACATGCAAAATCAAGATTGCTCAGACACGGGAAGAGGGTATCACCAGGATTGAGCCACTTATGACGTTCAGTATATCGCCACTGGAGACAAAGCATGGCTAAGATAGCAGGCTATATCTTGCAACACGAGATTGACAGAGGTGATGCTTGGCTCAATTCAGTAGATCCGGAGTACACGGACAGGTATGCGGTTCACAGGCAATGCGCTTGGAACTTTGAGGCTCTAGATCCTGATGAGCTTCACTGTCTGGAGAAGATACCACTGGACGATGCAAGTCTGCATGTGTGCCATTATTGCAATAGAAAGCTCTCTGAGCCTGCTCGTTTCTCGTTTGAGGTAGTCAAGATAGACGATCTCGTGTCGCAGTACTTTGAAGCGTTAGACGCTGGACTTGATATGAGGATAGAGAAGATAATGCAGTTTGCTATGAAGCGTGGTGTGCTAGACGAATTAAATGACGTTATTTGTATGTTGCACATGAAGATGGATACTGAGTCTGATGTGCCATATGTACAGCAGGTAGAGCAGTACAGAAAGAGAGGATGAAAGGATGAATTTCACCATCTGGATACGCAACCCATACCCGTTCCGCTACGATGAGCTAGAGGCCATACAAGACGCTCTGCAGCTCACATACACACGTACTGCCGTGTACCTGCAAGAATGGCCTGTACATTGGGTTTCAGTAGACAGGACGAACATCACAACGTGTAGGCAGATTGCCTTGACTCTCAGGACAATACACAAGCAATGGGCAATACAGGACAAGAAGAACACAGGGCGCGTCTATTGTGAAGAGTTAGATATTGTTATCCAGGGGCCAAATGATGCTAAGCCTGAATGGGCTAAGAAAGCGAGTTGAAAGAATGCTAGAAGAGAAACAAATACGCTATCAGCAATATCTTGCTGATGTGGCAGGTAGAAAGCTTGAGATATCAGAGAAAGGTATTATGCTTGACAGGTGGACATATCCATTTTTATTGGATGAGAACGGATACAAGAACACAGTGCATAATTTGCAGCTTGATATCTCGTTTAATAGGCAGTATGGGAAGTAGATAAGAAAGAGCGAGCTGTGCTGTAGCGCTAAAACCTGTGTTGGTGAATTTCGAAAATATGTCAGCTCGCTCTTGTCTACATCGTAGCATCACAAGTCAACTTGACATCAGGTGTTAATGTTGTAGAATAGATGCATGTCAATAGTTTAGCTTCGATTGTTGCCAAGAGAGAAAGGAAGGGTATCGATATGTGAGCCCGCTAAGAACGGGATAGGCCTGCTCAGCACAAGGGCAGGCTTTTTTTTGTTGCTCTGTGCTATACTCGTGTGGGCACGCGCACTCTGACGACATGCCTCCTAGAGAAGGCGAATCTGCAACTATTTGTGCGTGCTCTTACTTTTGCTTGTTTTGTCAATAAGATAACTTCACTCCTTCATTCGCTATCTTGCCATCGTCGGCATACCTAAGAGGCATAGCTGAACTAGACCATCCACCTGCCTGCTGCATAGATTTGATGTCTGTCCCATTCTTGATAGCATTCTTTGCCCACATATGTCTCATATCATGAGCTGAGAGGCCTTTCACATCTACCCTCTCAGCCAGGACTCGCACTCTATCGGTTATGGCCCGTTCACTCATTCTTCCTTCCAGCTTCCCGCCTTTCCTGCTACCTGTCAGCAGGTATTCCTTCGGTTTGCAAACTTCTAGATAGCGCATAGCAGCTAGCAGCGTGTCTCCAGTCAGTTTATGTGTCTGTGTTTTGTCTACCTTTTGCCTATAGAAGACGAGAGTACCCTCGGAGAGATTAAGATTCTTCGGAGTAAGAGCGGCTACTTCACCACATCTGAGGCCATGGTCTAAGAGCAAACACATCAGGAATGCATCACGGCGGCCCTGTGGTGTATCTGGATGGCCACTCTTAAGAGCCTTAGCCTGCTCTGGTGAAATGAATACAGCTTCAGCTTTCTTCTTGCCTATGCGAGTAACTTCTCGTTTTTCATCTACATTTCTACCTTCTTTATGTCTGTAGCTCTCAACTGTCTTAATGAGAGCATATTCCTGCTGTGTAAGCACACCCGCTTTCATGGCTAATTTGGCATAAACCTTTACTGTTGAGATATGCGCATTAATTGAAGCTATAGCATAGCCTTTCTCTAGTTGCCATCTCTTGAAAGTTTCTAGCAACCCAAAGGTGATGCCTTGCCATTCTGCAGCATCATCTAGTAAATTCTCTTTTACCATGCCTACATTCTTGAGAAAGGCAGAGAATAAAGCAATATCATCTCTATGTCTTTTGAGAGTATTTTTTGCTATTTTCTCTTTGTAGTCATTAAAAGCATTCGATGCTGCATACTCATTAGCAAGTTGCCCAACTGAGAGAGAGTGAGATGGTACAGGTACTAAGTCCATTACGTGTATCCTTCCTTGCTGCAAATTACTGGATAGCTACCAAATAGGTGCCTATATGTCCCAAGTATCGGTAGCCATTGCTCTCTATTTTGACGCATATGCATCATGTTGTCAAGAGTTTCGTACATCAAAATTTCATGTTATACTACTCTTGAAAAATACTTTTGTTGAGGTCTATCATTGACCCGTAAAATTACACCTGCTACAGCGTACATTTCTGCTAGCAAGGCGGCTGAGATATTATCAAAGAAATGCGGTCGCCGAGTGTTGCCTCAAAACATATCTCGACTCAAGAACGTCCGTTTCATCAAAGTGAACGATAAGTGCAAAATGTATCTACAGACAGATATTGAAGCATATCCTATTAGAAAGAGAGAAGTAAAGCATGAATGAAGAGTTACGCAATATTATAGGCAAAGCAGCCTATGAAGTACTTGAGCTAGAGTTACCTGATATCCATCCCCTATGGTGGGATGAGTTATCTCCTGAGAAACAAGAAATCAACAAGAAAGCTGCTGAATCTGCTGTAAGTGCATATTTGCAGTATATACGTTCAGAGAGAGGTGAGTACTTTGACGGGAATGGGGACATGATAGTGCCTGATTATGCTGAATGAGTGAATTGAGTAAGAAAATGAGCGAGACAATCAAGTGGGATGAATTGACTGATAAGGATAAAGTGAAACTTATTCTAGAATATGTGATACCTCATGGTATGGGTGACCATATCGTCTTCAGGGATCTTCACATTGTCGTTGAGAGACACGAAAAGCCAACACGGTGGCCTATAGCAGCCTGGGATGATTTCCCGCCTGGCGCGTGGTGGATACGAGACTTTGGCGACGATAACGATACGCACTTTGATCCTTTGCACGATATGAATGATGCATGGAAGATTGTAGAGCATTTCAAGAAGCCTGAAATACCGGGGCATGCACAAGCAGGGTTCTACCGATGGCTTAGAGCTTTTTCCACGCCTGACCCTTGGGATACGACCAAGGACTATGTTGATTGGATTTATGGCGTTAATGCTGATAATATTTGTAAAGCCGCATTAAAGGCTGTAGGTGTGGAAATTGAAGGTTGACGATTTATGCTATGCTGGTTCTGGCACACCTTGCGACCAACCCATCGTACAAGAGAGCCTCTCTCATCAGTAGCTCTGGAAGCTTTGCGCTTCGAGTGAAAGTTGGGAGAGGTTTTTTGCTGCTCCCAAAACGCGTCTCTTGTCATATCGTCTTTACAACAGCTATGACTAATGTTAGAATTAGAACAGAACAACGATTGGATTGTTCGGAGTTGAAACGTTGGTCATTATTAAGCCCCCCCGTATCAACTCAGAGACTGAACACACACCCTCACATGTATCAGCTAAGCAAAGGAGTCGGGCAATGCGAGATGTCACGTTTGGCAATAGGCACCTTCGCATTGTTCGTCTCCGACGCACACCAGTCACAATATCCACTGACGCAATCATCCTGGTGTTGTTCTTGTTGGCTGGATATGCAATACGGGCATTATTCGAGAAGTCGCATAAATGAATGATATAGCATCTAAACTCACATCAAATATCGAAGTCACAAGCACAATCGTCAAGAAGGTGCAATTAGAGCACACTGTCTTCTTTCTGAAGTTTCCATACATCAAATACCGTTATTTCTTTGATATGAACAATACATGCACAAAAGACTTTGAAGGCGTGGTAACGATTGGGCTGTATAGAGAGATAGGCAAGCTGAGACAGTTAGGGCGTAAAGCGTTCAAGGTGGCTATACCTGCTGGGAGGCATAAGGTTGTGTGGGTGGATTTGTATACTGGGCCTGTGAGTACGCACGGTGAGTATGGTGCAGCGCATTTTGATTGGATGATGCAAGTTGAGGGTGATGAGACGGTGAATGGGCAAGGGTTGATTACGAGTAAGTACGAAGATTTGAGTTGAGGTGAGGTATGGAAGAAGAGCGTAAATCCTGGGAGCAAATGGTTGACAAAGGTGAGCCCGACTTGTGGTATGGTCGGTTCGTCAAATATTTGCGACTGGGCACAAAGCGCTCTGTCAATGCCTTGTACGTCAAAGAAGCTAAAACAGCGAGAAACAGCGAGAAGCAGCGAGAATTAGAGGCTGGCGGGGACTGGTATAAGGCAGAAAAAGAGTGGAACTGGAAGGAACGCGCTAGGGTTTATGATTTGGAGCAAGAAAAGCAAAGAAGAGAGGAAGAAGAGAAGCAGAGGGAAGAAGATCTTGAAGCTGTAAGAAAGATGCTGTTAAGCCATATTCAAGCTGAAGTTGATAAATCATCTACATCTCAGATACAAGCGGCTAGATTGCTTATAGAGCACTATGCAACATCGGATGAGATCGCTCAGATTAAAGAGCAGATGGACATGCTTCAAGAGACGCTCAAATCGTTAGGAGCTGAGCTATGATTGCAACAAGAGAGCTACAATCACTCCGAGGTAGCCTTGCAGAATATATCGTATCTGCTGATATGCTTAAATCTAGGAAAGAAGCTCCTGAAAAGATTCCAATTCCAACTTTTGATGAATTTGTTAAGCTAGCATGGCCTATCATCGAACCTGGGCACCCATTTGTCGGAGGGTGGCACTTAGACGCGATTTGCGACCATTTGACCGCTATCTCGAATGGAGACATAAAACGCCTGCTTGTCAATATGCCGCCTAGACACGGGAAAAGCAGCCTTATTTCTGCTCTGTGGTCTGCTTGGTTGCTACTCAATAACCCTGCTATCCGCCTGTTGTGCGCCTCCTATGCTCTCAATCTGGCAACACGAGATAATCTAAAGGTCCGGCGTATCATCAAATCCGCCTGGTTTCAGAGTAACTATGCCCCAATATTTCAGCTTGTCAAAGATCAAAATGCCAAGATGAAATTTGAGACCGATCAACTAGGCTATAGAATGGTTACTTCAGTCGGTTCGGGCACAACAGGCGAGGGCGGCGATATTTTAATACTAGATGATCCACACAATATTGATGAGAAAGAGTCACCTCCCAAACGTGAAGCAGCTTTAGATTGGTTTGATAATACATGGTGTAGTAGATTAAACGACTTTCAAGAAAGCAAAATGGTGGTAGTAGCACACCGGATACACGAGCAGGATGTATCGGGACATATTCTGGAGACAAATGACGGCGAATGGGTACATCTCAATTTGCCTGCTGAGTATCATCCTAAAAGCAGGTGCGTGACTCCTGTTATATCTAAATCAGATGAGCCTTATGCTTGGAAAGGTGGGGACCCGCGAAAGAATGAAGGTGAGCTTTTATGTGAACCTCGTTTCCCTCAGGAAGCTATCGACAAAGCAAAAAAGCGGCATGGTGTACTAGGTTACTCGGCGCTCTATGATCAAAATCCAATCCCCCCTGGAGGATTTGTCTTTATTGCATCAAACGAGCGCTTGTTTACTATCTCACCTCAGGGGGACATGTACCATCTCATCACACCTAACGGTATCCAGCCCGTGCTTATCGATAATTGTTGGGAGATAAGCACATCGGACGTCGCAGCAAAAGAGAAGGAAGCAAACGACTTTACTGTCTTTGCTCACTGGGCTATCACACCCTGGAATGATGTACTCTTGCTTGACTTGTGGCGTGGTCACTGGTCTATTCCACAGCAGAAGGAGAAGGCACGTCTCTTCTATCGCACGCATTTATCCCATCGTTACGGAGCTTTCTACTTCGAAGATGTGGGCTATCAATCGGCTATCTGCCAAGACTTGCTCACTGAGGGTATGCCGTGCCTTCCCTTCAGGCCTGAGGGAGACAAAGTATTGCGAGCTGTAGGTGCATCCATCTGGCAAGAGGCAGGCAAAAGTTACTTTAAGCAAGGCGCTTCTTGGCTAGAAGATTTTAAGACTGAAATCTACAAATTCCCTAAGACTGCCCACGATGATCAAACAGACAACTATAGCATGGTATGCATGATTGTACGTTCAGGCGGCATAGCTGATGAAAATGCAATTAATGCAATGATGAGATATGCAGGATTGTAACATGAATTGGTGGAACAGACTTATGACAGCAAATACAGCAGCGTACCAAGCATGGAGGCGTGTCTTTCAGGACCCATCAACCATCTACGCTCCCTCGACTTTCAGGGATTACACGCCATCCTACGATCTCTTGTGGTACTACTACGCTAACCAGATGTTTGATAGGTACAACAAGCTATCACAGGATTACATAGGCAGATACGGCTTGTATCGCAATATCCGCATGATTGAGAACCCTGTCCACAACCTTGTAGAGTTCTATGCTGGTCAGATCTACCCCGGCGTTCTCACCGAAGACGGTTCTGACTTTCCTGGAGGCGTGCAGTCGGCTATCCCATTCTCAAAAAAAACTTCTAGCGCATTAAAAGCTGCTATAGCACAAATATGGAAGTGGTCGAATTGGCAAGCAAAGAAGAGTGTGGAAGTCAGATATGGAGCCGCTCTAGGGGATGTGTTTGTTGAGGTAGTAGATGATGTGGAAGGCGGGAAAGTGTACTTAGATGTCCAGTGGCCTGGCTTCATCTGTGATCTCGAATTGGATCACATGGGGAATGTAAAGGCGTATGTGATGGAATATCGGGTGGAAGAAAGGGAAATACAGGACAATGGGCTCTATCAGACGGTTGACACGTACATGTATCGCAAGAGCGTTGATCAAGAGTCTATCAAGATCTATCGTGATAACCAGCTTGTGAGCTCAACGCCTAACTTCTATGGCTTTGCACCTGCTGTTTGGATCAAACACTCGGATTGTGGGACTGATCATGGATCACCTGCCATAACAGGAAGTATGGAGCAGGTAGACGAGCTGAATAATACGCTCTCCCAAGTCAACGATCAGATCAAGAGAGCCGTGCAAAACCCGCGTTTACTCTCGACAAAAAGTCCTAATATGATAGTGCGGTATTTTGACAATAACAAGCGTGCTGCGAGCACCGAAATACCACGCCCAAACTCCGATCAAGAAGAAGCCCTCATCATGACAGCGCCAGATGACACAAAAGTACAGTCCCTGCTCGGAGATCTCAACATAGCGGATGCCAGTAGAGAGATAGACAGATTGGAAGCTATCATAGAGAAAGCTCATCCCGAGCTGAGCTTTTACCACATGCTCCGAGAGATGACACAGCTCACCGGACCTGCTGCAGATAGGATCGTAGGCGATGTGAAGGCAAAGGTCTATGAGGCCATGAGTAGCTACGACAATGCGAACATTTCGCTGTTTGGGATGGCTGCCGCCGTAGCTGGCATGAGAGAGGATGAAGGTGCAGGCGGTTGGGCGCAACGGACACCACAGCAACAGAAGTTTGCTTCGTTCAATCTCGACTCTTATAAGGCTGGCAATCTTGACATGGCTATCATGCCTAGACCTCTACTAACACCTACCAGAACAGAGCAAGCGCAAGAGAAACAAACCATATGGCAAGCTGTAAAAGTTGCAACTGATGCAGGTGTACCGCTCGAAACAGCGCTAGAGGATGTGGCAGGCCTCACGCCTGAGCAGATACAAAAGCTCATGCAGGCCAAAGATAAAGAGGATGCAGCCAAGCAAGCCAAGTTTGAGCAACAACAAGCGGCTATGGCTCAGAATGCTAATCAGAATCAGGGTAACCAACCTCCACAGCAACAGGATAAGCAACAGCAGGATGGTAAAGTGGCTGTAGGACAGAAAGGGTAACCTATGGACGAGGGAAAGGTTTACATAGCCACAATAGAGGGTGGAAGCTTTGGTTTACGCGACTTTCCCGACGGAAGACCTGGGGTATGGTTTGGCGTAAAATACGGCAACTTTGGCGCATTGATAACAATCACGGGTGACTATGTAGAGGATTTTATGGTTAAAAATCATGTTAATGACATCAAAGACCTAGATGGTTCAAAATGCATTATAGTTGATGAAGGTGGGTTTGTACGCTTCATCAGTCTATATGATTCGAAGATAGGTCTGCTTGACCCATAGGAGAGAACATGAAAGTCAACGGTATTCAATGCAATCTATTTGGAGCATAGCAGAGCCGTCTGCCTCTAATCCAAGCGAGTGGGAATATAACAAGTTTGGCAAGGTTATCTTAAGCAAGGAGCTGAAAGACTTTGTAAAATGGGCTAATGGGCTTGAGAGGCAGGAAGCGCGCGAAAAACGCGCTAAACGTCGATGCAAGATTGAACGCAAGCAGAAACGAGCAGCTTTCAGGAGAAAGAAGAGAGGACTAGCATGAAAGAAGCAATAGAAATTATAGACTACGAAGCTAAGCTTAATCATTTCAAGCAAGATATCAAGCTAGCCATGCTTACCAGAAGAGAGAAGCATAGCAGTGAGATGGACACAGCTCTCAAGCAGGTAGGGAAGGCTACTCTTGAGGATGGTGAGATCAAACCCTATTCTCAGGCATACTATGAGGCCAAGGGGAAAGTATCGATAATAGATGAACTGCTTGAGAAAATGGCAAAGGAGGATGTATGAGAGGGCTAAAGTTTCGGGCCTGGGACAAGAATCAGAAGAAGATGCTCGACAGAGTGCTGGCTGGCCCTGGTGATCCGTGTAGCGTCGTTTGGCTTGAAGAACGAGGTGAATGGGTACATTTTGATGAGTTCTGTGGAACCATCATGCAGTATACGGGCATGAAAGACTCAAAAAGCAATGAAGTCTTTGAAGGCGATATCATCAAGACTGGACAGTCAAAAGCGGGATTTGAAGAGCCTTTCATCGGGCGTGTTTATTGGTTTGAAGGTGAGTACCAATGGTGGATTACTGATGATACAAAAGATCCTATATATGGCATTGACTACGATTTGACGTTTCTCAATTGTTACCAGGATTTTGAAGTCATCGGCAATATTTATCAAAATTCTGAATTATTAGTTAAGAAAGGGTTAAGCTGATGCATTATATTTCAAGAGAACGCCGTATCTGGTGGCACTGGCAAAATTTGAAGAAAGAGGATCGTTCAAGAGGCTGGCTCAACGGTCGGGCGTGGCTACATGTTGAAAATGCTGTACTTGGCTGTCAATTGGTTATGCCTACGAACAAGTTTGGCATGAGCTTCAACATAGGTGATGGTGAACACCAGCTATCAGGTAGTATAGGATGCGGGTTATTTGCCTTCTATTGGCATGTAGAAGGCGTTCGATGGCTACATAAGCACATAAACAAGACACGTGAGATTAGCCTTCGGTTCTTTGACGGTGCAATATGGTGGTATTTCTGGCATGACCCAGATGAGTGGAGAAGTACGGACTCGAAGTGGAGACGTGGCAATTTCCGCCCTATTGATTTTCTTCTTGGCAGAGACAGGCATAGCTCCACTGAGAAGATAGTAGAGCAGAGAGAGATTAGTTTTCCAGAAGGTGCATACACGGCTAAGGTGAAGCTCTTTACATCCACTTGGAAACGCCCTAGATGGCCTTGGCCCAGGATTATAGAGCGTGCTGAAGTCGATGTAAAAGACGGCGTTCCAATACCTGGAAAAGGGGAATCATCCTGGGATATAGATGACGATGCAGTCTATTCTCTTATTACGCCTGCTGCTTCAGTAGACGAGGCTATAGAGAAATTTGTGAAAAGTATCAATAACACACGCCTGAGATATGGTGGTGAGAATTGGATACCTGAGAAAGCGAGCAGAGCATGAGCGGCGGACACTGGAATTACCTCTCGTATAAGATTGAAGAGCGCATAGGTGCGCCACAAGACGATGTGTGGAAGCTCTTAGCTGCCATTGAGCACGCGCTAGATTGGGGCATCTGTGGCGATACCTGCTATGACTGTGCAAAAATACGCACAATTAATGCATTAGAAGACTATTTTGATACAGAGGCGACTTCAGTTGATAATGCATTGCGCCTTTTGCGTAGCTATGAGCCTGAGTGCGATAGATGCAAAGAGCGTGAGAAGGAAAGAAAGAAGGAGAGAGTGAAGATGGCATACGCCATTACATTCTAAATTATATATGTGAGCATTGTAGGCATTGTAAATGGGAAGATGAGTATGAGGTAAATGTATGACCAGTTTTCGCCCCCTGTATAGCTGGTCTAGATGCTCAAGGTACACCTTGATGACGGCTTTTGCCTTGAGGGAGCCACCCATAGATATTATATCTGAAATGAGGTAAAATGCAAATGATCATTAATATGGTAACTGATACAGCTATTAAGCTATTTGTGTGCGGTTTAGTTTGGCACTGGTTTGCAGACTGGATTCTTCAAAATCATTGGCAAGCTCAAAATAAATCATCGTTATTGCATCCAGCATCATGGATACACAGCGGTATTCACCTGTTAGGACTCTTGTTCATATTCCCGTGGTGGATAGCTATACTCATCGCACTCTCACACCTGCTCATCGACACACGGGTTCCTCTGCAGTTCTGGAGAAAGTTCTATAGACAGACAACCGAGGGTGATATAGCCTTGCATGTCATGCTCTGGAGTGACCAAGTAGCGCATATCACGGTTTTGGCCATAGCTGCATTGATTGTAGGAGGGCTAAAGTGATGGGAGTGGCAAGCAACACAAGAGAACTGCTCTCAGAGGATGCATTCAACTCTCTGCCTCAGGGTTTCAGGAGCTGGGTAGTAGATAGGCTGGAATGGAAGCGTGAGGAGATATCTCACATCACAGTAAATCCTCCTACAGGCAACTACACAGATGTCTCCGTGTTCTTAGAGCGAGATACACATGAACGCTGGTGTGCTCGCTTCAGAAAACTAAACAACGGTGATTGGAAGTTTGAGGAGGACTATAATGTAACACCCTTCCCAGGCAGAGATGAGGTAAATGCATGACATGCATAGTTGGAATAGCAGATCAAGAGTCAGGCAAGGTATGGATGGGAGCAGACAGTCTAGGGACTACTGAGAACGGCTGTGCTTCCATCATCAACTCATACAAGAAGATATTTCGCATAGGTGACTTACTCATTGGCTGTGCAGGCTCTCCTACACCAGGTCAACGTATGCGATACATGCTCAAAGTGCCTGAGTATGAGCATATATTTGAAGATGAGCAAGAGAATATATCATGCTACATCGTCTCAAAGCTTGTGGATGCTATCAAAGAATGTATTGATGCTGCAAAGCTCAAAGACGATGACAAAGGATATTTTCTTGTTGGCTTTAAAGGCAGGCTCTTTGGCATCTATCCAGATGATTACCAGGTGGATGAGGACTCATGTGGGTACAATGCCATAGGTTCTAGCGCTCATGTCGCTCTAGGCTCTCTCTGGACATCTGCTGGCATGGGAATTGCGACTGAAGATAGAGTGAGATTAGCACTAAGAGCCTCTGCTGAGCTCAATGTGTATGTGAGACCTCCGTTTCAAATAGAGTCAATTTAATCGTCCTAACAACCTATTGACAAAACATAGAAAGGTAATGTACTATGGGAGATAACAACACATCAAATTCCGATCCAAAGGAGCAGGACTCTAAAGGAGAGGACCCCAAGGGCCAGGAGCCCACCTCAGGCGGCCAGGAGCCAAGTGAGCCACAGAACAAATCACCCTTATCGCGCGAAGCACTCGAATCAATCGTTGTAGACTTGCGCAAAGAGAACGCTGAAAGCCGTGTCAAGCTGAAAAAGTTTGAGGACGAGCAAAAGCAGTTAGAGCAAGAGCGCAAGAAAGAAGCTGAAGCAAAAGAGGCAGAAAAGCAGCAACAGCTCAAAGAGCAAGGCAAATGGCAGGAAATAGCTGAGCAGAAAGACTCACGAGTTCAAGAGCTTGAGCCAGTCAAGGAACGCTTTACCAATCTCGAAACGCTTATTGCTGAGCAGATTGAAAGCCAGATCAAGGATTGGCCTGCCGACGCGAAACTCTTCGATCCAGGCAAAGACGCACCAATTGAGCAGCGTCTTGAATGGATGAACAAAGCACGTAAGCTCGCTGAGAAGCTTCAGCAAAAGTCAGCACAACCTGGCAACAGCCCGAATCCCAAACCAGCGCCTGGTATACCGCAAACAACGGTAGAGACAACAATGGACAAAATACGCCCTACAGGCGCTTATGGCAAATTCTAACTAGAACAAAATAACAATTCCCTTTTTGACCACTCTTTACAAGTGGGGAAAGGCAATATCATGTCAGTTGTTGCCAAATCCGGCACACCTTCTATCACTACGGCTGCTCCGCCAACGAATTGCAGTCTCTCTGGAATTATTGCAGGAGAAGCAATAGCAGCAGGAGACGCGGTATACCTCAAGACATCAGACGGAAAAGCATACAAATCAAGCGGCGCTCTCACAGGTCTTACACCTCCTGATGAGCCTGCTCTCACAACTGCTACCTCAGGTGGAACTGTTGCAGCAGGCCTGCATAGTGTCAAAATCACCTATGTCAATGCAACTGGTGAGACTCTACCATCTGAAGCAGCTTACATCGCTACCACGGGCTCTACATCCACGATTACCGTTGCCTCACCAGCGGCTGCTGGCTCAGGTGGTGCGGCGGCTACGAAGTACCGTGTTTACATGGCACCTCCCAACGGCGGACCTTGGAAGCTTCAGAACGGAGCAGGTACCAACATTGCGTCAAACTTCACACTCACAGCACCGGCAGTAACAAACACTGCTGAGCCTCCTACTGCAGACACCTCAGGTAGTGCTGCTGCTTCTATAGTCGACGGTTTTGCGCCTGAGGCTGCTGCAAGTGGTGACGCGATGTCCTTGTACTGGAATGTTCGATTTGCCTATGGTGCTTCTCTCAGCCCAGGGAGCTTTGTCTACTTGGATGACAGCACAGCAGGCGCTATCAACGATTCCAAGACTGCACTTGGTACCGTTCCTATCGGTAGAGTTGTAGATAGTACACGTATCGATGTTTTTCGAAGCTATTAGGCTCTAAGCCAGAAAGGAGCCTACAATGGCTTACGGGACATTACAGGTACTCGATACCATTGGTAGCAGAAAAGCTGCTGCAAACGATTACCTGAACCAATACGACGAAAACGAGCTCTATCAGCAAGTTCAGATGTTCTTGGATGCCCATAATAAGCTGATGGACATGATTACCAGTGATCTTGTTGTAAAGACTACCGATCGTCTTACCACGTGGGGTGGAAACGCAACGGTTGACATGATCGACGGCGACCAATTCAGCAGACCCGATGTTCAGAAGATGCAAGTCAGTCCTACCTCTCTAGGCTTTCCTCTGTATCTAAAACAGGTTGCCTGGGGTGTAACGCGGCTCTTCATGATGAACAAGACCGTGAAGGACTTGGACGAGATTCTAGTGGCCATCAGAGACGCTGACATTCGAGACATCAGTAAAGCAATTCGCGGCGCTCTGTTCAATCCTACAAACAACACATCCTATGTGGACAAACGGACTGATGGTGCGACTCTTCCACTACGCAGGCTCTTGAATGCCGATAGCACCACGCTTCCACCGGACCCATACGGAAATACGTTCAACGGTGCTTCTCATACACATTTCCTTGGCACATCAAGCTATGCAGCGACTGACTTGACCACGGGTATCAGCACTGTGTTGGAGCACTACCTCTCTGGTGAGATGCGCATCTATATTGCAAAGAACTTGGAGACAGCTACACGTGCTTTCTCTGGCTTTTATCCATACTATGATGCTCGTTTGCGCTTGGCTGCTGATACTACCGTTGCAGCCCAGAAGTCGCTCGACATGGAAAACAACCAAGATAGAGCTATTGGCATCTTCGACTCAGCGGAAGTTTTTGTAAAACCATGGCTGCCAAGTAACTATGTCTTCTTCTTTAATGCAAGCGCTCCTAAACCTTTGAGAATGCGCGTAAGAGACGACATGCAAGGAAGCTTGCACATTGCTGCAGACTTGGAAATCTACCCATTGCGTGCACAGTTCATTGAACGTGAATACGGGCTTAGCGTTCTAGAACGTACAAATGGCGCATGTCTTGACACTGCTCACAGTAGCTATAATGCACCACCTGCTTGGACTTTCTAGGCTGATAGAGGAGGAATAGACATGGCAGAGAAGAAAGAGTCACTTGTAACAAATACGTCACTCATCTCAGGAAAGAGCCCGGAAATTGTTGCTCTTCCTGAGAATGCAGAAGTGCTACCTATTCAAGCCACTGACAAGACAGTCAAAGGCGGAAGATACGTGGTCAATGATCAGCTTGTGGACTGCGACGGAAAGCCTATTAAGGAATAGAACATGCTGAGAACGGAAGCAAGTAGTTACCTGGTCGAGGAATACCGTGAATTGGCTGACGAGGTAGGTTTTACTACAGATCAGACAACTAGCGCGTATTCAGTAGCTATGGACATGGCGCTCAGGCAGATGGGCTATGAAGAGACAGCTCTCTCCTCTGCTGATGTGCCACAGGCGGACGTTCTCAAATACCTTGCTCTATTGAACTACTACGCTCTCAATCGCTTCTTGAAGGTTCTGGCTAAAGAGCGTGATACAGCGGCTGGCAGTGGCGCAATTAACATCAAAGACTCTCAGATGTTCGATCAGGTGTCTAAGTTGCTGGGGATAGCTGCTCAAGAGGTAGCTGGATTTGGCATCGATATAGGTGGTATTGGAGCATACAAAATGGGCAGAATCAATCTCGACTTCCTAGAGCCAAGTACAGGGCTCACAGAGTTCAGTTACGGGCTATGAGGTGAGACATGCCTATCACCGACGCTAAGCTGCAAAAGCTGGGAGCCAAGGTTATCAAGATCGCTGGTAAGGACGATGTGGAGATCCTTCACAAGGTCAAAATTCGCAATGAGAGCGGGGGCTATGCCTATACCTACCAGGTGAGAGCTACGGTGAAAGGCTTTGCAGTCCCTACCTCAGGTGGTACGACCGTTCCATCTCAGAACATCATTGGTCAGCAGATTATCTCTGAAGCCGACGCGATTATCACAACACCATACGGGACTGAGATAAGCGAAAACGAGCGAATACGCATAAACGGCACGGTGTACAGGACAGTCAAGAGGTTCCAGGGCTCGTTTGAGGTTGTGAGCAGGTATGCAGCAGTGTACACCACTTTGGATCAATCATGAGTGACGCTATCGAAGTACAAGGCTTGGATGCTGCATTAAAAGCCATAGACAAGCAAATAGCCGACTTTGAGAAGAATGCAGATGGGATATTCCGAAAAGCTGGTGAGCTTTGGAAGAAAAAGGCCAGGGCCAGAGCACGGGTGAAGAGTGGACGAATGAAGGCAAGTATTCAGTATATCCATGATCACCTGGGAGGCCTAGCGATTGTCCCGGTGCCACACAGTGTCTGGATTGAATTTGGTACACGTCGTGCACGAGCTTTCCCATTTGCTCTACCAGCCTATGAGATAGCAAAACGCTTCTTGTGGGATGAGTTGAGGAAATTATGAGCATAGCAAGTCAAACGTCACTGCTTGAGGTTCAGAAGGCCATCTATGCCAGGCTCACAGATGACCCGGACCTGATGGAAATCATCACAGGCGTGTTTGACTTCGGAGCTCTGGACATTACTGAAGACATGCCGGACTTTCCATACATCACCATAGGCAATGCTCAGGAATTCTCGAAAGATGGCTTTAGCACACCTGGATACGAGACGACACAACAGCTTGACATATGGACAAACTATGGGGGTTTTGAGCAGTGTTACATCATATTCAACATTATGCAAAGGCTGCTTAATAATCAACCTCTTGACCTTGAAACGCTTCGACATGTGTATACCAACTATACACGTTCTGAACCTTTGTTTGATCCCGATGATAAAACGATTAGACGCTTAAACGCTCAGTACGATACCTTTGCACAGGAGATTTAGCCATGGCAACAGCAGCGAATCCAGTCGTGATTATGGTAGCTTCAGACACACTTCACGACATCATGAGCTTTGAAGAGAGCTTGAAGCGCAACCTGGAAGATACGACCTCGTTTTCGCAGACCACACCAGGAACAACCGAGTCTATACCCACCACCTACGAAGGCGACTACAAGTTTAGCGGCTCCCTAAACGCAAGCGACAATGCGCAAATTGCCTTGCGGAATGCCTTATTGAACGCCACTCTTGTTAATATCACGCTTACTGCACAGGGAGAAGATCATACATTTAGTGCATGGGTCAACGAATTTAACTCAAAAGGTGAAACAAAAGGCAAGATAGATGTGGACATTGCTATCAAGCTAAACGGAGCCCTAACTATATCATAAGAGGGGTAAAACATGGCTACTCCTGCATTTAATACAAAGATCTATAAAACATCCGGTTCTGCTATTTCTTTCACGGATGAGGCTACAACAGCCTCTGCTGATAGGAAACAGTACACCATCTCGACTAGCTCTAAGCGATATCTCGACATAGACACTGCTGTGGTAGTCCAGGCCGAACATGATGAAGTCCAAACGGTCACTATCACGGGAGGCCCATCGGGTGGCACATTCACGCTTACCTTTGGAGCAAATACCACAGGCAATATTGCTTACAATGCCTCTGCTTCAGCAGTCCAGACAGCACTGAGGGCTCTTGCCAGTATTGGCAGTGGCAACGTTAACGTCTCGGGTGCGAATGGAGGGCCGTACACAGTCGAGTTTGTGGGCTCGCTGGCCAATGCTTCACAATCACTGCTCACAAAGGATGCAAGTGGTCTTACAGGCGGTACAAGCCCGAATGTGGCTATTGCGAGAGTGCAAGCAGGCTCTAGCTGGGCTACTGTATCCTCTGCTCTCTACACGCTTATCTATCCGGGTGGCATGATCATTTTTGCCTCTGCGCAGGCACAAGGAACAACCGTCAGGCTTCACAGCGGCAAATACTACACCTATTCCACGATCGGGGGCGGGCATGCCTATGAGAGCAACAATAAGCTGAACTTGGAAGACACCACAGAATGGAACACTGATGGGTCGTCGAGCTTTACTCCCACTGTCCGTGAAGGTGACCTCAAGCTCTCTCATTGGTATATCAATGCTGCACATCAGCAAGCTCTTATAGCAGGCCAAAGGCTCATTATGAGCGCCGCTATCGCTATTGGCCGATTTGAGGGATATTGCTACTATAACGAAGCAACCCTTAAAGGTGAAACAAAAGGCGTCCTTGACCAGGATATAGCATTTAAGTTCACTCAGCAGTATTACATTTATTAGAAAGGCTTTTTATGCCAAAGTTTACGCGTGAGCAGATACGCGAAAAGATGCTAAACCGTAAAAAGCGGATGGCAAAGCTTGAAATCGAACTTCCTGGGCTAGAGGAGTTGAATGGAGAGCTAGCGCTTCAAGCCCTCTCGCCTGGCGACTATGAAGACGCGGACGAGCTGAGCAAGGATCAAGATGGCAACTCAAATGTCTTTGTCGAAGGTGGTGTGCTTATTGCGCGTTCAGTCGTCGTGTATGCCACGAAAGAGCGCATATTCGAGGATACGGATGCAGAGTGGATGAAGCAAGAGTGGGATACCGATGTATACGCGCCACTTGTTTTTGCAGTAAAGGAATTCTCGAATATATCGGACACGATGTATGAGAATGCCAAAAAAAACTTCTTGAAGAGCCAAAAACAAGATTCAGTTACTTCCTCAGAGAGCGAATTGGAGGTACCTGGACAAGGAAAGAAATGATGCACAGGATGGACAGTGAGGAATTTTATGGGTGGATGGCGTACTACGATATCCTAGCAGACGAAAAAGCAGCACGAGAAGAAGAACTTGCAATAAAGCAAGCCGAGTTAGAAGCAAAAATGAACCAAGGATGATAAATGGGTAGTAACACCACATCACAAGGAATAACAATTAGCTTTAAGGGGGACCTTGCTGCCTTAAAAAGCGCGGCCTCTCAGGCTAAAACTGTCATCCTTGGTGTGGGAGAGGCTGCAAAACCTGCGGGATCAAGCATCTCGTCCTCATTCAAAGCGGCTGCCAATAGTATCCAGAACTTCTCCTCAAAAGCCCTCATAGCTGGCGAGAATACCTCAAAACTGGCCAGCCTGCAAGCTAAAGCAGGCGAGGCTGCTGCTCGTCTCCAACTAGCTCAGGCGAATGCAGCTAAGGCTCTGAAGCAAGCTACGGACATGGAGAATAGCGGCAAAGCCAGTGCTGAGCAGTTAGCCGTAGCGCAAGGTAAAGCCGCCGTAGCAGCTCAACAAGTCCAGGTAAAGGAAGCAGCTCTTGGCAGTGCCATGCAGAAGGTCACAAACGAAGAGAAATCGATGGCCTCTGCCACGCAACAAGACACGCGAGAGACGGCCTCATTTGCAGAGGGGCTCAATGTCGTTAAGGGTGCCTTGGGAAATATTGGCTCAGGGCTCAAGAATGCCGTGTCCGGCCTGGGTGAATTTGGCTCAAAAGCGCAAGGTGCACTTGGCAGTATTGCCTCAGGTGTCAAAGGTGCAATCTCTGGTATGATGGAACTTGGGTCTAAAGCTCTTACATCCGGCGGTGAAGTCGTTAGTGGTATAGAAAAAGCTGTTACCTCAATTACGCATTTCAAGTCTGAATCGTCCAATATGCACGTCTCTTTTGTTTCAGGCGTAAAAAACATGATAAGCAGCCTGCTTGATTTTACCTCCAAAATCGGCATGGCTATCTATGGTATCCAGAACATTATCAGCACATCCGAAGGACTAGCCAAGGCCCTGCTCAGTCCAGCGGCTTCTGCCGAGCAAACACAGATAGCCTTCTCAGGTCTGCTTGGTAGTGCTGAGAAGGCTACTTCATTCCTTAAAGATCTCCGTAATTTCGCTGCAACAACACCATTCGAATTTCCTGAATTGGCGCATGACGCGCAAATGATGCTCTCATTCGGTTTCCAGACACGTGATGTCATACCGATGATGACACGCCTGGGAGACGCTATCTCAGCGATGGGAGGCAGCTCAGCAGAGATTGAACGTGCCACATTGGCCATCGGGCAAATGCACGCGAAAACCAAGGTCTCTGCAGAAGAAATGAATCAGTTGACCGAGCTTGGTATACCAGCTTGGGACATGCTAGCAAAAGCCATGGGCAAGACCACAGCTCAGGTGATGGATCTCTCATCAAAAGGCCTTATCCCAGCCGACCAGGGCATAGACGCTCTCTTGAAGGGCATGGAGCGGTTCAAAGGCGGGATGGATGCACAGTCCAAGAGCTTCATGGGACTGCTGTCCAACCTAAAGGACGGCATGAACATGGCCCTGATAGCCTTCGGTGGGCCTATTTTGGACACTGCTAAAAAGGGCTTGGGTGACCTGGTCAATCTTGTATCCTCACCAGCTTTTGAAAAGTTCGCGGGGGACGTTGGGAAGCGTATTGCTACTATCATTGGAGATATCGGTAAAGCAGCACTAAAAGTAAAAGATTCATTTGATACATTCAAGGCTTCTATTGACAAAGTATCTGCAACTACCTTTGCAAAAGGTATTAGCTATTTAGTTAGTCAATTCGGGAATTTGTTTAGTGTAATCACCGGCAAAATAAAAAGCGCATTTTCTGAGCTGAAAGACGCATTTTTTTCAAATACTACCCTTGCCGGACTTGCCTCTAGTGCTCTCGAAAAGCTAGGCAATTTCTTCCACAGCGCTGGAGACAAGGTCAAAGAATTTGCAAAAGGGCTCAAAAACTTTAATTTTAATAGTCTCTTTGATCCAACTGAGCTCGAATACCTCATTTCAGATATCAAAATCCTGGGACAGCGACTTGGAACGGTTTTTGAGCTCATCAAAATTACAGGTATTAAGATATTCGACAAAATAAAAGACTCAATGAAAGGCGTTACCAAGGAAGCCCAGAACATATATGATCGATTCTTCAATTTAGGCAAAATAGGCGAAAAAATACAGAAGCTTGGCGGCGTGTTTGGCATTCTCAACCTAGCGGTACTGTGGGCTAGCAATCAGGTCTACAAGATGGGCACCTTCTTGCAAAGCCCTGCCTTCCAGAAGTTCGCTGACGAAGTCGGCACAAAAATATCAAATGTATTTAATGTTATAGGAGACATAATAAATAATCGTGTAAAACCTGCATTTAACGATGTTAAAAAAGTATTAGAGAGCCCAACGTTTGAAACATTTAAAAACACAATGGGAAGTCTTTTTGATGCTGCAGGTGGGCTTGCAGGTGCTGTGTTTAATCTGTGGTCGAATCTTTCACCAGTCGGTGCGCTTTTCCGTGGCAACACAGATGTAGGGCAAAAATTTTCCGATATGCTGAGCAATACCAGCAACATTATCAATCAATATGTGATACCAGCAATAAATGGATTAAAGGATTGGATCAATGATATGGGGCCAATCCTTCAGCCGATAGGGAAAAAACTTCTCGACATGTTCAATGATTTCTGGAATTGGCTGAAGGCAAACGGACCAACAGTTATGTCGATAGCCGGAACCATTTTTACAGGGATAGGAGATACAATAAAAGCAATAGCGCCAATTGTTGAAAAAGATTTATTGCCAGCTATTGACAATCTCGGGAAGACGCTCGGGCCCATGATTTCTGATTTTGCGAAATGGGAAGACAAAACCGGAGGCGTCAAGCAAGGCATGGACTTAATTAGAGATATTACCGGAATTGTCATTTTAGCAGTTTCTGGGCTTATTGATATCGTAAATGGCATAATTACCATATTTAAATGGTATATGGATACATGTAACGAAGTGGGAAGGGCGCTAGGTTATGTTGCAAAATCGATAATGGATGCATTTGGAGGAATAGGCCAATGGATACAAGATAGATTCAACGAATTTATCAACAACATAAAAAACTCATATCCTGGCATTTACGATAATTTCATAAAACCATTTTCTGATGCATGGAATACTGTTTCAGGCATATTCGCAAAAGTCCAGCAAGGCATACGTAATCTAACAGGACAAGGTGGGCAAGTAAAGCAGGCTGCTACTGGTGGAAGTGCTATAGGCGGGTTTGCTGGTGGTGTAGAGAACTTCAAAGGCGGTCTTGCAGTGGTCGGTGAGAAAGGCCCTGAGCTCACAAGATTGCCACGTGGTAGCGACGTTTACACAGCCTCAGAGACCCGCGCAATGCTGAGAGGCATGAAGAATTACTCACCTGCCTCAAACAACTACACAAAGCTCTCGACTGCCTCAGGTGGTGGAAGTACACCAGTGGTAGTCCACAACCATATCACGGTTACCGTGCCACCTCTCCAGATTGACGGCAGAGACCTCACAGATCGCATAGGACCACACGTTGGCGAGTACGTAGCCTACGCGATGACACGCAAGGGGAGGTTGTAGTATGGGGAATCTTATAGTAGAAATCGAGAATGAAAGCTACCTTGTCCAAGAAGGCTCGTTTCAGAGCACTGGCCAGATTGCAGAGGCTTCCAAATGCCAATTTATCATTCGAGACGATTATGGGGCATTTCGGTTCAACAAATGGGAAGAGGTAGTAGTAACAGATGATGTAGAAGGTGTGAAATTCACAGGATTTGTTAACTTCTCGAAAGAACGCAAGGTAGCAGCTCAGCAACTTATCTGGCATACCATAGACTGCATTGATAACCATGCGATATTCGATAAAAAGACGACAAACAAGCTTTACTCGAATGTATACGGAGGTATTGCAGTTGCCGACATGGCACGGGCTTTGCAATACGAGATTATAGCCAAGCATGCCATACGCAACGACTCAACTCAAGCAGACTTTGCGGCTGGCAACCTAAGCAACACGATAGCGACCACGAATGTGGATGATGGCTGCTTAGAGTTAAGTCCAGCAGGCTCAAAAGTCACCATCACAGAATCCACAACCTCAAACTTTTCGACCGGCACACTTTCCTCTGTTACAGCAGCCAACAATACTCTCAGACCAGACTCTGAAGCTGCCATTAAGATGCAATGCACGCAAACAGGTGTAGCACAGGACAACACCTATACCTATGTCAAAATATTCCAACCTGCTAGTACCTTCACCGTTAATGGAACATGTTACCTCTTCTATAAAATCTTTATCACGAGCGATTCTCCTGAAGCAAAATTTGGTGTGGACATTACTTTTACTGATAATACATCTTTACGCGACAATTTTACTACAGGAGAAGTATCACAAAATAATTTGTCGCCACACCCTGGCACCGATCTCGCTGGATACGCCGATGGCCGATGGTATGGGCGTACGTTCGATCTCACTAGCTTCTCAGGCAAGAATATTGCGTACATCAGTATAGCCTGTGAAGGTGACAAGCCTGGAACCTATACTGCCTATTTTAAGAGTATTCAATACTTAAACAGCGATTTCTCGAACAATCAATACTTTTTCCAGAATTCACTGAATGTAAATCCCGTGCAGCAGCTCAAAAACCAGGGATACAGTCAAACAAGTGTATCTGTTGTTACAACCTATGAGTACACAGAAAATCCAGACACGACGACTTTCAATTTTCGCGATAGTCCATCTTACGATATCAGCAACGTAGGTATACTTAAAAGCTCCTTCATCTCATGGAAAGCAGATGAGCCGGATAATACACGCTTCTTTGTGAAATACTCCATCGATGGGGGCAATTCATTTATCCTCTGCGAGAATAATGCGCCTCTTCCCGCTCTCCCAGCAGGCTCAAAATTAACAGGCACTTCTATCATCCTAGCTGAAGAATTCAGCCAAAAGACAGGCTCAAACCCTGAAGAAACGCCTGTTCTACATTCTATGAAGCTTGTTTTTAATGCATCTTACGCAGCAAGTAAAACAGACGTAAACTATGCTTCAACATCAAGTGCGGTTTGGCAAAATACAGGCACATTCAGCAATACGCAAGTATCAGGACTGTTTTTGCAGTTAGTAGGCTCAACTCGCTATTTTGATGAAAATTCTACAAATAACGAAATGTCAAATATCACTCTGTTTGGAGGCAAGGCAACAGGGCCGAATAACGCGAATACGTGCTTTCAGTACATCAACAAGAAACAATTTAGTTTACAAGTTCATCAGTCCACAGAAGCTCGTAGCAGGATGGACTTTGCTGGCCAATTTGCAGACGGTACGCTCGAATTTGATATCTATATCGACAATTCAAATATGAAAGACGGTTGTGTGTACCGTACGTCCAATTGGTCAAATTATGATGCAAATTATGCATATGCTGTAGAGATATTTGGCACAACAATTGCGCTTCAGAAAGGTTCAAATAGCTCAGCCTCATCCGACGGCACGCGTACTCAAGTAGCAATTGCTACTGTCAATCTGACTTCACAAGCTATCCACCGCATTAAGGTTGTCTTCTCAGGCTCATCACATCAGATATTCTTAGACGATGTGCGTGTCATTAATGCAACTGACTCAACTTATACAGGTGCTGGTTACGTTGGCTTTAGAGTTTCGAATACTGATGCTTCAAATGGCTATATCTCCTTCTTTGACAACTTTGGCATTATGAAAACCCTTACAGGCACTTGGACATCGAACAACATTAGCCTCACAACGGCTGCAAACTATGGTGACAGCGCGGTCTACTGGGAGGATTACTCGATAGATTCGCAGTCTACAAGCTTGTTGGTAGAGGCCAGCATCAATGGCGGCTCGTCCTATTCCACCTGTGCCAACGGAGCGCCTATACCAGGCTTGACGCTGGGACAGTCACTCTCTGGAGTCAACCTCAAATTCAGGGTTACCTTGACCACGGCGGCTGCTACCAGCATGCCGCAAATCCGCTATCTCGTGGCTCGTATACTCGGCCAGTATAGTGCTTCAGGCACTCGCATATCACCTGCTCTTGATCTCTCTCCTGCGGTTGTAGCGGGCTCGACACTAGCAGCCTATGACGCGCTCTTGCCGTCAGGGACTAGTGTCCAGCTCGCTACAAGCCTCAATGGTACTTCTTTCACTATTGTGAATAGTGGTGATCCCATTTCGGGTATCGCTGGCCAGCCCGATGCAACGCTCGACACCTTCGACACGAATACAGCAAGTGCATACACGAGCACGGCACGCACAAGCGGTACGGCTGCTGTCTATATGTGGAACACAGCGAATAGCCGGATTACTGTTAGTGGTGGAACAAATGCGCTCTTGCTTCGTACAGGCCTATCCAAGAAAGATGTTGATTTGATGCTGGACTTGGATCAAGCGGATTGCTCAGGCCTGGTCTGGAGACGAACGGATAACAGCAACTTCTATGAGCTCGATATCTTCGATGACACGTCAAACGCTGGTAGCACGAACAAGCTGAAGCTGTACAAGGTGGTGAGTAACGTCAAAACCCAGCTCGGCACTGACATCTCTATCAGCTTTACCAGAGGAGTCCCTAAGCGTGTGCGTGTCAAGATGGTAGGTTCTGCCATCGATATCTATGATGACAGTCTTGATCCCGTTCGCTCGACAACTGATAGCTCTCTCTCTGGCGCGGGATTGTGTGGACTCATTAACGTCTCTGGCTCAGCTCAGTTCTACAATTTGCGTATCCAGCCACAAGGTGACTCGCTGGCCGGCCAAAAAACTGCCTATCTGAAGCTGACTCTTAACTCAACCGACCCAACACAGACACCGCAGGTGCTTACCTCAACCCTAGCTGCTCTATCACCAAATATCGAGCTAGGCCCTCTCATCCCGACTCTGGACTGGCGACGCAAGTTCATGTCCGACAACATGGCTGATGTCTCGGATAAATCCAACAAGTACTGGCAGGTGGATAAGAATAAAGAGCTGTTCTTTGTGAACAGGCAGTCCATCCCAGCTCCCTGGATACTCCATTCCAGTGATACCAATCTGAAGCTAGCAGGCCCTCTCACAGTCGAGAATAGCGGTGATAAGTACATGAACCGCGCAATTCTCACAGGCGTTAAGGACACGAAAAGTGTTACAGAGAGCAAAGTAGGCAACAGTAAAGACACCTCGTGGGTACTTCAGTACAACGTTGACTCAGCTCCTACCATCACGCTTAATGGGCAAACTGCGACGGTAGGGCTGAAAGGCGCAACAGGCTATGACTTCTACTACGAAGTAGGTTCGAACTCTATAGCTCAGGACGACGCTGGTGACCTGCTCACAGAGATTGATGAGCTCATCTTTGCCTACACAGCTCAATTCGAGACTGAGGTAGTACGCGATAACTTGAATGCTGGGGACTTCCCAGGCACCATCTCACAAGAAGAGTTCATAGACATCAGTAGTCAGCACCCGTTCTCGTTTACTCTGCTCAATCAGGCCTCTGCTGCTCAGTCTGCCAGTGGTAGTACGAGCGATATTGATGTATCCAAGTTTGAAACCATCAACATTGACATTCCTATCACAGCTCACTCAGGGACCAATCCTACCGTGCAATTCACTCTCAAGCGTAAAGATGCGAGCGGTACCTATTTCACCTTGTGGACTTCCAGCGTGAGCACAGCAGCTACGGACACCATCTCAATCTCAGTTGGTCCAAGCTGTACCGTACCTGAGTCTCTAGGCTCAACTGTGCTGCTTTCCTGGACAATTGGCGGCACGAGTAGCCCTAGCGTGACGTTCGGATTGTCCATAAAGGGCCATCTCGATTTAGAGGCCTCTGAAATCGGTGTAGTCGAGTACGTGGAGGATGTCAGCGACCAGGGGCTAGACGTGGAAGGTGCTGAAGACTATGGAGACGCGCTCTTGCAGGAGAATGGAGTCATCGGGAGGACACTACGCTGCAAAGTCACACGAGCGGGACTAGACGTGGGGCAGTACTGGCCTGTGTTTCTCAATGAGCACCACCTGTGGGATGAAAACATGCTTATCACAGACATTCAAATGACGCAAAAGAGTATCGCTAACTCAGGCAATCCTACACAATACTATGAATACGATGTAACAGCTAATAGTGGACCGAACCTCGGTTCCTGGCAGAAGCTCTTGAAAGAGACAGTAAAGGCGTAAAGATATGGCTAGCGCACAAACACTCTATTATCTACCTACAGGCTCGATGATAACAACGACCGGTGATAGTGGACCTACTCCAATCTCTTGGTCAAACTGCAAGACACTGGCCATAGACTTTTACGCAACAGACAGGCAAGGCACCAATCCAACGGTAACGCTTACTGCCTATCGCTTAGGAGCTGATGGGACAACCTATTTCCAGATTTGGACATTAGGACCTATCGATGTCTCAGGAGCAAATAGCACGCCTGTCCCTAAGAGCGTCTCAATAGGCCCGGGTTGCTCTTATCCACTGGAGATAGGTGACTCTGGCAAGATTGGCTGGACTATAGGTGGCACATCCACGCCCGGGGCCAAGTTCAGTATTTCAATCCAGGGGAAATGAAAATAAGCACAAGGAGTAGTTATGGCATATCCAACAAGTGTTGACGCTGGTTATGTCCAGTTTGTCGAGAGTCAGTCAGCGGCTTCACTCTCGAACAGTAGCACGATTAGCACGGCTAACGTCAGCGTGGCCAGAGTAACTACATCTGGTAACGTCACTGGAATAATTTTGCAAGCTGGCACATTACAAGGGCAAGAAGTCGTAGTAACTAATGAAAGCAGCAATACGGTTACCTTCGCAGCAGTCGGCACTTCTAACGTCGCTGACGGAACTTCAGCCGTAATAGCTGCAAATAGGGCCATGTTCTTTCGATGGAATAGCGGTACTTCTAAGTGGTACCACGCTTAATGGAATAATTCTCTCATTTACGAGAAAAGGAGACGTTAAACTATGGCAGACTATACAGTCACAATGGAGTACAATAAAGGTACGGATGCGAGCCCCGATTGGACTGGTACAGCACTTTCTACCGGGGGTACGTCCGGGGCTAATGAGCTTCGTTTCTGCAAAGCTGGTGATGGAGCTGGCAATGTAGCCTCTGCCTCATGGCCCAAATTCCGACGTTTGGCCAGTACTGGAGTGGTAGACGAGCTCTGGGCATACACCACAAATACTAGTGGTATCAAGGTTGCCACCTATGACGGCACAAAAGCCGCTTCAAGAGTACTTCGAGCCTCATTCGACAATGCTGGGACACCTGTCTCTGTGATGAAGCTCTCTAGCTATGCAGATAGTAGCCTAGGAGCTGCTACACCTGGTACACAACCATCAGATCCGTCTACTGATGGAAGCGGCATAGTGAATGGGCATGCTTCAGACACTTCTAGCACGGCCTATCTCAAAGGCAATGTCTACGGTTCTGGGCTCACAGCAGGCGGCTCACAGGAGACACCTTCATCAGGCGCGGCTGGTTCTACCTTGGCTGTAACAAGCGGCACTAATGGCTCGGTTGCTCCTAGTGCAGGCGCATTTTTGAGTACATGGCAGTCATTGCAGGCGGATACGCAATATATAAGTGGTCCTGCCATACCACAGGCTACTACTGCATTTAAGTGGTATTTGGTGCTTTCTTTGTGGTCCGGGCCAAACTTGTGCTTAGGAAGCAACATAGCTCCTGTGCTCGCAATACAATACGATCGCACGTAGGAAATAAGCGTATATGTTTACATTTGGTGCATATTGGCGCGTTCTATTAACAACGGGGCGCAAAATCAACGGATATGAGAAGCGCCCCGGCCTCAAGTCGAATGAGGAGAGGCCTATAGATTGGTGCCTTGACCTCGTAAGCACAGGGGATCATCTCAACATCAAAGAATTGCATCTTGTCTACCCGGGAGTCATGCGTTATGTCAGGCTCAAGATTACAGAGCCTGGCACGGCTTTTGCTTTTATGAGGCAAATACACGGCGTAGATCTCGCTACAGGGCAGCCAATTGACAGGGTAGAGTCACATATCATAGGGCGCGTAGTGGACAAGGAAAATGGACTAGCAGAGGGCTATATCTGGGATAGAGTCAAAGGTCTCATTGGGTATGAGGATGTCAGCGTGTATTCCTTCCCAAGTTGGAGAGAGGGACTTATACCACCTGGCAAACTCAGCTTAGATCGACTAGGACTAGTGCTCTAAACACAATAAAATACGCAAGAAAGGAGGTGAGATAATGGTAACACAAGTCGGAGTTGACACGTATGTGCGCTCAAATCAGAGCGGTTGGGGTACATCGTCAGGAGGCGATACGTGGGCAGCAGGCACAAATAATGGCACTGCAACAGTCTCCATTAGCAGTAATACCGGACTTGTGACAGGGGCAAGCTCTGGCTCATCTAATATGCAGCTTCTTGGGACAAAGACAGCAAAAGACTGTGATATCCTTGTCAAGCTCAAAATGAGCGCTATAGGAGCAAGCACAGGATTTTCTCTTGTCGCTCGTTGTGATGGCAATGCTGGCACTGGTAACTGGTATCGTTTGGCGCTCGGAACAAACCTTACCATACAAAAATCAGTTACTGGCACCTTTACAACGCTCGGCACTGCTACATTTTCCGCATCAGCTAATACCTATTATTGGATGCGTTTCCGGCTTGTTGGGACATCGCTTCAAGGGAAGATATGGGCAGACGGCAATTCAGAACCTGGGACCTGGGATATCAGCATAACTGACTCAACATTTACTGCAGCAGGTCGCTATGGTGTGCGCGGATTCGCAAATAGCGGAAACACAAACACAGTCGCAAGTATCGAAGTTGACGCTATTCATTCGTCTCAGGCTTTCTCAAGCCGTTTCTATCAGATAGCAGGCGCTCCTAAGAAGTTCACAAGCCGCTTGTCTCAAATGGCAGGAACGTCTCAGAGGTTTGCCTCAAGACTGTACCAGATGATAGGAGCGAGCAAAAAGTTCAGCACACGTCTCTACCAACTCGGAGGTGCATCAAAAAAGTTTATAGGTAGGCTATTTCAAGATGCATTAACCAATAAAAAAATCACTACAAGATTTAGTCAACTCACTGGTACTACTCAAAAATATGTAGCACGGCTGTTCCAGTCTGCCCCAGCCAAACAGATTATTCAATCTCGGTTTGGGCAACTCGTAGGGACAAGCCAGAAGTTCATAGCCCGTCTTGCTCAATCTGTCCTGAGTCGGCAAATCTTATCCTCGCGATTCTCTCAACTCGCAGGCACGAGCAAATCATTCATCTCTCGATTATTCCAAGATGACAGCACAGCACAAAAATTCTCTGCTCGCTTCGGTCACGATACTGGAAATACGCCTACTCAGCAGATATTCAGTACTCTTTTCTCGCAATATGCCCGCGTATCTCAAATATTAAAGGCCCGCTTCTATCACGTTGCCTTGGCTGCTCAATACATTGCATCTCGATTTACTCAGCTTACAGGCACTGCTAAGAAGTTTAGCGCTCGACTCATTCATGCCGTTCTCTCAAAAAATGCCTTTACAGCACGTCTGTACCAAATGGCAGGTACAGCACAAAAGTATGCGACACGGCTTATGCATACAGTATTAGCAAAACAGCTCATATCTGCTCGTTTTAGTCAACTTACAAATACGTCTCAAAAATATAGTGCACGCTTCTTTCAATACATTCATTCATTTAGTGCATATAGCGCAAGACTCTATCATGTGGCTCTGCAAGCTAAGACTTATGCAGCGCGTTTCTACCAGTTCGTCTCAGCCAAGAAGCCATTCTTAGCACGCCTGTTTCAAGTAGAGAGGCCTGTTAAACGGTATCCATCGCGACTCTACCAGATGGATGGAACAGGCCAGAAATTCAAGTCTCTCTACATCCATACGGTGCTCTCGAAAAACGGCTTTAAGGTGCTCTTGAGTCAGTATGACAGAGCAGCCCAGAAGTTTAGTGCCAGGTTTGCTCAAAGTATTCTTACTCAGCAGATATTCAAGTCCCGTCTATACCAGCTCACAGGTGTCTCCCAGGTCTTCAAGAGCAGGCTTTTCCAATACATCGGCTCGTCCCAAGCCTGGAAAGCCTTTCTGTTTCACTGCCAACTAGCAGCTCAGAAGTTCTCAGCACGGTTCTCTCAGCTAGACGGAACAGCACAAAGGTTTACAGCTCGCTTTGGACAACTGAATACAGACGCGGCTATGCAAATCTTCTCTGCTCGATTTACTCAGCTTACAGGCACTGCTAAGAAGTTTAGCGCTCGACTCATTCATTCAGTCTTAGCCAAGCAGACATTCAAGAGCAGGCTCTACCAGCTAGTAGATACTTCCAAGTCCTGGACAGCTCGTCTGTTCCAATTCGTGAGCAGTGCCAAGAGCTATCCATCTCGGCTCTATCAGTCCGCTTCTACCAGCAAGAAGTATTCAGCACGTCTATTCCAGGATGAGAGAGCAAGCAAGATCTATAGCTCTCGTTTCAGGCAGATAGAAGTATCGCACAATATATTTGAGACATTGCTATTCCACATCACGTTACAGGCAAAATACTACACAGAGCGTTTCTACCATGTAGCTCTTGTACGCAAAATCTTCCCGTCTCGGCTGGGCCAGCACACAAACACGAGCAAAGCCTATCCAGAACGGCTCTACCAGCTTGATAGGAGTAGCAACCGTTTCAAAGCTAAGCTGTATCAGGATGACAGGACACAGAAGCTCTACAAGGCCTATATCAGTCATGCCCAGCACGTAAACAAAGCCTACTCAAGCAAGTTCTACCAGTACGGAGGAACAAGTAGAAATTTCTTTGCTCGATTTGGGCATACTGATACTTTCTTTGCAAAGCAACTCTACAATGCACGTATTTACCATACTGCATATGCAAATAAGCGCTATGCATGCCGCTTCAATCACGTGCTACCAGAGCCGCCAAACGTTATTGTGCTTGTCAGAAGTGGTGATGCAATAGCATATGTGAGAAGTGGCAATGCAGATGCACGGGTACGAAGTGGTGATATGTTAGTTTCAGTTAGAGAGGCAATATAAGATGTTTGAAGATATTATTGAAGATTACTCACCGATTACTGCAGGGGACACTGGTGCATTATTTAAGCCTCATTTCAGGGATAAAAATAAAGAGCCTATACCTCTGACTGGGAAGACCATTTCCATGGTTATGCAGAATCGGGACTCACCTGATAAAGTGAAGTTAACCACAGGCACATGGGATTACGATGACCGTGAAAATGGGATAGCGCATTTCAACTATGGCGATGAAGACGTGGCTACACCTGGTGTGTGGTATCTCATTATCGTTATCACGGACAATATAACCGGAAAACCTGTCCATGCCGATTCAAAACAATTACGCATACTACCTTTAATACAGCCACCACCATAGGAGAAACATGAAACACGTTGTAATCACGACAAATACACCAGATAACACTATGACTATGCAAAACTACAGCGGTACACAGCTTGTGCACTCTGACGAGGATTTTGCATGGTTCGAATGCACAGATCTCTCACAACAAGACCAAGACGCGCTATGCGGCTATGGAGTGCCGCAAACAGTAAAACTTGTAGGTATGATAGTGCTGAACAAGCCGCCAGAATAGGAGATGCAATGGCTACATTTATCGACTTCAATTCCCTAGCAATACTCAATCTGCTCGTCGCCTTGCTTTGGCTAGCTAGTGCATCTTACATAGGCGATAGACGCGACCCAATAGGCATTATCGTTCTCATCCTAGCTGCTGTAGCCGTCGTGTTCAATATCGTCTTTATTGTGCTTAAGTTTGTGCATTGAGCCTAAGCAACAGGAGGAGACATGGCACGCATCCAATGCTTTTTGCTAGAGCCAACGGGGCGCGTTCTCGTAAAGCTTCGAAGATATCGCTCTTTCAAAAACCCTAATGACTGTCCCCTTGGGAATGGCTATTATCATAATGCTTCCAATCCCATTTTTGAGGAGCTAGAAGAGAACAGCGAGGAAGGATACATCACCAACGGGACAAAGCCAATGCCACCTCACGACGACCCTCGATGGCCTATGAAGTGTCAATGCGGCTATACCTTCCAGGGGAACGATGAGTGGCAACGAGATGTAGACATGATTTATCGGAGGTCAGATACAAGGGAAGAGACGACGATTGAGAATGCTCCTGTCGGGGCCATGTGGTATGCGCCGTGGGTAGACCGTTTCCATGTTCCACAGAGTGAGCACAATCTTGTGGTCAAAACGCCGGGTGGTGACTGGCAAATTGATTCTCAAAGTTCAAATTGCACTATGCCTGAAGACAGGCGACAAGAGAAGCATCACTGTTGGATACGGCACGGTGACGCTCCAAACGTGACAGTTGACAAGCAAGGAGGTTCAACTTGCGGTGCAGGTGCAGGAAGCATTCAAGCAGGAAATTATCATGGTTTCTTGAGAAACGGATTTCTAGAGGATTAATATGCAAATCACGCAACTGTTCAACAACAATAGCTTTCCACGCGCTAATCACCCAAAATTTGTTATATTGCATGGTACTGCCGGGGGCACCTCAGCACTAGCTATAGCGCAATACTTCCAAAATGCTGGTGTGAGCGCTCACTATGTCATCGGGCAAGATGGGCAAATAGTACAGTGTAATGGCGAATCTGACGGGGCCTATGCCGATGGAGTTATTGATGGCGTGCCTACACCGGGCTTGCCTTTCCGCACTCAATCCGACGGCGTGCACAGAGATGACTGGTGGAATCCTAACGGCATTAACCCAAACAACGAAGGAATAGCTATTGAGCACTGTAAACCGTCAGCCGACAATAGCGACGCCCTCACACCTGCTCAGCAAGCTTCTAGTCTCTGGCTTGTGAATGACATTTGCAATCGGTGGAACATCCCTAAACGCTTTGCAGATGCTTCGGGCGGAATCACAGGACATTTTTCAATCGACGCTGTGAGCCGTCAGAGGTGCCCGGGCCCATACCCGTGGGATGCATTATTCGATTACTTAAATGAAAACGAGGAACAACCTATCATGATTGACTTATCCAATCCCGGAGTCTCGCAATACTTCCAAGCCACAGCCGATCCACAGATCTGGCAAGTGAAAGGCTCTAACATCTTGCTAGGCCATGGCATTCTTGACTTCTACCGATCATTTGGAGGCAGTGGACTCTGTGGGCTCAGTCACCTAGGGTTGCCTACATCTAATGAAATAAGCGCAGGAAACGGACGTGTATACCAAAGACTTGAAAGAGGTGTATTATGCTACGACGTCACTCATTCAATTGACAATCCACCCCAGTCAGGCCCAGTCTACTTGATGCATATCGACAAAGGCCTCGGCCAGGACCCGCGCATTGCTCAACTACAAGTTCAGGTCGGACAACTACAGACTCAAGTAGCCGATCAACAAACGGTGATTACCGAACTTCAGAGCCTACCATCTGTCCAAAACTTGAGTGACATCAACAAGCTCGGTCAGCAAATTGTCTCGACAGGACAGGCCATCGTCAAAGCCTCACAGGTGCAATGATACTGTCTAAATAGCGCGATAGAGGCATTTATGCCACCTGAATACAGACAAGAAATAGCAGCTATTGTTGAGATGTTGATGAAGCAAGTCATTAGCAATCAAGACGATATGAGAAAGTCGTTAGGAGAACTTGAAAGAAAGGTAGACGTAAAGGATGCGATACAAGAAGCGAGAATAAATGCAGTGCAGGAGGATATTAACAATCTGGAAAAGAAGATTGATGAAGCAATTAAGACCGTGCAAGGCGTAAAGGATGAGATCATACAGAGCCAGGAGAAGAAATACAAAAATACAATACGGGCACAATGGGCTATATTCGGCGCATTTGGCATTCCAGCCGCCGGATATATCGTTACCCTTATCTTCCAAGCAATCTTCCATCATTAGAGGTGTTTATGCCAAAAACATGGTCTATCCCATACAAACGTCTCGTCTTTGCTTATCTCAGCATGGCAGGCATTCTAGCCGCTTTTGTTCTCGTCGCACAAGGCGTCATTCAGTTCACGCTTTTTCGTGAGACATCAATTCGTGATCTTGCCTCAACCATGGCATTGCAAGAGCTGAGAACACAAGCAACATTTCGCAATTCATTGCTCTCAATCCTTCCTGAGCCATACCAGAGTCAGATGAATGCATTAAAAGTGAAACCTATTGATGCACTCAAAAAGAACTTAAGTGACATTGAAGGAACAAATCAGCTTTTAATTGGGCCTAGCACACCCAGCGACACAGCAGTCAAAATCCAGGCCTTGCAGTCTGACTTCTACAACATGGATCAAGCAGCACATCAGGTTTTGGCACTCATGAAAGCAGGAAACGCAAAAGATGCTGCCAAACAGGTTGCCATCATGTTCCCGCCTGAACAGCGCTATCTGCAAGGCACCTACAACGCGTATCAAAGTCTTACACAATCTGCAGATGACGAAGTGACTACAGCACGCATTTTAGAGGCAATGCTGTGTATAGCATCATTAGCACTACTTGTGTTAGAAATCAAATTTGTAGTTCGTCCCGCTCTCGCAGACTATACAGAGTATAAGCTGCAAAAAGCAAAAGAAGAAGAAAAGCCAACAGCAAATAAATCAGAGGAGGTATCATCATGAGAGATCCACACACTACTTTATTCGCAATTGTCACCGTGGCATTTATTGCATTAGCAGCATTTTTAGTCTACATGGCAACTACAGCTCATAATGACCAATTGTTAAGCCTGGCAACTGGCATTATCGGTGCCCTTGTTGGTATGTGGCTGCCATCTCCAATACAAGCAAAGGGAGGCAGGAATTGAGCAAGTATCGAAGAGGTTGGATCAAGGACACCCCGGACCAGAGAGACCATCTCTACTCAGCACCCATAGAACGTCTTGCCAGTTTGCCACCGAGTGTAGATTTACGTCCTGGGTGCCCACCTGTGGAGGACCAGTTAAATTTGGGCTCGTGCACAAGCTTTGCCACCGGGGCAGCCATCCGATTTGCGCGGAAGAAACAGGGACTGCCGGACTTCGTTACTTCTCACCTGTTTCTCTACTACAATTCAAGAGCAATGGAAGGCACAACCAATAGCGATTCAGGCGCTATGATAAGAGACGTCATCAAAAGCGCGAGTACTCAAGGCGACTGCCCAGAGTCTGAATGGCCTTATACCATCAGCAAATTTACGGTGAGGCCACCTCAAAAGTGCTATGTCGATGCACTGAAAGACAGGGCTTTGTCTTACCAGCGAGTAACACGTTCTCTTAGCCAGATGAAAGGTTGTCTAGCATCTGGTTTCGTCTTTGTCGCTGGTATCAGTGTCTACGAGAGCTTTGAAAGTGAAGAGGTTGCGAAGACTGGTATAGTGCCTATACCACAACACGGTGAGCAACTTTTAGGCGGACACGCAGTCACATGCGTAGGATTTAGGGATGACACGCAAAAGTGGATTTTTCGCAATAGCTGGGGATCTTCATGGGGAGATCAAGGGCATTTTTACCTTGATTACGCTTATCTCCTGAGTAGCGGGCTTTCTTCCGATTTTTGGGTTATCAAGACCATAGGGTAGCAAAAAAGGGAAGGTTTGTCGCCTTCCCTCGCTCTTTCGTTCGTTCTAGCCTTTGTTTTTTAGATTGATTTGAACGCTAGAACTCCCTCCTGCGTCTTGTATTGAGCCGTCAGCACCAATGGTAACGGGATATGGAAGGGTAATTGTATCTGGTTCGGAGTAGACAGGAACCGTTTCACTTCCACCTCCTGGAAGAGATCGAACGCAGAGCACCTCTGTTGCATTTGTTGTTCCCGTATATAAGCCGTTTGGTTCAGCTTGCGGAATAACAACAGAAGGATCAGCAGTCGAACTTCCACTATGGACTTGTTCAGGATTTGTAACCTGTGTTGTATAGGGAATTGGGAACCCGATGCTTGGGCAAACAAAAATAGGCTTGCCCATACTATAGAAAACAGTCCAGGTATTCCCACCCTTCATGCGAAAATCATAAATCTGCTGATACTCATCACGTTCCGGAGAGTAATTATATTTATGAAGCGGCTGATTCTGTGAATAGATTGTTTGCTGATCATTGACCTGATTTGACTCATCTGATGTCTGCTCAGGTGTATAATCACACGCTCCAGCCGTCAAAAGCAAAAGCAACAAGATAAGTGATGGAATAACAATAAGCGTCTTTTTCACGAACTCTCTCCTATCGTGTTGGAAACTGACTATAGAAACTCTGCAATTCAGGCATATCCTTCACAATTTGCGGATGTGAACACTGTGAAGCATTGAGCGCATTATAAATACCACGTGCGCTCTGCTGATTTTGCGCTTGCAATTGCGGCTTCATACTTGCATAGTTTGGATCGGCTATCTCCAGATTGTTGTTGGAAATAGCGTCCAAATAGCCCTCGATTTTCGCCTTCTGTGTCGTGAGATATTGCGTATTGCACGTTTGCACATATCTCTCACTATTTGCTAGTGGCACTGCAAGGTGATAATTGCTCCAAACTGCAAAACCGATAACTCCTATAACAAATACAGCAGCTAATGCCAGTGTTAACAGCCAGGCTGTACCTAGCTCAAAAACCGATTTCATGATAACCCCTTTCAGGTATACAAACGAACATCACAACATGCCGTCAAACTGCTAGGACTCTCTTGTGTGCATCTCAGCACTATGGTAGAATGTCAGTACATCCATTCAGGAGACAGCCATGCAGCAACAGCAATTCAAGAGCCCACTAACTACAGCACAATCAACTACGAATGACCCTGACGCCTTTCTCAACGATAACTTCCACGCGTCTCAATTCTACAAAAATGACACGTCCCCTCATGCTGCTCTGCAAAAGCCATGGCGTGAACCTATCCAGCCACCTGCCTATGCTCTACCTGAGCCAAGACTCAAACTACCTTCACTCTACGCTCTTGTAGGTGCTACATTTATAGTCCTTATATCTGGCTATGGCTTCATTGAGATATGCGTTCTGATGTGGCAAGCATTCTTGAAGGCTATCCACTAATACTGCCTATCTTTCGTCCATACATCTTCACTTGCTATTTCGTCATGCACTACCATGACATCATAGTCAGCACCATCTTCAGCACAATCGAACGGTATCCTCTCTAGTCCATCTCTTGTGAAAAAATGCTTGAGCTGATAAACACTTTCAGGTAATGCAAGAAATCTGCTTATATTGATGAAAATACAGGAAGGATAGCAACCTCTCATAGTGTAGCATCGCTCGCTTAGCACTTTCATCAGCTCTAAAGTACTCGACTTACTATCGTATATCTTTAGAGAAAATGTTCTACCACGCTCTATTACGACATGATAGCCATTTTGCATAAAAGATGAGACAGGGATGAGCACCGTCTCATCGTCAAATACTGGAATTTTCTCTAGCCGTATTTTTCCTAGCCTCTTTTTTCTCTCTCGCTTCTCTGTCTCTATAGCCTTTAATACGGCTGTAGAGCGTAGATTACCGCTACTCTGTCTCTCTTGTGGCTCTTCTGAGAATAAGTCCTCTCTCAGCTTTGCTACTTTCAAGCGTCCACTGTTCCTCCTCTGCCAATCCAACAAAGCGCCTTTGATATCCTGTCCTGACTCTACTGTCCTCAAAAAGTCGCTTATAGAGGTGTCTTGCGGCTGTTGCATTCTTTGCTCCTTTGCTTGCGAGTGGTAATGTTGACATTACATTCAGTAGGGCAAAAATCGCCACCCTGTTTTTGAGAGTGGCGATCTGGGGAAATGGAGATCAGGAATTGGACGCCAAGAGCTTATCCAAGGTTGAGCGTTTTACACGGTATGACTGTCTCAAGTTTGCATGAGGCAGTGAAACAGCGTTCAAAATACCGTTTTTTATCCATCTGCGAATAGTTGTCGCGTCACAACGCAAAATGTCAGCTATTTCAGAAACAGTCAAGAGAGGATCTGCATTCAAGCTTTCTGACTGTTCTGCATCCTGTTCCAATACTGAAAGTCCTGGGCCTTTTGGTAATCTTGGGCCTGTCATCTTGTATAATCTCCTTCTATGTTGTCTTCATTGGATACATCAGATGCATCTATATTACACCGCATTGTCGCCTCTGTCAATATCAGGTTGTTCTAACATTAGAGAGAGTTGAATTATCTTCACGTTAGGCTTGCGTGATTGGCACCATTCAGCATAATCCGCAAGAGCCCTGATACGTTCAGGATCTTCATCGAGTTTGCCTAGAGATGTATTGCAGTGGCTGCACAGGAGTGCACGAGGTTCCCCTGTCTTGTGATCATGGTCTACGGCTAGAGGATTGATTTCACCATTTTTTGACCAAGGACGTTTTCGGGTTTCAGGCTGTTTGCATACTCTGCAGACACCTCCCTGCTCTTCAAGCATGCGGTCGTACTGTTGTGGAGTCATACCAAATCTGCGAAGATTCTGCTTTCTCCACATTTCGGGAGTCGTATTGTCTCTTCGTTGCTTATTGCGGCAATCTCTGCACCAGCTATCAACTTTACCTGGATGCTTGCTGTTTGTAGGAAATCTGTTAAAGGGGAGCCAACGTTCGCACTTGGAACACTGACTTTTGTAGACGTGATGAGGTATACTACTGTCCATAACGGAAGTACCTTTCTGTTATCGGTCCTGGAGTATCGCAAGTACTGCCAGGACAAACCATATTCAAATTTACCTCTTCAGTATACCACGAATCGGCTCCAGAAGCAACTTTAGACCACTTTTGGCTAGACTTTTCTGTAAGGTGTACTCACTGCTTCAGTCCCATCACTTAGCGTCTTTACTTCATAGTCGCTAAACAACACTGGCTCAGCTTCTCTCAATGCATAGAACACTTTCATAGCTAATCGCCTTATCTCTATCTCAGCATGCTCGCTTGCTCTCATTTCCACAAAATGCCGCCATGCTCTCACGTTACCTGTAACACCTATTGGCGCTTCTGTTTCGTTTGGCAAGAGCGAGCGAGCCGCTTGGTTGACTTTCTTCCTCAGGTCCGTCTTTGCTTCAGCACTTAGAATGTTGTCTCCTGCCTTTTGCAAATCTATCAATATATGTGCAATATAATTATAGTCCTCTGCTGCATCATCAATACGCCTTTCAAACATCCAATGCAAGTCGTCGTTTGTCTGGTATTCAGGCCGCTCGACAAAACGAAGCAGCTTACCCGATACGTACCGTTGCGACACCTGAGAGTACGCGAAGCCTGACCTATGTCTAACCAATTCATGTGTAAGACTTCTAGACACACCATAGAAGACAAACGTGTAATTCGCGTGCTCAATGATGGACCCGTGAGCTTGCATTTTCACGTTGTCGAAGTACCTATCTGCATCCTTGTTCCACGTGCGTTTCTCGCCAAACGAGAAATAGCAGAGTTGACCGAGCGTCTTGCATAGCTGGGTGCCATCTGGAAGTTCGGCAGGATCGTTGATGTAGTCCTGAAATCCGAAGTCCTCCAGAAATGGCTCTAATGCTGAGAGATTTACCTGTGGTCTACTCCAGAGGATAACACCCGGCTCTTTGAGATAGCGTGTCCCTTGTTGCGTCTGGTATACGGTTGGTTTACTCATTTTTACCTTCTTTCTTTCTCTCTCTTTGGCTGTACTGCTGATAGTAGCACATCATAAGCTCTTATCTTGCAATCACATGGTTTACTGCTTGGAAATCCTTGAAAGGTGATACCACTTTTATCTATCAATAAAACTTCATGACTGTGCATCGGTAACCCTGTCTTTTCGTCTCTCCAGATAGGCCTATTCATTCTTCACTTCTTTCTTTCATTCTTACTCTCTTGCTCAGAATACCCCATCATCACTTCAGCTACACTATCCCTCACATCCTGAGTCCACCACTTGACATCATCGCATCTCAGACAATACTGTCTATCATCTACTACTACACCCAACATACATCCACACATTGGACATGCACATCTTATCTCATAAACACGGTATGGTGTTCCTACACGTATGATGGACTTGAGTTGAATGAGTAGACTGTCAAGCTGTTTGCTGAGAGATGCGTCTATTGCATCTCTTGTTTCGTAGTTGGCAAGTTTAGACATTGCTACAATCCTTTCGTATTTACGTTTCGCTCTGAGAGCCTCACTATCGCGAAATCTGGGCGTTTATTTGCGTCCCTAGTGATAGACACCACTAAGCCTAGACAAGCGGTCTCTTGCGTCGCTACACGGCTCAGAAACAGCATTGTCGATGTGTTCGGTGTCTCAACTGCCAATCCCATCACCATCACTCTTCAAAAATCGCCTCAACCAGCCTCACAACTTCATGATGTACAGCTTCCACACTCTGAGTAGCATCTACCACTTTCATTCTCCTTGGACTGCTCTTAGCTCGTGCCAAGAATGCCGCTCTCAATTTGCTATGGAATGCCAAGCTCTCTGTATCAAAGCGTGACGCATCTTCTGTGTTCTTCCTGAGTGCTACTTGCTCAGGTGGCAAATCCAGCAAGATAGTGAGATGCGGTTCTCGCAACTGCATACAGGCTCTGCTCAAGTGCTCGACAAAGCCAGTGCCCACGCCCCGGACATAACCCTGATAGGCAATGCTTGAGTCAAAACACCTATCGCAGATGACGACCTGGCTGGCATTGAGAGCCGGAATTACAACCTCAGTGAAGTGCTGAGCCCTGTCTGCTGCGAACAAGAACGCTTCAGCAAGTGGGCTCATTGGCCCAGGTGGCTCCAAGATGAGCTGACGGATAGCTGTACCTAGTGCCGTACCTCCGGGCTCGCGAGTTCGAACATACTCAATCTGCTGAGAGATGAGCCACTTTTCGAGTAGCTCAATCTGTGTTGTCTTTCCAGCTCCGTCTAAGCCTTCAAAGCTTATCAATTTACCTTTATGCATTATTTACCTCATTTCTTGTTATATCGGGAAAGAATGATAGATCTATATTGCACTCACCAAAACCTATTGTAACGAGATAGGCGACTCTGCCATGCCGCTTAGGCTCCGGTCCGCTTATGGGCTTGAATACAAATTGCTCTGAGATCTCTTTGAGAATGTCCTCAGGACTTGAGAGCTTCTCACCCCAGGGTACTGCTATGACATCGAAGTCTCTTGCTAAGCTACCGTGTACAGCCAGAGCATACCCGTGCTTGTGAAAAATCGCGCAAAGCTGAGGGTAGAGTGCTGCTGCGTATACTGCTGCATAGTTCGGCTTGATCTCTTCAGGCGTTTTCATCTCTATCCCAATCTAATTGCGGTTTTGGCAACATGTCAAAGGGTGACCATGCGCCTTGTCCATACTTCCCTTTGTACTCTTGTAGCGTCTCACCAACATAATCAAACGTAAATTGACAAATGCGATAGCCAACGGGAATGCAGATAGTTGTCTGCGTGTGGTTGCTAATCTCCATTGTCCAGCGTCCGATGTAGCCAACGTCGCCAACACCAGCACAACGACATACAGACAATCCTGAGCGAGCTATGCTACTACGACAATACATCTTGCCGAGATAACCATTCTTCCCACCAATGTACTCGTCGGTGTGAGCCAGGATGGTTGTCCCTGGCCTCACCACTATCAACCCATCTCTATCTTGTGCATTGACAGGCTCACCCCAATACTTTTTGATGTCAGCCTCACTATCGATGTCCATCTCGGGTATGTTGTGATTACCCTGGAAGTACCACGAGCCCAAACGACAATCGTAGCTATTCGTGCCAAGTTGACGTTCGTCAAACGGCTCAATGACGATATTGCCATTTATGCGCTCTTTCAGGATATGGAAGTCTGATAACATTTATTGTCCTTTTCTGCCTAAAATAATACGTAACCTGCCGACGTGAAACACCTGAGCAAAGAGCCGTGCGTCAAAGTCGTACACACCAACCTGGATACCGTGCCAATCGAAGAAATTGTGCTTCACTCCTGGTAGCGGCTTAGCCCAGGCAAACTTGATAGGCCACCATTTATAGCGATTGATTGCTTTCCACTTTCGTCCACAGTCATAGCAATGAACCTCATTAATGCCGTTTTTGAGCAGCCTGTGACCCAACGAGCGAACCTTGTAACGATTGGTTAGAATGTCGTCGATGTCACATGTTGTACATTTTCTCATCCTTCAAATTCTCCTATCCGCTTAAATTTCATCTCAGCCGCTGGCAAGCTCTCCTGTTCAATGATGACAAGACTGCTCAGTATCTCCGAGTACTCCTCTCCACACAGTCCACTATGCCCGCCGTAGATATCTTCAAACAGCTCTCTCAGTGGTTCCGAGAGAGAGTTGAGTGTGTCGCTAATCTGCTTGGTTAGCTCTCGAATACGCTGCTCATCTTGTGGTGTGTATTCTTTGCTCATCCTATGCTCCTACACAGGTACATACCCATATACCCATTCTTGGATGCAATACAAACTCTTCAACGCTTCTACCACATATACTCATCTCTATCCCTAGTGCCGTTTCTCTGACAGACTTACCACCACATTTACCATGCTCAGCACAATAGAGTGCACCACTTGGAGAGCGTCTTGTGGCAAGCTCGTCACATCCGGCCTTACAGCACTGTCCCAGTGGCTCAGCTATCATCACGTCCCCAGGTGGCTCAGGTGGCTCCATTGCGCTCTTGACTACGGCTGTAGGTGCTTCAAACATGGTTTCTTGTATCATGATGCTTTCTCACTTTCTATCACATTCATCAACTGCAATCCGATATAGTGTGAATAAGCAGGTGGTATAGCATTTGCTATTTCTTTCTGCCTTGTCATCCAGGTAATTCCCATTGCTTTTTGAGCCTCGTCTTTCTGCCCAAAATGTCCGCCAATACACCAGAACTCATTGTCCTTGGCAATAGCGCCAGGTCTAGCAGCTTTTACTAGATGCTTAGGGTGATGTGGCTGGAAGAGGAAAATGTTGCTCTCAAAGTATCGGTGCCTGTACGTCTGCAGTCCAAACATGGCCCCACAAAGCATGATTGACTTGACAACAGGTGAACCAGGCACATTCTCAATTACATATGGCAGACCAGAGGCTTGGAACCTGGCTCTCACATCCTCAACTAGCCTTGGATGATTGTCTCTAGCCTCTGGGTGAAAGCCAGTTGCAAGAGAGTACCCAGGACAGGGAGGACTACAATGAATGATAGAAAACCTATCTAGAGAAGTATTTTCAAGATAATCGAACATATTAGCCTGAACGAATGTGAACGGGAAAGAGGGTTGGGGTATTTGATCTACCCCAACAATATCGAAGCCAGCTTGGTGATATCCCATAGCTGCACCACCAGCTCCACAACACAAATCAAGAAGAACAGGTTTTTTGCTCATTTAGCATTCCTCTCAATCTCTCATTTTCTTCCTCTAGCTTGGCTATTTCTTGGAGAATATAATTTTTGTCTCGATGTCGAAGCGTGTGCTCTTTCCTAGAGAGGAGTTCCAAGTTTTCTAGCCTATTATCGTGCTTATCTTCGTTTTTGTGATGAACTGTCTCGTCACTAGATAAGCATCTACCCAAACTTTTTGCCATAACAAGTCTATGCTCGTATACGTAGCCCTTTTTTGAGACCATTGGATAAAAAGGGCTATCTGGCATCAATTGAACACTGATATAGCCATTAGGCGTTATAGATCTTCCTCCCTTCCAATTCCCATTCCGCTCGCCTTTGGGCGCTACCCTGATACGATGCACGTATATCCTACCGCATGGATAGCAGCGCACGCACTGTGGCTCTCCCTTTTTTAGCAATACCCACCTTTCCTTGCTACACTCTTCGCAGGCATGCCAGATCAGTTTATGTCTCCCATACCTCTTGTGCAAACCTACTTCTTCTGCATAAACCACATCGCCTATTTTGGGGTTATCCATGCAGTTTCTCCTTCAACTCGCGGTTTTCTCTCTCTAGATTAGCAAGTCTTCGCACAAGAACGCTCATTTCCTGACTGTGCCTCTGCATATGCTCATTTCGAGAAAGAAGTTCCAAATTCTCTATTCGGTTATCTTTTTTATTTTCATTTACGTGATGTACATCTTCATCACTTGTTAAACACCTTCCAATGTGTTGAGCCATGACAAGTCTATGTTCAAGAATATATCCCTCCTTGCCTGCCATGGGAAAGAACTGACTTGACGAGTCAATCCATAACTCGATATATCCCGCAATTGTCACTGATCTCCCACCATTCCAACGGGGGTTCCCTGGACCTCTGCCTTTAGGTCCGTTGCCTTTTGTCCCACATGGGCGACACCGCAAGCTCTCAGGTTTGCCTTTTCTTAATGGCACCCATCTTTCTTTTCCGCATTCCATGCATGCAGCATAGATATGCACGGAATTGCTCTTAAAACCAATGGCTTTACCTATTTGCGTTTCTCCTACAACTGGCATATTCCCCAATTCCCTTTCACCTACTTCGCCCCACGGTATCCATTCGGGAAAAACCTACGCTAAGGATCTGACCATGGAAAAAAGCGGGGAATTGACTACTCTAAGCTCTGGGGCCTACCTGCCTTGCCTTTCGTTCGTAAATGCAATAAGGATGAGAGGATTGCAATATTCCATGCGTCCGGTTACCTAGCCCCCGATGAACTTTAATACCTACATTGTCAACGCCTACAACCTCAAAGCCTGCCATGTGAAAACCCATTGACATTCCACCAGCTCCACAACACAAATCAAGTATCCTAGGCTTACTCATCCCGCTTTCTCTCCTCTCCTGTACTTCCAAGCTCTCCCTCTTGCTTGCGCTCTCTTCTCCTCAAGCTTTTCTTGCCTTTCCTGCTCATACAGATAATTGAAATTGTGCAGATTGTATTGAATGAGTTCACGCTCTCTCTCGTTTTGAGGCTTATGAGTACACCAGAAATGCACAAGATGTCTCTGTGCATCCTCAAGATATGCCTCTAGACGCTCTACCTCACGCTTCATATTTTTCTTGCGTTGACGTTTATTCATCCCGCAATCTCCCCTCTCGTAGCTTCATTCCACAACTTCAATTTCATCTCATCAACTACCTTCTGTTGCACTTCGTTCATCTTGTACTTCTTGGCACGCAATACGAACTCTTGCTCTGTGTATGCCGAACGTCCGAGTGTGATGAAGGTCTGTGCTGAGCAGTAGGTGCAGTGACAGAGCGGGTTGTACCGCACTCTGCCTTCCACACTATGTGGATAACTTGTCCACTTTTGTGGATATTTGGATGTACTCATGATGCTAACTCACTTTCCTGATCAGGTACCAGCCAGTCTAAGAATGCGTGTAGCACTGTCTCGTATTTGACTGCTCTCAACTCAGGACAAGCGGCATTACTGCCAACAAGTCGAGATGCGTACATCTGCAGACTGTCAATACTCATCTCTTTAGGCTCTTCCATCGCGATACACTCTAATGCCAGATCTACCAAGTATTCAGTGCGATATGGCTCTAGCTCGTAAACCAGGGATAAATCGTAGTGATTAGCCAGTCGATTAAGTGCTAACTCTCTACGTGGAAGAATAAACCGATTTGCAAAGGTGCTAACCACTCTCAGGTTTGCATTTGCATCATGGTAGTTAACCCAAGCCTCAACAAGGGTATTATCAGTAAACGTTTTACCTTTCTCAGTTTTTGACTCCTGTACTTCCACCTCATTAACGTCAATCTTGTGCTGACCTATAAAGTCAGTGACTATCTTTGCAAAGGTGTTAGGGGGAGTATGATCAACATCTGACTCTTCTTGCATAATCCATTTCTCCGTAATTGGGCATTGTACCCGGCCATCCTCACGAGCGTACCCGCGAAAATGATTAAATTTAAACCTGAATATTTGCCGATGGACAAGGTCACGGCACACAGTTTTGAACACTGCAAGCTTTGTTGGAGGGCTCAACAGTTTTTTATAGCTGAAATTCTCTGCAGAACCATCTAGCCTAATCGCATAGAAGCCACGAGATATTGAGCTCTCTTGACGAACTTCAAAGGCCTCAACCCCACAGCCTATCTTCTGCTCAGCATTTGGGTGATTTTGTAGCAACTCAAGCAAGAATGCACTATCCTGAGCTGCTACCCTGGTACCGAGAGGGTACGCATACAGAATACTTCGTACCCTCTCTCGAATGGCTGCTTTCGTCTTGAAAAACTCACCATTGACGGTGTAGCCTTTTACACGCATAGCAACACTCCTTTACTTATCTAGCCTTTGACTATAAGACACACTATATCTGTGACAACTTACGCCGTATCTCTTCTAAGCCTATTGCTACTTTCTTAGCATCGTTACTCTTTGCAAGATCTATCAACCGTCTACAGTACTCATTAGGTGTAACCATCTCATTGGAGAGATCACTGCCAGGGACATTCCACATGAGAGTACCGTGTGGTGCCAGCTTCTCACGAGACACCTGACTCAATTGCTTGTAGAGATCTCGATATTCTTGGAGAGCGGAAACTGATACAGGTTCACCGTCCAAAACCGAATTTGTTGTAGACACTGTAGACGCCGTAGACGCTACCTCTATTTTTACCTCTTCAGACGGCTCTACAGGCCCATCCACATATGCGTCTTCACCGTAGACGCTCCGTAGACGCTCTCTACTTTCCGTAGACGCTTTTGGAGTAGAATAGCCTCCGTCTACAGCGTCTACAGCGTCTATACTGTCTACAGCGTCTACAGCGTCTACGGAGTTTGTACTTTTACTTTCTTCATGTTTAGGGGAAGGAATAAGGGTAACATAGCCTGCCTTCGTACCTTTCTCCTTATCCTCCTCTACCCACATAATCTGATCATCATTCTTCATTTTAAAGAGAAGCTTACGAGTCTTATCACTATCAGCAGAGCCATCTACTAGTTCAGCTATAGCTTTAGGCATCATCGGTGTAATGGCACCTGCCAAGAAGTCAATAATGGTTCTTCTCTCTTGACTAAGGGTATAGTAGATAGCTGTCTGTCCATCTCCTAATACCTTCCACATACCATTATTAAAGGCTATAGCTAGGTTTACTTCTTCTTTATAGTCACGTCCTGATGCATAGAGTGTACCCTCTGCTTCGTTTCTACCGCGTTTTACACTGATAAACCCATCAGCACAGGCGGTTACACCTGTTGTGGCGTTCAGTTCGTCAAATGGGTCATCTGCGTTTGCCTTACGGAGGTGGAACTGAATAAGGATGCATATCCCAAATTTGTCAGATAGCTTCTTAATTCCCTCTAAAGCCTCATACTCAGCATCGTACCCTGTTTCGCCGCTTCGACTTCTTAAGCGCGGTTTTACTTTAACCCAAGGATCGATGATAACCAATCGGGTGTTGGGATGAGCAATAAGCCAATCCTCCAACTCCGCTAAACCTCTTGCATCCAACCTAGGCCATTCCGTCCAAATGTGCAGTCCTTTTGGCGCTTCAGCCCCGGGTGCTAGCAGTTGCCCGATACGGTCCTGTAATCTGCGCTCTGTATCCTCTAGGGCCATGTAGAGCACATCGCCTTGTCTTACCTGATATCTTCCCAAAGCAATCCCGCCAGAGGCTACAGCCAAGCTCAGGTTAAGGTCAAACCAGGATTTGCCTATTTTCTGCTTGCCTCCCAAGACAATGAGCCCTGCAGGCAGGATATCGGGCACAACATAGTCGATAGGAGGAAACTCTTTTTTCATCAAATCGTATGCAGATATTGGCGTTGGTTTCCCTATCTTCTTGCGCTCGTTTTCTTCCTTTGCTGACCGGAGCAGGCTTGTAAATTCGCGCATTGGAAAGCTGCTACCCCAGACATCGAATGCAGCCAAGCGGATACGATCCTGCTCAAATGGGTCCATCTCAGTAATCACACTTGCAAGGGCGTAGAGGGCTTGTTTGTCCCGGTTGACCAGGGCTTGCATAATACCTTTGTGTTCAATCTTCCATTCTGGCAGTGGAGCATCTTCTTTAGGTGCCTGCCTTCTGTCTCCTCTTGGTTCTTTTGGAGTGTATGCATCTGGCTCAAAGTGTAACCTGAATTCCTTCCAACCTCTCCCTTTACAGCTATTGTGTGAACAACTAGCTGCTAAACGCCCATCACCGAATTCATATAGACAGGCGCTATTGTCCGTATGAGATGGGTCCCACACGCACGCTCTCAGCATGTGTCGCGTTCCACCCTGGTACGGCCCGCTTGATTTGATATCCACATGATATTTTTGAATATAAAACTCTAAATTGCGTGTTTCACGTACCCACAGAGGTGGATTATGTCCATTCATCTGGTTAGAGGTTGCCTTCACCTCAATTGGTGCCGCTATAGCTTCTAGTAAGTGTCTTGGAACAGGTTGTCTATTAGAACTCAAGAATTCGTGAGAATCGGTGTGGGCGCTCATCTGTATTGTCTCCTTTACATGCCAGTGTTCCATAAAGTTTGATAATGCGTGAAGGGTTGAATAAAGTTTGATCCACGTGAATTCCGTCTTCATCGAAACGAGCTGCTAGGCCTTCAAGAATGCGTTTGACGAGAGGTGTTTCAGTTGTGGGAAGGTCAATCGTGTACAGCAGATGAGAGCCGTTACCACTGTCTGCAAAAATAGGCTCAGGCCATCCTTCTGCTCTGAGGGTTTCGCGTATCTTGCGACTATGCGCCAGGGCTTTTTCGTGTTCCTCTTCGGTTGAGGAGATATTAGTAACTCGGTCTGGGTCACTATCAATAGCCAGCCACCGATAGCCGATGATGTATTTATCAGGTGTGCTGAAGTCTTTCTTTTGTGGGACAAGTTTATTTTTTGCACGATGAAGTAAGTCAGGGTGACACGGCTGAAGCGTGATATAGATACCCGTGGCCCGACGAAGTGTAGATATTTCTTTGAGTAGATCGTTAATATTATCGAAGTAGCCACCCAGTGTCTGGGTATATCGGCTATTTTGTTCCGTGGAAGCTTCTAAGGCTCGTATCTCGACAACTTGACCAGGGGTAGTAAGCAGCTGATAGGCGCGTCTTACCTCCTGAATATTGACTAGTTTTGAAGGAAGATTGCGGATATTTGTCATGGGTGTGCTTCCCTTTCACACCTTGGCTCTTGCACTGACTGACTTGATATATGACTGTCGGTCAGATACAATAGCAACAAAGCGTATTGGTCTAGTGCTATTGCGACCGGGTACCAATCGAGACGCAATAGCTTGGACATTGGTAAGAAATTAGGGCATTGACTTCTGTCAGTGCTCTTTTTTTGTACCTTGTCAAATTTTATTTTGTCGTGTACAATGTTTGTATTGTACATCTTGTCAAGGTAACTTGTCAAGAAGGTACATCTTGTCCAACTAGTACAGAAAGGTTTTTGAATAGTATGGGTAACGATAAATTGCTGAGCACAAAAGAAGTCCTGAGTAGATTGCAGATAAGTCGTACAACGCTTTACGCGCTTATAGATCGTGGCAAGATCAAGCCTGTAGAGAAACCGTCGTATCTGGAGAGACATGCTAAGCTTCAGTTCAAAGAAAGCGATGTAGAACGGCTTCTCTCTGGTGAGCCTACTGATGAAGAAGAGTCTCCTCAAGACCGTGTTGCTATTGCATCGTAGGGACGGGGCTCTCCTGTCCCTTTCTTTTTTGCCTTTCCCTTGTGTAACTCCTCTAGAACATTCATTCTCGTTATTGCCCCATGACTTCCTGTGCACACTAGAACTCGAATTCGAGCGTGTATTTGGCGTTGCGGTGTTGTTCATGCTTCTTTCTCCTGTTTCTTTGGGCGTTGACCATAGGTTAGGGCTGCTTTGTCCGCCTGCTCTCTCGTCTCAAATAGCCTCATGTAACCTATGCGCCAATACTCTCTAGGTGGCTTTGTTTCGATGAGTACCGAGTTGCTCCCTCCCCAAATCACTAAGCCCGGATCTGGTTTCCAGGTCGGATTGATGATCAAGAGATGGCTTTGTCCACAGCAAGACCAATCATGGTAATTGCGGTCCCATCGCGGCTCTAGATGGAGCAGATAGCCTTCTGGTGTCTCTTCTACATCTCGTATTTTGGCGTCTATACTCATGCCTGCTTGTCCTTTCTCGTCGTTGTATTGCCACTAGTAGTAATTGTGTAGGGATGCATTGCATACTCGATATCTAGCATAATTTGCATCGTTTCGCGATAAATGGGCATGACTTCGTGGTAGATGCGCATGGTTTCCTCAAAGTCAGGGTTTTGTTGCTTGTAAGCTTCTAGGTGGTCAAAGATGGTGTTCATGCTTGTTGCTCCTTATGGATAATAACACGTGCCTTCTTCGCTGCATATTGCGCCTGTGTGTTCTATAGGCCGTGTATTCGTCTTGCTGCGTCGTTTCAGCTCTAACCATGCCATGAATGCTCGTGAGTCTTTTGTGTAGCTCATGCTTCTCGCTCCTGATCTGTTTTGTCTTGCTTTTCAACCTTCTCTCGAATTTGCTTCTCACGTACAGCAGCACGCCACAGGCAGAGTTGCATCGTTTGCGCACTCGCTGAATGCTGCTCACCATCGATGCTCTTCCAGACAATAGTCCACCAGAAACGGGTAGAGACGTCTGGTCTGTAGTTGCATCCGAGTGTGGCTAGCCCTTGTCCATTGAGCACAACATCTTTCAGAAAGTCCTCAGGGACAATTTCCGCCCATTCGATGGCCCGTCTGGCCTCGTAGACAGCAGAGTCAAAGAGTGAGGTCATGCTTTTTTATCCTTTTCTACTAACTCAAGCTTGTCACCTTCACATACTTCTGTCTCACATATCATGAGTGAATTATCTAATATTTCACCTGTTCTCTCTAGTTTGAGATATGTCTCTACGTTCACCCATTTCTCATCAGGTACCTTAAATGCCATGCATGCTCTTGCTAGTGCGCTGTAGACGGTGTATTGCGCTTTTACTCGTACGTCCTTGGTAACGCCTTTGTAGGTAACATGGACTGTATGGTATTGTCCGTCTATAGTGTTCATGCCTCTGTCTCCTGCTTTAGGCACCATTTTCCTAGTGCTCGTAAGTTGCTCTTGTCAAGCTCAGCAAATACCTCATCCTCGCTGACAAGGATGGGGAAGGTCATTTGTCCATTGACTGTCTCGTGACGGCGTGTTGTGGTCACCATGGCTATCCACAGGCAGTACTCTTCGTCGAGGACAAGCACGGTAGCCTCGTGAATGCGCCATCCGTATTTTTTGATGACGTGGTCCATTGAGTCTGCGATGGTCATGCATCTTTCTCCTCTGCATCTCTTTTCATCACCCAAGAACGTAAGTGCTCGAAAGAGCAGAAGTGCAGAGCTTCTTGACTAGCAAGCCTAAGGAAGGACTTTCTACGCTGGACGAGAGCTATCCAATATCCTGGCAACCGTTCTATGCCGTCTTTCGTGTTTGCTATGTTGTTGCATTCTTCACATTTTATGCCAATGTAGTGCATTTTATTGCTCCTTAAGCTTCTCTTCCACATATTTGTTGATGATAGAAAATATGTGTGCTACTTCGTCTCTGTCATACTGCTTCTCTTGCTCTGTAAGGTGTTGATAAGGCGTATCTATTTGCTTTTGAAGCGCTTCGAGATAAGCAGCAGGAATGATGAGATCATGCTGATTGAACAGGATATTTGCAGTATTCCCACCTGGGTGCTCTACATAGCGTTTTTGCAGTTTGCCAAAGAAGTACGACATATACCGTGCCCACGATGCGTGTTCTTTGTTGGCGAGTTGTTCGATAAGTTCTTGTTCTGTCATGACTGTTTCTCCTCTTCAGGTACTCTATCTTCTTCGATAATTGCTATTGTTGATAGGATATATCCTGTCATTTTGTGCTGCTCACGTTCTGTCATGCCTCTCTTGGCCATGCTGATGAGTTGCTTGAGTGCGCTCTCTAGCTCGTCTATGGCTTACTGTTCTGGTGTAAGGTTGCTCATGCTTGTTGCTCCTCTTGCATCTTTCTCAACTCTTGCTTTGTTTGCATGCGTGCCCTTCCTCTGAGATATGCACTCATATCCCGTTTCCACGTTTTGCTTCTTTTGATGCTGATAACTTTCCGGCGTATATTCTCATCTCCGAGAGTAAAGCCAAATGCTCCATATGCTTTCACAGAATGCTCCTAATCTTCTCCAAGCTTCAATTCGTACTTATCGCGCAAATGGTGTCTCATCTTCGATACATTATCGAGAGTGTAAATGATGTCTTCTACCATAATAGCGTCTTTTGTATCGTTTATGATGACATTGCGCAAATTGTAGAGAGATGCGAGAAAACGTCCGTAGGCTATGCTTGTTTCGCGAAGGCGTGTTTTGAGTTCTTCGCGTTTGTAAGGTGGGATGGTCATGCTTCTATGTCCTTCCTGAGCTTCTCAAAGCGTTTCTGTGCATCCTGTTCTTTCGCTGTCCATCGGTTATCCCAGCCCATTTTGTGTGGTTTGCACATTTTGCAGCTACGCTTCTTGTTCTTGAGTTGCTTTCTCACGTCTTTTGCTCCTCAGTAGCGGTTTCGCGATACTTAAGCTCACAGTCATCTTCATGATGATATTGGTGTATTCTGTTGTACCTTGCGTATAGATATGCAATACAGTTACGGATGATGAGATAGACAACACAGGCAATAAACACGTAAAGCTCTTGTGGGATGTTAATCACGCGGGCTCTACCTCCAATATTGCCTCTAGTGCCTCTGATGTTTGTGTGTCGCTCTCTGCTGTTTGAGTGGGTTCGTCATCTAGCCAGTGGGGATGCCATTGGAAGTACTGCAGTGGAATGTCGTAAATCTTCATGAGAGCGTCGAGAGTGGGTGCTTCAAAGTCGAACTCATAGTCCCTGCCATTGGCACGGTAGACCTGATAGCGGCCCTCTGGTGACTTCTTGACGACGGTTCCGCGGTTGTACCAGGTGAAGACGCCGTGATCGATAAGCCATTGATACTCGATTAGGGTCCGTTTGCGGAGAAACATCCCGTCTGCGATAGGGAAGGTGACGAGGCCTAGGGCTTTGGCGTATGCGTTCATTTTGCTTCCCTCCATTGTAGGAGCTTGCCCTCTTTTTGAGCCTTTAGCTCGTCAACCTTGGCTTGTACTTCATCATCTGACAACTCTGCGAAATTTTCAGAGCCCTTTAGATATTTCTCTTGCGGTATGCCCTTTGCCTTGGATAATTCGAGATATTGCATGTGAAGTTCGACGCTTTTATCAGTCTGCTTCATATGCTTCATTTGTATTTCTTTGTGCGTCAAAGGATCTATGCGACAACACGTTATATCTATCCCCTTGCATTCAATAATGGCTAGACGTGTCTCTCTTGGACAAAAGTGAGCCCATATATCTGGACTCCCAATACCGATCATGTGCTGTAAGTGCTTACCACAGATGAACTCAGCAATAAATAGTCCATCTTTGTACTCTATGCCGATCGTAGGATCTGGCTGGTCCCATTGGTCTTGGTCATCCGGCTCTTTGGTATTGAGAGCAAAGAATGCTTTGTAGTTGCCAGTTGCTGGATAGGTAAAAAGGACACTAACATGGCTGTCTCCATAAAACTGCTTTGGTACTTGAGGATGGTTATAAGTGACCTTCAAAGTTGGCTTGTTCATGATTGTTTTCCTCTCCGTTTCTTGTCTTTCTTAAATTTCAATGGCAGCTCTAGCTGTCCGGCCTGTATCTTCTTATCGCGTTCTTTGCGATAATGTGTCTGTTTAGCTTTTCTAGCATGCTCAAAGACATCATGCTCTAGATGACAGGTTTGACAGAGAATGATAAGCTTGGCTCTAGCGTTTTGAGGATCGTGATTGACATGGGCTGCGGACACCACCACCCGGTAGGGGCGTCCGCTCTTGCTCAACTTGGTTTCATCTTGCTTTACACCACATTTCTCACAGGTGTACTTGACGCGCTTCTTGCGATGACGAGCACGTTCAGCAAAGTTTGGGTGATACTCGTCTCGCTTCCAATTATTCCAGTTGCTAGGCATAGTTGTTTGCTCCAATGTAAGCTATAGGGGACTCAACAACTGGGGCAGCATCGACGAATTGACGGGTAAAGCTTTCTCTTAGACGTGCACATTCGTCGGCTAATCGTCTCAGGTCTTGTTCGGCTTGGGCAAGCGTATTCCAGTCTTCAGGGTCAAAGTATTGCTGTGCGTCATTGGGAGATATTGCCCTCACTGAGGCTTGGCTTGTTCTCATGCGGATTGCATCGCAATATTGGCTAAGCCTTAGCTTTACCTCTCCCTTGCGTTTCAATTGCGCGGCTAATTTAGTTGCTTCCTCATCTTGTTTCTCTTTTTGATCTAAAAGCTCCTGATTTTTCTCTAAGAGCCTGTCTCTCTGGCTTGTAATGTCTTTTAGGTTTTCTTCATTCTCATCCTGCTTCTTCTGGAGGCCTATTTGATCTTGCGCAAGTTTGGCTATGCTCTCTTTGAGGTCTTCGATCTCTTTCTCTGTTTCAGGAGGAACAACGAACTTCTCAACAGGCTCTGACTTCTTCTCAAGCTCCTCTTTTAGGCGTTCAAGCTCTGCATTATTGGCTTGCATCTTTTGCTCTATAATAGTCTTGGCTTGTTCATGGATGAGAGCTTTATCCTCTAGAGACTCTATTTTAGTCTCCAGTGCCTTGATTTGGCTTTTAGCTTCTTCTCTTTCCTCTTCAAAGAGATTGAGCTTGCCTTGAAGTTCCTGGTTAGTCTCTTCGAGTTCTTCGATTTTCTTTTGAGCCTCTTTGATTGATTTGGGGGTTGCCTCTATTGTTCCATCGATGACTTGAGTTATGACAGTCTCGTTAGTAGAGGGTCGGGCTAGCTCTCTCCATACTTCCCAGGGATATGATTTCCCCGAAAATGCATTTTCGGGGAAATCATTGTGCAAAATTAGCTTTGCAACGTTCATGCAATCATAAGCTTTGTTTCTAGATATCCCTATCTCCGGTATGTCAGAAGTGGTAAAAGTACCAACATTCTTATTTTTGTTTGCGTGGTCAGCTTGTAAGCTCAAAAGATCAATACCGATTTCTACCCTAATCTCGAAACGGCGTGATAAGATTTCATGATGCCTTCTCTCGTTGTCCTCTTGCTCCCTTTCAAGATCATTATCTTCTTGTACGCGTTGTTTGATTCTGGTTATCACTGCGTTTCGGTCAAAGACTGGCCGTACAGCCTTTTCTCCAGTAACCTCTTCAAGATCAAAGAACCCTGTTTGCATCAATTCGTTACTCATTGCCTAAAAAACTCCTTCTTGCATCTTCAAGTGCCTTCTTGATGACATCGAATGTTAGGGGTTTCCCTGATTGAGTCCGCTCAATCACCTGCTCACTCGTTTGTTCAGGAGGTGTTGACGGAGCTGCTAGAGCTTTGATAGCTGAGTAGGATAATCCTTCAATGACCTGAGGATTATCACCGAACGCTTTAGCAATATTCATAGCATCATAGATGGCAGTCATTGCCATGTCCTCAGTTCCGGTCCTGAGTAGCTTCCGGAAATCTTCAGGGGGTAGCTGCTCCTTGGCCTTTAGGAAAAGTTGACCGAGCTCAATTGTTCTACCTATTTCCTCACGTTTCACCTCTTCAGTCACCTCTTCAGTCCGGTTTTTGAGCAACCTGAAACGCTCTCCAGAGAGATACTTCTTGGCAAGGATTTCTTCGATGATTTCAGGAGTAGGCTTGGCTTTTTCATCGATAAGTTGCCAGAGCCCAAAGAGTCCGTTAACGATTTGTTGGCTGAGTTGAGCTAGTTCGGTCTTTCTTGCGGATGTAATCTTATCTAGAACAACCTTTCCGATAACTTCTTGAGCCTCACTTTGCATGATGAGCTTGTTGTCTTTGTCAAAGCTTAGCCCTCTGACAATATCAGGCAATTTTTCAGAAAGGCCATTGATGATATCCTTTGCAAGTTCCTCATCCTTTTCTTGTGGGGGAGACAGAAGGTCTGCAGAGGCATCAATGATAGAGCGAATGAGTGCGACAATCTCATCACGCTTATAGTGCATACCGTAGTTGTAGGAGATAGCTAGCTTTATCTCAGGATCAGCAAACGCATCGTTTGCGTAGATTGCTTCCATAATGCGACGGCCAATAATGATCTCTGCAATGATCCTCAACTTCCTTTTCTGATCTGCTGTTTCGATATGTCTGTATTTTTCTCTAGATGAGATAATCTTGTCGGTGTAGTCCATCGTTTCGGGATCATATTCCCTGGGGTACACTTCAGTGATAAAATGGATAAGTTGATCTATCAGGTTAGGAGCATCTGAGTTACGCTCTGCAGTATTTGAATACATAGCAGGCTTTTCATGCGCCTTAAACCCTTCTACTTTCCGTTTGATGTTGCCTTTTCTGTCTTTCTTGGGGTTGCCCTCTTTGTCAAGGACATCTGAGATAATTACTTCACCTCGGTAGCCAGCCCAAATAAGAAACTGCTCATAGACTGGCTCTTGATAGATCCTGTCAGCATGAATAGTCTCTTCGTGATACTTCTTGTCCTTGTCCCACCAGTCTACATTAATACCAAGATCGGCCTTACTGATCTTGAGGCACCCTGTGAAGCTAACTCCATAGGTTAAGGCATACCATAGCCATTGCTGCATAATTTCCTTGTTTATGCGGCTAGTCGCCTCTTCCTCTTGTTTTTGCAATTCTCTGATAGAAAGTGTCATGTTTAAATCTCTCTCCTTTTAATCGTTAATTACGGGGTGACGACTTGTCACCTTGTTGTATTTGCTCTATCACCTCATAGCTACTAGAGATGAACTCAGCACTAAAACACTCAAATATCTCATCAGTGCACACCGTGAGATAATCACCCCACTGTTCAGCCCAAGGCTCGTCACGCACCTCACGCCAATACTTCCCCTCATCACCTTCTAGCGCTTCGATAGCTGGGCTGAATAGCTCCGTACACTCGACATTTATCTGGGGTAGGAAGTCTGACATGAACGACTCAGGATGATATCCCAGCTTGCGCCCTATGCAGTCCACCATCATGTCCATCAGCTTGCCCTTATTCACCACCAAGAAGCTCTTGAGCAGTGCCATACTCATAGTCCCGCCGTTGTCATAGCTCATGTTGGCAACAGGCCCAGAATCGCATCTCACGTCGAAATCGAATGACACTCTCACTCGTTGGTTGAGTAGTTCCTGCCCAGGCTCTTGCTCTCGTTTTTCCACCGGATACGCTATCTCAGCCATCGGAGTACCTACTACTTCCTCTCCAGTTAGCGCTCGTACAAGCTGTGTGAGGTCTAGAATCTCTGTCTGTCCTTCTGCTTTTCTTTCGTCCATTAGTTTTTGCTATCCCTTTTTAGTCTTTCTAGCCGTATCAACATATTTGCACGTTTCATCTCAGTAGAATGTTGAGAACATAAATGCACAAATACAGGGCCTATAGGCGACATCACCACAACAATGTCTTTATCATCGCTGAGAGGATTGCAACAATCCTCTTTTGCACAGATATTTTTCAAGTTTGCTCCTCTCATGATGCTTGTGCTACAAAGCCTTGTGGCTTCCTATGCTTTCTTGCTAGTATAAGCACTTCTTGCCGCTTTAGCATCGTTAGCGCCATCTGTTCTTGCCAAAATCTACCGTTTTGCGGATCGTCGTGTAGCTTCTGGCTTTGCGCTTCTAAAAGTTCGTTGAGTAGCTTTATGCAGTCCTCCCACGTTACCTTCCCGTCTTCTGACATTCCTGCTCACGCCTCCAATTCCCAAATAGTAAGTACCCAGTCATCAAAAATATGTATGCCCAAAATGCGAATATACCTATTTTGAAGTACTCAGGCGGTATGAGCATGGTGTTAAAAATGATGGTAAATACGATGTTGTTTAGTAGTTCACTCATATTTTGCCTCTTTTGCTAGTTTTAGTAACTTTTGATATGTCGATTCTGGTAACACGCGCTCGCTAAGAACACGGACAAGCTCGGTCAGGAGGACGTTGTGCTGCATCATGGTTTTGAGCTTGGGTGGTACTTTACCTGCTGCACTCACGAGTTCGTTTCCGTCTACCTCCAGGACCTGGGCTATCCTGAGAATGGCTGCTTCGCTAGGTAGATGTACAAGGCTTCCTGTCTCGATTTTGTTGAGGTAGGTAAAGTCTATTCCTGCGTGAAGCGCCAAGGCTCTTTGACTCAGGCCTCTTTCTTGCCGCAATTGCCGGATATGTTGTCCAAATATGTTCACGTGATTTTCCCTTCTAGTGTGCTGGATGCTTAATGGCTGTCTGTTCGGTGGCGTTGGACTGCTCTGTCTCGACTTCGACAACTCCCTCCGCAACTTTGCCTTGTTGCGTCTGAGAAGCTCGTAGCAACCTTTGCTTTACCTCATCAATGGCTGCAATAGTCGAATCCGTCGTAGCAGCCTTAAACGCCTGCTGAGAGCCGAATGTGATGGTTGCTGTTTGGGAGCGTACGCCGAATTTTGTAGGTACTCGTAGTGCGACAATAAAGCGCGGTATCCACGAGCTGAGCACATCGAGCTCTGCAGCCTGGGCCAGACTCTCGAATTCGTCTTGTGTCATGTGCTGAGTCTCAACTTTTCTGTGGCTGTTTTGACCAATCTCGCATGAATCGCTTCTATGTCCCGACTACAGGCCTCAGATGACCGCATGGCAAACTCAGCAGGTTGATACTCTACAATCTCTGATTCGATGTGCGTGCCACGCCCTGTGTCGATGTGGAGCGTTATCACGAAGCGCGATCCCCAGTCACTGGCTATAACAAGTTTTTTCTCCTCAACGAGCTGTCTAAATTCTTCTGTTCGCACTTTTCTTGCTCTCCTCCTCTTGTTCTATCTTTTCTTGAATTTCATCAAGCGTGTGTCTCAAGCCTCGAATGTCGTCCAAGAGCATGAGATCATCCCCTGGACAAGGATTGAGGTTGTGCTCGTCTATATGTCTGCTGAGCACGGCTGCTCTACTGCTGATAGATAGAGATAAATTGTTCATTTTTATGTCTCCAGTCTCTTTTCCCACTTTCCAAGTGTCGTAGCCATGTTGAGATATTGCGCACATCTTGTCTTCTCACTGCGATAGTAGAAGTATGAGCACCTTTCGCAGTCGCGCTCGTGCTCTGCGAGATAGGCCCGCATGCGATCGACATGCTCAAGCCTCAAGTCGTCTTGCTGTGGAGGCTCCCCGGGTTTCGCTTCCAAGATGATTGGCTCAGGCTTCAGTTGCGGAGTTGGCACAACACCAATGGCTTTGCACCTATGCCATTTCTTGCTAAAGATCGGTACACCACAGAGTGGACAGGGCTGGTTCTCCTCGTGCTCGTTAGTAAAGGCGTAATCCACTGGCCTGCTGAAATCATAGCAATTGCAGTGAAATACCGGATAGCCTTGCGCGTCTTGTGTTATCTCTTTGTTACATCGATAGCAGTGCATCAGGCTACCGCCTCTTTCAGCTTCAGCAACGTAAGCTCAAAGTGCCCTGGCCTTGTCTCCTCGCAAGTAGCAAGTTCAGCGTTCTCCAGCTCGGCAATGATTGTGTGCTGGTTGATGGCAAAGGTGGTGCCAACAATTTCACGAATATGAGCAGCCACGTCGTCTTCGATGATAAGTGTTGAGCCACGGGCATAGCAGTGCTCATGATCGCAGATGCGCTCTTTGACGCACTCAAGGTGTTGTATGAGACGATAGTATGTCCTCAGCACCGTAGGTTTGGTGATGGTTTGTGTAAGAAATGACATAAACCCTCCATAGGTCCCGTATTTACAACGATATGGGCGCGTTATCCATCTAAAGTAATGACTTCAGTTTTTGTTGGTTTTAGCATGCTGGGGTTCAGAGCATCTGTGGTACGGGTGCTCTGTTTTGTTCCATAGCCCTGCTCTTGTGCATAGCGAACAAGAGCAGCATAACCATGACATCCGGTCTTGATGGAGATATGGTTAGTGTGTGTGTTTAATGTTCTTTCTGCCATATTGAGCGTCTCATATATTTGTTTGCGAGAATATGCACGCCCAAGCAGATGAAGAATTTCCAATTCACGTGTGGTGAATTCTGGCAACCTTATTGATTGAATTGCTTCCATTGCATTACCTCTCTGTACGGTTTTGACTCTTTCAGGGAGCCGGAAGAAAGAGTCGGTAACAATTATTATGCCTAAGGAATCACTGCCTGTCTGTAATCCATTTGGACTAAGCTGTTTAGATTAGAAAACAGCTTAGTCATACGGAGAAGCCAATTTCTACTATTTATGCGAGACACGATACACCATCCTATGCCCAAAAATTCATACAATTCATACCGCATTACATGCCAACATAGTAATGTACTGATGTGTAGGAATTGACATATCTTTATATGCATCTTATACACCTCTAGAAGAGAGAATGATTCCTTGCTGAGAAAAAGTAAAAAAAACCAAGAACGTGTTGCCTGTTTGTGTAACCAGCGTGGATTGTGTGTCGCCTAGCGGCGTTAATGCAGCTTCATGGGTATTTACCACCTTGTTTGTGTTTTATGTGTTACCCATTATGTGTCTTTAAATAGAGCATCATGCCCGTAGCAGCCTATGTCTTCCTTGTTTGTGTTTTTGTGGCACCTTAGAGTATACATAACAGATTCTAGAAATACCAGCTTTTTGGTGCTATCCTCGAAAAATAGAGCGTTTGACACTCAGAATTCATGCGCCCGAAGCTGCCATCTTCAACACATTTGCGCAAATGTGGATTTTGGAATCCTTTTTCGCGCATGTGAATTCTTCAACACATTTGCGCAAATGTTACACAAAAAACATTTGCCACTGAGATAGCCTGATGCTCTCTAAATATATCGATGCCACATCTAACCGGAATACTATGTTCCTGTCCCTCTGCGCCCTGTTTGAGTACACTATGCTGAAACTAGAAAAGGCCTCGCGTGCTGAAACAGGCATTTGGGAAGCAACTCAGGCGACTCAGAGAGCAACAGGGACTGACCCAGGAACAACTTGCAGAAGCATCGGGGCTCTCTGATCA
>Ga0081455_10000237_pt1 | contig 71335 bp, 78 predicted proteins | sample TabmetS3T2R1_FD_70207 | JGI IMG/M metagenome (GOLD analysis project Ga0081455, IMG submission 70207) | Tabebuia heterophylla rhizosphere microbial communities from the University of Puerto Rico - S3T2R1 | ecosystem: Host-associated > Plants > Roots > Rhizosphere ...
CACTCTCACCGCATTGGCGAGGATGTCGACACCACGCAGCATGCGGTCGCGCGCGTCGACGGAAAATTTGACGTCTTTAGCAGCCATTGTCTGTGTTCCTCTGATTTGAAATTCGGATCGGCAGCCTTAGGCGGCCTTCTTCTTGGCGGCGCTGCCGCCTTCGATCACGCCCATGATGTCGGACTCCTTCATGATCAGGAGATCCTGGCCGTCGATTTTCACTTCGGTGCCCGACCACTTGCCGAACAGCACGGTGTCGCCAACCTTCAAGTCGATCGGGATCAGCTTGCCGCTCTCGTCGCGGCCTCCGGGGCCGACGGCGATGATTTCGCCCTGCGAGGGCTTCTCCTTGGCGGTGTCGGGAATGATGATGCCGCCGGCGGTCTTCTCCTCGGCATCGATGCGCTTGACGACGACGCGGTCGTGAAGCGGACGGAACTTCATGGCAGTCCTCCTAAACTATTGAACGATTGAACTTTTCGGTGACTGGCTGGTCCCCTTTACCAGCCTCTCGCCGCCACATGGGTGGCGATATTTTTGCCCGCAAGGGGCACCGGAAAATTTTTTAGCACTCAATATCGGCGAGTGCCAACAATTACTGAAAACCCCGTCGTTGCAATGGTTAACGGCGAAGCGAGGGGAACAGCGTTGAACCACCTCACGTTATATCGGGCGGCCGGCAATAAGGGCGGCTGCCCGGCTGTTAGCAGGACGTCATGCTTGCTGCTACCGCCTTGATTTTAAACAGCTTGTTTACCTTTTCGGCTTGCAATGGAGAGTGCCGGAAACGGAAACTTGGAGTCCGACTCGCCACGGAGGACGAAATGGTTTCAGAGGATTTCCGTAGACAAGTCAGTGGTTACGGCCTGACGACCGCGCACATCCTGTATCGCCGTCCCGATCATCGTTGGCTGCTGCAGTCTTATGTTTGGCAGAACTACGACCTGTTCCCGGAATTCCCTGAGCTCCATCGCTTCCTGGCTTTCTGGAAAGAGAAGCTGGAAGGGCCGCTGCACTCGGTGCGTGTCGCCCACTGTAAGTTGATCAAGCCGGCCGAGCTCCGGGCCATCGACGGCGAATTCCGCCTGCACTGAAGTCGTTCGGCCGCGTTGCCAAGGCCGCGCTACTCGTGAGAATGGGGGGTGACGCTCCGATCCTTGGAGGACGCTGTGGCGCGTATCCGCTTTAATTTCGGCACGCTCACTTTAGATGCTGAATTGCTCGACACGCCGACCGCCAAGGCGATTGCCGCGGCGCTGCCCGTCACCTCGTCCGCGCTGACATGGGGCGAGGAGGTCTACTTCGATGTGCCGGTCGAAGTGAAGCGCGAAGCAAACGCACGCGCCGTCGTTACGCCGGGCGAAGTTGCCTATTGGCCCGAGGGGCCGGCAATCGCGCTTGGCTTCGGGCGCACGCCAATCAGCCAGGGAAGCGAGACGAGGCTGGCGAGCCCGTGCAACATCTTTGCGAAGGCTCTCGGCGACGTGAAGGCCCTTGCAAAGGTCAAGGCCGGAACGAAGGTCGAGGTGAGGGCGCTTGAATAGGCGACTTGGACGGCCGAATATTGTTTTAAAGGCGGACCGATTAGGCGACTCCGCGTAATCAACGGGTGAAGTGATGGCTGGCGTACTCCGCGATGACAAAATCTTCGTCGGCAAGAGCAAGAAGCCCGAATATCTCACGCTCAAGTTTGCAAACCGACACGGACTCGTCACCGGGGCCACCGGCACCGGAAAGACCGTGACATTACAAGTGCTGGCGGAAGGCTTTTCCCGCGCGGGCGTCCCGGTATTTGCTGCAGACATCAAAGGCGACCTGTCAGGTATCGCCGAGCCCGGCGAAGCCAAGGACTTCCTCGTCAAGCGAGCAACGGATGTGGGCTTCAAATATAACACCGACGAATTTCCCGTGGTGTTCTGGGACCTGTTCGGCGAGCAAGGGCATCCAATCCGCACGACTGTTTTTGAAATGGGCCCGCTATTGATCTCGCGGATGCTTGATCTCAACGACGTGCAGGAAGGCATCATCAATATTGCATTCCGTTTCGCGGATGATGAGTTCGGATCGAGCGACGCCGAGAACAAGGGGCTGGTCGATCTGAAAGACCTGCGTGAGCTTCTCTCGTATCTGTCCAAGAATGCAAAAGAGGTCGGCGCGAAATACGGCAACATCGCTGCGGCGACGGTCGGTTCGGTGCAGCGCCAGCTTTTGGTGCTGGAGAACCAGGGCGGCGCCAAATTCTTCGGCGAACCGGCCCTCAAGCTCGAAGACATGATGCGTACCGACCGCGACGGCCGCGGCATCATCAATGTCCTTGCCGCCGAGAAGCTGATGGAGAACCCGCGGCTCTATGCCACCTTCCTGCTGTGGCTCATGTCGGAGCTGTTCGAGACGTTGCCGGAGGTCGGTGATCTGGACAAGCCGAAGCTTGTTTTCTTCTTCGACGAGGCGCACCTGCTGTTTGACGAGGCGCCAAAAACACTGCTCGACAAGATCGAGCAGGTGGTGCGGCTCATCCGTTCAAAGGGCGTCGGAATCTATTTCGTCACGCAGAATCCGCTCGACGTGCCTGACAAGGTGCTGGCGCAGCTAGGCAACCGTGCCCAGCATGCGCTGCGGGCCTTTACACCGCGCGACCAGAAAGCGGTCCGCGCCGCGGCGGAAACATTCCGGCCAAACCCGAAGCTCGATACGGCAAAAGTCATCACGGAACTGGGCAAAGGCGAAGCGCTGGTGTCGTTCCTGGAAGGCAACGGCACGCCGTCGATGGTCGAACGTGCGCTGGTCTGTCCTCCATCCGCCCGCCTCGGCCCGGTGACGGGCGCGGAACGCAAAGCGGTCATGGCTAAGAGCCCGATCCGCGGCAAATACGACAAGACCATCGATCCGGAGTCGGCGTACGAAATATTGCAGGGGCGGGTGCAGGGACGCGCCGACGCACCCGAAGCGCCGGATAAAAAGGGCCGTAAAGGCACGGAGCCTGCGACGCCGCCTCCGTCCTCCGGTGGCGGCTGGACCGATGTGCTCGGAGGTGTTCTCGGCGGCGGCTCGTCAGGCAGCCGCTCGCGGCGCATGTCTACCAGCGAGGTCGTCGTTAAACAGGTGGCCCGTTCGGTCGCCTCGCAGGTAGGGACCCAGGTCGGCAAGGCGTTGATGCGCGGATTTCTCGGCAGCCTGACAGGCCGCCGCTAGGCAAAGACCGCTGCCCGCCCGGCTAATTCGATTTCATGCCACGCATGCCGCCTCCAGATCGTCAGCCTCTTCCGACGAACGGCATCTTGTTCGCCATCACCGTCATGAACAGGACATTGGTGTCGAGCGGCAGACTTGCCATGTAGACGACCGCGTTGCCGACGTGATCGGCCTCCATTCGTGGCTCGATCATCTTGCGGCCATCCGGCTGCAACACGCCCTCGCCCTGAACCATTCGCTCCGTGAGCGGCGTCGCTGCATTGCCGATGTCCACCTGGCCGCAGCAGATGTCGTACTGCCGGCAATCAAGCGATGTCGATTTCGTCAGGCCCGTCACCGCGTGCTTGGTCGATGTGTAGGCGACCGAGTAGGGTCGCGGCGCATGCGCGGAGATCGAGCCGTTGTTGATGATGCGGCCGCCGCGCGGATTCTGGTTCTTCATGATTTTGATGGCTTCCTGTGTGCACAGGAACATGCCGGTCAGATTTGTTGCGACCACGTTCTGCCAAGTTTCGAACGGCAGGTCCTCGAGCGGCACCGCCGGCGCGCCGATACCGGCATTGTTGAAGAGGACGTCGAGGCGCCGAAATGTCGATTTGACCGTTGCGAACAGCGACACGATAGCCTCGCGCTTGGACACATCGGTCGGCACGGCTAGTGCCTGCGCGCCGAGCGCGTTGATCTCTCCGGCAACCTTGTCGAGCATCTCCTTGCGCCGGCCGGCGAGGACGAGGTTATAGCCGGCTTTTGCCAGCGCAATGGCCACTGCCCGGCCCACGCCGGTTCCTGCCCCTGTCACCAACGCAATTTTTGCGGAAGCCATCGGATGTCCTTTCTTGTCGGGAAGCTCAGGACGTCCGCAATATCATAAAAGCGCGCGCTCGCCATCACCGGCGGCGCCAAGCTGTCCTTGCGTGTACCCGGATCAGCTCGCCAAGGCTGCGAAAATTTCGTGGGCCTGAAAAACGCCTGGCGCCTGCAGACGCGCCGAAATTTCTGCAATGCTTACAGGCCGCCCGAAGCGGAAGCCTTGCATGGAGTGCACCCCAGCCGCGCGCAGGAACAGCTGCTGGTCGGCTGTTTCGACACCTTCCGCAGTGACCTTCATTCCGAGACCGCGGCCGAGGCTGACGATCGCGTGCACGATGGCGGCCGCATCCGCAGCCTTCTCGATCGAGCGCACAAAGCTGCGATCAATCTTGAGCTTGTCGAACGGAAAGCGCCGCAAATAGAGCAAGCTTGAGTAACCGGTGCCGAAGTCATCGAGCGCCAGCCGCACGCCCAGCGCCTTGAGCCGGACCATTGCGGCCTCGGCCGTGTCGACATTGCCAAGCAGCACGCTTTCCGTCAGCTCAAGCTCAAGCCGCGCCGGGTCAAAATTCGTATCCTTCAGGATGCGTTCGACCACGTCGACGAAGTCCACGCGCCGGAACTGCAATGAAGAAACGTTGACCGCGATGGTCAATTCCGGCCATGCCCTGCCGTCGATGCAGGCGCGGCGCAGGACCCAGTTGCCGAGATCGATGATCAATCCGCTGTGCTCGGCAATCGCGATGAATTCGCTCGGCGGGACTTCGCCGCGGGTCGGATGTTTCCAGCGGCAGAGCGCTTCCACGCCGACCACGGTATCGCCGCTCTTGTTGACCACCGGCTGATACAGCAGCTGCAGCTGATCGGAGTCGATCGCTTCGCGAAGATCCGCCTCGAGCAACTTGCGCGTGGAGAGGTCGGCATCCATCGCGGCATCGTAGATGCAGGCGCGGTTGCGTCCTTCGTTCTTGGCGCGATAGAGCGCCATGTCGGCGTACCGCATGATGTCAGTCGCGGTTCCGCAGTTGTTGTCGATGACCGCGATGCCGATCGAAGCTCCGATAATGATGTTTTGCCCGCCAATCGCGTAGGGAGAGCAGATAGCCGAGATGATACGTTGCGCGAGGGTGGCCATCTTCTCGGTATCGCCGGCAACCGACGAAATCACTGCGAACTCGTCGCCGCCGAGGCGCGCGACAAGGTCGCCGCCACGCAGCGTGTGTGACAACCGCAGTGTGACGTTACGGATAAGCTCGTCACCGACGTGGTGGCCGAGCGTGTCATTGACGTCCTTGAAATGGTCGAGATCGATATAAAATACGGCCGCGGGCGCGCTGCCGTTGCGGACTTCTTCGATCACCGCCTCCAGCCGTTCGCCGAAGAAGATTCGATTCGGCAACCCGCAGAGCGGATCGTGCATCGCGAGATGGCGCAGACGTGACTCGCCGGCGGCGATCGCGGCAGCGGTACGGCGCATGTAGCGCAGCACGAAGGCCGCAAGCAGCGCAAAGCCGGTCAGTGCCACGGCGACGAATGGCACCACATTGTGGACGATCTCGGCGCCAGGCTGTTTGGGTGTCCAGGCAAAGCGCGCGATCACGCTGCCGTCCGGTCCGGTCAGGTCGTAATTGAGGTCGCCTTGCGGCACCGGCACCTGGTCGATCTTGCGCAGGTTCACGAGGCGCAGCTGCGTTGCGATACTGGCGAGCGCCGCCTCGTCGATAAATTTCACCGACATGATGATCGGCGCATCTCCGTCGACCGATTGCGGGATGTCGTCGACGGGACCGACGGCAACTGCCGCGATCACCGCCGGCTTGCCCATCACGCGGCGGATCACCGCGGATTGCGGATGGGCGCCGCTTTCGGTGAGTCTCGGCTGGTTGAGGCGGATGGCGCCGTGCAGTCGCGAGTCACGCCCGCGCATGTACTCGATTACCGATGCGAATTCATCGCGCGCGCTTGCCATCCATTTAGCGTCGGCGGCGCGGTTCCCCAGCAGCGAATAGATCAGCTCGTCATTGCGATCAAAAATGAAGACGTAGTCGTGATCGAAGTAGGTCTCGAGCCAGTTGCCGACCCGATCCTTCGCCCAGGCAGGATCGAAAGATCGCCGGATGTTCTTGATGGTGACCGCGGCCGACGCCACGCTTTCGACCTCGCGTAATACGCGTTCGCCGTAGTTTGTGATCGCGCGCGAGAACAGCTGTTTCTCATGGTCGACGGCGACGACGTCGGCGCGCTGGGCCGACGACAAGACGGCGACGACGATGCAGACGATTGCGACGGCAACGATCACCCCAATAGGCACCACGACGCTCAATCGAGCGCGATCCCAACTGGTGTATTGCCGCGTGTCGGGTGCACGCGGACGAGCGACAGCCGGCACGATGGAAGTCCCTTAAAGCATCCTGCCCATTAGCGTTTTGTGGCCGGAAACTAAGGAACAAAGCTTGCCATTCGCTTTCGTTTTGCTGGAGTCACGGCCGGTTAGCAGCGGGAACCGGCAATTCGCCGGGTTCTGTTAACCGACGGTAAATGTAAAGCAACACCGAGTAAAATATCCCCTTGTAAAATCTGACGTTCCTCAACTTCCACCCGAGCCCCGATAGGGCGGGCGCGGAATCGAGATATGGGCAGCGCGCAAGGCGGCCGACCAGCGGGCGCGCAAGTCCTGAAAGTAAGGCTCGCCCGGCTCGATCCGATAGGTGACCTCGGCGTCGCAGGTGTCCGCGCGCACCACAATGAGATCGATCGGCAGGCCAACTCCGAGATTCGATCGCATGGTTGAATCCATGGAGATCAACCCGATCTTGAGCGCGTCATAGAGGTCAGTATCGTAGCTGACCGCGCGGTCGAGAACCGGCTTTCCATATTTATGCTCACCTATCTGAAGATACGGTGTGTCAATCGTGCACTCGATGAAATTTCCGGCCGAGTAGATCATGAAGAGCTGAAGACGCGCACCCTTGATCTGGCCACCCAACAGGAATGCGACTTCGTGATCTATTTCCGCTGCCTGAAGCGCTTTGCCCTCAACGTTTTGCACGCTTCTGATGGCGCGTCCGATCCGCTGCGCTGCTTGAAACATCGTCGGCGCGTTCATCAGCGTTTCGATCTCGCCTGTTTCCGCATTCTGCATTCCCTCGATCAGCGTCGATCGCACTGACTGGCTGAGTGACAGGTTTCCGGCCGAAGCAAGCGCCATGATGCGCTCGCCCGGCTGTGTGTAGACATGAAGCTTGCGGAAGGTCGAAATATTGTCGAGGCCGGCATTGGTACGCGTATCGGCAACCATGACCAGACCGGCGCGAACGAGAATTCCGCAGCAATAGGTCATGGTTCTAAGGAATTCCTGATAAGCCGGCGCTCAATTTATAGCGGTGGGAAGGGGGATCGGGCAATCTGTAGGTCAGGCCTGGTCGTGGCTCAGGATTGCACTTGTTGCCGGGCCTGGTCGACGTGTACGGCGACTTTCAGAGTTTCGCCGCTCCCTCCGGAGCGTGCTCCACGGACAGGGGCCGCGCCGAGATAGTCGAGCCCGATTGCTACCCGCACATGAGCGTCCGTCGTGCAGATCCCGTTCGTAGGATCGAAGCCAACCCACCCAAGGCTTTCTATATGCGCCTCCGCCCACGCATGACCGGCATCCTGGGCCGTTACGCCGTCGGACCGGCGAAAGTGCCCTCCGACATACCGCGCAGGGAGCCCGAGCGCCCGCGCGGCGGCGATGAAAACATGTGTGATGTCCTGGCAGACGCCGCGCCGGAGTGAAAAAGACTCAATCGCCGTGGTTGCTGCATGAGTGGGGTCGGTATCGAAAGTCATTTCGCGATTGAGTCCGGTCAACAGAGCATGTGCGAGCGCCAGGGTATCGCCAGACGCTCTAGCGCGCACGGTCTGCGCAAATTCGATGATCGCGGCATCAGCTTGCGTGAGTGGCGTATCACGAAGATAAAGCTGCGGAGGGAACCGCTCGATTGCACCGCTGACGAGGCCATTGGTGTCCTGCGTGTCGACTTCGCCTTGCACGGTGATAGTCAGATCATCAAAAGGGCCATCTGCCGTGAACGAGTGAAGGATATTGCCGAACGCGTCTTCGTGCTGACGCAGCAGGCAATCCTCCGATAGCTCGACACGCCACGTGATGACGTGTTGTCCGTCATGGTCGCGCGGCGACAGGCGCAATATTTGCGTCACGCCTTTGGGCGACTGGTCATATGCGTAGATGGTCGCGTGCGATATCCGGATCCGCATGACAGAAAACTACGCTGGCGTCCGATTCCAATCCAGACGGCATGGTTACGTGAGAAACTGCTCGGTCACCAACGTGCCCAGACGATTATTCTCTGCAATGAATTCGCTGATGAACTCGTGCAATCCTCGCTGGAATATGCCGTCCATGCGGCTATTCTGAAGGCGCATGCGAATGCCTCGCGCATGCCGTTGCGCCGGACCCTGGCGACCATAGGCCCCCGCGATTGAATCGAGATTGCGAACGATTGCTTCGTAACAGGAGGCAAGCGATCGCGGCATCTCGTCGCGCAAAATCAGCAGGTCGGCGACGAGCCAGGGCTTGAGACTTTCGCGGTACACCCAGTGGTATGCAGTATGCGCCGATACGGAGCGCAGGATTGCAGCCCACTGAAAATAGTCGAGCGGACCGCCAACCCGCTCATTTTCGGGCAGGAGAAGGTGATACTTAACGTCAAGAATACGCGCGGTGTTGTCGGCACGTTCGATGTACACGCCAAGCCGCGAGAACCAGTAGGCATCATTGCGCAGCATCGTGCGGTAGGCAGAGCCGTCAAATCGCAATGACGACTCCTGCACCCACCGCAGGAAGCGTGAAAACTCCTCGCGCGAGGTCGGGCCATTACCGAAGCGCTTGAGTTCAAGCCAGGTCGTATTGATCGAGTCCCACATTTCAACAGTGAGTGCGGTGCGCACGGCACGAGCATTGCCGCGGGCGAGCTCGAAGCAGGATCGGATGGAAGAGGTATTGGCGGTCGAGAAGGCCAGAAAGTCTGTGACGTTTGACTCGTTAGCTTCGTCATAGGTTGCGAAAAAAGCGGCGCTGCAGCCGGCGGTGGCGACCGCGGATTCCCATTCGTTGCTCGTTCCTACATAGGCGAGGGGCAATGCCGAAAGGCGATGGGTAGCCTCGAGAATTCGCGCAAGATATTCGGCGCGTTCAACGTAACGCGACAGCCAGTAAAGATTGTCGGCGGTGCGTGACAGCATCTAAATCCAGACCCTACAGCTCATCCGTCCAAAACCCAGGTATCTTTTGTCCCGCCGCCCTGGCTGGAGTTCACAACGAGGGAGCCTTCTTTCAGCGCAACCCGCGTCAGACCGCCGGGCACGATGCGTACACCGTCACGGCCCGTGAGTACGAATGGGCGCAAGTCGACATGCCGCGGCGCGACACCATTTTCAACGCAGGTCGGACAGGTAGACAGCGCCAATGTCGGCTGCGAAATGAAGTTCTTCGGCGAGGTCTTCAGTTTCGCGCGGAACTGCTCAATTGCAACTTTCGCCGCGGTGGGGCCGATCAGCATGCCGTAGCCGCCGGAACCATGAACTTCCTTGATCACCAATTCATGCAGGTGATCGAGCGTGTAAGCGAGATGCTCTTCTTCGCGACAGCGCCAGGTCGGCACGTTCTTGAGGATCGGCTCCTCACCCAGATAAAATCTAATGATCTCGGGCATGAAACTGTACACCGCCTTGTCATCGGCGATACCCGTGCCAACCGCATTGGCAAGCGTCAGATTGCCTGCCTGGTAAGCCGACATCAGACCAGGTACTCCAAGCGCGGTGTCGGGGCGGAAAGTAAGCGGATCGATGAAGTCGTCATCAATGCGCCGGTAGATAACGTCAACGCGCCGTGCGCCTTGCGTCGTGCGCATGAAGACGATCTCGTCTTTAACAAAAAGATCGCGACCCTCGACCAGTTCGACGCCGAGTTTGTCGGCCAGAAACGAATGCTCATAATAGGCTGAGTTGAACACCCCAGGTGTCAGAAGCACTACTTCAGGGTCACGCGAGGTTTTCGCGGGAGCGACGGATTTCAGTGTGGCGAGCAATTCATCCGGATAATTCTCCACCGGAGCAATGCGGTGGCGCGAAAACAATTCCGGAAATAGCCGCATCATGATTTCGCGGTTTTCCAGCATGTAGGACACGCCGGACGGCGTGCGAACATTGTCTTCGAGGACATAAAATGTCTCGGCGTCGACGCGAACGATATCGATGCCGGCAATGTGCACATAGATATCGTGGGGCACCTTCTGGCCGCTCATTTCCGGACGAAATGCAGGATTACGAAAGACGAGATCGTCAGGCACCACACCAGCGCGCAGTACTTCTCGCGCGCTATAAATGTCATTGATGAAGGCATTAAGCGCGGCAACCCGCTGGGTGAGTCCTTTTTCGAGAAGCCGCCACTCGGCGGCCGACATGATGCGAGGGATGACGTCAAACGGGATCAACCGTTCCTGCGCGTCAGCTTCGCCATAAACCGCAAATGTGATGCCGATACGCCTGAAGATCAGCTCGGCCTCGCGCCGACGATAGTCGAGGACATCAGGCGGAACCTCCGCGAGCCAGCGCGACAGTTCGCCATAGGCAGGTCGCACGTCGCCGAGATGACCCTTCATTTCATCGAAGGCGGACACCATAACGGTCCCCCAGTTCGCGCCCGGATACGCAACGCCAATCTAACCCTCAGTTTCTCCAGCCTGGTACTGCAAGCTTCAGGCCAAGGAAAAATACGAATGAAAATGGGATGTTAGCCGCGTGCGAGGCAAACGGCTGGAGGTTATGCTCAAAAAATGAGCGTCTGTATCCGTGCTCAGCTTGAGCGCGTACGGGGCTCACGCTACGTCTTCAGCGCCGCTGAATAGGGACATCGTCATGAGTGCCAAGCCCGACATCATCACCGCAGCCGTGTTGGTGATTGGCGACGAGATCCTGTCCGGCCGGACCAAGGACAAGAACATCGGCTACATCGCCGATTATCTCACCGCGATCGGGATCGATCTAAAGGAGGTGAGGGTGGTTGCCGACGAGGCTTCCGCGATCGTCGATGCACTGAACGCGTTGCGCGCAAAATATACCTATGTGTTTACGACCGGGGGCATCGGCCCCACCCATGACGACATAACGGCTGATTGCGTTGCAGAGGCGTTTGGAGTCGCGCTTGAGTTTCACCCTGAAGCCATCGCTATTCTGAAAGAGCGGCTAGCAAAAACCGGCGGCGAGCTGAATGAGGCGCGTTTGCGGATGGCGCGCATTCCAAAAGGTGCCGCGCTTGTCGCGAACAAGGTCTCGGGAGCGCCCGGGTTCTGGATCGGCAATGTCATCACCATGGCAGGAATTCCGGCGGTGATGCAGGGCATGCTTGACGAAGTCGCTCCGAAGCTGAAGACGGGTACCAAGTTGTTGTCGGAGACGATCCGTGCCGATGCCAAGGAAGGCGATGTCGGGACCGAGCTCGGCGCCATTGCCAAGGCACACCCGTCGACGATTATCGGCAGCTACCCATTCATCGACGAAAAAAACGGGCCGAACACGAATATTGTCGTGCGCTCCCGCGATGCCGGCGAGCTTGCGGTCGTGAAGGCTGAGGTTGAGGGCATGCTCAAGAAAGTCAAAGCGCAGCTTCCACCGGCGCGCTGAAGCACCATGGCGACATCGCCCCCAGAAACGCCTCGTCCCGAAAAGATTTTCCCGGTCTCCTGGGATCAGTTTCATCGCGACTCGCGCGCGCTCGCTTGGCGCCTGCACGAATCCGGGCCGTTCGAGGCGATCGTCTGTATCACGCGCGGTGGCCTCGTGCCGGCGGCGATCGTCGCGCGCGAACTCAATGTGCGCATGATTGAGACCGTGTGTGTCGTCAGTTATCGCGACTACAAGAACCAGGGTGACCTGTCGGTTCTCAAAGGAATTGCGCCGGAGGTGGTTGCGCTTCGCTCGCAGGGAAAGCGTGTGCTGATCGTCGACGATCTTGTCGATACCGGACAGACCGCGCGTGTCGTTCGCGATCTTCTGCCGGATGCTCACTTTGCCACCGTCTATGCGAAGCCCATGGGGCGCCCGCTTGTCGATACGTTCATCACAGAGGTGTCGCAGGACACCTGGATCTATTTTCCCTGGGATACGGGCTTGGCATTCCAGCCGCCGATCCGCGAGGGAGGCGACTGACAAGAATACTTTGGAGGAAACACAATGCTGACACGACGTTATCTGCTCGCCGGCGCGGGCGCTGCCGCGGTGTGTGTCGCCTCGTCGAGGGCGGACGCACAGACGACATATGCGAGTCAGCCCGTGCATATTCTCGTCGGCTACCCGGCAGGCGGCGGCGTCGATATCGTCGCCCGTCTGCTGCAGGACCCTTTGAAGGCCGCGCTCGGCCAACCGGTCATAGTAGAGAACCGGACCGGCGCGAGCGCCATGCTGGCAGCAGGGGCCGTCGCCAAGGCCGCGCCTGACGGGTACACGCTGCTCGCCTGCGCATCTGGCGAAGTTGCGATCAATCATTTCCTGTTCAAGGAGAAGATGGCCTACGATCCGGCCAGGGAGCTTGCGCCGATTGCCCTCGTCGGCATTGTCCCGTGTGTGGTCGTGGTCGCGAGCGAGACGCCGGTGAGCAACCCGAAAGAGCTGATCACCTTTATCAAACAAAATCCCGAAAAACTGTCTTTCTCGTCGTCAGGCATTGGCAATCCGCAGCAGCTTGCGGGCGAATTGATGAACACAATGGCGGGCACCAAGGTCTTGCACGTGCCCTATCGCGGCGCCGCGCCGGCGGTCACGGATGTCGCGACCGGGGCCGTCACGATGAGTTTTACGAGCTTGGCCGCAGCGCTGCCGTTGATTCAGGCCGGCAAGATAAAAGTCGTCGCCGTCACTTCGCGCGAACGGATGCCGCAACTGCCCGACATTGCGCCATTGAGCGAGGGCGCGCCGGGACTTGCAGGCTACGAGCTCCTGAACTGGTTTGCCATTTTTGGCACCGCGGGGACACCGCCGGGCATCCTTGAGCGCCTGAATGGCATCATCAATGCTGCTCTGCAGGATCCGGGCATTTCCGGCAAGTTGCTGCCGCAGGGCATCGTGCCGAAGCCCATGAAGGTTGCTGAGTTCAAGGCTTTCGTGGATGCCGAGCGCATGAAATTCGGCAAGATCGTTGATCAAGCCAACATCAAATTGAGCAACTGAGCCGGTTTCGGTATATCATCGATTGCTCGATACGCCCCGCGGGGAGGAGGCCGAATGAATATAAACGCGAAGGCAAACAGCAAGCCGGTCGATGACAAGCGCTCGCATCATGTGCGCCCGCAGGATCTTCCGTGGGAGAAGATGCGTTTTCCAGGCTGCCAGACGAAGACATTGCTCTTCGATCCCAAGAGCGGGCTGGCGACCGTGCTGATCAAGATGGAGCCGGGCGCAACCTTGCCGGACCATGAGCACGTGCTTATCGAGCAGACCTACGTCCTCGAAGGCTCGCTGGTTGACAAGGAAGGCCCCGACGCGGGTCTTGAGATCGGCCCCGGCGAATTCGTTTGGCGTCCGGCCGGCAGCCGGCACGTCGCCTGGTGCCCAAAGGGCGGCACAATGATTGCGATCTTCCAGGTGCCGAACAAGTTCTTTGAAAAGGACGGCAAGGTGACCGATGCCGGTGGCAAGGACTGGCAGTCGTCCTGGGGACACGTCTTATCGAATTAGCGTGACACGCCGCCGCGTGGGCTCAGCCGCCGCGCGCCGGCGGGTGAGTAGAGATTTGCCACGCGGACGTGGCGGAATGGTAGACGCAAGGGACTTAAAATCCCTTGGGAGGTTTCCCGTGAGGGTTCGAGTCCCTCCGTCCGCACCAAAATGGTTGCGCCATTTGAACTAGCTCGATTTCGCTATCCGAGGAAGCGGCGGCGCGCGCTTGGTTAGCCGACGATTTGGATAGCTCTTTTGGCAATAGCTTACTAGTTCTCCGACGAAGTCCTCAGCATAAGCAGCAAGGAACCGCTGCGGATCCCAGGCAATGACTACCCACTGACCAATAGGTGTGCGTTCACGCATGAGTGGAACGGCGAGTAAATTTTCGGGAATTAATACGTTCGACGGTACAATCCCGATGCCGTGGCCCGTTGCCACCAATGCCATGATCGCATGAGGAGCAGCGCTTTCCAAAACAACCCTTGGCGTCATGTGTACGAGACGACAGGCAGAATCAAACCATGCGCGCGAACCGAATCCGTGGTGCAAGAGAAGAAGCGGCTCGTCTGATAGTTGTTTGATGTCGAGGGTGGCATGGCTCTTCAGCCTATGGGCCCGCGGCATCACGGCTAACACATAGACTGGCGCGAGATGCTTATAAGAGAAAAAGCGCGTATCGCCTGAAACGATAAAAGCGAGATGCACATCCCCCTGCTCGAGTCGGTCGGGTTGACGAGCGCCACCATCTTCCACAAGATGGACACTCACATGAGGATGACCGCGACGGTAACGCGGCAAAAAATCCGCAAGCACTGTTTCGATATGCTGTGTGCTCGCACCCACCCATAAGGTGCCAGTCTGGCCGCCTTTGAGTTCGCGCGCTCGCTCTCCAAGAGCATCAGCATTTTGCAGCAGTTGCCGACTTCGGTGAAGTAGATCATGGCCTTCAGAAGTCAGTCGAAGACGGCGCCCAACTCGATCGAACAAGGGGACGCCGAATTCTCTCTCCAAGGCTTGGATCTGTCTTGTGGCGGCGGGCTGACTGAGATGAAGCCAGCCCCGTGCATTGGCGAAGCCGCCAGCGTCCGCGATTGCAACAAAGGTCCGCAGCTGTCGAAAGTTCATTTGATATTCATGCACCAAATGCATCAATAGTTAGACCATAAATGCATTAGACGCATCAAGAGAAATTGTGATGATGGGATCGTGCTGACAACCTTTTGGAGGACCATCATGAAAAGCGTGCATCGTTTGATTCATGCAATAGTTCTCGCCCTGTTGCTGGGTTACGGCGGCAATCTTGCCCAGGCTGAGGAATTCGGTACGCCCGATGAGGCAAAGGCCATGTTGGCGCGTGCCGTAGCAGCAATGCAGACCAACAAGGACGCGGCGGTCGCCAAATTTAATCATAACGATCCCGCCTTCCGAGACCGCGACCTTTTCGTCTTTTGTTTTAACGGGCGCGATGGGAAATTCGTCGCGCACGAAGCTTTCGTTGGGTCTGATGTACGTGCGTTAGTGGACCGCCGCGGCTATCAGTTCGGCAACGCCATGTTCGCCGCTCCGAGCGATGGCGGGATCATTGAAATCGCCTATGTGTCGCCGATACTAAGCTCGACAAATCAAGTTTCGAAGCGGGCCTATGTCAGCCGGGTCGGCAATCACGTCTGCGGTGTGAGCGCGTACCGCTTCAACGGGCCCGGCGAGCCGACGCAATAATAATATCGTGAGCTCATCGGTAATAAGGATCCCGGAAATGGGTCGGTTCACCCTCGATAAAAGTGTGCAGGTCGCCGTCAAAAACGCGGCTGACACCTGCACACTTTCCTACAACTTTTCGGCACACCTTTTCTGCCTACCACAAAATACCTAAAATCCCTTGGGAGGTTTCCCGTAAGGGTTCGAGTCCCCCCTCCGTCGGCACCAACTGCCCTGGTCAATCTGCATGGAATCAATGCGGTACACGGAAATTCTGACAGGGAATTCAAGCGACCCACCGGAGAATTCGGTGATGGCCACCAAGACTGACGCTTGAGACCCCGCGCATGCGTCTGACCATCAATTGCGACATGGGCGAAGGCTTTGGCTTGTATCGCATCGGTGACGATGCGGCGATGATGCCGCACATCGATCTGGCCAACGTTGCTTGCGGGTTTCACGCCTCCGACCCGCCGACGATGCGCGCGACAGTACGCCTTGCAAAGCAGCATTCAGTCAAGGTCGGGGCGCATCCGTCGTTGCCGGACCTCCAGGGCTTCGGCCGCCGGGCGATGGTGATTTCGCCGGCGGAGGTGACTGATCTTGTGACCTATCAGGTTGGCGCCCTGAAAGCGTTTCTGGACGCCGAAGATATGCTACTCAGCCACGTCAAACCGCACGGTGCGCTCTATGGCATGGCGGCCCGTGATGAAAAGATCGCCGCTGCAATTGCCGACGCCGTCTTGCCATTCGGCGTGCCCATCCTTGGAATGGCCTTCACGGCGCACGAAAAAGCCTATCAGGACAAAGGCATCGAGTTCGTTCCTGAATTTTATGCTGATCTTGAATATGACGGCGAGGGCAATCTTATTTTGAGCCGCGTGCACGATGCAGTCGATCCGGCTAAGGCCGCTGCTCGCGTGTTGCGCATGATACGTGATCAGGCGGTCACCACGACGACGGGCAAAGACATTCCCGTCAAAGCAACCACCGTTTGCGTGCACTCGGATACGCCGTCGGCCGTGTCCATTGCCGCGGAGCTGGCGCGGGTCCTGCGCCAACCGTCCGCCCGTCAGTAATGCCTGTATCGTGCCGGGCGGGTCCACCGCAAAGCCAGAATCGTGGGATAGGTCTCTACCGATGACGATCAGAGCCACACTGACGATAGGCGCGCTCGCGACCGTTCTGCTTTCCGGTTGCGCGGCATCCGACGATGCTTCGGGGCGCTTCTTGGTTCAGCCTGAAAAATACCAACTCTATGGCTGCAGGGAGCTTGCCGAAGCGGCTCGGGAGATCATCAAACGCCGTCGGGAGCTTGAAGGTCTGATGGCGAAGGCTGGGACGGATGCGAGTGGCCGCTTCGTGGGCACCGTCGCCTACCGGCCGGAATATCTGCAATTGCGCGGACAGATGAACGAAATACGCAGGACGTCCATCGAAAGGAAATGCAAATTCGACCCCGAGACCCCTCCAGGCGGGAACGGGAGCGACGAGGTCATACGCTGATCAACGGCATAGCCCTAGCAATGGAACTTTTATAGGCTGCGGAACTTGTAGCGTGGAACCCGTCACGCACGTGGCATTACCAAGGGGGCTGGCATGGGACTGCTGATCAGTATTCTTATTACGTTTCTTGTCATTATCCTCGTCCTCTATCTCATCAACATGTTGCCGATCGATGGGCGGGCAAAACAGATTGTTCGCGTCATCGTCATTGTGATCGGCGTGCTGTCGCTGCTGAAATATCTCGCCGTCTTCTAGGGCTAAAGCCTCACGCGGCGAAGGCGGAGCGCGTTGCCGACGACGCTGACCGATGAAAGCGCCATCGCGGCGGCTGCGATGATTGGCGACAGCAATATCCCAAAGATGGGATAGAGCACGCCCGCGGCCACCGGCACGCCGAGCGCGTTGTAGAGGAAGGCAAAGAACAGGTTCTGCCGGATGTTGCGCATCACGGCCTCCGACAATGCGCGCGCCTTGACGATGCCGGTCAGGTCGCCCTTCAGTAGCGTAATGCCTGCACTTTCGATGGCGACGTCTGCGCCTGTCCCCATGGCAATACCGACCTCGGCCGCCGCGAGGGCGGGGGCATCATTCACTCCATCACCTGCCATTGCCACGACGCGCCCTTCACGCCGCAGTTTTTCTACGACGGCGCTCTTCTGATCCGGAAGGACCTCGGCTTCGACCTCCGCGACGCCGAGCTGGCGGGCGACGGCCTGGGCCGTCGTGCGGTTGTCGCCGGTGAGCATGACGACGCGAATACCATCTTCGCCAAGCACCTTAAGCGCATCGGGCGTGGTCGTTTTCACCGGATCGGCTATCGCGATAACACCAGCGGGCTTGCCGTTCACCGCGAGGAAAATAGCGGTCGCCCCGTCCTCGCGCAGGCGCTTCGCTTCAGCTGCGAGAACGGACGTATTGACGCCGAGTTCGGCGAGGAATTTGGCGTTGCCGAGTGCCAGTTTTCCGACGTCGACCGTGCCAATTACGCCTTTTCCGACGGGTGAGTCGAAGCCGGTGACATTCATGAGGGCGATCTTTCGCTCGGCCGCTGCCGCGACGATGGCGGCTGCGAGCGGATGCTCGCTGCCGCGTTCGACACTCGCGGCGAGTTGAAGGATTTTCGCTTCGTCGAAATCGGAGGTCGGCGCAATGGCCACCACCTTTGGCTTGCCCTCGGTGAGGGTGCCCGTCTTGTCGATTACAAGCGTATCGATCTTTTCCATGCGCTCGAGCGCTTCTGCATTCTTGATCAGGACTCCAGCCTGTGCGCCGCGCCCGACACCAACCATAATCGACATCGGTGTCGCCAGGCCGAGCGCGCAGGGGCAGGCGATAATCAGGACGCTGACCGCTGCGACCAAGCCGAACGCGAAGCGTGGCTCCGGACCAAATATTCCCCATGCAGCAAATGCGCCGAGGGCTATCACGATGACCGCCGGGACAAACCACGCCGAAACCTGATCTGCAAGCCGCTGGATCGGCGCGCGGCTGCGCTGCGCGCTCGCGACCATTTGCACAATTTGCGACAGCAACATATCGCGGCCGACTTTCTCGGCCCGCATAACAAAGCTGCCGCTCTTGTTAATCGTGCCGCCAATCACGCGCGAATCCTTCTCCTTGGTCACCGGCATGGATTCGCCGGTCACCATCGATTCATCGATGGCTGATCTGCCTTCAAGCACGCTCCCGTCGACGGGGACCTTGTCGCCAGGGCGCACGCGCAGACGATCCCCGACCTGCACGGTGTCGAGTGCGACTTCCTCATCACTTCCGTCATCTTTCACGCGGCGCGCGGTCTTGGGCGCGAGATCCAGCAAGGCGCGGATCGCGCCCGACGTTGCCTCGCGCGCGCGCAGTTCGAGAACCTGGCCGAGCAAGACCAGTACGGTAATAACTGCGGCCGCTTCAAAGTAGACCGCAATTGCGCCATCAGCGTCACGGAACGCAGGCGGGAAGAGCTGGGGTGCGACGACGCCCACAACACTGTAAATCCAGGCGACACCGGTTCCCATCGCGATCAACGTGAACATGTTGAGATTGCGGGTGACCAGGGATTGTCCGGCGCGAACGAAGAAGGGCCAACCGGCCCATAGGACAACGGGTGTCGCGAGCGCGAATTGAATCCAATTGGAGAGGGTCTTGCCCAAAAGCATGTGCAGATTGGTGAGATGGCCTCCCATCTCAAGCGCAAGGACCGGAAGGGACAGAACAAGGCCAATCCAGAATCGGCGGGTCATATCGACGAGTTCGGGATTAGGGCCGGACTCGCTGCCAGCGATCTCTGGCTCGAGCGCCATTCCGCAGATCGGGCATGAACCAGGTCCGAGCTGACGAATCTCCGGATGCATCGGGCAGGTATAGACGGTGCCTTCGGCGACCGGCTCCGGCTCGCGCTTGCCCAGATATTTTTGGGGGTCGTTGGCGAACTTCGTGCGGCAGCCGGCCGAGCAGAAATAGTAGGTGTGGTCGCGATGCTCGACACGGTGCTTGGTCATGTGCGGATTAACCGTCATGCCGCAGACAGGATCGATGGCGCCTTCGGCGCCCTGGTCGTGATGGTGATGTGCCGACGCCACTGATCGAATGCCTTGCCTATAATACCCCTAGGGGGTATATATAGCCCTCATGACAAAAGACAACAAGATTGGAACCGTCAAGCGGCTGAACCGGATCGAAGGGCAGGTGCGCGGCCTCGCCCGCATGGTCGAGGACGAGCGCTACTGCATCGACATCGTGACGCAAATCGGCGCCGTCCGAGCTGCGTTACGCCGCGTTGAAGAAGAAATCCTGCGCGATCATGTCGCGCATTGCGTCGATCACGCCATCAAGAGCGGCAACAAGGCCGACCAGCGCCGCAAGGTCGCAGAGCTTATGGACGTAATGGGGCGCGCGGGAAGGTAGTCAGCCGAACTTCTGTCGTGCCAGGGCCACACCGGCACCGAGCGCCTTCAGCTTGGCTTCCGCGACATCGCGCTGCATCGGCGCCATTCCGCAATTTGTGCAGGCGATGATCTTTTCCTTTGGCGCGACCTTTATAACCTTTCCAATCACTTCCGCCACTTGCTCCGGCGTCTCGACCTTGTCGGTTGCCACATCGATCACGCCGACGAGCAAGTCCTTTCCCTCGAGCAAGGACAGCAACGACAGCGGAACGCGTGAATTGATGCATTCCAGCGAAATCTGGTTGATGCGGCTCTTGGCAAGCGCGGGGAAAAACTTCTCGTATTGCCGCCACTCCTCGCCCAGGGAATTCTTCCAGTCGATATTGGCCTTGATGCCGTAGCCGTAGCAGATGTGGACGGCCGTCTTGCACTTGAGCCCGTCAATGGCACGGTGCATCGCTTCGATACCCCAGCCCGCGACATCATCCATGAACACGTTGAAAGCAGGTTCGTCGAACTGAATCACATCAACGCCGTCTTTCTCGAGTGCTCGTGCTTCCTGATTCAACAAGCCGGCGAAAGCCATCGCCATCTTGACCCTGTCGCCATAATAGGAGTCCGCGATCGTATCGGCGATCGTCATGGGGCCGGGGAGGGTAATCTTGAGCTTGCGCTCAGTGTGAGCACGCGCGTGCCGCACTTCGGCCTGGTGCACGCGCCCCTTCAGTTTGAGTTCGCCGCGCACGACAGGTACCATCGCTTTGTAGCGGTCGGCACGGATTCCCATCTCGACCTTATGTGCGAAGTCGATTCCGTCTACATATTCGAGAAAGCCGTGCACGAAATGCTGACGCGACATCTCGCCGTCGCAGACGATGTCGATATCGGCATCTTCCTGCCACTTGAGCGCAAGAAGGGTGGCGTCAAGTTTGGCGGCGGCAAGCTCCGCGCCGTGCAGCCGCCATTGCGGCCACAACTTGTTCGGCTCGGCGAGCCAGGAGGGTTTCGGCAGGCTGCCAGCGACGGTCGAAGGAAACAACATGTCTATGCGGTCTCAAAACGTTGTGGAGGTCGCCAACTATAGAGCCAATCGTAGCGTGCGCGCAGTTTTTCTCCGCCCATCCCTCGCATCGCCAAATTGCGCACGAAGGCCTCGGGCCCCGTCAGCCCATATATGCGCGCCTGGCGACGGGCAGCTTGTTGGGCGCGCATCGTGCGGTGCCAGCGCGCACCTTCGTAAGCGCGTAGCGCATCTGCCGGATCATCGAGATATTTGGCGAGCATGTCGGCGAGCACGGCGGCATCTTCGATTGCCATTGCTGCGCCTTGCGCGAGAAACGGCAGCATCGGGTGGGCGGCATCCCCGATCAGCGTCACCGGCAAACGTGCTCCGCGGAATGGGGCCTTACGGTCAAACAGCGCCCATTTCAGCCACCGATCAGGAATTGCAATAATCGTGCGTGCTTTTTCCGACCAGGTCCAGCGCACGAAGTGGCGAAGCATCTCCGTTCGGTCACCGTCGGCAGACCAGCCCGGCTCGTTCCACTCGTCGCGAACAATACCGACAATATTGATGAGACGGCCCGACTTCACCGGGTAGTGGACCAAATGCGCATCGTGGCCGAGCCAGAGATGAATGAAGGGCTGACGAAATTCGGCGGGGATTGTCTCGACGGGAACGAGTGCGCGCCACGCAGTGCGGTGCCGGAACGTCGGTGGTTGCTGGCTGCGCAGGCGCGCGGCAACTGTCGACCAGATGCCATCAGCACCGATGAGGGCGACACCCCGCTCGTCGAGCACCTGCGTACCGCGCCTGCCGAGCACGCTCACGCCCCTGACGTGGGCGGCAAATTCCTCGACCCGAACTCCCAGTTCGAGCGTCACGTCGAGAGTGTCGTTCGCCGCATCGGCGAGCGCCGCTTGCAGGTCTCCGCGATGGATCGACCAATATGGCGCGCCGTAGCGGCGCTCGGCCTCCTCACCCAGGGGAAGGCGGGCGATCTCGCGTCCCGAGCCTCCGGCCATGACTCGGATCGCTAGTGGTTTGACGGCGGTCGATTCGATTCGCTCGCGCAAGCCCAGCGCGATCAGTATGCGGCTGGCATTCGGTGAAAGCTGGAGGCCGGCGCCAGTTTCTTCCAGCTTTGCGGTCTGCTCCATGACCGTCACGCGCATGCCTGCGTGCGCAAGCAGCAATGCCGATGTCAGGCCGGCAATTCCGCCTCCGGCGACGATGACATGACGCGGGAGCGCCATGGCCTATCCCACCAGATTCAGGCGGCGGCGGAATGCGGCAACGCGCATTCCGGCGGGCGTGCCGAATGCGAATCGAGCGTAGAGTCGTAGCGATAGAGGGTCGAGCAATACGGGCAGATGATTTCCTTGTCATCGCCCATGTCGAGAAAAACATGCGGATGATCGTAAGGCGGTGTCGCCCCGACACACATGAACTCTCTGGCGCCGATCTCGATCACCGGCTCGCCCGGATCGTTGTGAAAGTGGGGGACAATGTGTTCCGCCATGACAATTCCTCATGCTGCCGCGGTTTGTGCGGCAAAGTTCCGGCACCATAGCGAGGAGGCCGGACGATGCCTAGCTCCATCGCAATGTGTGGATGCCGCCGTTGAAACGCCTTGGTTGCCGGGCAAAGCACCTCGGGACACGCTCGGAGAGTGGGTTTGGAACCCTTGATGCAAAATGTGCTGCGCCTGCCGCGCATCGGGATCGCCTTGCTTGCGGCCGCCTTGCTTGCGGCAGCGGCAGTCTACGCAGTGCCACGCGCGGCGGATGCCGTGGCGATTCTCGACGATCCTGTGCGCATTGCAGGCCGGGCGCTCGATGACACGTTCGATGCGGAGACGGCGCAACGCGAAATCGAAGGCGCATTGGCAGTGCATGACATCGGACTCGCACAAAGCGTCATCGACCTTGCGCGTGCGCGCCACGTCACGATCGACCCCGCGCTGGCGGAGAAGGTTGCGGCAGAAACCGCGGAGGCTGCAACGATGCGCCACCGCGCAAAGAGCTTTGCGCGTGGCTTTGTGACCGGCGAGCCGCAGGACATGGCGTCCCTCGCCGGGACGACGCTAGGCGACCTGTTTGTGTTGGGCGACATCCGTGACGCGCTGCGCGAAGGCACGCGGTATGTCCGTGGCGAGGAAGTGGACAAACTGGTATTGGGTCTTGCGGCAACTGGTATCGCGATTACAGCGGGTACCTATGCGACGCTTGGGGCGGCCACTCCGGCGCGTGCCGGCCTCACGCTCGTGAAGGCCGCGCGCAAGACCGGACGATTAGGTGCCGAGTTTACCGAGAGCCTCGGCCGCATGGTGCGGCAAACAAGTTTCCCAGGCGCAGCGCGCGCCGCGCGCGAAACGGCAAAGGTCGAACGCGCCGGGGGCCTGCTGCATCTGGTCCGCGACGTAGGCCGCGTCGAAAAGGCCGCCGGCGGACGTGCGGCGCTGGATGCTCTGACGATCGCCAAGGAACCGCGCGACATCTCGCGCATCGCCAAGCTCGCCGAGAAGGAAGGCAGCCGGACGCGTGCCATTCTTAAAGTCGCGGGGCGCGGCGCGATCATGCTCGCAGCACTCGCTTTTGACGCCAGTCTCTGGCTTCTCTGGGCAACGATTACCGTGTTCGGCTTTGTATCCGCGCTCAAAAGTGCGGTCGAACGCACGACGTTGCAAATCCTCCGCCGGCGCCGGGATCGACGCATGCGCAGAGCAGCGCGACAGATTGCCGCTATGCCTGCTCGCGGCTAGATACAGTTCATGCCGAGTTTCAAGAACGGTGACGTCGAGATCGCATATCTCGACGAAGGGGCAGGCGAGCCAATCGTGCTCGTTCACGGCTTTGCGTCAACGAAGGAAGTAAACTGGGTACAGGCCGGGTGGGTCAGCGCACTCAGCCGCGCCGCGAGACGGGTCGTTGCACTCGATAATCGAGGCCACGGCGCGTCGAGCAAACTTTACGACGCGGCCGCATATCACAGCGTTGCCATGGCCGGCGATGTCCGTGCACTGCTCGACCACCTGCAAATCGAGCGGGCCGACATCATGGGATATTCGATGGGCGCGCGCATCACAGCTTTCCTGGCGGTGAAACACGCTGAGCGGGTTCGCTCCGCCATACTCGGCGGACTTGGCGGGCGCCTCGTGGAAGGCGTTGGCCTGCCGGAAAGCATCGCCAAGGCGCTTGAGGCGCCTTCGCTAGACGATGTCCAGGATCCCACGGGCCGAATGTTTCGCGCATTCGCAGAGCAGACGAAGTCCGACCTGCGGGCGCTCGCCGCTTGCATCCGTGGATCGCGCCAGACTTTGACACGCGAGGAAGTCGGGGCAATTCGATCGCCCGTTATGGTTGCCGTCGGCACAAAAGACCTGGTGGCAGGATCGGCGCAGGCCCTTGCTGCGCTCATACCCGGCGCGCGGGCTCTCGACATCCCGAACCGCGACCATATGCTCGCCGTCGGCGACAAGGTCTACAAAGCAGGCGTTATCGACTTCCTTAACCAACGCGCATGAGCCATGCGCAGACCGCGTTGCGCGACCCTCCTTGCATCTTCGAATTTGTGCTAAATGACCTAAGTAGGGGATCGAGAGGCGTCGGGAGAACCAGGTTCATGGCTCAATTTCAGGCGCGGCCCGCGAAGGGCCTCGACAAGGTCGATCCGGTTTGGGCGCGTATTCGCAACGAAGCGGAGGACATCGCCCGTCGTGAGCCCGAGCTCGCCACCTTTATCTACGAAAATGTTCTTCATCACGATACGCTTGAAGCCGCGATTGCTCATCGCGTGAGCCAGCGTCTGGATCACGCCGACGTGTCGGCCGACATGATACGTCAGGCTTACAACGACGCGCTCGAGGATCAGCCGGTGCTCGGCGAAGCCTTTCGGGCCGACATCGTCGCCACCGTCGACCGGGATCCCGCGACCAGCCGTTTCATCGAGCCGGTGCTTTACTACAAGGGCTTCCACGCCATTCAGACACATCGGCTTGCGCACTGGCTCTACGAAAAGGGACGTAAGGACTTTGCGCTCTATCTCCAGAGCCGTGCGTCATCCGTCTTCCAGTGCGATATCAACCCGGCAGCGAGGATCGGCCGCGGGATTTTCCTCGATCATGCGACCGGACTGGTCGTCGGCGAGACCGCGGTTATCGAAGACGATGTCTCGATCCTGCACGACGTGACGCTCGGCGGCACCGGCAAGGAGCACGAAGATCGTCATCCGAAAATCCGCCGCGGCGTCATGATTGGCGCTGGCGCCAAGATCCTCGGCAACATCGAGGTTGGCCATTGCGCGCGCATTGCAGCGGGCTCCGTTGTCATTAAACCGGTACCGAACAATGTCACGGTTGCCGGCGTGCCGGCCAGGGTCGTCGGTGAAGCAGGGTGCCCCGAGCCGTCGCGCGCCATGGACCAGATGCTTTACGGCATCATGTTGGACGGCTGACGCTTTTCGTATTGTGCTTGCCCTGCGCCCTTCGATCGGGCATTGAAACGGCGCCTCAAGAAGGAGTGTTGTGTTGGACGTCCAGGAAGTCAGAAAACTCGACGGCTATTTGAAAAAACTTTTCGGCAATGCGCAGATCCGCGTGGTGCCGAAGGGGCGGGATAATGCCGAGGTCTTTGTGGGACCCGATGACCTTGGCGAGCTCACGGTCGACGACGAAGACGGCGAGCGCTCGTATAATTTTCGTATGGTCATTCAAGTCGGCAACGATCCCAGCATTCAACCGGTGCCGACCCTGAATGCCTATCTGCGCGGCAAATTTGACAACGAAAACATCCGCGTCGTGCCGCGGCCGAAGAAAACGGATTCGCTGGAAGTCTACTTGGGCGAGGAATTTATCGCCGTTCTGTTCCTCGAAGTCGAGAAAGGGCGGCGCTCGTACATTCTCGAATTGCCGATCCTGGACGTCGACCTGGTCGACTAGAAAACCTAACTGTCGATTTCGTCATGGGGGGCTCGCGCCGCCCATGCTTTTTGCGTCAGTTCTCGGGATGTAGTCTCGCAACAAGGCGGTCGACGCCTTTGGCGACGTTCTCCCAATCCGGCAGCCAGTCGCGCGGAAAGCGGAAGGTGATATCGGCATTGCCGATGCGGCGCTCCAGCAAACAGACTCCGGAATTTGTCACGCCCTTGCGCGAGCAGCGTGCAAGGAAATGCTCGGGCGCGTTTGATTCAAACACTAGGTCCTCGCCCTGATAAGGCGAGTCATCGCGAAATCCACGGTAGGTCAATCCCGGGAAGCCGGCGACTGGCTGCGGCACAAGATAACGCGGGTATATCGTCTGGACGCGCTCCATCAGCGGCAATGTCGCATCGCCCGATGAAAGCGTAACAAACACACGCTCATTCGGATCAAGCGGGGCTCCGACCGTCGGTCTGACGGCAGGATCAGGTGGCGCCAGCGACGGCCAAAGATAACTGAGATCGACGCGCTGCTGCACGCCGGGTCGACGCTGGACCCCGATTCGTATCGCCGCCGGCTCGACATTGAAGGTTACGCCCGAGACGACGATCGGTAACGAAGGTGCGTTGACCGATACTGGTCCCTGTGGCCATCGCGGCCACAGAACATAGGCCACATAGAATCCGGCCAGCAGAGTCACCACGCCAAATACCACCAACGGTGCCATGACCGGATTGTGGCCAGTGCGCCGTCGCGCCTGGGTGGCCCGTCCGGCGGGGCTGGGAGGTTCCTGCGCGAGAAAAGCCACAGCGGGCTCCTGCGTGCGAATCGCGCGGATTATGCCACGTCAGCCCGCGTGGAAGGCGGCGGCCGCCATTTACCATTCGTTAAGGATTGGCTGGCGTGCGTACCGCAAGTTTGCAACAGATGGCCTCCGTTACTGCGTTGAGGCGGGTGATGACCCCTGCGTCCGTACAGATGTTGTTCGCGCTGGTGTTCGGCTTTGCCGTTGCGGGCATGTTGAGCTCCGGCTACCGGCTCGTCACCGACCGCTTGCCGAGCTTCAATCAGCTGAGCAACGGCCCGGGCGCGGCAACCTTCGCCGTGATCCCCGTGCTGGTCGTGGCAGCCCCGTTTCTCATCATGCGCAACACGATTCTCGGTCAGCGTCAGGAAGGTCGCCGTTTTGAGTTCGTCTTTCTCGCAACGCTGATCGCGGGCTTCTGGAGCTTGATGTCGGGCCTGGTTCTGGTCACCACCTTGCAGGCGCTGCTGCTCGTCTAGGACGCTTCCCTCAAAAGCCATGTTCGGGCAAGTTCGCGCCTTCCTTTAGGAGAGGGCGGAATGCCTATTTACGAGCTCGACGGGCAGGCGCCCGAACTTCCTGCCGACGGTCGATTTTACGTGACGGAGACGGCGGTGCTCATCGGTCGTGTGCGTCTCAAGGCCGAATCCAGCGTCTGGTTCGGCGCCGTTCTGCGCGGCGACAACGAGTGGATCGAGCTCGGTGAGCGCTCGCAGATCCAGGACAATGCTACGCTGCACACCGATCCGGGATTTCCGCTGACCATCGGTCGTGACTGTGTCATCGGCCACAATGTTATACTTCACGGCTGCACCGTCGGCGATAATTCCCTGATCGGAATGGGCGCCATCCTGCTCAACGGAGCAAAGATTGGAAACAATTCACTTGTGGGCGCCGGCAGTGTCGTCACCGAGGGCAAGAGCTTTCCGGACAATTCGCTGATTGTTGGCGCGCCGGCGCGCGCAATCCGTACGCTGGACGAAAAAGTAGTCGCAATGATCCGCGCCGGCGCCGACATCTACGTGGAGCGCTCGAAGCGTTATGCAAAAGGCCTCAAGCGGACCGGCTGATCAGGCAGCCGCCCTCTGGTGTCGACCTGCGGTGGAGCGCGGAATGCTATCGCAAGCCTGTTCCATGTGTTGATCGCAACGGCTGCCGCGGTCAGATCGACGATCTCTTTCTCAGAGAATTGCTCGCGGACTACCTCGAAGACATCGTCCGGGACGTGCCCTTCGGTGAGGAGTGTGACTGCTTCCACCCACTCAAGCGCAGCCCGTTCGCGAGCGCTATAGAACGGTGCCTCCCGCCACGCGTTGAGGAGGTGCATTCGTTCGTCGGTCTCACCATGTTTGCGTGCGTCGCGCGTGTGCATGGCCAGACAATAGGCGCATCCGTTGATTTGCGACGCGCGGATTTTTATGAGTTCGCGCAGCTTCGGATCGAGCCCGGATCGATCGACATAAGATTGCAAGGCAGCCACAGCCTGAAAAGCGGCCGGACTCACTTTGGTGACGTCAATTCGCTGTTGCATGAGGACCTCGCGATGGCTTGCGTCGCCCCAGCCCCGAATATTGCGCGCAAAAATTGCCAGCAGTCTGACAGTTTCTTGACGATCACGTGGATATGGAACGCGCCAAGGTCTGTGATGCTTCGTCTTTTTAGGGAACCGCGCGGCGAAGAGCGGCCGTAAGGACAAGGATCGGTATTACTTGACACTACTGACGCCGCAATGAAGAGTTGATGAAGTGAATTTTCTTCAAAAATGTTTGGCGAGCTTGCCGGGGGATGCAGGAAGCAGGGAAGCGCGCGCGTGACGTAAACGTCTCGAATAGCGGGTCACGCGACGAATTTCTTCGACAAGATTTGCCGGCGCTGACTGGGCTGCGTTTTATCGCGGCTTTTTCCGTCCTCGTCGGGCACGGGTTTGCATGGATTCTTGCCGGTCACGAAACGCCCGGTGGCGTCGTTTTCTGGGTCAGCCAAATCTCCGGGTTCGGGATGACTCTTTTTTTCGTCCTGAGCGGTTTTGTGATTCACTACAACTACGGAAAGCTGGTGACCACAAAAGGGCCGCGCGGGGTCGCGGCTTTTTTGTGGGCGCGGTTTGCGCGCCTTTATCCGCTTTTTCTGCTCATGATGCTGGTTTACGTGGCTCTTAGCAGCAGAACGCTCGCCCTTCTCGCCGGAAATCCCGATCGTTTCGGCAGCATCCTGCAAGCACTTCCTTACTTCCTCTTTTCCGTCCACACTTGGGTGTACACGCTCATTGGCGAAAATCCGGTCATCGACGCGATTGGCGGTGGCTCACCGATTACGTGGTCCATCAGCACCGAATGGTTTTTCTATTTCGCTTACCCGCTGCTCGCGTGGCTTATCCTGCGCGCGCGCACGCCACGACTCGCGGCCGCGCTCGCTTTGCTCTGGTGCGCATTCTGGATTGCGGTGACGGTCGTCCTTTACGACTGGTCCAGCGTAATCGATGGTTGGGCAGTCCGGTATTATGGCCCAATTGCCGGTGTACAGGAACATTTCCAGACGTCTTTTGTGCGATGGTTGCTGTACTTTTCACCTTATGTGCGCGTGGGCGAATTCCTGCTCGGAACATTGGTGGCACAACTCTATATCAATCTTGAGCGACGACCCGTCGCCGGTCGGGAGAATTTTGTCGGCAGCGTGGTATTTTTTTCGGCGGTCGTCTCTGTCGCCGTGATCACTTACTTGAATTACAACGCGATTGCTTACCTGAGTGCAGGCGCAGATGCCGGCGCGAACATGTCTTGCACGAACATCGTCTGCAAGATGAATATGAACTTCGCGTTGGCGCCAACTGCAGCGCTGCTGATCTTTTGCGGAGCGCGTTACAAAAATATTGGCTCGCGTGTGCTGGCGTTGCGCCCCGTGCTTCTCCTGGGCGGTGCAAGCTATTCCATCTATCTCGTCCACGATGTCGTGCTGGGAATTGCCGTGAAGTTGACCGGGTCGGCAAAACACTCCGTTGTGTACGATTCTGTAAAACTCGTGCTTCTTCTCGTGGTCGTTTTGGCAATTTCGCTCGCGCTCTACACCTACTACGAGGCCCCAGCCCGCAAATGGCTTCGCAGGCGCCGGGGAACGGCGGCTTCATCGGCGGTGCAAGCGGCCACCTGATGTTTCGACACGCACGACTTGTACCGTCATTCCTGTTGCGGCACGATGTTGCAAGCTTGGGGCGAGGGGTACGGGCCGATGCGCGTATTTCTTTGGCTTGCGCTGCTGATTGTGATTTCGGCGCCGACGTTTGCAGACGATATTGATCTCGACAACCTTGCTCGACCCGAGAGGGAGCAATTGGCTCGGTGCATGTCGGACACCATGAGGGTGATTGAAAAGCATCATGTAAGTAGCAATCTATTTGTTATATGGGATCTCTTTGAAGCTACCTGCGGTGTGGAAATTGAGCGCGTGAAGTTGGCCGCTGCAAAACAATTGAAAGATGACCTGCAAAAGAAGATTCTGCCCGAAGGGATAATTTTGGGCATGGTCAACAAGGCTGAAGGGGTTTTAGAGCAAAAACCATTTTCTTCTTGTTTGGGTACTGGGTGTAGCTTCCAAGAATATAGTGCGTGCCTCATACGACAGATGCCAGCGGCAATCAGGTTGAGTAAAAGGCCGGTCGATTTTGAGAAGCAAGCCCAGCAACAATGTGAGGATGCCGAAAGTGCAGCGCGAAGCGCCTTGAACGATGATTTTGGTGACGTGCAAAGACGTCATTCCGCGCGTGGATTAGATCGCAAAATGAATGACGCAATCGGCAATATGCTCGTAGGAAGTCGTCAAGCCGTCGTCGTTTTGTACGGGGACGATTTGAGGAAAGTTCAGCCGGAGAGAAAATCTTGCAGGCCCAAAATGTGCGGGGCCTCTCCTTGTGTTTCGCTCGATGAACCCAGCGAATATGAATGCGTAATCAATCAATAGACTCGACGGATTTTCCACGGGCGTCACGCGCGTGGCGCGTCCCGGAGTTTTGAGAAATCAGCCGTCCGATTGGCGGAAAAATGTGCGGTCGGTGATGGACCGACCTCCGGGGCGGGGAAGCGGATCGCAGTCACACGAGAATGCGCCGACACCCCCGCGGCCAGGGGTTCTCGCACCCGCTTACTCAATCACGATCTCGCCCACCATGCCGTGGTCGGCGTGGCTCTTGCCATCCGCGCCGACGATACCGCAGCGCAGGTCGGTGGCCCGGCCGGCGGCGACCGGCACGAACCACCATTCGGCGGTCTGTCCCGGGTAGACCTCGATCTCTCGGATGGCGCCCTTGAACTCGGCGAGCGTCGTTGTCTTGCCGTCGCGGTTCTGCACGACCTGAACCTTGCGCGTATAGATGAGCTGCGTGAACGCGTGCGAGGTGAAATAGTGCGGATCGCTGCTGGGGTTGCGCAGGACGAGCTTGTAGAGCTTGCCGGTCTCGAAACGCAGCTTGTTGGGCACGAAGGTGTGGGAGCCTGGCTTGCCGAGCTCGACGGTGACTTCGATCGGCTCCTGGCGCGACAGATCACCAGCGGCGTGAGCTAGACTTGTCGCGACGAGCACAAGCGCGGCGGCGCTGCGCGAGATCAACCTGCTAACGGCCATAGCCCTGCATCCCCTTTGACCGGCGGCCAATAGTACTGCAATTAAGAATTATTAGCAATACGGCGTACGTGAGGCGAGTCCTGCGCGATGTGCAGGGCGCGATCCTGTACTTGCCGGTGCCGTTCTCATCGCCGGTTGCTGTTGCGTTCTGGCGTCAACCGTCACGACGCGTGACGAAAAACTTTCAAGTCAGCGTTTGGCTTGGTGGAAAAAATGTGCGGCCGGATCTTGGGGGAGATCCGGCCGCTCGCGAACCCGGTCTGGGGACGGGGAGGGGTGGGGACGTGACCGGGAGCGCGAATTCCTTTCCTTGTCAACGCGCAGAAACGATCGCTGGTGCAGCTGGCGGCTCGCCAAGCAGGACCCAGGAATTCGGGTCTGATTGCGCCTGACGTTTCACGAAGCGATAGCCGGTTCGCTCCCATGACAGGACCTGCGGTTCCTGATTATCGAGAATGAATTCACCGCGATCGGTCTTCACCGTGAGCACGGCGTGACCGTCACCTTTCTTGTCGCGCACGACGGTGATGAGCAGCGCTTCGCGCGGCCATCCGGCCTGCATCAACATGCGCCGCTTGAGCAGCACATAATCTTCGCAGTCGCCGTACCCGTCTTCGGGATAATTCCAGCGCTCGACGACGCCCCAATGCTCCATGTCGGTGATCGGTTTGATCGCCTGGTTCACCCAGGCGTTCACGTTGACCATGTCGGCCCAGGCTTTGGGCGACAGCACAACATCGCGCGGCTCAGACTGCTTGGTGGCGCATTCCGGCTGGTATTCGATGCAGAAATCTACCCACCCGATCGGCGGGCGCGTCGGTTCCCCGACCGCGACGTAACGCGGTCGTTCCGGCGATGGAAACGGGGTGCCCAGCGAGGCCCGGCGCTCTCCAGCTGCCGTTGCGCCCGCCGAAGCCGCGAGCATAGCCGTGGCCACGACGGCCAAAATGGCGCCGGTCCGAAGTGCCTGTTTGAAACGCCTAGCCATTTATGGCCCCTTACCCGTCTTGTTGGGGCCACATTTCTCACAAACCGCTTGTATTGCGGCTAAGTTCCCAAGGTCACTTTAAGTAGAAAGAAAGTAAAATACCGCACTAATACTTTTAAAACTCAAATATAATTTGCCTAAAATTCTGTGCAGTACAATTTTAATAAGATTTTATACTTTAAGGGATTGGGTGCGAAATAGTGCGCCCGCGCAAGCCTTCCCGCGCGGGCGTTTACTTTTGGCAGCTTTGGAATTTCGACGCGGCCGGTGAGCCGCGGACGATTGGAGCTAGCATCCTGTTACCGCGAGCGCGCAATTCCGCGCACCGCATTTACAGTGCAGTGACGCTATTCGCCGGTTACGTTTTCTTCAACGAAGTCGGGATGCTGCAGCCGCATGAACTCGATGGCAAAGCCATCGTCGATGTGACGCACAACGCGGCCTTGCGTCTTTCCGACGGTCACCACGACGCCGATTGGCGGCCGCAGCTCTCCGGTGATGCCGATCGCGGCGCCGGATTGCGAAAGATCGATCACGCGGCAGGCGACATTGGTGCCATTGGGTAGCACGAGACGCGCCATTGGGTTGCGCGGCGCGAACCGGCCGTGGCGACGATCCTCAGGCAGGTTAAGGATTTGCCGGTTAGCCAGCCAGGTAAGCTGCGCCGCGAGCTTGTCGCGCTTGCGCAAAGTGGCAGAGATCGTCATTGCAAATCCGTTCTCGAAGGTGCGCGCGATCTTGCCTTCCAGACGGCCAAGATGATCCACATAGGCGATGACCCGCTCGCCGGGCTGGCCGGCCATAGGGGCTTGAAGCGCCATTCCCCCTGGGGACATATCGACGACCTGACAAGGGAATTCACGCCGATCCGCCAGCATATAGCGGCCCAGCAGGTTAACTTTCACACGCTGATGGCGCCGGCGCTCCTCGGCCAGAGGCAGAATTACCGGTTTGGTCAGAGGGAGTGCCATAGCTGCCGGAATCGGAAAGCGTTTATTTTCCGCAGCTCATTAGCCTATGAGCCTATCGTTAACGTTGCGTTAGTCTGTGCCATCGCCTGGTCTGATTGCGCGTCCGCCGCTGTAGACCAGAAAGCCATGCCGCACATGTCGGCCCGCGCCGCTTCGAAATTGCGGGACCCCGGCCTCGGTTTGCGCGGCACCGATATAGCGCAGCGTCTGCAGTTCGAGCTCCACCACGGACTCTTCGCCGAGCCAATATGGGACCTTCAGTGGAGCCAGCGACCCAAGCGTGCGAACGCGCGTGCGTCCATCATGACGGACCGGCAATAACAGCAATTCCAGTTCGGTTTCGGCACCATTTTCCGTTCGGCCGGTCACCCCGGCGACGGCACCGATCGCCTCGTTGACGGCTGCGCTAACGATATTCGGAATGCGCGCACGACTCGTTTCGCTCCAAAGTGCATTAAAGAGCTCTCCTTTGATTTCGCGGCCGAACAGAGCGCACACGCGGGTGCCCGCAAGACGGAACCGAATCCCGTCAATGAAATCGACCGCGAGCATAAAGGTGTCACCGAGTGCGTAACGGATAGCGACTGGATCGATTTCGGCACGCGTCGGCGCCGAACGTTTTCCTCGCTGACGGTTCCAATACTCGAAAATAAGGCGTGTCGATGCGTGCTTCACGGGACATCCTGTGCCGCCGCGAAACGTTAATGGTGCCGCGCCTGTCCCCGATCGGAACAGGCGCGCCTGCATTGCGCGGCGACGACGGATGTCGTGCAGAGATCGTGCCCTGCGCGGTATTTGGCGGCGGACCTCCGCGGTTAGCGTTAAAACCAGAGTCGGGTTGGCAAGGGCGGCCGGTTGTGCTCCCTTTCGTCAGCTCGAGAACACAGCCGAGAAACTTGACTCACGCAAAATGCAATTAAGAGCCCGGGGAGGCGAGGGGATGTGACCAGCCGCAAAGGCGGCAATTACCCCGCAACGTGGCTCAAGGGAGGGCGCCAGCCCTCCCTTTTTGTTTGTATGCACCGATCCGGCTTGCGGCTGGGTGGCGAGACGGCGAAACTCAGGCGTCCCACCGGAACCTCGTGAGTGAATCGCGAACCGATTTTCAATATACCGCCGGTCGTTCTCGCCGTGCTCGCAGTGCTGGCGCTGGTGCATCTCGTCCGCGCATTGTTGTTGACCGAGCAGCAGGACATCGAATTCCTGCTGACATTTGCTTTCATCCCGGCGCGCTATGACAATGCAGTTGTGCTCGGCGGCACGTTGCCTGGCGGCGGCGCCGACGTCTGGACTTTCGTCACCTATGCGCTGATTCACGCTGACTGGACCCATTTCGTCGTCAATGCGGTTTGGCTGCTGCCATTTGGCAGCGCGGTTGCGCGCCGCTTCGGCACGGCGCGCTTTCTGGCCTTTCTCGCTGTCACGTCTGCGGCTGGCGCGGGATTGCATCTCGCCACGCACCCTGGAGAACAGTATCCGATGATCGGTGCGTCGGCGGCGATCTCCGGCACGATGGCGGCGGCGATGCGCTTCGCATTCCAGCGCGGTGGACCACTCGGGACACTCGGAATGTTGCGCGGCGGAGACGATCGCGCCTACCGCGTGCCGGCGATACCGCTGAGCGGCGTTTTGCGTGATCCGCGCGTGCTGCTGTTCCTCGTCGTCTGGTTCGGTATCAACATCCTCTTCGGGGTCGGTTCATTTCCCATGGCCGGCATCGAGCAGCCGGTGGCGTGGCAGGCGCATATCGGGGGATTTCTAGCTGGTCTGTTGTTGTTCTCGTGGTTCGATCGGAGGCCGGATTTACCCCAACTTGAGGACACGGCTGCAACGCCACATTAGCCAATGTGCAGGACGCGCAACTGACCTCACGGAATTGCGTGTTGACGGAACCGGTGGCCCGGCGGGATCGTTGCTCGTGGCCCGGCCTCTAGGGTCGTCCCTGTGGGATCGGGCTTTTTCGCATGATCGCATTTCGAACGGCGATCTTGCCTCAAGGAGGCTGCCATGAACGTGAAGACGATCCTGGCCGCCAAGCGACGGAACTTGGGCGGCGACATCGTCTCTATCGAACCGACGGCCAATCTCGCGGCCGCGGCAAAATTGCTTTCCGCACACCGTATCGGTGCAGTCGTCATTCTGGGCGCGGGAGGGCGCCTGGCCGGTATATTGTCCGAGCGCGATATCGTGCGCGCGCTCTCCGAGCACGGTGCCGCGGCGCTTGACCTTACTGTTGGTCAGGTGATGACGCGCAATGTCGCAACCTGCGCCGACGACGAGTCGGTTGCCAGCATCATGGAGCGTATGACGGCAGGGAAGTTCCGGCATATGCCGGTGATTGCCGACGGCCGACTTACCGGACTTATTTCAATCGGCGACGTGGTCAAGCATCGCGTCGAAGAGATTGAAAGTGAATCCGAGGCGATGCGCGACTACATCCGCACCGCGTAGCCCGCTTCAACCTGGGCTGAATTCGCCCGGCTGCGAGAGCGCGGTCACGGCCTCGTTGACCGCATCGAGCGCTTTTGTCGTGGCTTCGCTGCCGATCTCCACAGCTTCGGCGGCGCGATGAAAATCGAACCAGCCGATATCGCCCAGACGCGGGCTGATGAGGACATCGGGCGGATCGCCTGCAAGCCGCGCCCGCGTGATGCGGTCCTGCATAACGTTGAAAGCCTCCACCATTACGGTCGGCAGTCCGGGTCGGCCGCGCCGGCCGAAGAACTGCCGGCGCAGCGACCGCTCGCCGCTGAACATCCGGCGAAAACCGTTGGCCTTTGGAGGCTCAGGCGCAATATCGTTCTCGTCAGGGCCGTGATTTGCGATGATCGTGCCGCGGCCGAACAGGTCTGAATTGAGATTGACTGCAATCACCAATCGCGCGCCAAGGGCGCGCGCGGCTGACACCGGCACCGGATTGACCAGCGCGCCGTCAACCAGCCAGCGCCCGCCGATCCGCACGGGTGGGAAGATTCCCGGGAGCGAATACGACGCGCGCAGCGCCTCGCTCAGTCGGCCGTGGGTGAGCCAAATTTCATGACCGGTGTTGAACTCCGTTGCGATCGCCGCGAAACGGATCGGCAGATCTTCAACACGGCTTTCCTTCAAGCCTGCTTCAAGACGCGCAGCGAGATGGCCGCCGCCGATCAGGCCGGAGCCGGACAAACTGATATCGAGGTAGCCCAGCACGCCTCGCACGGTCAGCGTGCGCGCCCAGGTCTCCAGGTTGTCCATTTCCTTGGCGGCATAGCAGCCGCCGACAACGGCGCCGATGGATGTGCCGACGATCACGTCGGGAACGATGCCGTGCGTTTCAAGAGCGCGGATCACACCGATGTGGGCAAACCCGCGGGCGGCGCCGCCGCCAAGTGCGAGGCCGATGGTCGGACGCGTTGGGGCCGGCTGCGCGTGCGTCGTTGCTTCGGCCACACGGTCCCCGTTGCGCGCTCGCGCGAAAATACCTTCGAAAACCAAGCGTCGTTTCTCCTATGCGCCGAGGCTGACGGCAGGGTGTATCAATCCAGCGGTATTGCTGGCGGAGTGTTGTGACAGAAACGTGACGGGAAGCCTGCGCCCGCAGCATTACGTAAGTGTTAAATGCTGTATTGGCGCGAGTGGTTCCTCAGGCGCCGAAACGCGTGACGATGGCATCGAGCGTTGGCCGCTCGCGGTCCTCGGGCGGCTTTGCCGGTCGGCCGATATGAACGAAGCCCGCGACGCGTTCATGCGGCGCGATGCCGAGCGCATCAAGGACACGCCGGTCGTAAGCGTACCACTCCGTAATCCAGCTCGCCGCATACCCCATGGCGTGCGCGGCAAACACAAGACTCATCGCGGAAGCGCCCGCGGAAAGCTGCTGCTCCCATTCCGGAATCTTCACATGCGGACCGGCACGACTGACGACCGCGATGACAAGCGGCGCGCGTGAGAGGCGCTTGCGCTCGAATTCAATCTGGTCGGAGGCAGCTTCAGGATGGTCGGCACGGTAGGCGGCAGCGATTGTTTCACCTGCGACGGTCCGTGCATCGCCCTCGAACACGATGAATCGCCATGGCGCCAGCTTGCCGTGGTCGGGGACCCGCGAAGCAATCTTCAAAAGCAATTCGATCTCGGACGGTGCCGGTGCCGGCCCCACCAATTCCATCGGCTTAACCGAGCGGCGGGTTTTCAGAAGCTCAAGCGCGTCTGGCATTGTTGATCCTTCGGAAATTGCGCTGTTGCGACTAGCACAGCGTTAGGGAGGTCACAAACAAGGGATCGACCGGCTTGAAATCGCCTCGATTTAAGCCGAAAACATCATCGGCATGGACAGGACACCCGTGACCGCCGCCGTCTGCGGCCGGCTATGGCTGGCGCTCGGAGTTACTCTGGCTCTGGTCGCGCTCGATTCGCTGTCCGCACATGCTCAGGCGCCCGCGCAGAATTCGCTGTTTTCGGCGATGCCATCGACGGGACTCATCTCGCCGTCACCGTCAACGCGCACGGACATCTTTGGGCCGAGCAGCCTCCCGCCAACGCCACCTGCGCCGACTCCGAGCGCGCCTCCGCCGTCCACCGCGTCGATTTCCCCCGTCCCGGCAGGACAGGTCGCGCTTGCTTTGAGCGCACGCTTTGGCAAGGACGCGCAGCCGATCGGCGGCGGTCTGACCTGGCGCGTCTACAATGCAAAGGCCGACACGAACGGCAACTTCAAGCTCGTGAAGGAAGACAAGTCGCCGGCGCCGACGGTCGTGCTTCCGGCCGGGGCTTACATCGTGCACGTCGGCTTTGGACTCGCGACTGCGGTCAAGCCGGTCGACCTGCGAGGACCGGCTGTGCATGAAGAGTTCGATCTGCCCGCCGGCGGCCTGCGCATCGAGGGCAAGGTTGGCGACGTTCGTATCCCTGCCGGTCAGATCTCGTTTGATGTCTACAAGGGCAGCCAGTTTGAAGCGGGAGACCGACGGCCGATCGCCGAACACGTTATGACCAGCGATGTCGTGGTTGTCCCGGACGGCACTTACTACATCGTGTCGAATTACGGCGACGCCAATTCGGTCGTTCGTTCTGACATTCGCGTGCAGGCCGGGAAGCTTACTGACATCACCGTCACGCACCGTGCTGCGGCAATCACGTTGAAATTGGTCACGGATCGTGGCGGCGAGGCGCTCGCCAACACCGCGTGGTCGGTACTGACACCAGGCGGCGACGTCATCAAGGAATCGATTGGCGCATTTCCACGCGTCATTTTGGCTGAGGGTGAATATCGCGCGATCGCGCGCAATGAAGGTAAGGTCTACGAACGCGAATTCAAGGTTGTTACGGGCGTCGACGGCGATGTCGAGGTACGGGCGCGCTAGGGCCGCGAAATCGAACTTTCTTGTACCGGACGGAATTATAGTTGTGCAGATAATTGCTAACGACCCCGTCATGGATGTTTTTTCCGGCCTGGATCTAAAAAAAACCGCTCTACTCCTCGACGTCGACGGCACGATTGTCGACATCGGTCCGTCACCTGACGAGGTGCAGGTTTCCGACTCGTTGCTCCGTTCGCTCGGACGGCTATATGACCTATCGGGCGGTGCGGTCGCATTGGTGAGCGGCCGGCGTATTGGTGATCTTGATCGCCTGTTTTCTCCCCTGGTGTTACCCTCGATCGGCGTCCACGGCGCCGAGATGCGCGTCAATAACGGTGAGATCTTTTATCGGGCAAAGCCGCTTCCGACCGATTTGCGTCGCCGGCTTGCGGACCTCGCCAGCATCGCGCCGGGTATTGTCGTTGAGGACAAGGAATATTCGCTCGCATTACACTACAGGAAGGCGCCTGAGCACGCCGAGCAGTTGCGCCGTCATATCGCCGCCGCACGGACGGCATTTCCGGCAGAGCCGACCGAGCTGCTGCTCGGCAAAGCGATGTTCGAGGTCAAGCGGCCGGGGATCAGCAAAGGGGAGAGCATCCGCAAGCTGATGGCGCACGCGCCATTTAGCGGACGCATGCCGGTTTTCATTGGTGATGATGTCACCGACGAATCGGTTTTCGAAGTCCTGCCCGAGATCGGCGGGAAGGGTTTTAGCGTCTCGCGCTATTTCCCGGGGCTCGCGGGGGTTTTCAAGGATCCGGCGCAGGTGCGCAACGCCCTGAATTCGCTGGCCGCAAACGGGCAGGCGCGCGTATGACCGACTACGGGCTCGATCTTGCGGTCATCGGCAATGGCCGCACCGCCGCATTGCTTGAACCGTCGTCGCGGATCGTGTGGTGGTGCCTGCCGCGTTTTGACGGCGATCCCGTATTCTGTCGCCTGCTTTCCGGAACCGATGACAAGGGATTCACCGACGTCGTCCTCGAAGGTCAGGTCGAGGTTCGCTCGAACTACGTCCGCAACACCGCTATCGTGGTAACCGAACTGATTGACGATAAGGGCGCTGGGGTCCGGGTCACCGATTTCGCGCCGCGTTTCCAGAATTACGGACGCACGTTTCGCCCGCCGCAAATCATCCGCATCATCGAGCCGATCGGCGGGATGCCCCGCGTCACCATACGTTTTCGCACGACGCATCGCTACGGCGAACCGGTGGCATCGCGATCGTCAGGGAGCAATCACATCCGCTACTGGCGCGACGACGTGCCGGTGAGGCTGACGACCGACGCGCCGCTCTCCTATGTCGAGAACGAAGCCTCGTTCATTTTGAACCGACCGGTGCACATGGTCTTCGGCACTGACGAACCGTTCGAGGGCTCGCTCGAAACGACGTGTCGCGATTTTTGCGAGCGCACGCGAGACTATTGGCTTGAATGGGTGAGGCGGCTCGCCTTCTCGATCGACTGGCAGGACGAGATCATTCGGGCCGGCATCACGCTCAAGCTGTGCAGTTACGAGGAAACGGGTGCAATCGTCGCCGCACTGACAACCTCGATTCCCGAAGTGCCGAAATCGGGCCGCAACTGGGACTACCGTTTTTGCTGGATGCGCGACGCGTTCTTTGTCGTGCGCGCGCTGAACCGCATCGGCGCGACGCGCACAATGGAAGACTTCATATCTTACATCCTGAGTGTTTCTGCCGGACGGCCGGGTGAGGTGCGCCCGCTCTACGGCGTCGTGCACACAGATCTCATCGAGGAGCGCGCCGCGCCGGCGCTTAGCGGCTACGGCGGTGATGGACCGGTGCGCGTCGGGAACGCGGCCGCCAATCAGGATCAGCATGATGTCTACGGCAGCATCATCATGGCCGCGACGCCAATGTTCTTCGATCGCAGGCTGCCGCGACCGGGCGATGCATCGCTATTTCAAACGATCGAGCCGCTTGGCGAGCAGGCAGCGAAGCTCGCACTCAAGCCCGATGCCGGCATCTGGGAGTACCGTGGGCGTACGCGCGTGCACACACATTCTGCCGCGATGTGTTGGGCAGGCTGTCAGCGCCTCGCGGCCATCGCGAACCATCTCAACCTGCCCGAACGCGCCAGCCATTGGAACGGCATCGCGGAAGGTATTGGCGAGGAGGTGCTCAAGCGCGCGTGGAGCTCCAAGCGCAAGGCGTTTTCGGCAGCATTTGAGAGCGAAGATCTCGATGCCAGCGCACTTTTGCTTGCTGAACTCGGCTTGGTATCGCCTGAAGACCCGCGGTTCATCGCAACCGTCGAGGCCATAGGACATGAACTTCGGCGCGGCTTCCACGTTATGAGGTATGTGGCTGCTGACGATTTTGGCCTGCCGGAGTCGGCCTTTTTGATTTGCCGGTTCTGGCTGGTCGATGCATTGTGGGAAATTGGGCGGGGGGACGAGGCGCGCGACATGTTCGTCGACGCGCTTCGGATGCGAAATCGATACGGCCTTTTGTCGGAGGACGTACATCCCGTGACCGGAAAATTGTGGGGGAATTTTCCGCAGACCTATTCGATGTCAGGATTGATACTGACGGCAATCAAGCTGTCGCGAAGCTGGGGAGACCGGTATTGGCGCGGCTCGTCGTAGTCTCAAACAGGGTCGGTGTACCCGATCGAGGGGCGAGGGCCGGCGGGCTCGAAGTAGCTATTCGGCCGGCGCTCAAGCGGCATGGCGGCCTGTGGTTTGGCTGGAGCGGCCGCGTCGCTGAAAACACTCCACGCGCCGTGAAATCTGTGACCCAAGACAACATGACGTACGCGACAGTCGATTTGAGCAAGGACGACTATCAGGAATTCTACAACGGCTTCGCCAATCGTGTTTTGTGGCCGATCCTGCATTACCGGCTCGATCTTGCCGAATTCACCCGGCGCGACCTGGGCGGATATTTTCGGGTCAACCAATATTTCGCCACGCAACTTGAATCGCTGCTGCGGCCCGACGACGTGATTTGGGTTCACGACTACCATTTGATTCCGTTGGCAAAGGCGCTGCGTGATCGTGGACGCAACAACAAGATTGGCTTCTTCATCCATATTCCGTTCCCGCCGCCGGAAATCCTTACCGCGTTGCCAAATCATGATCAGCTCATTCCGGCACTGTGCCACTACGACCTGGTCGGATTCCAGACCGAGGTCGACGCCGCCAATTTCTCGCGCTACATCGCCAACGAGTGCGGGTTACCCTGGGCGAGCGGCAACAGTTTTCACTACGGCAATCGCATCGTGCAGGTCGGGACCTTTCCGGTCGGTGTCGAGACAGAGCCTTTTGCGCGGCTCGCGCGCCGCGCCGTTGAGACGCATTTCGTTCGCGAAGTGCTGGAGAGCCTGTCAGGCCGCGCCATGATTATCGGTGTTGATCGGCTCGATTATAGCAAGGGGATTCCCGAGCGTATGAGTGCGTTCGAACGTTTCCTTGCCAACTTCCCCGACTGGCGTGGCAAGGTCACTTACCTTCAGATCACGCCGCGCAGTCGCACCGGTATCCCGGAGTATGCCGACATGGGCCGGGCGGTGGGGGAGGCAGTTGGCCGTATCAACGGCAACTATGGCGAGGCCTCATGGACACCGGTGCGTTACATCAACAAGGCCCACAGCCGTACGGCGCTGGCCGGACTTTACCGTGCCGCGCGCGCCGGGCTGGTCACGCCGTTGCGCGATGGCATGAACCTTGTTGCGAAGGAGTTCGTGGCCGCACAAAACCCGGAAGATCCGGGCGTGTTGATCCTGTCGCGTTTCGCCGGCGCCGCGCACGAATGCGCCGCAGCCTTACTCGTCAATCCATACGATCCGGAAGGCGTCGGTAACGCCATTAATCGCGCATTATCGATGTCGTTGGATGAGCGTCGTCAACGGCACGCCGACACCTTCAAGATGCTGGTACGCAACGGTCTCAACCATTGGGCGGAGCGGTTTCTCGGCATGCTCGATAATCCTCCGGGCAGCGCCGACACCTTGCCACTTGCGCGGGCAGTCGGCCGGCGCTGAACGAACGATCCCTTTACAAATCCGACTTCACTTCTTGGCACGCCGCAGGTCAGGCGGCATCGCTTCATCTGCGAGCGACTTGAGGGCCGCGTCGAGCGAAATCACCTCCTGGTTTTCCTTACCGAGGCGGCGAATGGAAACGGTGCGATCGGCGGCCTCCTTTTTCCCAACGACGAGGAGGACAGGGACCTTCGCAAGCGAGTGTTCGCGCACTTTGTAGTTGATCTTCTCGTTTCGGAGGTCGGAGTCGACACGTAGTCCAAACTTGCGTGCGGCAATCGTCGCTTCGTGCGCATAGTCGTCGGCATCAGACGTAATGGTGGCGATAACCGCTTGCCGAGGCGAGAGCCACAGCGGCAGGTGGCCTGCGTAGTGTTCGAGCAGAACGCCAAGAAAGCGCTCCATCGATCCACAAATGGCGCGGTGAATCATTACCGGCGTCTTCTTTGAACCATCGGCGGCGATATAAAAGGCTTCGAACCGCTCCGGCAGATTGAAATCGACCTGGGTCGTCCCGCATTGCCAATCGCGGCCGATCGCATCGCGCAGCACGTATTCGAATTTTGGCCCGTAGAAAGCGCCTTCGCCGGGGTTGATCGCGGTCTTGATGCGCTGGTTATGGCCCTGCGACTCGATGCGCTTGAGCACGTCGTGCATGATTTTTTCGGCGTGGTCCCACGCGCCGTCGGAGCCGACGCGTTTATCCGGGCGCGTGGAAAGCTTCACGGTGAGATCTCCGGTGAAGCCGAAGTCGGTATACGTGGACAAGATCAGATCGTTGATCTTCAGGCACTCGTCGGCCATCTGCTCTTCGGTGCAGAACACGTGGGCATCGTCCTGCGTGAAGCCACGGACGCGCAGCAGGCCATGCAGGGCGCCTGACGGCTCATAGCGGTGCACGGCACCGAATTCCGCCAGTCGCAGGGGCAGATCGCGATACGACTTGAGACCGTGCTTGAAGATCTGGATGTGCCCAGGACAATTCATGGGCTTGATGGCGAAGATGCGCTCGTCGTCAGTTTGGTCGCCGGCCGAGGTCGCCTGGAACATGCTTTCGCGAAACCAGCCCCAATGGCCCGAGGTCTCCCACAACGATTTATCGAGCAACTGCGGTGCGTTGACTTCCTGGTAGTCGCCCTTCAGCCGCCGCCGCATGTAGCCGACTATCTCCTGGAAGATCGTCCAGCCGTTGGCATGCCAGAACACCGTGCCCGGCCCCTCTTCCTGGAAGTGGAAGAGGTTCATTTCGCGACCGAGTTTGCGATGGTCGCGCTTCTCGGCCTCCTCTATCTGATGAAGATAGGCGTCGAGTTCGTCCTGTTTCGCGAAAGCTGTGCCGTAGATGCGGGTCAGCATCGGATTGCTGGAATCACCGCGCCAGTAGGCGCCCGCCACCTTCATCAGCCTGAACGCATTGCCGACCTTGCCGACCGAAGTCATGTGCGGGCCACGGCACAGGTCGAACCAGTCTCCCTGCTTGTAGATCTTGATCTGCTGGTCCGCGGGGATGGCATCGATCAGCTCGACCTTGAAGGCCTCGCCCATGTCGCGGAAGGTCTTCTTCGCCTTGTCGCGCGCCCACACCTCCTTGGTGAAAGGTTTGTCGCGGGCGATGATCTCTCGCATTTTCTTTTCGATGAAGGGCAGGTCTTCCGGCGTGAATGGCTGGTTACGAAAGAAATCGTAATAGAAGCCGCTATCGATCACCGGACCGATGGTGACCTGCGTTCCGGGCCAGAGCGTCTGCACGGCCTCCGCGAGCACATGCGCGGCATCGTGCCGTATGAGCTCTAGTGCGCGCGGATCTTCGCGCGAGATGAATTCTATCTTGGCATCATGCTCGATCGGATCTGTAAGGTCGGCGAGGGCGCCATCGAGCGCCATGGCCACTGTACGTTTGGCCAAAGAAGGCGAGATGCCTTTGGCGACATCGAGACCGGTTGTGCCGGGGGGGTATTCGCGGCGTGCGCCGTCGGGGAAGGTCAGCGCGACCATCAAAGTCTCCTGTGCTCACTCGCTGCCTACGAATGCAGGTAAGCGTGGAACCCGATATAGCAGCCGAATCGTGCCGTGCAACTAGGCTTGCGGGGTATCGTGGACACGGCGCCAGCGCCCGTATCGCCATGGCAGATACCAATGGGATCGTTGGGGCAGGGCTGTGGGTACAAGATCAAGGCCGGACGTTCCCCACGGATGGCATCGCAAGATGCGCGCGAGAGCCATCCAGCTGCCCGCCCAAAGTCCGAAACGGCCAATGGCCTCGTCCGTATATTCCGAGCAGCTCGGTAAATGCCGGCAGCGCGGCCCGATCAATGGCGACAGGGTGACGCGATAAAGCGCGACAAGGCCACGGCCAGCCATGCGCGGGAGCCGGGCAAGTGCCTGATGGTTCGTATTGAAGACCATTCAAGTTCCAGTGGAAGTTTAGATTGGTTTTTCTCGATCCAAAAGTTCCATGGCCAATCCTAGTCATGGAACTTCTTGCCTTTCTGGGGGTATAGCGACTTTTTTACACTAGACCCGAATCTCGCAAGTGCACTAAGACGGACACTCGCGTGGGGGTATTTAGCGCTGCCAAAGCCGAGCCAGAGCGTGGATCAGCCACGCCAGAAGACGGGCTTGGTGGCGAGACAGGGGTAGAATGAGCCGATCCGTTTCGATCGCTGCGCTCGCTTTGGCGGCGCCACTGGCATTGCTGCCAGGGTCTCTCAATGCGTCCGATCGGGCGCTGCCAATGCGCTTTGAAATGCGCGTGCAAGGACCCGCCGAAGCTTGTGGCACTAACTGCAGGACTTTTATCGCGGCATCCGGTGCGATCACCGCGGACACTCCGCGCCACTTCCTTCTCTTTGCGCAAAACCACGACGTCTCAGGCGCGACTGTCGTCCTGAATTCGGATGGCGGATCTGTGCACGGTGCCATCGCCCTCGGACGGGAATTGCGCAAGCTCAAGCTCGCAACCACTGTTGGCAGTCTTATCGATCTTCCTGCGGGCAACGACGATCAGCGGCGCGCGACGCTCTCTCCACAAGCCGATTGCGAGTCGATGTGCGCCTTTGTGCTGCTTGGCGGCGTGCGTCGGTCGGTGCCTGCGGAATCGCGGGTGATGGTGCATCAGATTTGGCTTGGGGATCGCCGCGAAGACCCGACCGCAGCGGGCTATTCCGCCGAGGACCTTGTCCTTGTCCAGCGTGATATTGGCCGGCTTGCGCGATACACCGCAGATATGGGGGCAAGCGCCGATTTGCTCGAAGTTGCTTTGCGGATTCCGCCGTGGGAGCCGATGCATGCGCTCACCCGCGATGAGTTGCGGCTGACCAAGTTGACAACTGAAGATGTGGACGCTCCGCTAGCTGCTGCAGCCGTTGCCGCATCACCGGTATCGGTGCCGCAGCCGGCTCCGCGCGCGACCAATGGCTTGCAGGCCACTCCCATCAGCGAGCAGAGGTGGTCGCTGGTGGATCGATCTGGTGTGGCGACGCTCGCCCGCCGTCATCCGCTCACCGTGGAGGGCGAGGAGATCGGAAGCTTCGACCTTGTCGTGGCTTGTAGTCCGGGCGCTGACACGTACGACGTCAGCTACATCGAGCGCCGGCATCGCGGGGAGCAGACACCGCTTCCGGCCGCGATTGACTCGATCAGCCTGCGTGTCGGCAGCAATTCCGCAATGCTGAAAGTCGTCTCGACCGAGCGGCGTAGCGAACCGGACGAACTTTTTACCTACGCAACCGCACGCGTTCCTTCCACCCTGATCGGCGCGTTTGCGGCGATGGGCAGCCACTCGATGGTGATCAAGACGCAGAGCGCTCAGCTCGTGACCGGAATTCGCCTCGGCAATACCGGGGCCTCACAGAACCTCCCGCGTCTGTCGACAGGATGCCGTAAGCCCGCGGGTGACCGGGCCGAATTACCGCGCACAAAGACTGGCGGCCTGGCTGCGGCGAAGTAATTATTCGGCGGCCTGCGTTCGTTTGGCGGACTTCGCCTCGATCTGATCGAGGGCAGATACCACGGCATCAAAGGTGAGCATGGTCGAGGCGTGGCGCGCCTTGTAGTCCCGTACCGGCTCGAGCACAGCAATGTCAGCCCATTTGCCGGCCGGTGGTGGGCCATTCTCCTTCAGCATCTTTCGCACCGTTTCGCGTAATTCCCGCAATTCGGCGGGTTTTGCACCGATCACATGTCGCGCCATGATCGAAGACGAGGCTTGCCCAAGTGCACAGGCCTTTACGTCATGGGCGAAGTCGCTCACTGCGCCGTCGCTGAGTGTCAGATCCACCGTGACCGTGGATCCACAAAGCTTCGAATGTGCCGTTGCTGTCGCGCCGGGCGTGGGTAGCCGGCCCAAGCGGGGGATGTTGCCCGCAAGGTCGAGGATTCGGGCGTTATAAACGTCGTTAAGCATAGGTGATCTACCGAATATCCAACGCCGGCGGATTGCCTCAGCCGTCCAAAAGAATATATAGGGGCTGACCCGATGGCGCGGGAAGGGGTTCTTGGCGCCGGCATGGCATGAGGCCATGTGAAATGGGAATGCGGCGTCCAGCTGCTCTGGCAAACACCCGAGCGACAACCGACGCGGCCACCCCGGTGACACATCCGGCTCTGCCTTTATGGGCGAGGGCCGGTCGAACGGAGAGACCCGTCATGGACGCGAAAAATACCAACGTTAAGCCGTGGCCGAAGCAGGGCTTGTCTGATCATGTGCGGGCAGCGCCTGCGCCGGTCGAGCCGCGGCCGTCGCGCGAGCAGGCCGAAGCAGCCGTTCGCACGCTCATTGCCTATGCCGGCGACAATCCGACCCGTGAGGGGTTGCTTGAGACGCCGAAGCGCGTTGTCGGCGCGTATGACGAAATCTATCAGGGGTACAATGAGTGCCCCGTCGAGGTTCTCGATCGTACGTTCAGCGAGACAGGCGGATACGACGATTTCGTGCTAGTGCGGGACATCGGGTTCAATTCACATTGCGAGCATCACATGATGCCGTTCTACGGCAAGACGCACGTCGCCTACATGCCGACTGATCGTGTCGTCGGCCTTTCGAAGCTTGCAAGGCTGGTCGATGTCTACGCACGGCGCCTGCAGACCCAGGAGCATCTCACCTCGCAGATCGCGACTGCCATCGACGAGATTTTGAAGCCGCGCGGCGTCGCGGTCATGATCGAAGCCGAGCACATGTGCATGTCTCTGCGTGGCGTGGAAAAACCGGGTGCGCTGACGGTTACAACACATTTCGCCGGTGCATTTCGTGACGATGCCACCGAGCAGGTGCGCTTCATGACGATGTTGCGCGGAGTTCAACGGTAGCAACGCGTTAGTATCGAGCCTTGCCGAGTGGTTGCCGGGCTTGGCGCGGCAATTCATGATGGCGTGACTATTGGCGCGCGATTTTCCATGACGGATAAAGCGGCTGACATTGAGGAAGGCTTGGCCTTCACACCAAAGTTCGACGCCAACGGGTTGGTCGCCGTGGTTGTCACGGACGCCAAATCGGGCGACGTACTGATGGTTGCTCACATGAACGAAGAAGCGATCAGAAAAACCGTGGCGAGTGGCGAGGCCTGGTACTACAGCCGCTCGCGCAAGGCACTTTGGAGAAAAGGCGAGACGTCCGGGCATATTCAGCGTGTGGTCGAAATGCGCGTCGACTGTGATCAGGATGCGCTTTGGCTCAAGGTCGAGCAGGCGGGCGAAGGTGCTTGTCACACCGGCCGACGCTCGTGCTTCTACCGCGCCGTTCTGTTGGGCAAAGCGGGTGCGGTCACGCTTGAATTCCGCGACGCTGAAAGACGGTTTGACCCGTCGAAAGTCTACAGGTAGCGATTCAGCCTTTTACGCTTGCGAGCAGCGCCTGCGCGCGCGCGAGGTGCGGGCGATCATACATCTTACCGTCGATGCCGACGGCGCCCGCGCCGGGCTGAGCTGCGAACGCCGCGACCACTGCCTTCGCCTTTTCGACCTCCGCAGCAGTCGGCGTGAACACTTCGTTGATCACCGGCACCTGAGCCGGATGAATAGCAAGGCGTCCAGTGAAACCATCGCGGCGTGCGGCTTCGGTATCGCGACGCAGGCCATCCGAATTGCGGAAATCGACGTAGACCGTTTCGATGGCCGACACTTTCGCCACGGCCGCTGCGTAAAGACAGACTGAGCGCGCGAGACGATAGGGCTCGGTCAAATTTCCCTGCGTGTCGCGATTCGTCTGCGCACCCAGTTCGGCCGAAAGGTCTTCCGGGCCCCACGTCAATCCGATCAGTCGCGGGCTCGCGTTGCGGAAATTGCCGGCGGCAAAAAGCCCGGCCGCCGATTCAACGGCCTGCGCCAAAATCTTGATTTGCCCTTCGGGCACACCGGCGATGGCTTCGCGGGCGGTGAGCTTTGCATCGAGATGGACGACGCTTGGCCCTCCCTCGGCCTTGGGAAAGACGACGGCATCCGGTCGACCAGGCACGATTGCATCGAGGTCGGCGTCGGTCATGCCCGTGTCCAGGCCGTTGATGCGCACGAGCAGGCGAGGGCGCTGTTTGGCGGCGCCTGCCCGCTTGAGAAATTCAACCGCGGCAGTTCGGGCCGCCGGTTTGCGGTCCGGGACGATCGAATCCTCCAAATCCACGATTACCGCGTCGGCCCCGCTCGCCAGTGCCTTGTCGAGCTTGGGGCCGCTGTCGGCTGGGACGAACAAGAGAGAGCGCATGTACCGGTCCTTGTTGAGTTTTTTCAATTTACCCGAAATACCGCTCAGGTGCGCGATTTTGGCGCAGGAATTATCAACGCTCTTTGGGGTTTGGGGTCGGGGAGGTACCACCCATGAACAGAAGTCTCATAACACTTTCGGTAGCTATCTTCACGGCCGGTTGTGCCACGACTGCAATGGCGCAAGCGCCGGCCCAACAGCCGATGTTTGCAACCACCAAGGTCGAAGGCACCGACAACGTCTATATCTTCCGTTATCAAAATCACCAGGCGATGTTCGTCGTCACGCCCGCCGGCGTGATCGTCACTGACCCAATCAGCTATGGCCGCCCGCAGGCGGCAAAAACTTATCTGGACGAGATCCGCAAGATCACCAAAGCGCCGATCAAGTATCTGATCTACAGCCATCATCACTATGACCACATTGCCGGCGGCAAGGTGTTCAAGGATGAGGGCGCCACCGTTATCGGGCACCGGCGCGCAAAAGAACGACTTGCCCAGCTGAAAGGTCTGGACGTCGTCGTCCCCGACCAAGTGGTGGACAGCAAGCGCACGATCAAGCTCGGCGGAACGACGCTCGACCTCGTTTACACCGGTCGTAATCACTCAGATTCGTCGATTGTGATGCTGCTGCCGAAAGAAAAGATCCTGTTCGCGGTCGACTTCAACTCCCTCGGCGCAGTGCCGTCACGTCTTGCCGTGAACGATTCCTATCCGACCGAATGGGAAGCGTCGCTCAAAAAGACGCTAGCGCTTGGATGGGACCGCATGATTCCGGGTCACCCTGGACCGGGTGGTCGGCTTGGCACCAAGCAGGACATGGAGCAGCAAATTGCCTTCATGACCGATCTTGCTGCGGAAGTGAAAAAGGCGTCGGACGCCGGCAAGTGCTTCGATCCGGCCACGAAGGACGTGCGCCTGCCGAAATACGGAACGCTCACAGGTTACGAGCAGAACATCGAGTGGAACATCCATCGCTGGTGCGGCTACTACGGTCGCGGCATCTGACGGCACGAATCCCACCAGAGTAACTTCAGGCCCGGCCAGTTGCCGGGCCTTTTTTATTTCGGCCGCATCCGCATGAAGGCCTGCCGGTGACACTCAGCCACCAGCGTGCCGTCCTGCTTGAAGGCCTTGTGGTGAAATTCGACGATCCCCGCGCCAGGCCGCGATTTTGACTCGCGCTTGCTCACCACCCGTGTCGTGCAGTGGATGGTGTCGCCTTCAAAGAGCGGATTGGGAAATTTCACGTCGGTCATGCCGAGATTGGCGATCGTGGTGCCGACAGTCATATCGGAGACCTGGATACCGATCATCAGACCTAGGGTGAACAGCGAGTTCATGAGCGGCTGCCCCCATTCGGTCTCGGTCTCGCAGAAATGACGATCAATGTGCAGCGGCTGCGGATTGAGCGTCATGTTCGAGAACAGCATGTTGTCCATCTGTGTGACCGTGCGCGTGTAGCGGTGATCGTAGGTCTTGCCGACCTCGAAATCCTCGAAATAGAGGCCGCCGCGTTTGTGTCGCTCGATCGTTCCAACCATCAGTATTCTCCGAAATCCTTTGTCGTCAGCCGTAGGCGGGCTCCATTAACCATTCGTTTACCATAGTTCCTCCATGGTCGGCAGGCCCGCGAGAAGCGTTGCGTTGCGTCAGTCGCGCATACAACCGAGATGCAATCAGGCGCAACCCGATGGCCGTCAATCCGGCTCATGCCAGCGCGGCACCGCAAATTACCGGCGCGATCCGACAGGCCGCCCAGTCGACCGGGATCAGCTTTGAATATCTTCTGACGACGGCGAAGATCGAGTCCAATCTCAACCCGTCGGCGCAAGCGTCGACATCGTCGGCGAAAGGGCTTTACCAGTTCATCGACCAGACCTGGCTCGGCACCATGAAGCAGGATGGGGCCGCGCTCGGGCTCGGCCGCTATGCCGACGCCATTACGCGTGCACCGGACGGCCACTATGAGGTTGCCGATTCTGCCATGCGGGTGGCGATCCTGCGGCTGCGTTCAGACCCGCAGGCAAGCGCAATGCTGGCGGGCGCGCTGACGCGCAACAATGCCGCCCTAGTGGGTAGAAGCATTGGTCGGCAACCGACCAATGGCGAACTCTATATCGCGCATTTTTTGGGGGCGGACGGCGCGGGCAAATTGATCAACGGGGCGGCCAGCCGCCCGCAGGCAAGTGCCGCGGCTATATTTCCGCATGCCGCTGCCGCCAATCACAATATTTTTTACGACAATCGCGGGCGCGCCCGTAGCGTCGGCGAAGTTTACGGCAAGCTCACGAGCCTTTTTGATTCCGCGCGGACGGTGGCTTTCGGGCAAGGTGGTGTAACCCAGCCGGTTGTCACTCGATCGGGTGCCGCACCGCCATTGCCGCCGCCGGTGACGGTTTCTGCGAAGCCCGTGAAGGATGTGCCGGCGCGCGCCATGCGCATGGCCTCCGCGGCGCCGCCAATTCCGCCGGCGCCAATCCCGACGCCACCGGCGTCCACCCCGACGCCCGATACGGCGGGGACAACACAGGCGCTCGCACGGGCCAGCGAGCAATTGCCGCCGCCGGCGCGGCGGCCATCCTTCCAATCAATGTTCACGGATCGGGTCAGCACGCCCCTGGCACCGACCGTAACCACGCTGTGGGGCGCGCCGGCGAGCGGTGGACCGCAGGCCGCGCAGGCCGTGAAGGTGTTCGATCTGTTCAGCGACATGCGGCCCAACGAACGCAAGCTCGGCGACAAGGTCTGAGGGGACAACCAGGCCCTTATGCTTAACGGGTGCCCAATTTCTATGGTGAACGCTTTGTTAAGCCTCGTTCGGTAGGCTGACACTGCCGCCAGAGGGGCCGGCTTCGGTAGCGTCAGAAGTGCCATGATTGTTCGTCAGTTCTTACATTGGGTCCGCCAGGCGCCGGCCGGTGAGCGGGCGGAGGCAACATCCGCCCTGGCACGCGCCTATCTTTACTCCGACCTTTCGTCAGACGATCGCTGCGCAGCTGAAGGCGCCATGATCATGCTGCTGGACGATCCGTCACCTTTGGTGCGGCGTGCGCTTGCCGAAGCGTTGGCCGCCGATGAGAACGCGCCGCGAGTCGTCGTTCACGCCCTGGCAGCCGATCAGCCAGATGTCGCCTTGCCGGTGCTGACGTGCTCGCCTTTGCTCCTTGAAGACGATTTGGTTGACCTGATTGCGACTGGTCGGTCCGATGTTCAGGTAGCCATCGCATCTCGCCCGTATTTGCCGCGTTCGCTTGCGGCCGCGGTCGCCGAGGTTGCCGGGCCAGAAGCCTGCCTTGAACTGCTTGAAAATCCCGACGCCAACATTGCGCCGTTCTCGATGGACCGGATCATCGAGCGCTTCGGTCATCACGCTCCGATCCGCGAGACCATGCTGGCTCGCGACGACCTGTCGATGGCCATGCGCCAGGCTTTGCTCTCCAAACTGTCGCAGACGCTCGCTGGCTTTGTCACGGCGCGGCAATGGATGGGGCCTGAACACGCCGAATACGCGACCCGGGAGGCCTGCGAGAAAGCGACCGTCGCACTTGCTGCCGACACTGCATACGATGAGTTGGGGGCGTTGGTTCAGCACTTGCGCCAGAGCGGCCAGTTGACGGCAGGGATGCTTCTGCGCGCCCTGCTTTCGGGCAATGTCGTTCTGTTCGAGGAAGCTCTCGCCGAATTATCCGACATGCCGATCGACCGCGTCACGGGCTACATCCACGACAAGAACATCTCCGGCTTCCGCGCGCTGTACCGCAAGGCCGGGCTGCCTGATGCGGCGTATCCGGCGTTTCGCGAGGCGCTGGCGGCGATCCGCGCCGGCCTGCTTGTCGGCGAGCAGGGTGGAGCGGCGCGATTGAAACGCCGGGTGGTCGAACGGGTCCTGAACGCGTGCGCTGATGAATGCGGTACGGACAGCGTTTCATTGCTGGTGTTGCTGCGGCAATTTGCAGTCGAAGCGGCTCGCGAAGAGGCGCGCCTGTTCTGTGATGACCTGGTCGCCGACGTTTGCATCATGCAGGCCGACAATTTCGAGCAGGCGCAGCTCGCCGCCGCCTGAAGTCTATCGAGGAACGATCGACGGACTCTTGAGCTGCTTGAGCACATCGGGCCGATCCCGGTTTTCCTTCAGCAGGAAATCGTCGGTGACCTCCCGCAACCGCTTCGTCAATGCGGTGGCAAGCTCCTGCGCATCGGTACGTCCGTATTCGCGGTGAATTGCGCGCACGGCATCGACATGTTGATCGATCAGCGTTGCGGGAATCCGGTCCGAGTCCGGTGCATGTTCGATGAGCCGGCAGAGGCTCTCGGCTGCCGACGCCACGGCCGGATAGCCGAAGGTCGCTGCTTCGCCCTTGATGTCATGGGCGGCGCGGAACAGGGTCTCTTTGTTGGCGTCGGTAAATCCGTCGCGCAGGATATCGCAGCGGGCCCGATCGAGCCGGCCGCATTCCGAATCCATCCATACGCTGAATTCAGGGGTGAGCGCGGCAAGGGCCTTCTCGGCGCGTGCGATAGCATCTTCGCCATCGTCGTCGTGAGACGCATTTGAGATGCCTGCGCGCAACTTGTTTTCCGGCACAATGACCTCGTGGTCGCCGTGGTTGACAACCGCAGGCTTGTTTTTCGGACGGGACATTGCTGTCGCCTTTGTCAAACCGGGGCGCGGGCCTTTTCCAACAGCGGAGTCTGCCGGATGATGTCGGCTTTGCCGCCCTTGCGCCGTTCTGGACCGATATAGTTCGAATTCGTGTTCCGGCGGCGATCCGGTCCGAAATAGGTTTTAGACTTGATGAACGGACGCGGATTGGCGACCACATTGATGATGCGCTGATAAAGCGCTTTGGCTGAAATCGGCTTGGCGAGAAACTCGGTCACCCCGGCGTCGCGCGCCGCCATCACACGCTTTTTCTCCGAGTGTCCGGTGAGCATGATGATCGCCACGTAGGGATTCGCATTGGCCCCGGGCTGACGAATCATCTGCATGAGCTCGAGGCCATCGAAGATCGGCATAGCCCAGTCGGTGATGACGATGTCGGGGATGTAGTGCGTGAAGGCCTCGAGGCCGGCCGCGCCGTCTTCCGCTTCGTAGACTTCGCGCGCGCCGAAGCCATGCAGCAGCGTGCGCAGGATGCGGCGCATGTGCGCATTGTCGTCGATGACGAGAAAACGCAGGCGATTGAAATCGATACGAACCATGGTGCCCCAGCCCGGGCACGACACGGGAGCCCGGTACCGTAGGGCCAAGCTACCGGGGCGCCGTTAACGAATAGTTTAGCATGCTGGTCAGGCGTCAAACGACCGTCTTCAGCCGCGCAATGCACGTGCCGATGACTTCATCCATCGGCGCCGACCACCACCGGTTCGAAAAGATCTCTACCTCAACGAATCCGCTGAAGCCTTGCGCTTCGACGGCGGTCCGGATGCGCGGGATATCGATGATGCCGTCGCCCATCATGCCGCGGTCATTGACGGTGTCGGCGGTCGGCACCAGCCAGTCGCAAACGTGAAACGCCAGCAGGCGGCGAGGGCCAACGCGTTCGATTTGCGCCATCAATTCGAAATCCCACCAGACGTGGTAGACGTCGACGGCCACGCCGAGCAATCCGCTGCGCGCCGGGTCGATGCGGTCACACAGATCGAGCGCCTGCCGCATCGTATTCACGCAGGCGCGATCGGCGGCGGTCATGGGATGCAGCGGCTCGATCGCGAGTGGCAGTCCGGCCGTGCGGGCATACTCAAAAAGCTCCGCGATGCCGTCTTCGACCTGTGAATGTGCGGCGGCGATATTCTTGCTCGCTGCACTGCCGGGGCGGGAATACTGGGGCAGGCCTCCCGCAACCAGGACAAGACACGGCGCACCGAGCGTCTTCGCCTCATCCACAGCGCGCCGGTTGTCGTCGCGCACCTCGTTGTGGCGGCCTGCGTCAGCCGCGAACATGCCGCCGCGGCAATATCCGGAAAGCTTAAGTCCGGCATCGCGGATCGCCTTGATCGCGCGATCAATGCCGATTGCCGCAACCTGATCGCGCCAGGGGTCGATCGCGCGAATGCCGTGCCGCGCGCAGGCCTCGACGATGTCGAGCAGCGAGCCCTGCTTGCGCACGGTTGCTGTGTTAAGGGACAGCCAGCGGTGGTCGCCGCTCAGGTCGCGCATCAGGCTTCAATTCCGCGTGCGGCAAGAACGGTCTGCATCCGCGTGATCGCGAGATCCGGATCGCGCAGGAGCCCGGCCTTGTCGGCAAGTCGGAAAATATCCGCCAGATGCACGGTCGAGCGCGCGCTCTCCTGACCGCCCACGAGCGTAAAGTGATCCTGATGGCCGTTGAGATAGGCCATGAACACGACGCCGGTCTTGTAGAAGCGGGTGGGGTTCCGGAAGATGTGGCGCGACAGCGGCACGGTCGGCGCAAGAATTTCGTGGAAGCGATCGTTGTCGTTAGCCGCAAGCCGGACCAGCGCCGCCGAGGCGGCAGGTGCAATCACGTCGAATATGCCCAGCAGCGCGTGCGAATAGCCCTGGCTGTCGCCGGCTATCAATTCGGCGTAGTTGAAATCATCGCCGGTATACATCAGCACGCCTTGCCGGAGGCGCCGGCGCATTGCGATTTCCTTGTCCTTGTCGAGCAGCGATATCTTCACACCGTCGACTTTGGCAGCATGCTCGTTGATGATCTCGACCGCGGTCGTCATGGCGTTGTGGGCATCCGACGAGCCCCAATAACCGGCCAGCGCAGGGTCGAACATGTCGCCGAGCCAGTGGATGATCACCGGTTCACGCACGCCCTGCAGGATTCGTCTGTAGACCTTGACGTAGTCGTCCGGTGACCGCGCCAACTTTGCGAGTGCGCGAGAGGCCATCAGCACGATCCGGCCACCGGCCGCCTCGATAGCCTCGATCTGCTCTTCGTAGGCGCGGATCACGTCGTCAATGCCGCGTGCGTTGCCCGGATCAAGTTGGTCGGTGCCGCAGCCTGAAAAGACCAAACCGTTGCATGCTTTCGCCGCAGTGACAGAGCGCTTGATCAGTTCCAACGAGGTTGGCCAATCAACACCCATGCCGCGTTGCGCGGTGTCCATCGCCTCGGCGACGCCGAGTCCGAGTCCCCAAAGATGCTCTCGGAACGCAATGGTTTTGTCCCAATCGATCGCACAATCGAGCCACGGATCGTTGTCCGCCTTGGGATCGGCGACAACGTGAGCCGCCGCGAAGGCAACGCGATTGAGCTTCGAGCCCTGCCGATCAGGGAAATGCTTGGGATCGGACAGCCGAAACGTTTCGACCGAACGGTCGGCGCGAGGCAACTTGATTGCGCGCGTGCGCGAGGGTTTGTCCATGCGGTTCATCGTTGCTCTCCTTACAGCGAGGGAATGTCGACCCAGCGCCGTTCCTTCCAGCTCTTGGTTGCGCACTCCACCAGCTGAAGCCCTTTTGCGCCTTCGCGCAGCGTATATTTGTAGGGCGCGTTTTCGGTGAGGTGACGGATGAACATTTCCCACTGCACCTTGAAGCCGTTGTCGAAGGTCGTGAAATCGGGCACCGGCTGCCACGAGGCGTAGAGATCCAGCGTCTGCTTCTGGTCGGGGTTCCAGACCGGCCGCGGCGTTCCTTGCCGCGACTGCATCATGCAATTGTGCAGGCCGGCGATGGCCGAGCCGTGCGTGCCGTCGACCTGGAACGTCACCAGGTCGTCGCGATAGGGGCGTATGCACCACGACGAATTGATGTGCGCAATGATGCCGCCCTCGAGCTGAAACGTCGCGTAGGCCGCATCATCGGCATCGGCCTTGTACGGTTTTCCATGTTCGTCCCAGCGTTGGGGAATGTGCGTCGTGCCGATACAGGAAACGGACTTCACCTCGGCGAAGGTGTTGTCGAGCACGTAGCGCCAGTGACACAGCATATCTAGGATAATGCCGCCACCTTCGGCGAGCTTGTAATTCCACGACGGACGCTGGATCGGCTGCAGGTCGCCCTCGAACACCCAGTAGCCGAACTCGCCGCGCACCGAGAGCATACGGCCGAAAAATCCGCTGTCGCGGAGGAATTTGAGCTTCATCAGGCCCGGCAGGAAGATCTTGTCCTGCACGACGCCGTGTTTGAGACCTGACTTCTCAGCCAGCTTGCAGACCTTCATGGCCTCGGCGAGCGTGGTCGCAATCGGCTTCTCGCAATAGATGTGCTTGCCGGCGGCGATCGCCTTTTCGAGCAGAGCCGGCCGCATCTGCGTGGTCGCCGCGTCGAAAAAGAGCTCGTCGTCCTTGTTGGCCAAGGCCTTGTCGAGGTCGGTCGACCAACGCTCGACGCCGTGTTGCTTCGCAAGTGCGGCCGTCTTGTCCGCATTGCGGCCGAGGAGGATTGGATCGGGCATGACGCGGTCGCCGTTCGCAAGCCCGACACCGCCCTGCGCACGGATCGCTAGAATGGAGCGGATCAGGTGCTGATTGGTTCCCATCCGGCCGGTAACCCCATTCATGATGATTCCGAGACGTCTCGTCGTCACAATGCGAGCTCCTTGCATTCAATTTTTGGTGTCGGTCGGGACGGAAGAATTCGCGCAGGCGGGCGTTTCATGGCGTCACTTCAGCCGCAATCTGCCGGCAACGCAAGGGCTGCTTCGCCGGTATTGGGCAGAGTAATCAACGCGATTTGAGTGGTACTTCAACTATTCTTTCAAGAGCGCGGCCATGATCCGCTCACGCGTGAGTGGCAGGTCACGGATACGCGCGCCCAGCCCATGCGACACGGCATTCCCGATCGCAGCCGCGGTCGGTCCGGCAGTGACCTCGCCGACGCCGAGCGGAATCTCGTCCTTGGTGTTGATCAGCTCGATGTCGATCTCCGGCACCTCGCTGAACTTGAGCACGGGGTAGGTCTCCCAGTCGAACGAGGCGACGCCATTGTCGAAGCGGACCTGCTCCTTCAACACCCAGCTCGCCGACTGGATGATGCCGCCTTCCACCTGATTGATGACGCCGTCAGGATTGACCACAAGCCCGGCGTCGATTGCGCACCATACGTGGTGCAAGCGGATCTCTTCATCGACCGAAAGTTCAACGACCACAGCGGAATAGGCGGCGCGGTTCTTGTATCGCGCGAAGGCGAAGCCGCGACCGCGACCCTGTGCTGAGGGCGCGCCGGCCTGCCATTTGGCCATGGCCGCGGCCTTCTCGATGACTGCCCGCGCACGCGGGTCCGCCGTAATCGAAAGCCGGTACTGAACCGGATCCTGTCCGGCGCGCGCGGCGAGGTCGTCGATGCAGCATTCCATTGCGAAAATGTTGGGCATGGCGCCGAGCCCGCGCAGCGCGGAAGTGCGCACGGGCGATTCCGTCACCAGATGATGCAGCATGCGCTTGGCCGGGATGTCGTAAAGCGGCTCGCCATTGCGCGTGCCGCCGCCGCCATTCGCCTCGGGTACGTCGTTCGGTGGCGGCTCGGGAGGCGGATCGGGGAGGGCCAGCGCGCCGAGCAGATTCCCGCCCGCGCCGGGCCGCAAATTGTGTGTTGGGCTCCAGATCTCCTGTGTCCAGTCGACGGGCTTGCCGGCCTCGTCGAGCAGCGCGCGGACCTTGACCACCATCGCTGGCGTCTTTGGCTCGTAAATGAACTCTTCCTCACGGCGCCAGCGCACGCGGATCGGTTGACCGGGCTTCTGCATGGCAATGATAGCCGCGTCCGCGGCCGCATCATCGGCGCCATTGTGGCCATAGCAGCCTGAGCCCTGTACGTGGTGAACGACGATCGAGGAGGGCTCAAGTTTCAGGATTTTCGAAAGAGCCGCGCGCAGAGGGTAGACGCCCTGGCAATGGGTCCAGACCGTCAGCTTGGCGTCCTCGTAGAGCGCGAGCCCGCAGGACGGCGAAATCGAGGCGTGGGCGAGATAACCACGCGAAAAGGTCGCTTCATAGCGCTCGCGCCCCTGCGGATTTCCCGGATCCGGCGCACCAAATACACGCTCGACCACTGGCCGCTGCAGCAGCCAGTTCGCCTCCTGTTGTGCCGGAGTTGGCGCTTCGACGTGTTGCCAGGTCACGTGGTTGACCGCTGCGGCGCCTGCGGTTTCGACGGCGGTTTCGTCGTCGCCAAGGATAGCGAGAAAGTTGCCGGCGCGGACGAATTCGACCGGCCCCTTGGCGGCGCGGCGGATCGCGTTTTCGTCGATCTTGCTGATCGTGGCGCCGCGATTGGGCTGGCGCACGACGCGCGCATGCACCATGCCGTCGAGCTGCATGTCGTGAATAAAGATGGCTCCGCCGAACACCTTCGCGGGCAAATCAATGCGCGCGCTGCTTTGTCCGATGCTGTTGAGATCGGAAACGCGCTTGCGCGTGCCGGCGCCGGTCGCCTTGATGGTCAGGTCGATCGCACCGGCCAGTGTCCAGTAGTCCTGCCCGGTCGAAGCGCCGTTGCGCAGAATGCTGCCGTCGCGGATCGACAGCTCAGCCATCTTGCAGCCAAGCACTTTCGCGGCCTGCGCGAGGAATAGCGCGCGCACGTCGGCGCAAGCCTGCCGCATGGCAACGCCGCCGAACTGGATCGACTGGCTGCCGGCGGTGTAGCCCTCGTTTGGCGCCTTGATCGTATCGCCTGAGCGGATGGTGATGCGCTCCATCGACACGTCGAGCTCGTCGGCTGCGATCTGCTGCATGGCCGTGAGCACGCCCTGGCCGAGCTCGACGCGGCCGGTGAGCACGGTGACCTTGCCTGGCGTAGGGAAGGCGACCCAGCGGTCAAGCTCTGGGTTGGCCTCGAGTTGGGCGGGAAGCGGCGCGGTCATCGGGGGGCTCCCGCGCGCATTGTGCCCGCCGCCTTTTCGACGGCGCGCATGATGCGGTTATGCGAGCCGCAGCGGCAGATATTGCCGTCGAGCGCCTGTGCAATCTCGCCGCGCGTCGGCTTCGGATTTTTGTCGAGCAAAGCCTTCGCGGAGATCAGGATGCCCGACAGGCAATAGCCGCATTGGCCAGCCTGCTCGTCGATGAAAGCCTGCTGCAACGGGTGAGGGTGACTGGCATTGCCCAAGCCCTCAACGGTAGTGACCGATTTTCCGGCGACGCTCCACACCGGTTTGGTGCAGCATTTCTCCGGCGCGCCGTCGATCAGAACCATGCAACTGCCGCACTGCTCTAGTCCGCAGCCGAAGCGCGTGCCCATCAGCCCGAGCTCGTTGCGCAGCACGTCGAGCAGCGGCGTTTCTTCGTTGTCGAGTGATACGCTGACGGCTTTGCCGTTGACCGAGAAATTGAAGCTGTTGGGCACGCACGCTCCTAAAAGCCGAATTGCTCGCGCAGAATTCGTTCGTCAAGATTGTGGCCGGGATCGAACAGCATGTTGATTGAAATGTTGTGATCCATGCAGATATCGACGCTATGCACGGAGCGCACCTCGTCGTGGTCAGCAACTGCCGCTACCGGGCGCTTCTGCGCGTCCAGAACCTCGATGGTGACCCTGGCTTTGTCCGGCAGCAAAGCGCCGCGCCATCGCCGCGGCCGGAAAGGGCTGATCGGCGTCAGCGCCATGAGCGTCGCGTTGATCGGAATGATCGGGCCCTGCGCCGAGAGATTGTAGGCGGTGGAGCCTGCCGGCGTCGCGACCAGCACGCCGTCCGAAATGAGCTCCGCAAGCCGTTCCTGCTTGTCGATCAGGATGCGCAGGTGCGCGGCTTGCGCGCTCTGCCGGAACAGCGACACCTCGTTGATCGCGCGGTGCTCGTGCGTGCGTCCTTGTGCGTCGCGGGCCTGCATCAGCAGCGGGTGGATAACGGTGATGTGCGCCTTTGCCAGCCGCTCAGCGAGCTTTTCCTCGGCGAATTCGTTCATCAGAAAGCCGACGGTGCCGCGGTGCATGCCGTAGATCGGCTTGCCCGACTTCATGAACTTGTGCAGGGTCTGCAGCATCAGACCGTCGCCGCCCAGTGCGACGATTACGTCGGCCTTGGCGGGATCGGCGTTGCCGTAGCGCTTTTCCAGTCGCGCGCAGGCCTCGCGGGCCTCCGGCGTCTGGCCGGCGACGAAGGCGATGGTCTTGAACTGGTTCATGCGGGGACCCGACGATGGAACGCGCGGTGCTCGTCTATACGACTTGGCCCTCGATTGTCGAGGCGGAGCGGGCGGGGCGCGCCATCGTCGAGGGGCGGCTTGCGGCCTGCGTGAATATCCTGCCGGGGATGATCTCGCATTACTGGTGGCAGGGCAAAATCGAGCGGGCCGAGGAGGTCGTCATGCTCATCAAGACCCGTGCCGGCATGTCCGATGCCGTGGGGAAGGCGGTCAAGGCTGTGCACAGTTACGAGACCCCGTCCATCATGGTCATGCCTGTGGAGCAGGTCGACCCTGATTATCACCGCTGGATCGTCGAGGAGACCAGCCCAGGCAAATGATTGCAGCGAGTGAATACCGGCTCGCTATCTCGCTAGGGGGCTCGTTTCCCGGATCGCCCGGCCGAACTTTTCGTGTTCACTGGAAATGAACGAACCGAATTTGCTCCCACAAATTCCTGTTTCGAACAGACCCAGCGCTGCAAATTTCGGTTTCAGTTCCGGCGAGCTGACGGCGTCCATGAACCAGCCTGCGAGTTCGGTGACGATCTTCTCCGGGGTCTCCGCGGGCGCGACGACGCCAAACCAAATATCCGACTCGTAGCCATCGAAACCGGACTCGGCGACCGTGGGCACTGCGGGTATCTCGCCTACCCTGACAGGCGAGGTAACTGCGAGTGCGCGCAACTGGTTGTCTTTCACCAATCCCACCACATTAGGGTAGCTCGCGAGCGCCGCCGTAATCTGACCGGCAAGCACGGCATTCACCGCGGGTGTCGAGCCCTGGTACGGGATGTAGTTGATATCGACCTTGGCCAGGCGCTTCAGCATTTCGATCGCGAAACGAGTGCTGGAGGCTGGCCCGGCGCTCGCAAATGTCAATTCGCCCGGCCTGGCTCGCGCTGCGTCAAGCAGATCCTGAAGCGTGCGATAGGGCGAGAGCGTGTGGACGACAAAAACCTGCGGAGACCTGGCGAGGTAACAGACCGGCTCGAAGCTGGTAAGCGGATCGTAGTTCAGCTTGCGGAGGTGTGCGTTTATAACGAATTCAGGCGTGCTGATCAGCAGAGTGTTGCCGTCGGGCTCGGCGCGCGAAACCACCTCCGTGCCGATGGTGTTGCTGGCGCCTGGGCGATTTTCAACAACGACCTTGATGTTCTGTGCGCGCGCGATGCGGTCGGCCACCAGGCGCGCGAGAAGATCGGCGCCGCCTCCAACGGTTGAGGGCACGATTATTCTGATCGTTCTGGTGGCCTGAGCGAGCGAAAGATGAGGCAAGGCGAAACACGCGGCGCCGGCGAAGAACGCAATGGCCAAACATTTTCTCGTCGCAGCGGTCATTTACTGTCGCCCTAACCTAAGGGTCATCGCAGTTTGACCGGCGAAGGTCTAGGGGTGCAAGCGACGCATCGGAATGGTAGCGTTTGGCACTTCGACCATGAGCAGTGTGCTTTCGGAAAATCGCAGTGAAGCCGTTGACCGAACTTCAGATGCAAAAGGCCGACATCGAGCGCCTCGGCGATATCGCCGCCGAGGCCTATGAGATCGCAGGTCGCCTTTGCGGATCATGCCGTAACCTTCATGCATTGTGGCCATACATTCGCCTTTCCCGGTCGTCGACTGGTCTTGAGCCCAGCGGCTCGGTTCTGGAGATGGCTTTGCGGTTATTTATCCGCGAAGGCTTGCGGAAAATTCTCGTCGCCGGAGCAGCTGACACAGGCCTGCTCTCGCTTGTTCTCCGCGCTGCGGACGATTTCAGCGTGGACGTCACGGTCCTCGATGTCTGCGACGCGCCGCTCGAACTATGCCGCCGCTGGGCTAGTCGACGGTCGATCCGGCTCGAAACGGTCAAACAGGACCTCGCCGATCTGGGCGAGTTGCAAACGTTTGATCTTGTTCTCGTGCACGGAACGTTGCACTTCATTACCGCGGAAGAAAGATTGAATGTCCTTGCTCGCATTCACTCCGCATTACGGCCGCGTGGCCGTTTGATCTTGCTATTCAACACCAGCAAGTCTTCGATGATCGGCAAGAACGACAAATTTCATGTCGAGTACGCGCAATCGGTCGTAAAGGAACTAAGACGACTGGCCATCTCCCTCCCGGACACCGAATCCGAATTTGTCCGCAGACTGTCCGATCATTCCCGTCAACGTCAGGAGCGGGAAGGTGCCTTTGCCAACTCCGACGATGCCAGGCGACTGCTCGAGGCGGCCGAATTCAGTATTAGTGCCTGCAGAGAGGTCGAGATTCCCCGATCGGCGCAAACGTTCACGTCGCATATATCAAAGCATCGCTTCATGGCGATCGCCGAGCCGAAGGTCTCGGCGTGAAGCGATTCGATGACGGCCGAACGTAACCTCATCCTCGTCCACACGCCCGGCTACCAGGCCGTCGAGGACTTTCAAAACATCGGTCGTACTGTCGAGGAGCTTGCTCCTGACATCGAGGTGTTTGTCGCCTCGAACAATATTTCTTCCTCTGTTACGCGGCGGCAGGCGGCTAGGCGACCGAGCCTGATTTTTTCGCCGGGCAGATTGCTCAGCTTCCGGCCAGCACGTGGTAAAATTTACGCGGGCTCGCCAATCCCGAAACTGGAGCAGATCGAGCGCTTCCGCGCCGCCGGGTTGCCCGTGCCGCCGACCGTGGAGATTAAACCGAATGTGGATCTGCCAAGAACGGATTTTGGACAGTACGTTGTCGTTAAACCGGGATTTTCGGAATCCTCGGGAGGACAATTCATCACGCTGATGCGGCGCGATGCGGTGAGTTTCCAGCCTCGAGAACGATTTGCTCAGGATCATCCGGGCCGATACGGGCCGATGCTCGCGCAAAAATTCATCGATACCGGCGCATTTGTGAATCATTATCGCGTGCTGACACTCTTCGGTAATCCGCTCCTTGCGTTCAAAACAACGTCCGAAAAAGCAAGGCCCGCGCTCGACGCGAGTGATGACGTACTGGCGGATGTCGCTCTCAAGGCGCGGCGGCGCGACGGGCCGATAAAAAGGGAGTTCACCTCGGATCGCGACGTCCTCGAGCTTGCGCGTCGCGCCTATTCGGCGCTGCCAGAAGCAGCCTTGCAAGGCATCGACATCATCCGCGAAGCCGGCTCCGACAAGCTTTATCTGCTAGAGGCCAACCCGGGCGGCAACACCTGGATTTTCTCCAAGGGCGATATGTCGGATAGGTTGAAAGCTCTGCTTGGTGTCGCGCGTCTCACGGACCAGTTCGATGCGTTCACGACCGCGGCAAAGGTTCTCGTCGAACGCACGAGGGTGGAAGCGCAGTGAATGCCGCGGACTGATTTCGATAGGCCCGCATGTTCGCTTGGCGTGGGCATTCAAAACAGGTCATGCCCGGCGCGAGGCCGGGCATGACAATCGGGCGCGGCTAGATTTGCGTCAGTAACTTGCGGTGCCGTCGATGACGGCTCTGAGCTGACGGTATTCCTCGCAGTCAGTGGTGCCGCAGATGAGCTTCACCTTCTGCAGGTAATCCTCGGCCTTGAGCCTGTTGCCCTGCTCTGCCTGCCACATGCCGAAGTACGACCAGGTGCGCACGTGGTTGGGATCGGCGGAGAGCGCCTTCTCATACCAGCGCTTCGAGTCGTCATAGTCGCCAAGCTTGCGATAGGCGTAGCCAATGTAGTTCGCGACATCGGGATGCTCGTCGTGGCCGAGCGCATGCATTGCGGCGATGCCGTCCTGGTAATTGCCGCTGAGAATCAGAAACCTGGCAACGTGATAGCCGTGCAGAAATTTTTCCTGGGCGATCTGCCGCTGCTGCTCTTCGATCACGCTGTTCTGCTTCTTTTTCTTTTTCTTGCTGCTGCTGTCATCGGAAGGAGGCGGTGGGTTGTCGCTGCCCATTGCGGTGGCCGACTTCAGGCCGATGCCGGTAACGAGAAGCGCGGCGGCGGCAAAAATGCCGATTCCGCGGAGCACGGATTTCAGGTTCATAAAAACCCCCTGTTAGATCGGACGAGGACGATACGATGAACACTGCGCGTATGGAAAAAACACTTCGTGATCGGTGCATAATCCTCAAGGCACTCAAAATTTTGCACTGGCGGACGTCACGCCTTGACTTGGCGGTGGCTTCCGGGGAACATTTTACCGTGCTGGTTCCCCGAGTCAGATCGGGGACGAAAGAGGGAACACGGACACCTTTCATCCGAACGCATGAGATCGAAGCGATGCGTTTGAATTTGAGGCAATCCGTGGCTGCCCCCGCAACTGTGAGCGGCGAGCCTTAGATCCAAATCGGCCACTGGGAAACTGGGAAGGCCGGATCAGCAAGGTAACGACCCGCGAGCCAGGAGACCTGCCAGCGCAGTCACCCAACCGGTGGACGGGGTGTCCATACGGAGCGGTCTTTCGCAGCGGTGACGGCAATGCCGGTGCGAAGGCCGTGAGAGCGAAATCTCCCACGACATTCCGCAAGTCAAGCAGGCGACACGCCGCTCGCTTCATTTGCGTCCTTCGTAACGGGCTTGGTCTTCACCCGAAGCGTCCGCACGCATGCGGAGCGCAAACGAAGGACGTGTGTCATGGGACTGGGGCATACCGCCAAACTTGCTGGCGCCGCGGTGGCGCTCGTTACAACTATTTCGGCTTCGCGCGCGCAGATTGCGCTGCCGGCGATCGACGTCAACTGGACGCGCCTCAACAGCGGAATGGTCGGCACGTCGACCAGCATTATCACGTCGCAGGACATCGAAAGTTCGCCGGCGCAGAACCTGCCGGACATCCTCTCGCAACAGGTCGGCATACAGATCCAGCACCTGCTGAGTTCGACCAACGGCTCGCGCGACACCGTCGACCTGCGCGGTTTTGGTGTTTTTGCGCAATCGAACGTGCTGATGCTCGTGAATGGCCGGCGGTTTCAGGATTTCGATCTGCAGGGCTTCGATTTTTCGGCGATCCCGCTCAACAGCATCGAGCGGATCGAGATCACGCGCGGCAATAGCGGCACAACGCTTTATGGCGACGGCGCCATCGGCGGCGTTATCAATATCGTCCTGAAAAAGGGCTCGTCGCCGGGCGCCAGCAATCGTGTGGAAGCCTTTGGCGGCTCGTTCCAATACTGGGAGGGGCGCGCATCGGCTGCAGCGTCAAGCGGGCCATGGTCGATTGGCGCATTTGGAAACGCCATCAGCTCGGACGGCTATCGCGTCAACAGCGCATTGCGACAGCGCAACATCAACACGACTCTGACATACACGACGCCGAACCTGGGCGCCTATTTCACTGCTGCAGGTGACCGTCAGTTTCAGGGCCTGCCGGCCGGGCTCAATAATTTCAATCCGCCGGGCGGTTTTCCGTTCACGCTCGAAACGCCCTGGCAATCGAATACCCCGCTCGATTGGGGCAAGAAGCAGGCCTTCAACTTTGCAACGGGATTCAACGCGACTCTCAGCCCGGGTGTTGAACTCATCGTCGATGGCAGCGTGCGGCGCAAATTCCAGCAGGCGCAATTCTACAACTATTTCGACAGTACTTTTGCGTACAACGTGGGTGCGGCAACACCGATGAACTTTGTCGACACCGCGATGACGACGTCGTCAGTGACGCCGCGGTTCGACGTGTCACATCGACTGTTCGGTTTGCCGAACCGGCTGCTGACGGGCATCGACTTCTACAACACCCAATACGATTCAGACCGTCCGACGGCTCCGGGCCTCGTCCCAGTTCACAAGTACGACATCCAGCAAAGAACACTGGGTTTCTATGCAATGAACACAACGGCAGTTCGCCCGGACACCGACATTTCGATCGGTGGACGTATCCAGAGGAATTCCGTCGATGCGCGCGACACCTACAGCGCGGTCAATGACCCCAACGCGGGATTTTATGCCAACAATCCCGAGATCCCTCCATTCGATCAGAACGAATGGCAATGGGCGGCCCATCTGGGGCTGGAGCATCGTATCAGCAGCACCTTTGCGGTCTTTGGTCGCGCAGCGCGCGCATTTCGTCTACCCAATGCCGACGAACGAGTCGGAGCCGGCGGCCCGTTTATATTCATCGTTCCGAACTTCGATTTGAAGACACAGACGTCGTGGGACGTCGAGGGTGGCATCCGCGTCAACCTCGGACAATTCCGCCTCGAGTCCAGCGTCTATCTGATGCAATTGAAGAACGAGATTCATTTTTTGCCGGCACTTGGCGTCGACACCAATCTCGATCCGACGCAACGGGTGGGTTGGGAAACTGCGGCGTTTTATCAGATCAATAACGCGACGCGTGTGCGCGGCGGGGTGACCTACATAAACGCAACTTTCCGCGAGGGCGCGTTTGCCGGCAACGAGATTCCCCTGGTGTCCCAGTGGTCGGGCTATGCGGGGCTCACCTGGGATATCGTACCGAAGTGGCTCACGCTTGATGTGACGAGCCGGCTCTTTGGATCTCGGCGGATGGACAATGACCAAGCCAACGTTCAGCCGCTGATCCCCGCGCAGGCGACCGCCGACGTCAAGTTTAGCGGCAGGTACGACCGGTTCTTTTGGTCCGCCGCCGTGCTCAATGTCTTTGACAAGCACTATTACGACTATGCAATAGCGAGCGGCGGGATCGCTGCCGGGCCGTTCTTTCCGGCCGGATTGCCGCCGACGATCGGCCTGTTCAACGCCTTTCCGCTGGCGGGCAGGACCTTTCTGCTCCAAGCCGGCGCCACGTTTTAGGAAAAGGTCGCGGGGCCCCGCAGGAATTGCGTGATACCGGTCACAGCGGCGGCTATTCTTCGCGGGCATATCGGGAATTGGCTGGGGGTTCACAATTCGGGGGCCCGCGCCGTTTTGGCAGGAGATTCGAAATGATCAGCAAGACATTGATGGCATCCGCAGGCCTCGCGCTCGCGGCCCTTGCGGCCACGCCGGCTGACGCGCAGGTGCGTGCGGGCATGCTCACATGCACTGTTGCGCCCGGTATGGGCTTCGTCATCGGCTCGCAGAAGCAGGTGAATTGCGACTTCCGTTCCGTGCAGGGTTGGCATGAGTCCTATTCGGGCCGCATTACACGCATCGGCCTTGATGTCGGGTTCACCGAGGGCGGGACGATTGCCTGGGCGGTATACGCCCCAGCTGTAGGCGGTCGTGGCGCGCTTGCCGGCGGATACGGCGGCGCCACTGCTGAAGCGACGGTCATCGGCGGCCTCGGCGCCAACGTGCTGGTCGGCGGCCTGCAGCGCTCGATCGCGCTGCAGCCGGTCTCGGTTGGCGCGCAGCGCGGACTCAACGCGGCCGCCGGAATCGGCGGGCTCGAGTTGTATGCCCGTTAGTCGAAGTACCAGGCATCTGAAAAAGGCCGCCTTTTCAGGCGGCCTTTTTTGCTACAGCGGCTTCCATTCGGTCGGGACAAATTCGTAGCCGCCGGTAGTCTTCGCGATGTGTCCGCATGCGGGGAAGGGGAAGTGGTACGCCTCGATCAGCATGCGGTCGGCTGCGACGCGATCGAGCATCCGGCGCCGGGCTTCGACGGCCTGTGGCCCATCCATGTCGAAGACTGGCTGCCAGTCGGGATGGCGGGCAAACAAATAGGGATTTCGCACGGTGTCGCTCATCGCCAGCATGGATTGATTGCCGGAATGAATGGCAAATGCAGTATGGCCGGGCGTGTGGCCGTAGGCCGCCACGGCTTCGATGCCGGGCGCAACCTCGCTGCCAGGTTTGAAGCGCCGCACCTCGCCGGCGATGTCCTTGAAGATACGCCGCGCGTTGAGGAAATAGCGTTTCACCGCGCCTTCCGCTTTCGACATGTTGGCATCGTCCATCCAGAAGTCCCATTCCGGCTCCGGCACCGCGATCTCGGCGTTCGGAAAGATCTTCGCGCCGTCTTTGGTCTTGATGCCGTCGATATGGTCCGGATGGAAATGCGAGATCAAAATCGTGTCGACGGCCTTCGGGTCGATGCCGGCTGCCTTGAAGTTGTCGAGCAGGCTGCCTGCCGTGTCGGCGATCTGGCCTGCAGTTCCGGTGTCGATCAGCACCAGCTTTGCGCCGGTGTTCACCAGCAATGCCGTGAAAGAGATGGGCAAGGTCCCGGCCGGGAGGAATGCGGCAGCGAGCGCGTCGTTGACTTCGGCGCCGCTGGCATTGCGGACGAATTTCTCGTCGATCGGCACATACCATACGCCGTCGTAGAGCGCGGTGAGCTGATAGTTGCCGAGATTGTAACGATAGACGCCGGAGCCTTGCGTCATGGCTGACGGTGCGCGCGCCGCCGCTGGCGGCGTCAGCGCCGCGCCGGCGAGCAGCACCGAACCCGTCAGGAATGTGCGGCGGTCGAGAGCGGTCATTGCAGGGAGTTTAACACCGCTCCGGTGGACAAGCGTCCCTAGCCCGGCTTGCGCAAGCCGCTATGATCGCCCGTGCGTGTGGACCAGGACGGCAAAGGCGGTTTGACCATGGGGAAGCGAATGGCGGCGCGGCTGTTGGGGGGCCTCGCCGCGGTGGTGCTTGCCGGCTGTGCCACCGAGATCGGGCCGACTCCGGCCGAACTGAAAGCGCGTTGGGACGCGCAAAACATCTATCCGCAGAACTACCGGCAGGATCTGCTGGCGTTCCTGCGAACCTATCTCAACGACCCGACGCAAGTCCGCGGAGCGGCGGTCTCGCAGCCCCAACTCAAGTACATCGGACCAGGCGATCGTTACGTAAGTTGTGTGCGCTTCAACGCGCGCAATCTTGACGGGAAGTACACGGGCTCGAAGGATGGGGCGGCGACGTTCGTGTCGGGCAAGCTCGAGCGCTTTTTCGATACTCCGCGGGAGTTGCGCGAGCGCGAATTGTGCAAGGACGCCGTGTTCGCTCCATTCCCCGAACTGGAACGGCTGACGCGATAAACGCGCGTGCAACACCCGCCGGGCTGATCAGCTCGGCGGCAAATTTCAGACAAACGCCTTTAGTCAGCTCGGAGAAAAGGTCACTTGACCTTGAGGTTCTCCGCGGACGTCTTTCCGCGATTCTCGACGAGCTCGTACTGAACGGTCTGTCCTTCGTTCAGTGTGCTAAGTCCGGCGCGTTCAACAGCCGAGATGTGCACAAACACATCCTTCCCGCCTTCTTGAGGCTGGATGAAGCCATAGCCCTTCGTCGGATTGAACCACTTAACGGTGCCCTGAGGCATTGCTAGATCTCCGAGGTATTGCAAACGCCACAGTGTGCCACACTCCTTAAGGCGTGAACAAGGTCCCACGGAGCGGGACTTGATGGATATTTTGCCCATTTCACGGGGGCTTCTTGCACGTCCGGGTGCGGACCAGCCGAGCGTTCGAACGACGCGGGCAAGGTGCCCTGGGCCGGTCATGCGATATCGTGAACGACGGGGAGGTCGCGCCGATAGGTGAAGCGCGCCGGTGCCGGGTGAGAGATTTGAACTCCCGACCAACGGTTTACAAAACCGCCAAGAGCGTTTGATTTCGCTTAGGTATTTCTTGCGATGTTGCGTCTGTGTCGCATGGACGGATCACGCGGCCCGAATCGCTGCCTCAATTGTCGCCATGTCGGCGCGGTCTTTTTCGATGTCGTCGAACAGGTGTCCGTAGAGATCGAATGTCATCCGAACGGAAGAGTGGCCCATGACGGTCTGTATTCGCTTGGGCGACCACTTCAGGTGCTGGATGAATAGACTGGCTGCGGCGTGCCGGATGGTGTGGAAACCGTAGCGGTGGGCCACTATTACCTTACCGTCGGCGTCCTTTTCGCCAGTATCGACGGCCATCCCGAGCCGGATCTGTAAGGGTTGCCAGAAGCGGTCATAGAGATTGCTGTGGCTTTCGATGTTGCCTGCCCCGTTGGGGAAAACAAGGTCTAGCTCCCCCTTGGGGCATTCCTCTTTCCATCACCAAACAAGCGAAGGCGAGCCCAAGGCCGACACTCTGAGAAAAAGGCCATCTCGGGCCAGCCCGTTCGCAAAATCTAATTCGTCCCGTAACGTCACTGCCGTCAGGCGAAAAACCAAAGTGTCTCTTCAATAAAATCCAGCACGGCACCACTCCGCCAAGGTCCAATGAGGGGTCGCCGTCCGAAGGGAAGAAGAAATCGGACGACGACCCTTAAGGACTGGCGCAAAGTGGATTGTTTGGGGACACCCTCAGCGCCAAGTGCATGCAAGTTGGCACGCATGCATGATCAGTTCTGTGATTGC
>Ga0081455_10000238_pt1 | contig 71282 bp, 68 predicted proteins | sample TabmetS3T2R1_FD_70207 | JGI IMG/M metagenome (GOLD analysis project Ga0081455, IMG submission 70207) | Tabebuia heterophylla rhizosphere microbial communities from the University of Puerto Rico - S3T2R1 | ecosystem: Host-associated > Plants > Roots > Rhizosphere ...
TGTGGAAGAGCACCTACTACGTCGACCCCAACAACTGGGTCGGCGAGCTCTACGGCTCACGCTACATCGGCACGCGCAATGCCTCGTACACGAAGGATGCCGAGCTCGACAAATGGATCGACGAGGCGCTCGCCGTCAACGACCAAGAGAAGCGGCGCGTGCTGTACGAGAAGGCGGCGACGAAGGTGACCGACGAGGCGATGGGCATCTTCGTCTACAATACGAAGTGGTACGGACCTTACGCCGCCAATATCGGGGGTATCCGCTTCAGCCCGATCGGCAGCGGCCAGGACATGCGCTGGGCCTACTATAAATAAGCGTCAAATTGGAGCGCGGACCTCCAGGTCCGCTCATGAATCTTTATGCGGACCTGGAGGTCCGCGCTCCACTTGGATACGAGACTGTCTAGATGCGCCGCCTGGAGATGATCGTTTCACGACTGGCCTGGTTCGTGCCTACGCTGGCCGGGCTGGTCGTGATCGTCTTCCTGATCTCCAATGTCATCCCCACCGATCCGGTGCGCGTTCTCCTGGGCGAGAACGCCACGGCCGCACAGATCGAGGCGATGCGCGTCAAGCTCGGCTACGACCAGCCGCTCCCGGTGCAGCTCCTTCGGCATTTCCAGGACGTGCTGTCGGGCAATCTCGGCATCAGCATCTACAGCCAGCGGCCGATCTCCGAGGACCTGGCGCAACGCCTGCCGGCCACCCTGGAATTGACCTTGGTTGCCATTGCGCTGTCGATCGTGGTCGGCATCCCGCTGGGGGTAATGTCGGCGCTCAAGCGCAATTCCTTCTGGGACCACGTCGTGCGCGTGATCAGCGTCTCGGGCCTGGCGATTGCCGCGTTCTGGCTGGCCATGCTGCTGCAGTTCCTGTTCTCGATGAAGCTCGGGACGGCGCCGCTCAACGGCCGGATCGACGGATTCGGCCCCGCGCCCGTGACCGGCTTCCTGATCGTCGATTCGCTGCTCGACTGGGACATGGAGTCCCTGGGGAGCGCGCTCTCGCACATCGCCTTGCCGGCGCTGACGCTGGCGCTGCCGGCGGCCGCGACGATCGTCCGCTTCACCCGCGCCGGTGTGCTGGACGTCATCAACAGCAACCATGTGCTTTACCAGCGCGCCATGGGCCTGCCGGGCAGCGTCGTCGTGTGGAAGTACGTCCTGCGCAACGCGCTGATCTCGACTGTGACGCAGATCGGCCTGATCTTCGGCGTGCTGGTGACCAACGCCGTTGTCGTCGAGACGGTGTTCGACTGGCCCGGCATCGGGACGTTTGCCGTGCAGTCGATCCTGCAGTCCGACCACAAGGCGATCATTGGCTTCACGATCTGGATCGGCGCCCTGATCGTCATCGTCAACCTGCTGGTCGACATCGTCCATTCGTTCATCGACCCCAGGGGAGCACGATGAAGGGGACGCGATGAGCGACTTCCGCCGATTCACGCGGGACCGCGCCGCCGCGTTGGGCATGGCCCTGCTTCTCGCGCTGGTCGTCGCGGCAGTCTTCGCGCCGATCCTGGCGCCGTTTCCCGCCGACGTCGCGGACTTCCACACCGCCAACCGCCTGCATGCGCCCGATGCGGCGAACTGGCTCGGCACCGACCGCATGGGAAGCGACCTCTTGAGCCGCATCCTGTTCGGCGCCCGCATCACCATCACCATCGCCTTCGTCGCCGTCGGATCCGCCGTGATGATCGGGGTGCCGATCGGGCTCGTCGCCGGCTATTACGGCGGCTGGCCCAGCAATCTCCTGATGCGCGTCTCCGACATCTTCCTGGCGGTGCCGCAGATCGTGCTGGCGATCGCCATCGCCCAGACGCTCGGCCCGTCGATCGAGAACGTCATCCTGGCGCTGAGCATCACCTACTGGCCGTTCTGGGCCCGCCTGGTGTTCGCCGAGACGCGCTCGCTCAAGAACGAGGTCTTCATCGAATCGGCCATCGCGCTCGGGGTCTCGCCGTTGCGCATCATGACGCTGCACGTGCTGCCCAACATCGCGTCGTCCATCATCGTGCGGACCTCGATCGGCATGGGCGCCACCATCCTGACCGCGGCGGCTCTCGGCTTCCTGGGTCTGGGCGCGCCGCCGCCAACGCCTGAATGGGGCCGCATGATCGCCGAATCGCGCGAATTCCTGCCCGAGGCGTGGTGGTACGCGACCGCGCCCGGGATCGCGATCTTCATGGTCGTCATGGGCTTCAACCTGCTGGGCGACGGGCTGCGCGACTTCCTCGACCCACGCATTCGGCGAGGAGCCAGCGGAAAGTGACGGCGCTGTTGGCGGTCGAGGAGCTGTCGCTGGGATTCGCGACCGAGGCCGGCTTCGCGTCGGTCCTCGACCGCGTCAGCCTGTCGATCGAGCGCGGGCGGGTCATGGGCCTGGTCGGCGAGAGCGGTTGCGGCAAGACGACGTTGGCACGCGCCATCCTGGGTGTCCTGCCGCAGGGTTCCGCCAGGATCACCGGCGGCCGTGTCTGGTTCCGTGGCACCGATCTCCTGACCGCCGACCCTGCGGTCATCAATCGGACGGTGCGCGGCCGCGCAATTACGTTCGTCCCTCAGGATCCGTTCACCAGCTTCAATCCGGTCTTCACGGTCGGCGAGCAGATCATGGACATCCTCAAATGGAAGTCACCAGGCGCCAGGAGGCCACCCGGGCGTGGCTGGTTGCCGGCCGTCGTCGCGCGGTATCCCTCTGATCGAAAGCGGGCCGACCACGACGCCGTCCTGGAGCTGCTCGATGCCGTCCAGCTGCCGCGCCCCAGGCAGCTGCTGCGCAAGTATCCGCACGAGCTCTCGGGCGGCCAGCGCCAGCGGCTGATGATCGCGATGGCGCTGCTGCCTGGTCCCGACCTGGTGATCGCCGATGAGCCAACGACGGCCTTGGACGTCACCATACAGGCCCAGATCCTCGGCTTGATCCGCCGTCTCGCGACCGAACGACATGTCGCCGTGCTGCTGACCACACACGATCTCGGTGCGGCCTACGAAATCTGCGATGCCGTCAACGTCATGTATGCCGGGCAGGACGTCGAGTCCGCGCCGGTCGACCGTTTCTTTGCCGCTCCGGCCCATCCCTACACGACCAAATTGCTGGCGAGCTTGCCGGATGCCGACGGCACCGCCAACGGGATTCCCGGCGAGGTGCCGGCGCTGATCGCACCACCCGGCGGCTGTCGCTTCCACCCACGGTGCGAACGGGCCGACGGGCTGTGCCGCGACGCGCGCCCGCCGGTCGACCAGCTCGGCGGCGGGCACTGGGTGCGCTGCTACCACCCGCATCGCGAAGCCCTATGACGTCCGCAATCCTGAGCGTCCGCGACCTGCAGGTCCATTTCACGGTGCGTGGCCCGTTCAATCGGCGGATCGGCTCGATCAGGGCGGTCGACGGCGTGTCGTTCGATCTGATGCCGGGCGAAGTCTTCGGCCTGGTGGGCGAATCTGGCTGCGGCAAGTCCACGCTCGGCAAGACCATCATGGGCATTCATCAACCAACCGCCGGCGAGATCTGGTTCGAGGGCCAGCAGATCGACCGGCTGTCGCCGGCGGCGCGGCGCGCGGTGCGGCGCAGCCTGCAATATGCCTATCAGGATCCGGGCGCGTCGCTCGATCCGCGCTGGAAGATCGGCAGCTCGCTCAACGAGCCGCTGGTCGTCCACACGGATCTCGATGCGGCGGCGCGCGAGGCACGCATTCGCAGCATCCTCGCGGCGGTCGGACTGCCCGACACGCATCTCGATCTATACCCGCACGAGATTTCCGGAGGCCAGCAGCGGCGCGTGGGACTTGCGCGCATCCTCACCTTGCACCCCAAGGTCGTTATCCTCGATGAGCCGACATCGGGGCTCGACGTGTCGGTGCAGGCGACGGTGCTCGCCCTGTTCCGCAGCCTGCGCGCGACCTTCGCGCTCACCTATATGCTGATCAGCCACGACCTCGCCGTTGTGCGCACGATGTGCAGCCGCGTCGCCGTGATGTATCTCGGCCGCATCGTCGAGACCGGGCCGACCGACGAAATCTTCGAGCGGCCGCAGCATCCCTATACGCGCTCGCTGCTCGCGGCCATCCCCAAGATCGGCGGACCGCGCGTCACGCGGAACTTCTGGTTGCAAGGCGAGCCGCCCGATCCGGGCAACCTTCCCTCGGGCTGCCGCTTCCGTACGCGCTGCCCCAAGGCTGATGAGTTGTGCGCGCGCGAAGAACCCGCGCTGCAGGCATTGGCACGCGGATCGGTTGCCTGTCACTTCCCCGACTGAGGCCCTGGACGAAGCGGGCTGGTCATCTCTAGACTTGCCGCGTGTAACCGGCTCGAGGCCTCGCGCTTAGATGGCGAGCCCTTCCGCTGCCGGGCGTTCAACCCGTCACTGTCTCCGCCGACCACGCATGCAAGCGTCATGCGTGCAACGATCAGCACTGAACGATCACCCACGGCAAAAAGGGAGAGAAACGATGAGTAACTGGCTCAGTGAACGCGAACAGCGCCTCGTCGCAGGCGCGGAGTCGGCCTCGGCGGCAACGCCGATTCCGACGCAGATCGTCTCCAACGGCGAATATCTGCCGCCAAAGCAGAGCGCCACCCAGAAGAAGGTCGAAGCACGGATCAACGAGCTCGCCGACGCCAACGCCAAGCGACTGGGCTTGAACCGTCGGCAGTTCTTCCGGACGAGCTGCGGCATGGCGGCGGCGTTCCTCGCCATGAACGAGATCTACGGCAATGTCTTCCAGGTCACGCCCGCCGAGGCCCGAGACGCCGACCTGGCACAAGATCGCGCGAAGAGCCTCGCCGGCCAGTTCATCTTCGACGTCCAGACCCACTTCGTGCGCGATGACTTCGAGCACAAGGAGCTCCTGGACCTGGCCAAGTTCGCGCACCAGCACTGGAACCCGAAGCTGGAGGGCGTGTCTTCGCTCGCCCGCTACAAGTTCCAGAACTTCGTGAAGGAGATCTACTACGACAGCGACACCAGCCTGGCACTGTTGAGCGGCGCGCCGTTCGACGACCCGACCTGGTGGTTCCTGTCCAACGAGCAGATCGTCAAGGCCCGCGAGCTGATCAACGACTTCGCCGGCTCACGACGCCTGCTGGCGCACACCGTGATCACACCAAAGCAGCCCGGCTGGATGGACGAGGTCGACAAGGCGATCGCGGTCTACAAGCCAGATTCGTGGAAAGGCTACACGATCGGCGACCCGCTCAACCCATCGAAGTTCCCCTGGCGGCTCGACGACGAGAAGCTGATGTATCCGTTCTACGAGAAGGCGGTGAAGTCCGGCATCACCACGATCTGCATCCACAAGGGGTTGCTGCCGCCGGACTATGAGAAGTCGTATGCCGGCGTGTGGGAATACGCGACCGCAGCCGACATCGGCAAAGCCGCCAAGGACTGGCCGCAGATGAACTTCGTGATGTATCACGCCTGCCTGCGGCCCGCCTTTGAGCTGCCGGACCAGGCGTGGTCGGAGTTCGAGCAGACCGGCCGCATCCGCTGGGCCTCTGATCTTGCGGATATCCCGCAGAAGTTCGGCGTCACCAACGTCTATGCCGAGATCGGCACGGCGTTCGCCAACTCGGCGGTGGCGCATCCCAAGTTCTGCGCCGCGCTGATGGGCACGCTGATCAAGGGCATGGGGGCCGACCACGTCCTGTGGGGTACCGACACGCTGTGGTACGGCTCGCCGCAATGGCAGATCGAGGCAATGCGTCGCCTCGAGATCCCGGAAGACATGCAAAAGAAGTACGGGTTTGCGCCGCTCGGCGCCGCCAACAGCACCACCAAGCAGATGATCTTCTCCGGCAACGGCCTCAGGATGTACAACATCAAGCTGAAGGCGGCCGAGAACATCAGGATGCCGGCCTACTCCGAGGACCGCTTCGCAGCGCTCAAGAAGGAGTACGCCCTGGCGGCCAGCGAACCCTCGAACCTGCGCTACGGCTACGTTCGCGCCGATTGAGCTCGGGACAGAAGCGCACCATCGGCCGCGGCAGGGTCCGCGATATGGGTCCGCGACAGGGGTCCACATCGCGGGCCGCGGGAATCGGATGTCTTTTGGGACGCAGGGGATAGATCCAGGACTGAGCGCCAACCAAAGCACGCCGGACTCGCTCTAACCTGTCACGGCGTGGAGGGATCGATATGCGCTGGATTCATTTGGCCGTGGTCGCGATATTTGCCGCGGCTACTCTCATCTTTGTGTGGCAGAACTTCGAGTTCGTCACAGTGTCGTTCCTTGGCTTCCACCTCCGAACCCCCTTGGCCCTTCTGATTGCGATTGCCTATGTCTTGGGGATGGGAACAGGCGGGAGCCTATGGGCGCTGCTGAGGCGATCCATTCACAGGTCAAATCTCGCGAACCTGGCTGACGGGCGTTGAAACCGAGTCATTGTGAGGGTCGCGGCCCCCTACTCGGACCTGGCCTTGCGAGCTGCCAAGGCCATGGCGACATAGGCCCAGCCCGCGAACACCAGGGACACACCGGCGATCGTCGCCGGCGTAAAGGAATGGCTATAAGGGAGCTTCATCACCAGCAGAACGCTGACGATCAGTGCGATGCAGCCCGAGATCAGGAACCAGTGCCAGCCTGACTGGCCGCGCACTTTCACCGCGAAGCCGACCTGAGTGACACCATGAACGGCAAAGATGATGGCGATGACGATCGTGAGCGCCACGACGCCGGCGAACGGATCCATGTAGATGAGCGCGCCGCCGACCGTGGCCAATATGCCCAGCAACAGATGCCAGATGAATCCCATCCAGTTCACCATCTTGGCCGACTGCATGACCTGCACGAGGCCGCTCAGGATGAGGACGCTGCCCAGGACCTTGCTGGCCGCAATATCCGAGACGGCCGGCACCAGAATCGAGACAATCCCAGCCAGGATCAAGACGCCGCCCAGGAGAACGAGCCATAGCCATTTGTCGCGAAAGATCTCGGCAGCATGCCGTTCATCGCTGCTGGTATACTCGGTCATGTCCGACCTCCCTTGGTTGGGCCGTCGAAGGGCTGCGAACTCGCTGCACTTTGCAACCTGAGATACAATAGCAAGGGGTTGGAGGAACTTCCAACCTGACGGCGCAAGGAATTCCATGACAATGGACAGCCGACCCGCGGTACCGCTGTCGGCGCCGACGGGCGCGCCGACGGCGTGGCGTCACATCATTGCCATGCCGCTCGTGGTACTGGCGGTCGCCGCCGGCCTCGCCTTCATCTGGTACAGTGCTGCAAGCCTGCTGCTGCTGTTCGCCGGCGTCCTGTTCGCCTCACTGTTCGACGCCTGTACCCGCGGTCTCGGTCACATCCTGCCGCTCGCGCGGCCCTGGCGATATGCGCTCGTCGTTCTCGCCCTCAGCACTGGCGCGGCGCTCATCCTCGGCTGGAGCATCGTGCGCCTGCCGGCGCAGGTCCACGCCCTGATGCAGGTCATGGATTCGCAGCTCACCGTTCTGGAACGCGAGCTGGCGAGCTTCGGCATCGATTTGTTCGGCCCGGGAGGGCGGCAGGACCTTTCGCAGTTTCTCACCGATCCGGGCAGGCTGTTCGGTCATGTCCACTACGCCGTCACCGGCGCCTACGTGGTGATCATGGACACGATCGTCGTCGTATGTCTTGGCCTGTTCTTCGCCGGCCATCCAGCTGCCTACCGCGAGGGTGCGCTAGTCCTCGTGCCGATCGCGGCACGTCCGCGCGTGCGAGCAGTCATGAACGAGATGGGCCAGGTCATGCGCAACTGGCTCCTGGGTCAGCTGCTGCGCAGCTCCGTCGTGGCCATCGTGCTTGCCGTATCGTTCCATCTGCTGGGCGTGCCGGGCGCGGCCCTGCTCGGCCTCCAGGCCGGCGCGGCGAACTTCATTCCTTACCTCGGACCGCTGATCGCGGCCTTCCCGGTGGCGCTGGTCGCCATGCCCCTCGGTTTGCCGACGCTTGCATGGGTCATGGTCATCTACGCCACCATCCAGACCATCGAGGGTTTCGTGATTGCGCCGCTGATCCAGAAAGGCTCGGTCAACCTCGCCCCGGCCTGGACGCTGTTCGCCATCGTGATCCTCGGCGCGATGTTCGGCGCCATGGGAATCGCGCTGGCCGCGCCGGTGTTCGCCGTCGGCCGCGTCGCAGTGCTGCGCTTCTACGTCGAGGATTGGTTGCGCGACCGCTCGCGGGTTTCCCCAGGCGGATAGCATCAGGTCAGGGCTTGTCGGGCGTCGGCTTGTCGGGCGTCGGCTGGGCGATCCCCTGCTCTATCCGTTCCAGCACATAGGGAAAGAAGGGATTCGACGACACGCGCAGTAGCGCATCCAGGTTGACGATCAGAACGCCACGCTCGCCACGCGGCGCAATGGCGCCCAGATGGACACCGAAATCTTCGCTCTGGTCGGGCTCCATGCCGTAAAGCGAATCGGTCGTCGGGAACGGCAAGGCGACGTGCGACAACGAGAAGATGCCGGGCGGAAAAGCCAAGGCGAGCTCGTGGATGTGGTCGTCCACGGTGCCAGCCTCGGTGATCCGTGCAAGAACCTTGTAGGTGTCGGGGGCGACGTTGGTGACGATCACCGTCCTGTAGTTGCGCGGCGCAGCGGGCAGGATGCGCGACAGCACGGTCTCGGCGGCGCTGCGCAGGAGCGGGCTCACGGCGGCCGCACGGTTGAGGTCGAACAGGACGAGCTCGCTGCCATTCGCCGGCAGATGAGCATAGAGGCGGGATATGACGGCCGGCGTGCTCACCGTGAAGTCGACGACGGACTGGAAGGTGAGAATGGGCGGCAGACGCGCGAGGCGGCCCTCCCGTCCCGCACGCGCAATGCGGTCCTGCAGCACGACCGTCAGGCGGTGCGACTGGCGCGCGCCGTTCACGGGGAAAGAATTGTACTTGAACGGATTGAACTCGGGCAGAATGCCAAGCCATGCGGCCTTGGCGAAGGCGGGCAGAAGGGCGGGCAACGACGCAAAGCCGACGAAGCGCGCGAAGCTCGTGATGCCGATCATGGGCGAGATCAGAATGACCCTGTCAGGCCGCGCCAGCCTGTCGTCCTCGAGGGAATCGAGGGCATATTTCATCGCCAGAGTGCCACCGTTGGAGAAGCCGACGATGTGTAGAGGCTTGGATGGCCCGACGCGCCGTCGCGCCTCGCGCACCGACAGACGTGTCGCGGCATCCCAGTCCTCCCATTCGACATCGGTCAGGGCGGCGGGCACCGTCCCATGGGCTGGCATCCGGATCGCGATGGCGACGAAGCCCTCGTCGCGATAGCGGCGGGCGACGTGGCGCAGGCTGTAGGGCGAATCGGTGAGGCCGTGCAGCAAGACAACGGCTCCGACCGGCGGCCCTGAAGGCTCGAGACTGTAGGAGCGGTTGAAATCCTGCCGGAAGTTGCCGGGATAGATCGGGCTGCCCGCGAAGTAGCGGTTGCTCGCTGTCCGTGCCTCTTCGTCGATCTTGTCGACGACCTCGCGTCGCACGTCGCGAAAGATCGCGTCCTCGTGCCCGAGATATGAAGCCCAGTCGGTCTTGTCGATCTCGGCCGCATGCAGGTCCCGGGGCACGAAAGTGTGCCAGGGCTCGAGCGGCGGCCCACGCTGCGAATCCCACGCGCGCACGATCAGAATCGCCGCCATGGCCACGACCAGCAGCACGAGCACCCGGCGAAGAAGTCTGAGCAATCTTGCTGCCATGACGACCCTGTCGACGACCGAAACCAGGGAGATACAATGCCGGAGAGCTCGGCGTCGCGGCCAGACCGCGTTTTGGGACATACGGAACAGTTCAGGGACGGGGCGCCAATCAAAGCGTCGCCGGCTGCTCCTAAGATGCCGACGTGTCCTCCTCGGCCGACCAGAAGCTCTCGCTGCGCGCGCTCATCGCCCTCGTCGTGGGGTCGATGGTCGGATCAGGCATCTTTGCCCTGCCTGCTGCGTTCGGACGTGCAACAGGCGGCGTGGGCGCGTTGATTGCCTGGACCATCGCCGGCATCGGCATGCTGATGCTGGCCTTCGTGTTCCAGAGCCTGGCGCGGCGCAAACCGGACCTCGACGCCGGTATCTACGCCTACGCCAAGGCGGGGTTCGGCAACTATCCGGGATTCGCCTCGGCGGCCGGCTACTGGTTCGGCGCCTGCCTTGCCGACACCGCCTGCCTGGTCCTGATCAAAGCGACACTGGGTCTTTTCTTTCCGGTATTTGGCGATGGTACGACACCGACCGCCATCGTCTCGGCGTCGGTCCTGCTGTGGGCGGTGCACTTCATGGTACTGCGCGGCATCAAGGAGGCGGCAGCGATCAACACCATCGCGACAGTCGCCAAGATCGTGCCGATTGCGCTGTTCATCGTCGTCGCCGTCGCCGCGTTCAAGTCGGACGTCTTCGCGCTCAATTTCTGGGGCGGCGAGGAGCCGACTTTCGGCAACGTGACAAGCCAGGCACGCAACTCGATGCTGGTGACAGTCTTCCTGTTCGTCGGCATTGAAGGCGCCAGCGTCTACTCACGCTATGCAAAGCGGCGCGAGGACGTCGGCATTGCCACGGTGCTGGGTTTCCTGGGCGTGCTTTGCCTGCTGGTCCTCGTAACCATGCTGTCATTCGGCGCGCTGCCGCGCCGAGACCTGGCGGCATTACCCGCTCCGTCGATGGCGGGTGTCCTGGAGGCCATCGTCGGTCCGTGGGGCAAGATCTTCATCAGCATCGGGCTTCTCATCTCCGTCCTTGGCAACTACCTGTCGTGGTCGTTGCTGGCTGCAGAGGTCGTGTTCTCAGCCGCGCAGAACGGCACCATGCCGGCCTTCCTGGCCCGCGAGAATGAAAACAAGGTCCCGGTCGCCTCGCTATGGCTCACCAACGCGGTCATCCAGGCCTTCCTGATCTTCTCCTGGTTTGCCGACTACGCCTTCACTATGGCGCTCAAGATGACGAGCGCCATGACGCTGCTGCCCTACCTGTTCGTCGCGGCCTACGGGCTGAAGCTCGCCTGGACCGGCGAGACCTACAGGGACGACGGGCGGGCTCGACGGGTCGACTGGGCGCGCGGCGCAATCGCGACCGTCTATACCGCCGGCATGCTGTACGCCGGCGGGGCCAAGTTTCTCATGCTGTCAGCCCTGCTCTACGCGCCGGGCACCCTCCTGTTCGTCATCGCCAGACGCGAGCAGAGCAAGCTCGTTTTCACGCGCTTCGAATGGCTCCTGTTCTCCGCAATCGTCGTCGCGGCGATCTGCGGGTTGTATGGTCTCGCCTCGGGCGACATCTCGATCTAAAGGTCGTCGCGAAGGGAGTGCCGATGTTCATGCAGCCTTCCGCCGTCGGTGCCAAGCGGCCGGCTCAACTCGTCGATCTCGCATTGCAGGGCGGCGGCGCTCACGGCGCCTTCACCTGGGGCGTGCTCGACAGGCTGCTCGAAGAAGCCTGGCTCACCATCGAAGCCATATCAGGAACGTCGGCTGGTGCCATGAATGCCGCCGTCATGGCAGCGGCCCACGCCAAAGCCGGCAACGAGGCTGCCCGAGGGGCGCTGGAAGCGTTCTGGCGCCGGGTGTCGCAGGCCGCCGCTTTCAGCCCGTTGCAGCGCAGCCCGATGGATGTGCTGCTCGGCCGCTGGTCGCTCGATCACTCGCCCGCGTACCTCGCCTTCGACCTGATGGCGCGCGTCTTCTCGCCATACGACCTGGCGTTCGGCGCGGCCAATCCGCTGGCGAAGGTGCTGGCCGAGTCGATCGACTTCCCCGGTCTGGCCGCCGCACCGATAAAGCTCTTCATCACGGCGACGAACGTACGAACCGGGAGGCCACGCGTGTTTCGCAACACCGAGCTCTCGCCCGATGTTCTGCTCGCCTCGGCCTGCCTGCCGGCCATGTTCCAGGCCGTCGAGATCGACGGCGAGGCGTACTGGGATGGCGGCTATTCGGGCAACCCGACCATGACGCCACTCGTGCAGGAATGCGTCTCGAACGATACCATCCTGGTCGCCATAAATCCCGTGGAGCGACCCGGCATTCCACGGTCCGCCCGCGACATCCTCAATCGTCTGAACGAGGTGTCCTTCAATGCCGTGTTGCTGAAGGAGCTGCGCATGATGGCGCTGCTGCGGCAGATCGCGCCCGCCGACGACAGCGAGGTCGCGCACTGGTCGCGCATGCGTGTCCATATGATCAAGAGCGACATGATGGTCGAGCTCGGTGCCTCGTCCAAGCTCAATGCCGAATGGGCCTTCCTCTGCCTGCTGCGCGACGAAGGTCGCCGTGCGGCGGATGCCTTCCTGGCCGTGCACGATACGGATCTGGGCCAGCGCTCGACGCTCGACATCGATCGCCTGCTCGAAGGCGTCTGATGGGCTTGGCAGGCATCCTGCTCAGCCTGGCAGTCCTGGTGTGGCTCGCCTTTCGTGGCTGGAGCGTACTGCTGCTGGCTCCCGCCGCGGCGCTGCTGGCAGCCGCCTTCGCCGGCCAACCGCTGCTGGCGCACTGGACGCAGACCTTCATGGGCAGCGCCGCCCAGTTCCTGGCCCAGTTCTTTCCGCTTTTCTTGATGGGCGCGTTGTTCGGCAAGCTGATGGAAGATAGCGGCTCGGTGACGGCGATTGCACGCTGGATGACGGATCGGCTCGGTCCGGAACGCGCCATGCTGGCCGTGGTCCTGGCGGGCGCACTGGTCACCTACGGCGGCGTCAGCCTGTTCGTCGCCTTCTTCGTGCTGGCGCCCATGGCCGAGGCGCTGTTTCGTGCCGCCGCCATCCCGCGCCGCCTGATGCCGCCAGCGATCGCGCTGGGCACGTCCACCTTCACCATGTCGGCGCTGCCGGGAACGCCCGCGATCCAGAACGCCATTCCCATGCCGTTCTTCGGCACCACGCCGTTCGCCGCTCCTGGACTGGGCCTGATCGCTGCCGCCATCATGCTGGGCTTCGGCCTGTGGTGGCTGGGACGATCAAGTGCCGTAGCGAAACGTCGAGGCGAGGGCTTTGGTGACGACGCGGGGCCGTCCGCGGACGCTGCGGCCGACGATCCCTTGGTGCGCGAGCGGGCGACCGCCGCGCAGGCTTTCGACCCGGCGGAGATCCATCGTTCGCAATCCGCGGACATCTCGCCGCCCGTGCTGCTGGCAGCGCTCCCGCTGGTCGTGGTGGTAGCAATGAACCTCGTGATGTCCTTCGTCGTTCTGCCACGGCTGGATACCGCCTTCCTGGCCGAGCCGCGCTGGGGCGCGACCTCGCTCTCGGCGGTCGGCGGCGTGTGGTCGGTGGCGACCGCGCTTGCTACCGCCATCGTCATCCTGCTGCTCACCGCCGCACGGCGTCTGCCGTCGGTGCGGCAAAGCATGGACGCCGGCGCGAATGCCGCGGTGCTACCGGCGCTGAGCGTGGCGAGCCTGGTCGGTTTCGGTGCCGTCGTCGCAGCGCTGCCCGCCTTCATGGCGGTGCGCGATTGGGTGCTGGGGATCGAAGGCGGCCCGCTGGTGTCGCTCGCGCTTGCCACCAACATCCTGTCGGCGTTGACCGGATCAGCATCGGGTGGCCTGACCATCGCGCTCGATGCGCTCGGCCCCACTTACATGCGGCTCGCTACGGAACATGGGATCGATCCTGCGCTGATGCATCGCGTGGCCGTGATCGGCGCCGGCACGCTCGACAGCCTGCCGCACAACGGCGCCGTGGTGACCCTGCTCGCGGTCTGCGGCTCGACGCATGCCAAGAGCTATCTCGACATCGTGATGACCAGTATCGTCGGTGCGCTGCTGGCGTTGGCTGCCGTGGTCCTCCTGGGCAGCCTGCTCGGATCATTCTGAAACGAGAGGCCCGTCTTGACCTTGCGTCAACTCGCTTCGGTCGTCGCTCTATTGGCAGGCCTCTGCGTGGTGGCCGGCTGCTCCATTCCGCCACGTGCGCCGGCCGTGCCCCCGTCCGCCACGGTGCACGCCCTGCCACTGGGCATTCGCAATGCACGCTTCTTTGCCGATGGTGACCCGACGCCCATGATCGCGGAGGCCAGCCTGGCGGTCGAGCGCGAACAGGCGGTCTTGCGCGCCGCCGGCAAGCCGGCCATGCCGTTACCGCCTGCGGCTTTTCTCGCCATATCCGGTGGCGCCGACAACGGCGCCTTCGGCGCCGGCCTCCTGAACGGCTGGACGGCGGTCGGCACACGTCCACAGTTCAGGATGGTGACCGGCGTCAGCACCGGCGCCCTCATCGCGCCCTTCGCCCTTCTAGGCCCCGACTACGACCCAGTGCTGCGCGACGTCTACACGACGATGAGTCCGGATCGGATCTTCGTGAGGCGGAGCCTGACGGCTGCCCTGTTCGACGACGCCATGGCCGACGCCAGCCCGCTCGCCGAGACCATAGCCCGCTATGCCGACCAGAAGCTGCTCGACGCCATCGCCGATGAGTACCGGAAAGGCCGCCTGCTGATGATCGGCACCACGGATCTCGACGCCCAGCGACCCGTGATCTGGAACATCGGTGCCATCGCTGCCAGTCGACATCCGAAGTCGTTGGACCTGTTCCGCAAAATCCTGCTGGCGTCGGCGTCCATTCCCGGTGCTTTCCAGCCCGTGCTGATCGATGTCGACATCGACGGCGTCCAGTTTCAGGAAATGCACGTCGACGGCGGTGCGATTGCCCAGCTCTTTCTCTATCCCGGCTCGATCGATCCAGACCGCCTGCCCGTTCGGCGCGGCCAGACGGCGTACATCATTCGCAACGCACGCCTCGATCCGGAGCACGCCGAGATCGAGCGTCGCACGATCTCCATCGCCGGCCGGGCCATCAGCACGATGCTGCAAGCGAGCGGCTACAACGACGTGGTGCGCGCTTACTTCCTTACGAAGCGCGACGGCCTCGACTACCACCTTGCCTACATCGGCACCGACTTCAAGGTGCCGAGGGCCGCCCTGTTCGACCAGGCGTACATGCGTGCGCTGTTTGACTATGGCTACGACCAGGCCATGACGGGCCGGGCATGGCACAAGTCGCCACCGGGACTGCACACCACCAGACGCGAGCGAGAAGCGGTTCCCGCCGACTGACAAGATTGGGACGCAGGAAACATTCCTGAGACTTCACGCCGATGTGTTTCGTGTCAGTCGTTCGTAGAATACCTGGGTCGAAAGACCGGCGTCCGAGGCGGGAGAGGAACATGTCGATCTTCGGAGAATCGACCCTCGCCATCTTTCTTGCGAATGCCTTCGCGATGTTTTTGCTCGTTCTGTGGTTGTGGCTGTTCGTGGTCGCGGCAGCCGACCTCTTCCGCCGGACGGACATGTCAGCCTTCGGCAAGGTCCTTTGGACGGCCCTGCTGATCGCGTTGCCTTATATCGGCATCTTCACCTACATCCTGACGCAGGGCGGCGGCATGGCAGAGCGCCACGAGGCGCAGGCCATGCAAGCGCGCGAAGGGTTGCGCATGATGGTGGAGTTCAGCGTCGCAGACGAGTTGATGAAGCTGGACCGGCTCAAATCACAGAACGTCATTTCAGAGGAGGAGCATCTGACCTTGAGAGGACGGCTGACGGCATGAGCCCGCCCGCAGGAACGCTCTCGAGGAAACGGCGATCGATCGTGACGCGGCCCACCCGATCGCCAACTTGTCGCCGTCGCACCGCGCTGCCGTCACTCAGAAGCCGACCGGCTCGCGAATGATCGGGCAGGTCATGCAATGGCCACCGCCGCGGCCACGGCCCAGCTCGGCGCCAACGATGGTGATCACCTCGATGCCAGCCTTGCGCAACAGCGTATTGGTGTAGGTGTTGCGATCATAGGCGAAAACCACGCCCGGCGAGGCGCAAACCAGGTTGGCGCCGCTGTCCCACTGCGTGCGCTCGCGCATGTAGGAGGTCCCGCCGGTCTCGACGACCCGCATCTTCTTGACGCCCAGCGCATCGCCCACGGTCTCGACGAACGGCTTGGGATCCTTGCGCAGCTCGATGCCGCTCGGCGTGTTGGCCGGCCGGTAGGAGTAGGCGTGGATGTTGTAGACGATGTCCGGATAGAGCAGCACGCAGTCGCGATCGGCGAAAGTGAACACCGTGTCGAGATGCATCGCGGCCCGCAGCTTGGGCATCGCGGCGACGATGACGCGCTCCGCAGCGCCCTGCTTGAACAGCGCCTGCGCGACCTGGCTGATGCCTTGACGCGAGGTGCGCTCGCTCATGCCGATCAGAACGATGCCCTTGCCGATCGGCATTACGTCGCCACCTTCGATCGTCGCCAGGCCATGATCCGCGCTGGGATCGCCCCACCAGACCTTGACCTTGCCGGCGAAGTCGGGATGGAACTTGTAGATCGCCGCCGCCAGGATCGGCTCCTCGTGGCGCGCCGGCCAAAAGAGCGAATTGATGGTGACACCGCCGTAGATCCAACACGTGGTGTCGCGGGTGTAGAGGGTGTTGGGCAGCGGCGGCAGCAGGTACTCGGTGACACCGGCCGCGTCCTTGACGAGCGTCAGCATCTCGCCGCCGTGCGCCTCGGGGAACTCCTCGGTCGACAGGCCGCCGATCAGGGTCTCGGCGAGATCGCGCGGCTGCAATCCCTCAAGGTAGCTCTTGATCTCGTCGACCAGGCCCAGCCCCACCTGGTTGGGCACCACCTGGTTGTCGAGGATCCACTTGCGTGCCTCGGGGATCGCCACCGTCTCGGCGAGCAGGTTGTGCATCTCGACGACCTCGACGCCACGATCGCGCATCTTCTGCATGAAGTCGAAGTGATCGCGCTTGGCGTTGTCGACCCACAACACGTCGTCGAACAGGAGCTGATCGCAGTTCGACGGCGTGAGCCGCTGGTGCGCACGACCCGGCGCGCAGACCATCACCTTGTGCAGCTTGCCGACTTCAGAGTGGACGCCGAAAGCAGGAGTTGCCTGTGCCATGCGAGACCCCGTGAGCTAGATGGTGATGTAGCCGGTTGCCAGCCACCAGATGCCGACCACCGCTCCGATGACTGCCAGGATGAAGATGATCCAATCCCACGGGCCGCTGAAGATCGGCTTGCCCTGCTCGCGGCGTGCCCAGAAGTAGAGCACGGTTCCCGGCGCATAGAGCACGGCTCCCAACAGGATGAACTTCAGGCCGCCGGCCCACAGCAGGAAAGCCGTATAGATCGTGGCGATAGCGGCGATGATCAGATCGCGTCGGCGTTCACTGGGTCGCACCTCGTAGGTTTCGCCGCGATTGGCGAGTCGCAGGCCGTAGGCCGCCACCAGCAGGAACGGGATCAGGTTCATCGCACTGGTCAGATTGAGCATCAGCGCGAAGGCATCACGCGACCAGTAGGTCGTGATGACGATGATCTGGACGACAATGTTGGTCGCCCACAACGCCGCCGACGGCACCTTGTTGACATTCTCGCGGGAGAACAGCGACGGCATATCCTTGGTCTTGGCCGCGACGAACAGGACCTCGGCGCAGATCAGCGACCAGGCGAGATAGGCGCCGAGCACCGACACCAGCAGGCCCAGGCTGACAAACACCGCGCCCCAATGACCAACCACCGCTTCCAGCACCTGCGCCATCGAGGGCTGGCGCATGCCGGCGATCTCGGCGCGTTGCAGAACCGCGTAGGGCAACAGGGTGACCAGCACCATGAGAGAGGTGACGATGATGAACCCGAAAATTGTCGCCCGTCCGACGTCGGCGCGCTCCCGGGCGAAGCGGGAGTAAACGCTGGCTCCCTCGATGCCGAGGAACACGAACACGGTGACGAGCATGGTGGCGCGCACCTGCTCGAACACACTGCCGGTGAGGTCGCCGCCATAGAGATTGGCATTAAACAGGTCGAGCCTGAAGGCGACGAACAGGATCAGGATGAAGACCAGGATCGGCACGACCTTGGCGACAGTGACGATGCTGTTGATGACGGCCGCCTGCTGAGTGCCGCGCAGGATCATGAAATGGAACAGCCATATCCCCACGGACGCGACGACGATCGCCACCACGGTATTGCCGTCTCCGAACACCGGGAAGAACGCACCAAGGGTCGACTTGATCAGGACCCAGTACGAGACGTTGCCGATGCAGCTGCCGATCCAATAGCCGAAGGCAGACAGGAAGCCCGGATAGTCGCCAAAGCCCGCCTTGGCGTAGGCAAAGACGCCGGCATCGAGATCTGGCTTTCGCTCCGCAAGTGACTGGAACACGCGCGCCAGCATGTACATGCCGGTGCCCGCGACCAGCCAGGCGATGACCGCGCCGATCGGCCCGGTGGCGCCGGCAAAGGTGCGCGGCAGCGAGAAGATGCCCGCACCGACCATGCCCCCCACGACCATCATCGTGAGAGCGAAGAGGGAAAGCTTCTGAGTGGATGGCGACGCAACCGCGCTCTCGTCATAAGCTTGCGCTGTCATCAGAACCTCCAGCCCAGTTTCAAGGCGGCGCCGGCATGCCATATGCCGAAATTGGCAGCCGGCAAGTTGGACCAGTTCTTCTCGTAGGCGACCTGAAAATCGAGCGCCGGTCGGCCGAGCCACGTGGCCGTCGTGCCTGAGCCGAACCACGATTCCGGCAGGACGAACTCGAGAGTGACGATCGGCTCGAGAAGCCAGTCCTCCTGATTGAAGCCGTAGTACGAATCGAAGGCGCGGCGCTCGGCGAGGATGCCGGCGCTGAAGTTCCAATTGGGCGAGATCACGTACGTCGCCGACGGAATCACAAAAGCCGCCCACGAGCCCGGTGCCGGATCCCTGAAGCGTCTCTGGATCGCAGCAGTTACGCCGAACGACCAGACGGTCTCCGCGAAAGTGTCGCCCGAAAAGGCGACGCGCTTGAAATCACCGCCATAGTTGAACGTCTTGTTGACGCCGAAGTTCAGATCCTGGCGAGTCGCGAGCCAAGTCTTGTAGAAGGGCGTAAAATCCCATCTCGGCACGTAAGAGATGTACGGCGAGTAGGCTTGGTCATTGTTCGCATCGACGTACTGCAGTCGTCCCGATACGAGCACCTTGTCAAAGTCGACTTGCGGTGCCTGCGTGAAGCGATCGACCTCGGCGCGGGCATTCGCCGTGAACCTGAAAGGCAGGTCGAAGACCGGAGTCGACAACGACACGCCGAGTATCGGGCTGAACTCGGCAGAGTTCGTACCGCCGCTGGGCAAAGCCTCTGCATTGGAGTTGAAGAAGATCGGCACCAAGCCATTGATGGTGAACTGCAAGCGCCGCACCTGCTGCTCAAGGCCAGGTGTCGTCGCAAAGAGATTGGTCGGCGGGGTCGGCGTATAGATATTGTGCGTGCCGAACATGGCGTCATAGCGCGCCGAGTTCGCATCCTCGTGGTCATCCCTGACCTGCGCCGCAAGCGGAAGCGTCGTCGAGATCGCTGCAGCAAGCGACAGGATCGAGAGGCGGACGCTTCTTGTCGTCCTGGAACGAAGGCTCTCGCGTCCTGGGAACTTCGTCCCTGCTGAACTCCATGCTTTCATCGGCGCCTGCTAGCGCGACACGATGGGAATTGTGCCCGCTCAACGCATCCTAGAGACCGTGAAACGCGCTTTCCTTAGCGCTCAGTCCCGGAATTATGCCCCACGTCCCAAAACAGCGCGGATGCCTCAAAAGCCGCGAAGGCAGTCGCTGAAGCAGCGGACGTTCGACTCAGCATCTTTTCGGTGAGGAACGGGTGGCAATCCGCTCAGCGACGCGGCTCGCACATCGCTGGGGCTCGTGCCGAACTCGCGACGAAACGCGCGGCTGAAGCTCGAGGCATCTGCGAAACACAGGAGCTCGGCAATGCTGCCGATCGGCAAGACGTTCGAGACGTCGCATAGCAGCGCAAAGCTTTCCGACAGGCGCTGGCGTTGAATGTAGTGCGCCACTCCGCCCTCGCCCTCCAGCAACCGATAGAGTTGCGAGCGCGAGGCTGCCGCTTCGCGACAGAGCTTGTCGGTACCCAACGACGGAGAGCGTAGATGGGCGCGAATGATCCGCCGTACCCGTTCCAGCAGCGTGAGGTCCATCTGTTTACCGGCGTTCGACGTCCGATCGGACGACGGCGCGAGGCATGCCCCCAGCATCGCTTCCACTGCATTGCCGAGGCGCGGTCCGTCCTCCCGCGCTAAATCCGGAAGGTTCCGCGCCAGCATCGTCATGTAATCCGCGAGCAAGCGGCCTTCGGCCGTGTCGAGCGCAGTAGCCCGTGCAGCGTCGAGCAAAGCGGCAATTCCCCGAAAGCCGTCGCGCGAGAGGTAAAACTGCACCCGCGCGTGGTCGTTCTTCGCGGTCTCCATCTCCTCTCCCAGCGACATGACGTAAGGAACACCGACAGGTGGAGAGAAGGATGCGCTAGGCGTCTTGACAGTCATCGCGCCTCGTCTGTTGACGGTGATGACCCAGTGATCAACCGGATTGCGGCGAATGAGAGGCTTCGTCCTCTGCGTCCAGATTGCTGGAGCAGACACCTGCGCTACTGCCAAGCTCCCTAGACGCCACGTCAGATTCCTCGCCGGAAAACCTTTGTCCGGAGCGTTGCGCGAGGCAATGTCGATAAGCGAGCCATACCAATTGCGCCAAGCCTCGAACTGCTCGCACCGGGGTACCGACATGGTCGTGAACTTCACAGGGACCATTGCACCCTCGCTATCGGCAAGAACAACCAAACCGCGCAATGAGGACTAAAACGGAGGTCGCGTTGCCACGAAGAATAATACCTCTAGTAGTACATGCAGAAATGCAGATCAGAATCGATAAATTCGTCGAAGACTCATCGGCTGCCTGACGCCGGTGGCTCGGCGCTGCCGCGACGACACCCGAATTGGGACACAGGGAACAGCCACGGGATTCCAAGCTGATGTGCGTTTTTGTGCGGTTTGTAGAATACGCAGATTGAACGAAGCCGACCGAGCATTTGGTCCAGCTGCCATTGTCGAGGCCCACGGCAGACGCTGCACGCTCACAAGCTGTGACGAGTCAGGCCAGGAGGCGTCGTCCGCAACAGGAGGTTAGATGAACGGTGCAATCAGCATGACGTCGACGGTTGTGGCCGCGCTCCTTGGCGTGACCTTGGCTTCGGCGGCATTCGCTCAGGCGGCCCGCAGCAGTCTCGATGTCGCTGCGTCGTCCGGCGTCCCCGAATTCCGCGACCCCAAGACCGGGCAGGTCTGGACTCCGGAGACTGTCGGACAGGACGGAAGGCCGCTTGCCGGTCCCGAGGACAAGGCGTTCGATCCGAAAGCGCAGAACGTCGCCACCCAGATTGCCGTGCAACAGGTGCGCGGCAGGCCGGTCGGCACCGTCCCAGTCACGGCCGGACCGACAACACCGATCGTCGCCATGGATGGTCCCACGTTACGGGCGGTGCCCGGTCAGCGCTGGCAGGTGGTGATGTACCTGGACAACAACAGCGCCAACCCAGTCGATCCCGTGATCGAGTGCAGCTTCCTGAATGCGGGCAACATGGTCATGAACACCCGCGCAACGGTCGCACAGACCGCACCCAGCGTGCGCCAGGGCTTGGTGGTCTACGGGCCGAGGACCGACGTCTTCGTCGACCGTGCCTCATGCCGCGTGACGTCGCCGTAAGAGGAGACCATGCGAACGATCGCAAAGATCCTCGCGATTTCCCAACCCAAGTCACTTCACGACGACCCTCGCGAGCCGCGGATCGGCTGGTACCGGAATGCGGTCGCGCGCTGACCACGATCTCAATTCAGGGGAGAGAAGATGCACAGAACAATAACCATTGCCACGGCACTGCTCCTATCACTGGCGGCGGGCTGCGAGCAGCAACAAGCGACGACAAGCAACCCTCAGCCTTCCAACCGGGGCGGTTTCAATGTCGGATCGCTGAGCTGCAACGTCGCGGGCGGCGTGGGTTTCATCTTCGGCTCCTCGCGAACGCTCAGCTGCCTGTTCACCCGCACGGACGGCACCGCTGAACGCTATGAGGGCACGATAAGGCGCTTCGGGATCGATATCGGGTTCACCCGGGACAGCAGTATCGTCTGGCTGGTGTTCGCCCCTGGCAGCATTGCGCCGGGCGCGCTCAGCGGCGAATACGCTGGACCGACTGCGCAGGGCACTGTCGGCGTCGGCGTCGGTGCCAACGTGCTGCTGGGCGGCAGCAGCAACCAGATCACCCTGCAGCCCGTGAGCGTCGAAGGCAGCGTTGGCCTCAATGCCGCCGCCGGCGTGGCCGCGATGTCGCTGCGCAAGTCTCCCTGACAGGATCTTGCGGAGCCAGGAGCGCGCTGAGGGCGACGATCGTCGACGCTCGGTGACGCCGGTTTTGTGGGAGGAGAAAGATGGTATTCTCTGGAGAATCCACGTTCGCCAATTTCCTGGCCGACGCTTTCGCGGTCTTCGTGTTCATCCTGTGGTTCTGGCTGTTCATAACAGCCGCGAGCGACCTGTTTCGCCGACAGGACGTGTCCGGCTTCGGCAAAGTGCTCTGGGTGATCCTCCTGATCGTGCTGCCTTATATCGGCATCTTCGCCTACATCCTCACGCAAGGCGGCGGCATGGCCGAGCGCAACCGCGCCCAGGCCCGGCAGGCGCGCGACGAGCTGCGCCAGATCGCAGGCTTCAGCGTGGCGGACGAGCTCGTGAAGCTCGACCGGCTGGTGTCGGAGAACTCGATTTCAAAAGAAGAGTATGCGCGCCTTAGAGCACGCATACTGCAGTAGCTCTCGGAAGAAACCGGAGATCGCAGCTTGGCCTGGCGCCCTTCCCCGCGGAAAGCAGCCAGCACGGCACTGCGCGCCGATGCGCTTCGCAGCGGCCATCGAGAAGCTCAGCCAGCGCCTGCCCAAGGACTACCGCATCGCAGTGGGCGGCACCGTCCAGGAGAGTGCCAATTCGCAGGCTTCGGTGTTCGCCAAGGTATCTTGCTGCTGCTGCTGCTGCTGCTGATGTTGTTCTTCCTGATGGCGCAGCCGCACAGCTTCAGCCGCCTGTTCCTGGTGGTGAGCGTGATCCCGATGGGCCTGATCGGCATCGTCTTCACGCTGCTCATCGTCAACAAGCCGCGGGGCTTCGTCGCCATCCTCGGCATTCTCGCGCCGGTCGGCATGATCGCCCGCAACGCCGTTCTTCTCATCGAGCAGATCGAAACCGAACGAACGCTGTTCCAGATCAGGGAGCCGTCGAGCAAGCTCGTGGCTGCTCCGTCATGAAACTGGCTCTCGCCCTCCTGACGCTCCTGGTTGCTTCGACCATCGTTTCGGCGGACCGCGCGACCGCGCAGGCTGGCCGCGACTCGCGCGACGACGCAGCCGGCGCACGAATCGACTCCATGCTGGGGACGCCGAACAAGGTCACTCCCGTGCCGCAGACCAACCGCTTCTCAACCTCTCCTGGATTGGAGCAGCAGGCGCCCGGGTCGTACGCCAAAGATCCGCCCCCTAAGAATGACAACACGCCGCAGCCACCTGCAGGAATTTCTCGATGAGCACCGGCAACGACGGCGTGACGCCGCGTCCGGCTCAGGTTGCGATGGAGCGGGCCGCGTTGTTCCTTGTCCTCTGGCTCATGATCGCCGGCTACAAGGCGGCCGACCTTCCAGTCGCCTTTGCCGCGGCCGAGCTCGCCACGTGGGCAAGTCTGCGACTGCTTCCCCCCTCGCCGCCTTCGCCTCGGCGGCCCTTAGTGGTACGGTGGGATTGCCTTCATTGGGTGGTTACTCTCGGACAGCAGGAAAGTCCCCGAAATTGTTGGGACTTTCCCGGTCCTGATTGCGGGCGGTCGCAGCCAGCTCCCTATCGCGCGCCGCAGATGGTTGACCTGGCAGCAGACACCGCATAGGTTCGCCGCCCTTTTCGACCAACCGGCGGACTGCCGCCCATGCCCCAGATCCTCGTCGAGGCGCTGGCCAAGACCTATCGCGTTGCCGAACGGGCGCCTGGCCTCGTCGGCGCTGTGCGCGGCCTCCTGCGTCGGCGCTGGCGGGAAGTCCACGCCCTGGTCGACGTTTCGTTCAGCCTCGAGGCTGGCGAGCTACTGGCCTTCATCGGTCCCAATGGCGCCGGCAAATCCACGACCGTGAAGATCCTGTCGGGTATCCTGCGGCCCTCGAGCGGCCGGGTCGAGGTCGGCGGCCTCGTGCCCTACGAGGATCGTGTACGCCATGTGGCACGCATCGGCGTGGTGTTCGGCCAGCGCAGCCAGCTCTGGTGGGACCTGCCCGTGCTCGATGGCTTCGACCTGTTGGCCGACATCTATCGCGTAGCGCCAGCGCGCTATCGGCGGCGTCGCGACGAACTCGTCGCCATGCTGCGGCTCGCGCCGCTGCTTGACCAGCCGGTGCGTCAGCTTTCGCTCGGCCAGCGCATGCGGGCGGAGTTCGCCGCCGCCCTGCTGCACGATCCCTCGATCCTGTTCCTCGATGAGCCGACGATCGGGCTCGATGCGCCATCGAAGCTCGCCGTCCGCGAGTTCGTGCGTCGGCTCAATCGAGAACAGGGCGTGACCGTGCTGCTGACGACTCACGACATGCATGACGTCGAGGCGCTGGCCGAGCGCGTCATCGTCATCGGCCAGGGTCGCCTGCTCACCGACGGCCCGTTCGAGAGCCTGCGTGCCGGCGTTCTTGCCGAACGACGGCTCTACATCGACTTCGCCGGTCCCGCCCCTGAGCTCGAGATGCGTGGCGTCACGGTCCGATCGCGCACCGAGTGCTCGCTCGAGCTCGCCTTCGACCCGGCGCAAATCCCGACGCCGAAGTTGATCGCCGCCATCGCCACGAAGCACGCCGTCGAGGACGTCCATGTCGACGAACCCGCCATCGAGGAGGTGATCACGCGCTTCTACGACCTGCACGATCTCCACGAAGCGCGCGAGACGCGCGCGGCGCGCAAGGCGTGACAATGCAGTGGGCGCGTCCCTATATCGCGGCCTTTCGCGCACGCTTCCAGCTCATGCTGCAGTACCGCGTCGCCGCGTTGGCGGGCTTTGCCACGCAATGCTGGTGGGGCGCCATCCGTATCATGGTCTTCGCGGCCTTCTACGGTGCTCATGCCGCGGCGGCGCCGATCAGCCTGGCCGACGCCGTCACCTATGTCTGGCTCGGCCAGGCGCTGCTGGCGCTCCTGCCTTGGGTCGCTGACCCGGAGATCGGCCAAGCCGTGCGAACTGGCGGCGTCGGCTACGACCGGCTGCGGCCACTCGATGCTTACGGCTACTGGTATGCCCGCTCGCTGGGATGGATGCTTGCCCGCGCCTTGCCGCGCGCGGCACTGATGATGGTAGGAGCCGGAATCGTGCTTCCGCTCGTGGGTCTCGGCGCCTGGGCGTGGCGGCCGCCGTCCGGCGTGGCGGCAGCGCTGTTGTTCGTGCCCGCCTTCGCGCTCATGACCGCACTCGGCGCCGCCGTCCTGATGCTGGCAAACATCATCGTGGCCGCGAACCTCAACGAGCGCGGCGTGAATGCCGTCCTGACGCCGCTGGTGATCGTCTTTTCCGGTAGCCTCCTGCCGCTCGACTTCTTCCCCGATGGCTTGCGGCCCTTCCTTCACCTGCAGCCGTTCGCCGGCCTCGTCGACATCCCGTTCCGCATCTATTTCGCCGACTTGCGGGCTGGCGCGGCACTGGAGGGCCTGGCCCTGCAGGCCGGTTGGACCCTGGTGCTGGTCGGTTTCGGCCGCTTGGCGATGGAGCGCATGATGCGCCGGCTCGAGATGCAGGGTGGCTGACCATGAATGCACTCGCCCTCTATGGCCGCTACGTCGCAGCCTCACTGCGCGCACAGGCACAGTATCCAGCGGCGACCTTGATGCTTACCGCAGGCCACTGCGCCGCAACAGCCATCGAGATCCTGGGCCTCTTTGCGCTGTTCGATCGGTTTGGGCCGGTCGGTGGCTGGTCGTTCGGCGAAGCGGCCGTGTTCTATGCCCTGGTCAACATCATGTTCTCGATCGCCGATCTGCTCACCCGCGGCTTCGAGGTGTTCGGCACCGACTTCGTGCGCACCGGCGCCTTCGACCGTGTGCTGCTGCGACCGCGCGCAGCCGCCTTGCAGCTCGCCGGCCACGAAGTTCGACTGTCTCGATTGGGACGACTGTTGCAAGGCCTCACCGTGTTGGTGCTCGCGAGCAGCCTTGTCCCGATCACCTGGGACGCCGCCGCGGTCGCGACCGCGGTGTGGGCCGTGGCTGGCGGTGTAGCGCTGTTCGTCGGAATCCTTATCCTGCAGGCCACGCTTGCCTTCTGGACCGTCGAGAGCCTGGAGGTTGCGAACGTGCTCACCTACGGCGGCGTCCAGGCGGCGCAATATCCACTCAACATCTACGCGGCATGGTTTCGGCGCTTGCTGACGTTCGGAGTGCCGCTTGCGTGCGTCGCCTACTACCCGGTGCTGGCAATCCTGAGACGACCCGATCCGCTCGGTGCGCCGGACTGGCTCCTGCCGCTCGCGACGCTTGCCGGCTTCGTGTTCCTTGCCCTATCCTTTGTCGCCTGGCATGCCGGCATGGCGCGTTACACGTCCACCGGCAGCTGAAATAGAACCGGCAGGACAGATTCCAATAGCGATCGAACGCGCCCTCCGATGAGCGGCCCCAGCACGCCCGACCACGCATGGTATGGCAACAACCCGTCAAATCGGGCAGCGGCTCGCCGTCCAACAGCAGCGACGGCAGATATCGCGATGACGGTCGACGTGACAGCTCGTGGTGGCTAGCTCGTGGAGATCGTCCATCGCTTCTCCCGCGGCATCCGCAGCAAAAGCAAGGCACAGAAGAGAAGCAGGGCGTAGCAGACTCCGCCGACACGGAGGGTGACGTCGATGGAAAAGCCTATGCTGCAGGCGATGGCGAGGCCGGCTGCGAGCACGCCGGCGGCGCCGTTGACGCCCCACAACCATGGCGTCAGCCGTGCATCGAGGTGCGTGACGAGTCGCATGCCGGTCGGGAAACCAAACCCCATGAGCAGACCGGCGGGCAGAATAACGGCGACGCTGACAAGCGCCCGCGACGGGAGGGCGGCGGCGGCAAGCGAGGAGTGGAGAAGATCCGGCAGCCAATGCGGCAGGAGAAGCAGGTAGGCTACAAGCAGGGACAGCCAGACGATGAAATGGCCGGTGCGTGAGGGCGTCAGCTGCTCGGACAGAAGGCTGCCGAGCCCTGTGGAGAGGATGATGCTGAAAAGTCCGATGCTGAGCGCATAGACGGGATGCCCGAGAAATACCGAGATGCGCTGGATCAATCCAATCTCCGCGAACATGAAGCCGAAGCCGATCAGCAGAAAGTAGCTGCTGCCGATCAGCGCCAGCCGTCTGTCGACCTGCCGAACAGCGGATCGGGTCGGCAGGACGACGACGAATACGACCACGATGGCCGACAGGAGAATGACCAGGAAAAGCGTGGCGACGGCAATGAGGTTGCCACTCCAGCCGGATCCCGAACCGAGCGACCTGCCTTCTCGCCATTCGACCAGCGCGAAATAGATATCGCTCGGGTGCGCGAACCGAAGCTGATTGAAGAAGAACGGCCTGGAGTCGGTCGGCGGCGACACATCGAGGAAGTGGAGCGCTGCCCGCGCGTTCAAATCCCCCATGTTTTGCGCCGTAAGCATATCGACGATGACTGGATCTGTCGCGGGCTGGTCCGGGCTCGCGAGCACGGTGAAGCGCAATTTATTGGCCGCTTCCTGCAGTATCTGCAGGTCGGACTTGGGGAGTGGTGTCGGCGATACGATGGCGGTGGCGAGATTGCCGATCCCGGCAACGAAGATGTGGTCGCTGGGACGATCGACGCCGAGCGCCATCAAGGCAGCGACAGCCAGGCTGACGACGCGGCCGAGCTCAACCGTCGAGCGAGGCGAGTGCCAACGGGATACAGTGAACAGGCCGTTGGGATTCAGCGCCGAGAGGAATGTCTTCCAGCCCTCGACGGTATAGAGCCCGTTCTCTGACAGTGAAAATGCGCCGGCACCGGTGGCGGCCCAGGTATCGACCATGCTCATCTCGATCACGTCGAATTTCTCCTGGGTCCGTGCGAACCAGCTGCGGCCGTCGTCGACCACGAAGTGCATTCCCGGGAGATCGGCGACGCCGGCGTAGGCGCGCAGCCTGGCTGGATTCGTGAGGAGGTCGATGAAGATCGGATTGAGCTCTACGCCGGTAATGTCGCGGAACCCGAACAGATAAGCCGACAACATATCGCGCCCGCTGCCGACCCCGATGACAGCGGCACGCCCGTGATGGCGCGCATAGTAGGCAAGATTGGTGACGTCGTAGCGCAGAAAATCCAGGCGGCCTGGCGCGTCGGAGTATTTGGGCATCCACGTCCCGGCCATCCCGTCGATGGTCAATTCGCGTTGCTCAATGTCGACATCGGCCGGCATCGTCGGCGAGCCTCCCCAGAGCAACGGACGGCCCGTGACGGGAGCCGATACGGAGATGCGGGAAAACGAGTTCCACTTGACGTGGTAGATATTGCTGAGTTGATCCAGCCTGTCGAACTTGATCACGATTGGCTGCAAGCCGTAGTCGGTAACTGCATTCAATCCGGCAAGCACCGCCAGCCAAATGGCGATGAAACCCGGCTTACGAAGAATGCGCCAGTTCAGGACGGAACCGACCGGAACTGGTTCGGAAGCGGCACGGCCAAAGCACCAAGCGGCGACGGCAGCCAAGGCAGCTATCATGAACATAGCCGAGGACGCATCCATCCACGTCAACAGGGCCAGCGCAGCGAGGCAGCCTGTCGCGGCGCCGAGCAGGTCGACGCCATAGGTGATGCCGATCGGGAAGCCGCTGCGTGTCAGGGCGAGTGACACTGCAATCCCACCAATCGTGAACGGGGCTGCGAGCAGCAGAATGGCCTTGAGCCAGAGGACGGCGTAGGTCGCCCACGACAAGCTCGGCAGGGGAGAGGCGAGCTCCAGAACAAAGCAGCCGGCGATGGACAACGCGAATGCGGCCGAAATCCGAGACAGGACGGCGTTGACATTTGCCGGATTCGCGTCGTCCAGCTTGTAGTAGACGATCAGGGCGCCGCCCGTGAGCCCCAGCATCGCCATGCTGATGGAGAAGAACGCCATGTAGTAAAGCGAAACGACGGAAAGCATGCGTGTCTGAACGATCTGAATCATCAAGATCGACATGCACAGGAGGAAAACGCCTGCCAAGAATGCGAACGCATCATGACGCATGGGTGTCATACGGTTCTTCCATTCTTCGAGGTTTCTCAAAGCAAGCTTGAACTATCTTCCGACAAATCTGCCCTTTTGCAGGCGAAGACGGAGCGGCGTGAGGCGCACCTTTACACTGCCGGCCAAAAGGTAGGCTGGGCAGTCATTTCGCTTCGGGATAACACTGCTGGCCGCAGAACCGAGCAGACAGACTTAAACGGGTACCGAGCAAGGCCAACTATCGCGCAAGATAACACGTACGGCAATTGGCTCCCTGCCGACAAACACGCATGGTACGATCTCGGCAATCGATGGCGCTACTTCTCGGCGAGGTCCGCCATCGAGACATTATCGGCAACCTTCGGCTCCTGTGGCGGCACGTAGGTCAGGCCGGATGCCCCGGCAAGTGCCGGCAATTCGCCCTTTCTCTCGAGATTCGCAATTGCCTTGTCGACTTCTTCGATGAGGGCCTCGCTGGTGGCGAGCCCGACCAGCCCCATGTTGGAACCGATGCGATGATAGAAAGCGCTGGCTTTCAACTTCGTAGCGGGATGCTTGGAGACATAGAAATCAAGGCGGCGAAGGTTGACCATAGTGGCGTCGAACTCTCCTGCTTCCAGCTTCCCAAGGAGATCCTCGCGCTCCGGAATGACATGCGTGATCTGGTTGACGAAGCGCCCGTCGCGAAAGGTCATCAAGATCGCGTCGGCCAGCGAGCCACCCTCGATCCCGATCCTCAGGCCTTCGAGGTCGGCCAGCGCCGTGATCGGCTTCGCGACCAACCCTCCGTTCACCACGACCGCCAGGACCGAGCGATGATATGGCCGAGTGGGCAGCAGCTCGCCCAACGTCACGCGCCGTCGACGATCTTCGGGCTTGCTACCATCGAAGCCTGGCAGCCGTGCGATCGGAACGCGCGGCTTGCCGAGCGTGCCCTTGATAAGAGGGTAACCGCCGACAAGGTCGCAGCGTTGGTCGGAGAGCAATGCGTTGGCGTCGATGGTCAGGCTCGAGTCCATCTCGAGCTTCGCCTCGAACCATTGGACGATGAGCTTGCGATCGAGCTGCTTCGCGATCGCCTCGGCCACTTTGAGGTCGAAGCCGCTCGCTTCATTGCCGTGATGCAGGCTGTAGAGCGGGATGTTCTCGTTGAGGCAAACCGTGAGGCTGCCCTCCGCGCGTGCCGACTGGCCGCAAAGGCCGGTGACTGCCATCGCCACGGCGATGAGCAAGGCTGCTGGCTTCCGCCTCCGGGAACGGGCCATCACTTGCCCCTGGTCATGACGTAGGCCCAGATGTCGTCGATCTGCTCCAGCGAGAGCTTGTCGCCCCAGGGGGGCATGGCCTTCTTGCCCTTGGTCACCGAGGTCTCGAAGCGGCCCTTGTCGTTCTCGGGAAACTGCCGCAGATCATAGATTCCCGCACCTGCCGTCACCATGTTACGGCCGTGACAATGAAGGCAATTCTTTGCGTAGAGTTGCTTGCCCTTCTCGGCATCCTGCGCCTTGGCACAAACGCTTGTTCCCGCAGCCGCGATGACCAGCATCGCGACTGCATAGTGTCGAATCATCGTCCCTAAGCCCTCACCTGAAACCCCGAAATGGGGCGACCATGCGAGGGCCGCCCCGCGACGCTTGCTATTCGTTGAACAGCGCGAATACCCAGAGCGATGCACCTGGCGGTACCGCGGCCATCCGCTCGTCGGCCGAGAAGATCGAGTACACGCCACCGACGCCGCTGGCCACGGCCACGTACTGCACGCCGTCCTGCTCCCAGGTGATGGGCTGGCCTTCGATGCCGGAGCCGGTCTTGAACTGCCAGAGCTTCTTGCCGGTGTCGGCGTCGAACGCCTCGAACTCACCAGTCAGTTGGCCGCTGAACACGACGCCGCCGGCGGTCGACAGCACGCCCGAGAAGCGCGGAAGGTCGCTCGGCGCCTCCCACTTGGCCTTGCCGGTCAACGGATCGATGGCCTTGAGGTAACCGCGCGGTTCGTTCGGCGCATAGGCGAAGCCCAGGGTCAGGTCGATGCCCAGGTACCACTCGCCGACCTTCCATTCCTGCGGAATGGCCTTGTAGTTGAAGCCTATATTGAGCGTGTTGGCGTAGGCGACGTTCTTGACCGGGTCAAAGGACATCGGCTCCCAATTCTTGCCGCCCAGCAGCGACGGCTGCACCAGGACCTGCTCGCCGGCACGCGCCTTCTTGGTCAGCTCGGTCTCGATCGGCCGGCCGGTCTTCAGGTCGATGCCGGTCGCCCAGTTGAGCTTGGGGATGTACGGATTGGCCGCCAGCAGCTTTCCGGTCGCCCGGTCGAGGACGTAGTAGAAGCCGTTGCGGTTGGCATCCATGACGACCTTCGTCGGCTTGCCGTCGATGTTGAGCGTGGCCAGCACCATCTCGGCGACCGAGTCATAGTCGAACGGGTCGTTGGGCGAGAACTGGAAGTGCCACTTGATCTTGCCGGTCTTGGCGTCGAGCGCCAGGATCGAGTCGGTGTAGAGATTGTCGCCCTTGCGGACGGCGGCGTTGAACGGACCCGGATTGCCGATTCCCCAGAAGATGGTGCTGGTTTCTGGATCGTACGAGCCAGTGATCCATGTCGAGCCGCCGCCGAGCTTCGCGGTGTCGCCCGGCCAGCTGTCGCCTCCGGGCTCGCCCGGCATCGGGATCGTGTAGGTGCGCCACACCCGTTTGCCAGTCTGTGCGTCATAGCCGTCGATGAAGCCGCGTGTCCCGAACTCGGCACCCGAGACACCGACGACCACCATCCCATCGGCGACCAGAGGAGCCACCGTCATCGAGTAGCCTTCCTTGAAGTCGGCCGCCTTGGTCTTCCAGAGTTCCTTGCCGGTCTTGAGGTCGAGCGCCTGGACCTGGGCGTCGAGCGTCGTGCGGAAGACCTTGCCATCGAAGATCGCGGCCCCGCGATTGATGATGCCGCAGCAGACAATGCGCGGCACCTCGGGCGGATACTCGACCTTTGTCTTCCACGCCTGCCTGCCGGTCTTGGCATCGATCGCCATCGTAGCGGCGTGGGTCGTGATGTAGATCATGCCGTTGTAGACGAGCGGCTGCGACTCCGCGGCCCGGTTGTCGTCGAGGCTGTAGCTCCACACCGGCACGAGCTTCTTGACGTTGTCCTTATTGATCTTTGTCAGCTTGCTGTAGCGCTGCAAATCATATCCCATCCCGTAGTTCAGGATGTTCTGCGTGTCGTTCTGGCCTTTCGCCAGATCGGCCGCCGATTGCGCGTAAGCGCCCAAAGGCGCCAGCGCTGCCATCACAGCACCCAATAGGAGTTGTCTCATGCTTCCCCCTTTCATCGCACTACCTGCGATTACGTAGACTGGTGAGACATCAACCTGAGAGTATCTCGATCAGCTCCGCAGACGGTTCGGCGCCTTGCAGCGCGACTGCATTCGAAACGTTCAAGCACTCCCGGAATCTGGACTGCGCGTGGTGATTGCTACGGTGTTTCCTCGTTTCGCCGTCGTGTTGGTGCACGCGACCTTGTTGGCGATATCATGCCGCGTTGTTCGGCGAAGTCAATCAAGCGCAACGATCCGTGCCTGCCCGCTACTCGCGATGCAGTTCTCAGGATTGGCCGTCATCTGTCGTCAGCCGCAGCACATCGAACCTCCCGCATCGCCCATCTGAAATTGTGCGAACGCCGTCGGCGCTGGCCCGAGATTGCGCGACAGCGCTTCGAATCGGCGAGTCGGCACAAGGCTCGCTGTAAAGATGCCACCTGCCAAGGAGCGAGCCGCAGCGCCGTCCCCGTCGCGAATTCCATGACCAGAGTGCCATCCTCCGCGGCAAAGTCCGGTCTAGAACTTGGCGCGTAGACCTCCGAAGACTCCAAGGGGAGCCGCCAGACTGTAGCTCCGGGTCAAGGTGGCGCCCGGCGCCTGGGCGATGAATACCGAGCTTGTCGGTGAGAAGGTGCCGAAGGTGGAATACTGGGCATTGGTGATGTTCTGTGCCCAGGCGAAGAGCTCCAGGTTGGGCAGCAGCTTGTAGCTCGTGCTGGCGCCCAGAGTGACGTAGCCCGGCAGCGGCGCGACCAGATTTGCCTCATCGCCGAAGAGATACTGGCTGCTCGCGGCCAGCAGCGTGGCGCCGACTGTCCATTTGTCGGTCACGTTGTAGTAGGCGCTGGCCTTCACCTGATGCAGAGGGATGCCGGGCAGGCGGTTGCCCGGCTGCACGGTGATATTGCCGTTGGCATCGGCAGCCGGATTGAGCTCCGACGACGTCGTGAACCCCGTCTGGAAGGTCGCATCGACAAGAGCGTAGTGGAGTGCGAGGCGCCAACGGTCGTCGACGTACTGCAGATCCGCTTCGAGGCCCTGGCGCCGCGTGCTGCCGACGTTGGTGAAGAAGGCGCGACCCTGGGTCGGGGCGTTGACCATGATGATATCGTCGTCGAGGTTGGTCCGGAAGAAGGCGAGGCTGTAGCGCAGCTTCGCGCTGTCACCCCAGGTGAAGTTGCCGCGCAGGCCCGCCTCGAAAGTCTGGGCGACCACTTGGCGCAGGTCGGGATCGCCGACGAAGAAATTGGCCAAGCTGCAGGAATTGGCGGGCGAGGCGCAGCTAAGCTCCGCCGGTGTCGGCGCGCGGTTGGCCATGGCATAGCCACCGTAGACCGTCAGCCAGGGCGCGAATTCGTATGTGAGGCCGGCCGCTGGATTGAAGTGCAGGAAGCTGTGCGAGCCGCTGAGGTCGCCACCGTTGAAGTCGGTCGAATTAACGAAGGCGGCATTGAAGCGGCTCGACACGGTTGCGGTCAGGCGGTCGGTGACATTGAGGGTGTCGGCGAAATAGACGCCGTAAGTCGCGTTCGTGATGCCGACGCTGACCGGGAAATTCTGCCCTAGTTCGACGATGGTGGTGCTGGGGCCAAAGAACGATCGCGTGCCGGCCGACAGCCCACCAAGATACGACGCGGCGTTGAACTGGGTATGCGCGCCATCGAAGGCGAAGCCCAGGATGAAGTGATTTTTGAAGCCCCAGACGTCGTGGGTATCGGTGACCTGGGCCATGGCGCCGTAGGCATTCGTGCTGGTCGTTTGCACGTCGAGCGAGCCATATTGCCCGCCGTTCAGGAAGTTCACGATCGGCACGCCGCCGAATGTCGTGCTGACACCCTGCTCCGAGCACAGGAAGCCCGCCAGTTGATCGTCGTCGCAGGGCGTGTCGTTCGGCGCATTGCCGTTCCTTACGTTCTGCAGAAAGTAGCGATAGTAGGCGAGCCCCTGCACGGAAACCTCGTCGCTGAGATCCGCGGTACCATAGAGACTGAAGGCCGTGTAGGTGTTCGAGACGAAGTTCGGCGCGGTGAATTGGGCGGCGCGATCGATGGCCAGGAGCTGGACAGGGGACGTGCCGGGACCGTTGAGGGCAGAGTGCGCGACGGTGAAATTGAGATGCAGCTCGCCTTTCGAGCCACGCCAACCAAGATCCCCATAGGCGTTCTGCAGGTCTGACGTCTGCAACTCGCGCCAACCGTCCTGATGCAGCACCGTGCCGGCCAGGTAGCTTGCAAACGACCCGCTTTGATAGCCCCATTGGAATTCGCCCTGCCTTTGCGCGAACGACCCGCCCGACAGGTCGAGCTCGCCGCCTTGCCAGGTGAATCCGTTTTTCATCTGGACATTGATCGAGCCCCCCAGCGCGTTCAGGCCGAACACGGGATTGGACCCTTCGACATCCAGGCGGTCGATGGCATTGTTCGGGATCAGATCCCAGTCCACCGTGTCGCCGAATGGCTGGTTGAAGCGCATGCCATTGACGTAGACCGCGATGCCCTGCGGTCTGCCCTGCAGTGGCGAGGCTGAGAAGCCACGATAATTGAAGGTCGGCTGGAAGGGATTGCCCGACGCCGAATCGAGCGACACCGCGCCGACATCCTGGTTGAGTGACCACAACAGGTCCGGCACGCCTCGACGCTCGATATCGCGATAGTCGATGACATGGCTCGCCGCCGGCACCGAATTGCGATCGATGCCCGACCCGATCAGGGGTGACGCACCGATTACTTGCACTGGAGGCAAGGCCGGGGGCTGCTGGGCGGGCTGCTGCTGAGCGTGCAGCGGTTGTGCCGAGGCGACCACCGCTGCTGCTCCGGCCATCATGGCCGGAAGTGATCTGAGAACGGAGATTTTCATCGTGCTCCCCCCCGCTCAGGCTTCTGTCGCGCCAGCCTTTCTGACTTCGGGCGTTATGTGCCGCCATATCGCCGTTTGCAGTGATGTTAACGAAGTCGGCCCTGCTTGCCCTGGATGACAAGTTGCAAAATTCATTGCAAACTTTTCCCAAGCGCTGAGTGGCGTGTTTGTGCACGGAGCTGCACGTGGCCGAGATCAGCCTCAAGGAAGAAGTTGGCGGACCGCCCAATCTTGAAGCGGCTGCCGTGAGCAAAAGGGGAGGCTCGCGACGCCGCGGGATTGCGGAAAGCGATCTGTTGCGCTGGTTATGGTATGATCGTTCCGTTCGCGCACAGCTCCTCGCAACGTTCGCGGTGATGAATCTCGTCGCCGGTCTCGCTGCGGCGATCATCGTCATCTACAATGGGCAGCGCAGGATTGAAGCGGAGCTCACCGCCTCGGTGGAGGTGGCGGAGCGCTTTGTCCGGGGAACGGTCGAGTGGTTCACTCGGGATGCCCAACGCACGCTGCGTATCGAAGACCTTGCCGTACGCCTGAGCCTGAGGCATCCACGGCACGTCCGCGTCCTCGTCATCGATGCCGACGGACACGAGGTTCCGCCACCGAGCGAGGTTGAAAATCCGTCCCCGATCGAAGGAGCCGGCGTTCCGCGCTGGTTCCAGGCACTCATCCAAGTCGCTGACCTCCGTCGTGACGTGCCAGTAGTGTCCGGCGGCCGGCATGTCGGGACGATCGTCGTGATCGGCCAGGCCGCCGACGAGATCGTCGAGATCTGGCAGGACGTTTTGGATCTCGCGCTGCTGGCTGTGGCCCTCAACGCCGCGGTTCTCGGCGTTCTCTTCTTTGCCCTTGGCCGCGTGTTGCACCCGCTCACCAGCCTAGCGGCCGGCCTGCGTGAGCTACAGGACGGGCATTTCCGCCATCGCCTGCAGCGCCCCGCGGGGCGAGAACTAGCCGACGTCACAGGACGCTTTCACGCGCTGGCCGACAGCCTCGCGGCAGCCAGGACGGACAATGCCCGGCTGAACCGGAAACTCGTGACCGTCCAGGATGACGAACGCCGGCACATCGCCATGGAATTGCATGACGAGCTCGGGCCCTGCTTGTTCGGGGTCAAGGCGAACGTCGCCTCGATCGATCGGCTCGCCCGGGAGCTGCCGGAGGATGCGGCCAAACGCATCAAGGACCGCGTCGTGTCCGTCGTCGCGATCACTGACCGCATGCAGGCCGCGAACCGTGACCTTCTGGGAAAGTTGCGCCCGATGGCCTTGGGCCACGTGGCCCTCGCCGATGCGGTCGCGGGTCTCGTCGCCGATTTTGAATGCGCCGATCCAGATCGCCGCCTCGCCCTGGAGATCGGTCGTCTCGCCCACAGCTATGGCCACTGCATCGATCTCACGGTCTATCGCTGCCTGCAGGAAGGCATCACCAACGCCGCCCGGCATGCAGGAGCTGGTACCATCTCGGCCAGAGTTGGCGAGGAAGTGTCCGGGCCTGCAGGCACTGGCGCTGGCACGGGCGACTCCGTCGCTATGAGCCTGCGGCTGTCGGTGCACGACGATGGCAGCGGCATCGCGCCTGGCACGGCGCCCGGCATGGGCTGGAGCGGCATGGAGGAGCGGGTCCGCGCGCTCGGTGGCCGCCTTTCCCTGGTGAGCGAGCCAGACGGCGGGACACGCCTCGATGTCGTCATCCCCCTCGCGGCAACAGAATCGACGGAGACAGCAAGGCTGGGACAAACATGACACGAGTCCTCGTTGTTGACGACCATCCGATCGTCCTGCAGGGCTGCCGGCGTGTCCTCGAGGATGCCGGCGTCGAAGAGATACTGGAAGCCGGCAGCGTAGCCGAAGCCACCAGCCTGTTCAGGCGTCATGAATTTGACGTCGTGATCATCGATCTCGGTATGCACGGCAAGGGGTTCAGCGGACTCGACCTGATACGTCGACTGCGCCTGGACAACGCCGACCTGCCGATCCTCGTTTTCAGCATGTATGGCGATCCCGTGATCGTCAGCCGCGCGCTCGAGGCTGGCGCTACCGGATACCTGCTGAAGGACACGGCGCCGGAGGACCTGGTTGAGGCGTTCGGCAAAGTGAGCCGTGGCCTTCCCTATCTCAGTCACCAGATCGCGACGCAGGTTGCCTTGCTGAGAGTTCGCGCGCCTCACAGGAGGCTCAATGCGGTGACGCCACGAGAGCTGCAGGCCCTCGCCTTGCTGGCGGAGGGTCACTCCTACAGCCAGATCGCGGACGACCTCGGTGTCAGCTACAAGACCGTTGCGAACATCTGTGCGCAGCTGAAGGCGAAGCTCGGCGCGCGCAGCTTCCCGGATCTGATTCGCACAGCCGTCGAATATCTTGCTTCCACGCCTGGCGAACCATGATCGGCGGACGATCGAAGCGGGCTTTGCATGACGCCTGCACCGCCGTCAGAAGTTGTACTCAAATCTGAGCCTGGCTTGCAGGCGCTCGAAATCGCGCAGGTTGAGCGAGCCCTGCACGTCGACAGCATTGCCAGCAACTTGAATGCTCAAGGCCGCCGATACCGCAAAATTCTTCGCGAGCCGCAAATACGTTGTCGGGCCGACAAACAAGGCGTCGCCCAAAAATACATTGGCGCCGATGCCCTCATAGCCGCGGACGTAGTGAGTTTCCAGACCGAAGAAAACACCCTCGGCGACCTGCGCCGTTAGCGCCGCTGAGATCCCCAGCGTCGATTGCTGCTGCCATATGTTGCTGCCGAGAACGTGTGTCCATTCTGGATCGTACCGAAGATTGAGCGCGGCAAAGAGGCGGTTTTCGACAATCTCTTTGTCAATGGCGACGACGAATTCGCTGCCGTAGCTGGTGACCAGTTCTCCGCTCGTGTCGTCTATGCGTGTCCAATGCGGCTCTGCGCTGATGGTCAGCCCGACAGGCGCGGTCCTGCGATTGAGCAGCCGGTATCGGCCTTCGATAGCGAAGCCGCCGAATTGTAGCCCGTTCCGGTCATCGAGTCCGGTCACGCCAGAGATGGCTGAGTAATTGACGATGGCGCCGGCCTCGAAGCGAAAATTCTCAAAAGGGACGAGTTCCGCCCGGAGCTGGCTTGTCAGCCCTACGTAAGAGCCGTCGGCTTTGCCAAATCGACCAACGGTTTCCGATTCGATTTCCTTCTCTCCCGGCTCTCCCACATCGGAACCTTGTGTAAAGCCAAAGATGAATTGTGTATCGACCTCATCCGCATGCGCCGTTGGGGACGCCAGGAGAAGCAGGAGCATCAGAGCGGACAGGGTCGTTCTGGCGTTCACGAAAACCGATGATACACCCTCTGCAATTTAGAAGGCCGCCGACCACTGGGGCGCAGCGGCGAACAACAGAGCCAGGACCGATCGAGGCAAGGAGCTCTGCGTAATCGTTCTATTGACAAACAAGCTGCGCCACACTGTACTTCGCTTAAGCACGTGTACGAAGGGCTTCCGCCGGGAGAGTCGCGTATGTCGGTGCATGTCGACAGCCTTTTCCGTTGCTCCTGTGCCGCCTCGTGCCAGCAGTCGAATAGCCGAGAGGAAGCAGGATCGCCTCCCGATCGCCGGTCTCTGTTACCGAGCGGCGTACCGCTCGTTCGTCGCGCTCTGCTGACCGGTGCAGTGGCTGTCGGACTAGGGGCACCGTTTGCGCGCACCGCCATGGCTCAAGGACCGCGGATGGCGCGTCCCGACAAGGGCGACCTGCTCGTCTATGCAAGCGGCGACAAAGCGCATGAGGTCATCACATTGGCGGACCTTCCCGTGGGCGGACCGCCGGTCATGGCCTGGCCGATGGACCCCGCGAGCAAGTCGCTGCGCGACGGATCGCGATTGAATCAAGTCGTATTAGTCCGCCTTAATGCCGAGGATCTCGACGAAACCACCCGCGCCCACTCCGTTGATGGCGTCGTCGCCTATTCGGCGAGTTGCACGCACGCCCTTTGCCCAGTGACCGGATGGAATGCGGAGAAGCATGTGCTCCGCTGTCCGTGCCACAATTCGGAGTACGATCCTCGCCGCGCCGCCACAGTGGTGTTCGGGCCGGCACCGCGGCCGCTTCCCGGTCTACCGCTGGCAGTGACCGACGGTGCGCTCACCGCGGCCGGGAAATTCCTCGGGAAGGTCGGGCAAACCTCCTGAGACGATCTCTTTGTACCCGCGTACGCGTCGAGTTGAACAATTTCGGAGGTCAAAGAACAGCGGGAGGATACGCTATGTTTGAACGACAACTATTGTGGTGGAGCCTGGCGGTCGCCATCCCGACGGCGCTGCTCCCAGCGAGCGCCGGCGCGGCTGACCCCCCGGCGTACGCTCCCGTCACCGAGCAGCGGCTGACGAACCCCGAGCCGCAGAACTGGCTCATGTACCGCCGCACCTATGACGGCGCTAATTACAGTCCGCTCAACAAGATCAACGGCAGCAACGTTGGCAACCTCGTCCCGGTCTGGACATTCGCAACCGGCGTCACGGAAGGCCACGAGGCTCCACCGATCGTGAATAACGGCGTCATGTTCGTGGCCACGCCCCAGGGACAGGTGCTGGCGCTCGACGCCAAGAGTGGCGACCTGATCTGGCGGTACAAGCGGAAGCTCCCCGAGGACCTCTTCCAGCTGCATCCAACCAGCCGCGGCGTCGGCCTGTGGCAGGACAAGGTCTACCTTGCGACCACTGATGCGTACCTGGTGGCGCTCGACGCCAAGACCGGAAAGGAGGTCTGGGCCAAGAAGATCGGGGACTACCAGAAGGGCAATTACATGACCCTGGCCCCGCAGGTCATCAAGGGCAAGGTGCTGGTCGGCAGCTCGGGCGGCGAGCTCGGAATTCGTGGCTTTGTCGTCGCCTTCGACGCGCAGGACGGCAAGGAGCTGTGGCGGACCTACACGATTCCAGGTCCTGGCGAGCCCGGTCATGACACCTGGAAGGGCGATGACTGGAAGACCGGCGGCGGCTCCGTGTGGCTCACCGGAAACTACGATCCGCAGCTCAATCTGGCCTATTGGGGCGTCGGCAATGCAGCGCCCTGGCCCGGCGATGCGCATCCCGGCGACAATCTCTACACCAGCTCGGTCATCGCCATCGATCCCGACACCGGTAAGATCAAGAATCATCACCAATACCACTATAACGATGCGTGGGACTGGGATGAAGTCGATCCGCCGATCCTGGCCGATCTCAAAGTGGGCGGCCGCGACATCAAAGGCTTGATCCATCCGGGTCGCAATGGGTACCTCTGGGTGCTTGAGCGCGGCGCCGACAAGATCAACTACGTTGCCGCCAATCCGTTCGTCCGCCAGGACGTCTTCAGCAAGATCGATCCGAAGACCGGCCGGCCCGAGTACAATCAGGCTAAGGTTCCGGCGGTGGGCAAGACTGTCACGTTCTGCCCGTCTCTGTGGGGCGGCAAGGATTGGCCATCCGCCTCCTACAGCCCGCAGACTGGGCTTCTCTTCATCCCGGCGAACGACAACATCTGTGGCACGATGGTCGGCGAGAAGAAGCCTCTCGTTGAAGGTCAGTTGTGGCTCGGGGCCGACGTCGACAAGCTCGACCTCAGCAAGTCGCAGTCGGGCGCGCCCTATATCGGCGAGCTGCAGGCGTGGAATGTCGCGGAAGGCAAGAAAGTCTGGTCGCAGCAGTTCCCACAACAGCTGTTCGCATCGGTGCTCTCGACGGGCGGCGATCTGGTGTTCGTCGGCGGCACCAACGACCGCTACTTCCGCGCGTTCGATGCGAAGACCGGCAAGCTTCTCTGGCAGCAGAAGACCAACTCCGGCATCATGGGCAACCCGGTCGCCTTCGAGGTCGATGGAGTCCAGTATATCGCCGTCCAATCGGGATGGGGCGTCGACGGCCAGCGTATCCAGGACTCGCTCGCCAAGATCGATCCGAGCGTCAAGCCGGATGTCCCTCAGGGCGGCGTGATCTGGGTGTTCGCACTGAAGCAATAGTGCGCAAGCAAGAGCGGCGCCCGTGCGGCTCACACGCGGCCGCGCGGCGCTGCCCGCCATCGGAATGACAGGAGGAAAGAGATGGTTACGTTGCAAGTCAATGGCCAGGAACGCAACTTCGATGGCGACCCATCGATGCCGCTCCTGTGGTACTTGCGAGACGAGCTTGGCCTCACGGGCACGAAGTTCGGCTGCGGACAGGCCCTGTGTGGGGCCTGCACGATTCATGTCAACGGCGAGGCCGTCCGAGCCTGCATCACCGCGGTGAACGATGTTGGCGGCCAGAAAGTGACGACGATCGAAGGCCTCGACCCGGCCGGAAATCATCGCGTGCAAAAGGCCTGGCGGGAAGCAGGTGTCCCCCAATGCGGCTATTGCCAAAGTGGGCAGATCATGCAGGCGGCAGCCCTGCTGGCGCAGACGCCCAATCCTGCCGACGCGGACATCGACAGTGCGATGTCCGGCAACATCTGTCGTTGCGGCACCTATCAGCGCATTCGCGCCGCCATCAAGGCGGCAGCCAAGGGAGGCTGACGATGACAACCGCCATTCTTGAGAATGTCAGCCGCCGCGCGATCCTGAAGGGCGTGGCGTCGATGGGCGGACTGGTGATCGCAGTGAAGATGCTGTCGGTCAAGGATGCGTTCGCCCAGGCCAAGAAATACGGTGCCGAGGGGATGCCCCACGGCACGGTCAACAACCCGCAGGTCTTCGTCTCGATTGCGCCCGACGGCATCGTCACCATCGTTTGCCATCGCTCCGAGATGGGTCAGGGCGTGCGCACAGGCATGCCGATGATCGTGGCCGACGAGCTCGAAGCCGATTGGGCTCGCGTGCGCGTTGCGCAGGCGCCGGGCGACGAAGCGAAGTTCGGCAACCAGGATACCGATGGCTCGCGGAGCACGCGTCATTTCCTGCAGCCGATGCGCGAGGTTGGTGCCGCCGCCCGGATGATGCTGATTGCCGCCGCCGCCAAGCGCTTGTCCGTCGGCGTCGGCGAGCTCGAGGCGGTCAATCACGAAGTCGTCCACAAGTCGACCGGGCGGAAGCTCGGTTACGGCGAGCTTGCTGCGGATGCCGGTGCCATGCCGGTGCCGCCGCGCGATCAACTCAAACTGAAGGATCCTGCCGCCTTCCGCTACATCGGCAAAGGGCAGATCCCGATCATCGATGGCTTCGACATAACGACCGGGCGGGCCAATTACGGCATAGACACGAAAATGCCGGGTCTCAAATACGCCGTCATCGCTCGACCGCCGGTGTTCGGCGGCAAGGTCGCCTCGGTTGACAGCTCGGAGGCGATGAAGGTTCCCGGGGTGGAAAAGGTCGTGCAGATCGACGGCACGCCGGCGCCGGCACAGTTCCAGCCCCTGGGTGGAGTTGCGGTCATTGCCCGCAATACCTGGGCGGCCATGAAGGGGCGCGAAGCCCTCAAGATCACGTGGGACGACGGCCCCAACCGCGTCTACGATTCGCAGGCTTTCAAGAAGCAGCTCGAAGAGACGGCGCGCAATCCGGGCAAGGTGCTGCGCAACGAAGGGGATTTCGAGAAGGCATTCGCCGGCGCCAACCGCAAGCTCGAGGGCGAATACTATATCCCGCATCTGGCGCACGCCACGATGGAACCACCGTCTGCGACCGTGAAGATCGCTGATGGCAAGTGTGAGGTGTGGGCCTGCGTGCAGAGCCCTCAGGGCACCCGAGACCAGGTGGCCAAGAAGCTTGGCATGTCACCGGACAACGTCACCGTCAATGTGACACTGCTCGGCGGTGGCTTCGGTCGCAAGTCGAAGTGCGACTTCGTGCTGGAGGCGGCACTGCTGTCGCGCGAGATGGGCGGCGCCCCTGTCAAGGTGACGTGGACGCGTGAGGACGATCTTCAGAACGGCTACCTGCACACCGTCTCGGCCGAGCGCATCGAGGCGGGGCTCGACACCAACGGGCGCGCAGTCGCCTGGCGCCATCGCAGCGTCGCGCCCACGATCCTGTCGATCTTCGCGCCGGATCCCAAGCTCGAAGCGCCCTTCGAGATCGGCATGGGTCTCGTCGACATGCCGTTCGCCGTGCCCAACATCAGGATCGAGAACGGTGAAGCCGCCGCGCTCACGCGGATCGGCTGGTTCCGCTCCGTCTCCAATATTCCGCACGCCTTCGCCGTGCAGTCCTTCGTGGCGGAGATGGCGGCAGCGGCGGGTCGCGATCCAAAGGACTATCTGCTCGAGCTCATCGGACCGCCGCGCATCGTCGAGCTCGGCCCGGTGAAGGACAGCCTGTGGAACTATGGCGAGTCACTCGATATCTATCCCATTGATACCGGGCGGCTGCGGCGCGTCGTGGAGGTTGCCACGCAACAAGCCGGCTGGGGCCGAAAGCTTCCACCCGGAAGCGGCCTCGGCCTCGCCGTGCATCGCTGCTTCGTCACCTATGTTGCCATGGTCATCGAGGTGGCGGTGGACGCGAAGGGCAATATCTCGGTACCGCGTGTCGATGCGGCAGTGGACTGCGGCTTCCACGTCAATCCGGAGCGCATCCGCTCCCAGATCGAGGGTGCTACCGTGATGGGGCTGAGCCTCGCCATCAAGGGCGAGATCAGCTTCAAAGGCGGCCGCGTCGAGCAGAGCAACTTCAACGACTACGAGGTGCTGCGCATCGACGAAGCGCCAAAGGAAACGCGCGTGCACATCATCCCGGCCGACATCAGCGTGCCTCCGAGTGGCGTCGGAGAGCCTGGCGTGCCGCCGGTCGGACCGGCGCTGTGCAACGCCATCTTCGCGGCGACCGGTAAGCGCATTCGCCGCCTGCCTATCCGTCAGCAAGTGCAGAGCATACAGGGCTGAGAGCCCTGCTGCCGGGCGCGGCAGCCGTCGCGCCCGGCCACCTCAATTGCTGATCGTCCGGTTGCTCGGCATTGACGGTCCGTAGGGAAGCTACAATTTTTTTGCAGATGCGGCTGCGCTGAGTTGCCGGCCTATCTCGGCCTTGATGGACGCGATGTCGGCTTCCGTGCGTGCCGCACGCGGGATCAGGACTGGCACTTCAACGAGGATGCGGGTCGGACGCGCAGACAAGAGAAAAACACGATCTGCCAAACGAACCGCCTCGTCTATATCGTGCGTCACCATGAGGGTCGTCAGCGTTCGGTTATCAACCAACGTCACCAGCTCGTCGCGCAAACGTGCCGCCAGCGCATCGTCGAGCGAGACGAACGGCTCGTCGAGGAGAAGAATATCGGGGACCACTGCCAACGCTCTCGCGAGGGCAACGCGGCGTGCCAATCCGAGCGATAGCTCTCCTGGGTAGTGGGAGCGGTGATGTGCGAGCTCCAAAACCTTGAACAAGGTTGTGAGCTTGGCCGGGTCGGCCTCCGGAGCGACGAGCCGCACATTGTCCTCTACGGTCCGCCATGGGAGCAGACGCGGCTCTTGGAAGACCACACCCAGCCTTCCTGCCGCAGGGCGCACGACGGTTCCTTCATAGTCGGAATCGAGACCGGCAATGATCCTGAGCATTGTCGTCTTGCCACATCCAGAAGGACCGACCAACACGCCGATCGACCCGCGATCGAGGCCGAAAGCCACATCGCGCAAAACGTCCGCATGCTCGCCGGAGACCGCCACGAAGGCTTTCCGGACGATGCGGACTTCAAGTCGTCCGGAGTCGCCAGCGGGACGCGCGTCGCTCAAGGGGCTGCACCAACAAAGTGTCGATCGCTAGGATGACAGCAACGAAGGCCATGGCGTAGGCCAGAATGCGGGTCACGTCGAAAAGTTGGAACGCAATTCCGATCTCAAACCCGACGCCGTTCGGTCGGCCGAGCAGCTCGACGACGAGGACGATTTTCCATATCAGCGACAGGCCAGATCGCGCCGCCGTCGCCAGGTAGGGAGCAAGTTGCGGCAGAACAACGTGCCGCAAAATCTTCCATCTCGGCAGGGCGAACGCTTGCGCCATCTCGTCGAGGCTACGATCGAGCGCCTTCGCACCTTCGCGTATGGCGACGACCGTGTTCGGCAACTTGTTGATCGCGACGGCCAGAATCGCGGCAATCTCGGTCAGGCCGCCCCAGACATAGGCCAAGACAATGATCACCAGAGCCGGCAGATTGAGAAGCACAACCAGCCAAGGGTCGCCCAAACGGTCGGCCAGCGCGACGCGACCCATCAAAAGGCCAATCGCGGTGCCGGCGGCCATGGCAAACGCAAAGGCTAGAAATACCCGCGCGAGCGTCACGGCGAGATTGAAGAACAGATCGCCTGAACGAGCCTCTGCCACGATTGCGCCTGCGACTCTGGTCGGCGAGGGCAGCATCTGCTCTCCGGCGAACGCAGATCCTATGTACCAGGCGGCAACGAAGATAGCGAGCGATGCCAGCCGCGCCATCAAAGCATCGGCTCCATGTCAGCTGCGAGAACCAGGGCGATAGAATGTGCCAGGCGCAAGCTCGCCCGCTGGTCCGACGAGTTCCCGCCCGCCGAGCGTCTCGAGCACGCGGTAAAGCGTACGCGCATCACCCTCCTCGTCGTCGATCGAGCGGCGTGGGATGCCTTCGCGATAACGCTTGCGATAGGCCTGCAGAGTTTGCGGATCGGCAGCGCCCACGAGCGGAGCGATGCGGTCCCACTCGGCGTCCGAAGTGGCGAGAATTTCCTTCGCCTTGCGGGTGACTTCTATGAAGCGGGAGACAGTGTCGCGATTCTTTGCGGCCCAGCTTCCATCAAAGACGTATCCAAGCATGGCCGATCGCCCGCTGGCACCGAGCCTTGGCAGGATATCCTCGACGCCCGCAATACGGCGAAACCCCTTGGCTTCCAGCCCGGCGCAGATATTCCAGAAGTTAAGCGTGGCGTCCATTTCGCCTTGTCGAGTCTTTTCGGCAAGCAGCACTGGAGCACCGTAGGCGATCGTGGCCTCGGTCTTGAGGTCAATTCCTTGCTGCTTCATGGCCCCCTGCAGCAGGAGCCAGCTCTTGTCGATCGGCCCGCCCGCAACCGCGAGCTTTCTTCCCTTCAGGTCGGCAAGGCTCATGATTGAAGACGCCGTCGGCACCATGATGGCACCAAGGGTGCTCGAGTAAGGGTAAAAGACGAGGTTTGCACCGAGGCTGCGCTCGCGCGAAACCCACAGCCAGTCTGTCACGATGATATCGGCCGTTCCGCTGCGCAACGCGATCTTGCCGGCCTCAGGGCTTGCCAGTTCGGTTGACTTGATGGTGATACCCGCAGCGGTGTCCAGTCCGTGCGTGCGCGCAACATCGAGCTCCCACGCCAGCGTTCCGGTCTTCTGGACGGCGAGCCGGACGGCATCGATGGCAAGCGCCGGTCCCGCAATCAGGATCAGGCAGGCGAGGGTCGCAATCCAAAGCCGCCAGCCGAAGACGATGATGTGCATGTTAGATATGACAGGCTTCATGTCGCGTCCCCAGGCCCACCGCGTCGTGCCACGAAGCCGCGGGACGGATCATAGGCCAGGATCGCCCCGACCATGAACAGCACTGTGCATCCACAGACGACAACGAGCGAGATCCAGTTGAGCTTCCCATAGAGCGCAAAGCGGATAAGCTCCACGGCGTGCGTGAACGGATTGATCTCGCAGATTTGGTACAGCATGGGACTTGCTTCTTTCACCCGCCATAGCGGGTAGAGCGCAGACGAAGCAAAGAACATCGGGAAGATCACGAAATTCATCACGCCGGCGAAGTTCTCGAGTTGCTTGATGACAGACGAGAGCAACATGCCGAGCGCGCCGAGCATCAGCCCCGAAAGGATCAGCGCCGGCAGCACCGTGAGATAGCCAATGGGCGGTGGCTCGATCCCCCAAAGCCACGCAATGGCGAGAAAGGTATAGACCTGCAGCAGCGAGACAGACGTCCCGGCGACGAGCTTCGAGCTCAGGAGATACCAGCGCGGCAACGGGCTCACGAGCAGCGTGCGCATGTTGCCCATCTCGCGATCGTAGACCATCGAGAGCGACGATTGCATCCCGTTGAAGAGCTGGATCATCGCCATCAAGCCCGGTGTGATGTACTCCTCGTAAAGGACATAAACTTCGTACGGCGGGATGATGGAGACGCCGAGAACTTGCCGAAAGCCGGCAGCGAAGATGAACAGCCATACCAGAGGGCGGACCAGGGCTGCGATGAAGCGCTCGCGCTGATGCAGAAAACGCAGAGTTTCCCGCCACACGATGCCTTTCAGGCATATGGCATACTGAGCCGGTGAAAAGCCCGGCCGGGGCGCAGGGGTGAGCGTGGCGGTCGTCATGTCGGCTGATCCGGCGGGCCAGTCATCTTGCCCTCGGTCAACTGCGCGAAAGCCGACCCAATATCCTTCGTACGCGCGTCCGCGACCACGCCTCGTACAGGACCGTGAGCGAGAATGCGCCCGTGGTGCAGCACGGCGACGGTGTCGGTGTCCGATACCTCGTCAACAAGATGGGTAGCCCATAGCACGCTGACACCTTCTTCAGCGACGAGGCCGCGCACGTAAGACAGGATGTGGGCGCGCGCTTTGATGTCGAGGCCCACGGTCGGTTCATCGAGGAGCAGCAGGCGCGGTCGGTGCAGAAGAGCGCGAGCGATCTCCACCCGGCGCATTTGCCCGCCGGACAGCTTTCGGATCTTGTCGTCCGCCCGATCCGCAAGCTCGACGCGCGCGAGCAGATCATTGGCGCGCTCGAGTGCACTGCGTCGCCCGATGCCATGTAGCGCCGCATGGTAAGTCAGGTTCTGTATCACCGAGAGATCGAGGTCGAGCGTGCGCAACTGGAACACCACGCCGAGTAGACGCAGTCCGGCGCCAGGCGACCGAGCGATGTCGTGACCAAAAATACGAATCTGCCCACGTTGCGTCGCAAAGAGTCGCGTGATCAAGGAGAAAAGCGTGCTCTTGCCGGCACCGTTGAGCCCGAGCAGCGCGACAAAGGTTGCCGGCGGAATAGAAAAGCTCACATCAGCAAGGGCCTGACGCGATCCGTAAGAGTGGCTTACGCTATCGATCGCTAGCGCTGCTGGGGGAGCAGCGCCGGGCTGTGCCTCAGGGTAACGCTCTACTGCGACCATTATGGCTCCGCGCAGCATGGGCTGGTGATTAACGACACAATATCAACAGCTTGGCATTTGTCGAGAACAGCCACTGGCACCTGCCGGGTCGAACCGTGCGTGAAGGCGCGACAGCTGCCATTTGCCCAAATTGGACACTGGCATCCCGCAACAGGGAGACGACGATTGCCAATCGCGTGCTCCGCTTGCCGGGCACGCACTGTCCGGGTCTGACGACGCGCAGACAGAATACGATACCGATTTGGGTGGTCGTGGTCGCCACGATCTATGGCATCGGCTGTCAGTTGTCTCGCGGCGATCCGAACCGTACTTCAGGAAAGATCATCGAACGATCGATTGCGTTTGACGACTTGGCGCCCCCGGGCCTCATGCTCAAGCAATGTTGGAATGCGATGGGCATGGACAGCAAGGAAAGGGTCTATATCGGCTTCACCAGCAAGCGTCTCGACGGGAGGCAGGATTTCGCCGTCTTCCGCTACGATCCCTCCACGGGCGAGCGTCGCTTTCTCGGCACTTTCATGGATGTATCACAGGCCGCCGGGAATCTGCGGCCCGCGGAAAAGATCCCAAAGGGGCACACGCGTATGCTGCAAATCGATGGCAAGATGTATATGGGCTCGCAGGGCTTTCATGACCTCAAAGCAGCGATCGACACTCTCTCCAGCTACCGGGGATCGCATCTGTACGCTTACGATCTTGCGAGCGGGGCACTGGAAGACGTCAGCCGGTCGCTCGCCAACGGCGTTGTGACAGAGCACCAAGGTATCATCGCTCTGTCCCACATGCCTGGGAGCGATTTTCTGGTTGGTTTGGTACACCCCTCGAGCGACATCGTGCTGTTCGACCACAAGCATGGCCGGGTACAGCAGATTGTACCAGGGATTCCCTGGCGTCTGGGCAATCCGCTGAGCCGGGAAGTCGTCGTTACCAAGAAGAACAAGATCTACACTTATCGCGGAACCGAAGACCCAGCGCAGCGCGATGAGGTGCACCGCATTTGGGCGCATGATCTAAAGACAAACGAGAGCACCGAGACCGCATACACGGCGACCGGCGGCTTCTGGAACAGACAAACGTGGACTCGAGATGGCAACACGATCTATCTCGCAACGGTCAACGGTGAGCTCTACAAATTGGATGTGGGCACAGAGGCCTTCGCTCATCTCGGTTACTTCCTGCCGAGAGAAGAGTACGCAGCGGGGGAGCGAATCGACTATTTGTTCGGGATCACCCTGTCCGTCGATGAGAAGCGGATCTATGGTATTCCCCGCCGAAGCCGTTCGGGCAGCTCAAATTTATATGCTTATGAGATCAACAGGGGCACGGTCAGGTTGGTCGGGCAACTAGAACCGGGAGTCTACACCGGCAGCCACATGCTGGATTCGCGGGGCAATATCTACTTCGCCAAGTTCGACGGCGAGGCCTGGGAGGGTCAGGCGCGCCTTGCCATCCTCCGCCCCTGACGGTCGTTTCCGCTCACCGACTGCTCGATGGCGGCCGATGCTCGACACCATAACGGGCGTAGATGTCGCGGATACTGCCATTGGCCAGCATGCGCTCGATCGCACTATCGATCTTCTGCCGCAGTGGCGCATCCGAGCCCCGCATACCGACGGCGACGTTCCATGACAGATCCGGCTCCTGCTCATAAGTGTGCACCAAGCGGAGCGACTGGTTGGGATGGCGCAAATTGAAGTAGGCGATCGCGGCCGGCGAGGCTGCCGCACCGTCGATCGTGCCGGCAGCCAGCGCGTCCAGCATTTCGTCCTCGAAACCGTACGGCGACGTCTGCTGGCCGCGTTGACCCAGGATCATCTGGGCCAGCGAGCCGACCTGCACACCGATCCGCTTCTTCCTGTCGAGATCGCCGAACGAGCTGCCGCCATCGGCGCCCTTCGGCAAGGCGAGCGCTACGCCGCTATGATGGTACGGCCGGGAGACGCGCACGCGGCCCTCCGCCTGCAGCTGCTCGTCGACGATGGTGTCCATAATGATGTCGCACTCGGCCGAGCGGTACTGGATGGGACTGACGATCCAGACGATATCGAGCGCGACACCGAGCTGTCCGGCGATCGCACGCGCAAGCTCGATCTGGAATCCGGGCGGATCGCCCTTGCGGCTGGCAAAGGGAAGGGCATTGGGATGAGCGCACAGGCTGATCGTGCCACGCGCCTCGATCCAGCCTAGGGGGCGCGTCGAAGCCGGTGGGCTCGCGCCGACGATCGCGCAGACCGCGACGACGGCGCGCAGGCCGGCCACGAGACCCGCGGCCGGCCCATGCCGGCGCAGTCCACTGCCCGCTCCCGCTCTACGGGCTCTGGGGCAAGGCTCGGATATAGGCAACGATCGCCTGGATCTGGTCATCGTTGAAGCTCTTGCCGAAGGCCGGCATCCCGGGTGGCTTGCCCTGCTTGATCTGGCGGACGATGAACTCGTCGCTCTTGTCGGTACCCGCGAGCTTGGGGCCGCGGCCGGCAACCCGGCCACCACCCTGATGACACCAGCCGCACGATGTCGCGAACAGGCGGCTGACGCTCGGATCGACCGCTGGAGTCGGCGACTGTGATGCGGGCGGCGTTGACTGCGTAGTGGGCGGGGCCTCGCCCACCGGCCGCGGAGCCTCCTGCGCGTGCGCGGCTATGCCGAACAGAGCCGCAGCCAAAGCCAGTCCAGAGATCGACAAATACTCGAATCGCTTCATGCGCCTGATCAATCCGACGAATAGGCGGGACGAGAGCGGGCTCGACCGCTCTCGTCCCGGTACTTGTCCCGGACGCGGGCTCTAGGGCAGCGCGAAGACGACGATCGCGCCAGAGTCCTTGGCCATGCTGGCGTAGGGCCCTCCGAACAGGGCGGCGTACTCGTCGCCGACCAGGGATCCCCAGCCCGTCATCACGGCAATGTATTGCTTGCCGCCCGCACGGTAGCTGATGATGCCGCCGTTGTGGCCATTGCCATTATTCTGCGACCACAGTTCCTCACCGCTGGTTGCATTGTAAGCATGCAGGGTGCCGCGCGCATCCGGCACGAACACAAGGTTTCCGGCCGTGGAGAGCAGGCTGGCGAGCGGCGGCTCGTCGTACTTCACCTCCCACTTCTTCTCGCCGGTGATCGGGTCACGTCCGCTGACGTGGCCATATGCCTTGCCGCCTTCGGGGTTGGTCAGCTTGAAGTTCGCCCCGATGTTGAGCTGGGCCATCGGCTCCAGGATCGGCGTCGTCTTGCTGATCTCGAGATCCATGCACCATTCCTGCCCGACCTTGTAATAAAGCCCGGTCTGCGGGTTGTAGGTCCCGGAGTTCCAGCTGATGCCGCCGGCGATCGCTGGGCACAGGTTCTTGTGCGAGCCCTCGACCATGTCGCGGCGGCCAATCAGTGCGCCGGTCTTGGGATCGATGTCCTTCACGAAGTTGATGTTCTGGACCAACCGCCAGACATTCTCCACCTTGCCGTTGGTGCGGTCGTAGACGAACACGAAGCCGCCCTTGTTCGGGTGCACCATGTAGTTGCGGCCGCCGCGGTCGATCGACACGAACTCGCCGACGGAGCTGTCGAAGTCCCAGGCGTCATGCGGAAGCTCCTGGTGATAGAACTTGAGCTTTCCGGTGTCCGGGTCGAGCGCGATCACCGACGTGGTGAAGAGATTATCGCCGGGACGCGGTCCCTCGGTCTTCCATTTCGGACCGGCCCAGTCGTACAGCGGCGCCGGGTTGCCGGTGCCCCACCAGACCGCGTTGGTCTGCGGATCGTATGCGCCGGGCATCCAGCCGCCGCCGCCACCGGTGCGCCAGGAGTCACCGCCCCAAGTCGCCTTGGCCTCGTCGGTGCCGGCGACCGTGAAGAATTCCCATTTCTTCTCGCCGGTGTTGGCGTCAACGCCGAAGATCGGACCACGGCCGGGCCACTCGCCGCCTTGCGAGCCAATGATCACCTTGTCCTTGACGACCAGTGGCGCGCCAGTGAACCCGACAGTGAGCTTCTTGGAGTCGATGAGCTTAGTATCCCAGGCCGGCTTGCCGGTCGCCATATCGAGCGCGATCAGGCGACCATCGACCGTCCCAACGAAGACCTTGCCGTTGCCGAGCGCGAGGCCCCGATTGTAGGGCGAGTGCGTCTGTGCCGCGACGAGATCGTCATCGAGCTTGGGGAAGTAGGTCCATTTCACCTGCCCTGTCGCGCCATCGAGCGCGAACACGCGACTATAGGAGCCGGAGTAGTAGAGCGTGCCGTCGGACACCAGAGGCATCGACTGCAGGCCGCGCGTCGAGCGGCCTGGCTGGTGCATCCAGGCGACCTTGAGCTGCTTGACGTTGCCGGCATTGATCTGGTCGAGCGGGCTGAAGTGATAGGAACGGTAGGTCCCGTGATAGGTGAGCCAGTCGCCCGGGCTCTCCTTCGCGACGTCGACGTCGGCGCCCAGAGCCGGCACGGCAACTAGGCCGGCCGCGAGCGAAGCGGCAACGGACAGAACTAACAAACGCTTATGGGTGATGATCATGCGTTTTCTCCCTTTGTGCTTTTTTGTTAAACGCGTCGATTCGATGAAGCGGGGTACGCTATCCAGGCGGTCTTATGCTCCGTCGGTCGCTGTCTTCGCACGGACAGCAAACAGCGGGCGGGCAACCATCCATATCGTGCACCATAAGTCTCAGCGAAGAGAAGATGAGCGTCAAGATACGCGATAGAATTGCAACAAGTTCCGGGCAAGAACGGAGGCTCGCCACCATGTAATTGCACAAGCAGTGTAAGCGAGGGGCCGAACCAACGACTGCCGAGTGCTTGTTATTGAGTGTGGACTGGTTTGAGGTCGCCTCGCTTGCACCGTATGGAGCGTTGGCGGCAACTGAGCGGAACTCCAGCACCGTGACCACCCCACCCCAATTCGTCGTCGCAGGCTCAAGTCATGACAATGCAAACCATCTCTCTCAACAAATCCCATGGCGGCGTACAGGGCGTGTACAAACACTCCAGCCGCGAGACCAAGACCGACATGACCTTCTCGGTCTATGTTCCCCCTCACCAGGACGGCACAAGGTTGCCGGTAGTCTATTACTTGTCAGGACTGACCTGCACCCACGCCAACGTCACGGAAAAGGGCGAGTACCGTAGCGCGTGCGCGGAGCTCGGGTTCGTTTTCGTGGCACCGGATACCAGCCCGCGCGGCGCGGATGTACCTGGCGACCCCGCTAACGCCTACGACTTCGGACTTGGCGCCGGTTTTTATGTCGACGCGACGCAAGAACCTTTCGCGCGCAACTATCGCATGTGGAGTTACGTCACGGATGAGCTGCCGGAACTCATCGCCGAACACTTTCCGGTAGATGGCAAGCGGCAATCTATTCTCGGCCATTCCATGGGCGGGCACGGCGCACTGACGGTGGCGCTGCGCCATCCCGATCGCTACCGCGCGGCGAGCGCCTTCGCTCCGATCGTGGCGCCGTCGCAAGTGCCGTGGGGCGCCAAGGCGCTGGGCGGCTACCTCGGCCCTGACAAGCAAGCCTGGCGAAAGCATGATACCGTCGCCCTGATCGAGGACGGCGCCAGATTCTCCGAATTTCTAGTCGATTATGGCGACGCCGACCAGTTCCTCGCCGAGCAGCTTCGCCCCGAGTTGCTGAAGAGCGCCTGTGAGAAAGCGAGCATTCCCCTCTCCCTGCGCTGCCAGAGTGGCTACGACCACAGCTACTATTTCATCTCTACGTTCATGGCCGATCATCTGCGCTGGCACGCTGCGCGCCTGAATGCCTGAGACAGCCGGCCGACTGACACAAAAGCCGGGCTTGCAAGGCCAGCACAATTCGGTCTTGCTGGAAGCCAAGAGGTCTATCGCCGGTTCAGGCAAAGGATGAGTGCTTGGGAGGAACCATGATCCGATGGCTGGTCGGCATGATCGGCTTGGGGCTACTGGCGACCCCTGTGCTTGCGGCCGAACCGATCGAAATCGGGATCGGCTACCTCCGGCAGGCTGCCACCAAGTCGACCTTGTCCCTGGTCAAGCAGCCCGCCGAAAACGACGGCATCGCCGGCGCGAAGCTGGCGATCGAGGACAACAACACCACTGGTAAGTTCCTCAATCAGCATTTCTCGCTCGACGAGATGCGGCTCAAGGACGGCGATGATGCGGCCAAGGCGGCCGCGGCGCTCGCCAGCCGTGACGGCTTCATTATTGTCGATCTCCCCGCAGAGGAACTCCTCAAGGTTGCCGACGCGCTGCGCGACCGCGGCACCGTGCTGCTGAATGCGGCAGCGATCGATGATCGCTTACGCGAGCAGGATTGTCGCCCCAATGTAATTCACGTCGCGCCGACGCGCTCGATGCTGGCAGATGCGCTAGCCCAATATCTGGTGTGGAAGAATTGGAAGCGCTGGCTCTTGGTTGTCGGTTCGCATGACAAGGACAAGCTCTATGCCGACGCGCTGCGGCGCGCAGCCGTGCGTTTTGGCGCCAAGATCGCGCAGGAACGAACGTTTGAAGACACCGGCGGTGCGCGACGCACCGACAGCGGCGTGACGTTGATTCAGCGTCAAATGCCCATGTTGACCCAGCAAGCGCCGGCTTATGACGTTCTGGTCGCAGCCGATGAGAGCGAAGTCTTCGCCTCCTATCTGCCCTATCGCACCTGGGACCCGCGCCCCGTTGCAGGCTCCGCCGGCCTGGTGGCGACCAGTTGGGATGCCGCGCAGGATCAGTGGGGCGCAATCCAGCTGCAGAACCGCTTTATCAAGCTGAACGCACGGCAGATGACGGCGCTCGACATGCAGGCCTGGACCGCTGCCCGCATGATCGGCGAGGCTGCATCGCGCAGCAACTCCAACGATACCAAGCGGCTGCTCGACTTCATCAAGGGGCCGGATTTTTCGCTTGCTGCCTTCAAGGGCCAGCCTCTGACCTTGCGCGACTGGAACCTGCAGATTCGCCAACCGATCCTGCTCGGCGACGGACGCATGATCGTGTCGATTTCGCCCCAGGAAGGCTTTCTGCACCAGGTCTCAGAACTCGATACGCTCGGCGTCGATCGCCCGGAGACCAAATGCAAGCTGCGTTGAAGACGGAGACAGATGCGAATGTGGCGTGACCACCTACTCCCCGGACTTGCTGCATGGCTGGCAATCGTTGCGCCTGCGCAAGCCTATGATGCCTATGTGTCGAACGAGAAGAGCAACACGGTAACGGTGATCGATACCGACAAATGGGTCGTCACCGACACCATCAAGGTCGGGCAGCGGCCGCGCGGTATCGAATTCACGCGCGACGGCAAGTTGGTGATGGTGGCGGTCGGCGACGATGACACCATCCAGATGATCGACGCGGCGAGCAAGAAGGTGGTGGATACCCTGCCCTCCGGGCCCGATCCGGAGCTGTTCACGCAGGACGCTGCTGGCAAGATCCTTTACGTCGCGAATGAGAACGACAACACGGTCACCGTGATCGATCTCGAGAAGCGTGCCCGCCTCGGCGACATCCAGGTCGGCGTGGAACCCGAGGGCATGACGCTTAGCCCGGACGGGAAGATCCTGATCAACACGTCCGAGACCACAAACATGGCGCATTTCATCGACACGGCGACACGCCAGATCGTTGCCAATGTGCTGGTCGATTCGCGGCCGCGCTTTGCCGCGTTCAAGAGCGATGGATCCGAATTGTGGGTGTCGTCGGAAATCGGCGGCACGGTATCGATCATCGATCCGGCCAAGCACGTGGTGACCGCCAAGATCGAGTTTAGCATTCCTGGCTTGCGGCGCGAAGCGATCCAGCCGGTCGGCATCGGCATCGCCAAGGACGGCAAGACCGCCTTTGTCGCGCTCGGCCCGGCCAATCGCATCGCGGTCATCGATGCCACCAGTCACATGGTGAAGAAATACCTGCTTGTCGGCCAACGGGTCTGGCACATGGCCTTCACGCCGGACGAAAAATACCTGCTGGCGACCAATGGCGTATCCAACGACGTGTCCGTCATCGACGTCGCCGCGCAGAAAGTGGTCAAGACAATCCAGGTTGGAGAGCTGCCATGGGGCATCACGATGTCGCCACGATGACGATGGCTGAGACGTGAAGCGGCGAATCATCACCGGCGCTCTGCTCGCGTTAGCGGCGTCGACCCAGCACGGTTTCGCGGCCGACCCCCGCTATCCGGATTGGCCGTGCGCGCAGGCCAAAGTGCCGGAAATTACAGTGGCTGCCGTGTGGACGGGGCCATCGCTCGACGACGTCCAGGACAAGTGGAAGGATGACGCCAGGATCAGCGCGTTGGTGGCGAAACTGGCGGCCAGGCGGATTCCCCTCGAGGAAGCCGACCGGGACATCAAAGACTTCCTGGCCGGGTCGTCTGACAAGATTGCGTCCGGAAAGCTGCTGTTCTCAGCCCTGTTCGACACCCTCAATGCCCAGCGTTCATCGGTCATGACGGGCCTCGAGCGGGTGACGCGCAAACAGCGTGAGGCCGCGGAAAAGATTCGCACTGATACGATCAACCTGCAGACGCTGCAGGGCGCATCCTCGCCCGATCAGTCCAAGATCGACGAATTGAGCAATCATCTGCTCTGGGAGACGCGGATATTCGAGGACCGGCAGCGCGTGGCAAAATACGTCTGCGAAGTACCCACCCAGATCGACCAGCGACTCTTCGCGCTCGGCCGCGCGATCCAGCAGGAAATCGAGTAGCCGCGGCATGCCATAAACTAGCGCGAAGACGGCGTCTGCTCGTCCGGTCGAGGCTCCGGCTGCGCTTTCGCGAGTGGCAGATTGCCGTGTTCCCAACCGTCGGTTCCCTCGGGATACCAGGCGACGTTGGTGTATCCAAACGACAGCACCCGCTTTGCGGCGTTCCACGACATCCAGCAGTTGGCCTGGCAATAGATCACCAACAGCGCGGCCTTGTCGCCCTGCGACGCGCGAGCGATGCCGCGCTGCAAGTAATCTTCGGTCGCCGGCGCCAATCTCCCGTAACCGGTGTCAGGCAACCAAATGCTGCCGGGAACGTTGAAGCGCGGCTTGTCGCGCCATACTGTCCCTTCCGGCAAGTTTCTTGGCTTGGGCGGACGCGGCAGCACGTCGATGAAAATGCCGGTCTTCGCGCGCCACATCGCTTCGGCCTCGGCGGTCGTTAGCACCCTTGCGCCGGCCAGTGTCGCGGGCACAGGTGCGCGGTAATCGTCCATTCGGTAGTCGTCAGGCTCGACAACGTTTTGCTGCGCCGACACGGCGAGCGCAAAGGCGCCGACAAGTGCGCCGACGATCTTTGCCCTCATGGCGACTTCGTCGCCGCCTCCAGGCTGATGGGCTGGTTATTCTCGTCCAGCAAGGGGATGCCGAAATCGAGCATTATCTTGTTGATGGCCGCCTGGTTTTCCTGGATCAGGCGGTTGAGCTGCCGCTTCCAGTTCTGATCGGCCGGCCGAACGCCCATGCCGATGCGGTAGACCAGCCGGGGTCCTGCCGTTTCCTTTACGAGAGGCGTGACATGGAGCGGCGCATTTGCCTTCTTGGCATAGAATCCCGCTATCGGCCCCCACAGGATCCCCGCATCGATCGTGCCGGAGGTCAGATCATTGATCATGGCCTCGGCCGATGAATCGACACGCGTATCGGTCATCAACGGATAAGGCTTTGCGGTTGCCATCAGGCCATCCATCGCCATGTAGGTCGCCGGCGGCGTGCCGGCGACGATGCCGATGTGCTTCCCTTTCAGGCGCTCGTCCTCCAGCGTGGTTACGCCGTCGAGCCCGCTGCCCTGCTTGGCGATCAGCGCGTAGGCTGTTCGATAATAGGGGTTGGTGCCCTGTGCGAGATCGTCGCCTTGCGGGAAACCCATGATGACGTCGCAGCGATGGGCGCCAAGCGTATTCCGCACAAAACCGGTCGCCCCCGGATAGTACGCATAGTCCAGCTTCTTCTGCAGCCGCTCGGCAAACAACTCGGCGACCTTGTTCTCGAACCCTTCGCCCCTTTCATTCGAGAACGGCATGTTGCGCGGATCGGCACAAACGCGCAGCACCTTGGGATCGACGAGCTCGATCGAAAGATCGCCCTTATCATTCATCTGCGCGCGCGAAATGCCGAGCGCACCGAGCAAACCAAGGGTCGCGACGACGGAGACGCGCGACCAGCGCTGCAACGCTCTGCCTGAAGGCCGTCGCGGTTCGAGCCTGTGCATCGTTGCCAATCTCCTGCTTGGCTAGCAATCGCCGCACGAAGCGATCCTAAAATGCTATGCTGCTCGATCGGAGCGTGCAACAGGATGATCCATGTTTCATCGTTCTTGGATGCTGTCCATCGCCCTGCTCTGCATATCGACGGTCACGCAAGCCCAGCAACAGGAGCTGGCCGTTCAAGAGGTTGCTCCCGGCGTTTTCGTGCATGAAGGCGTGACAGCGTTGATGACGCGGGAGAATGCCGGCGGGATCGCCAATATCGGATTCGTCGTCGGCCATAGCGCGGTCGCCGTGATCGATACCGGAGGCAGCGTGCAACAGGGACGCCAGCTGCTCGCATCGATTCGCAGGCGCACCGACAAGCCGATCCGCTATGTCATCAACACCCATGTACATCCGGATCATGTGTTTGGGAATGCGGCTTTCGCGGCTGAAGGTATCACCTTCGTGGGGCATAAGAACCTGCCGCGGGCCCTTGCCACTCATGGGCAATTCCATATCGATGCATTCCGTCGGCTCATGGGCGAGCAGCTGATAGGCGAAGTCCGGCTGATCCCGCCGACCCTCCTTGTCGGGAACACGTTGGAGCTCGATCTGGGTGCGCGGATCCTCAGCCTGCGGGCCTGGCCGGCGGCGCATACCGACAACGACCTCACCGTTCTCGACGAGCAGACCGGAACACTGTTCGCCGGCGATGTGGTATTCCTCACCCATGTACCGGTGCTTGACGGGAACCTTCGCGGCTTTCGGGCGGCAATCGACAAGCTGAGCGCCTTGCCGGCGAAGCGCGCGGTTCCGGGCCACGGCCCGGTCAGCGAATGGCCGGCGGCACTCGCCGACGAGCGCCGTTACTTCGAGGTCCTGACTTCGGATGTTCGCCGGCTTATCGCCCGCGGCGAGCCCATCTCGGCTGCCGCCAGCAAAGCGGCGGCCTCCGAGCGATCGCGCTGGGCACTGTTCGACGATTACAACGCGCGCAACGCGACCGCAGCATTTTCGGAGATTGAATGGGAATAGTGCCGGCAAAAGCCTATATCTTGTGTCGAGCTCATTGCTTCCATTTTCGCGAGGTGCAGTCATGCTCTTTGGACGCCCTTTGCGCCTGCTTGGCATCGCAGGTCTTCTAAGCGGCGCGATCGCAGCCTGTCCGCTTCCCGCGGCAAGCACCGACGGCGATGACGCTTGGTCCGGCCTGGTGCAGGACATCTTCGACAACCGCCTGATGAATGACGGCAGCGACGTGATCGCCATCGAGATGCCGTACCGCGCCGAGGATGCGGCCATCGTGCCCGTCACGCTGCGAACCAGACTGGCGCCGACCGACAGACGGCGTGTGCTGTGGATCACCCTGGTCATCGACCAAAACCCCGCGCCAGTGGCCGCCAGGTTCGAGCTTGGCCCTGACGCCCATGTTTCGCAGATTTCGACGCGTGTTCGGGTCAACAGCTATACCGATGTTCATGCGGTGGCCGAACTGAACGACGGGAAGCTCTACATGACCAAAACTTTCGTCAAAGCATCCGGAGGTTGCTCGGCGCCCGCGGCCAAGAATGCCGACGAAGCGAAAAACCGGCTGGGTCAGATGAGATTCAGGTCGTTCACACGGCAGGAGCAAGGATCCGCGGACCGCACCCGCGAGGCGCAGGTCATGGTCGGCCACCCCAATAATTCGGGGCTGCAGATGGATCAGGTGACCCATCTCTATGTTCCGCCCTTCTTTGTCAATGAATTGCGGCTCTGGCAAGACGATAGCCTGGTGCTGGCGATGGAAGGGGGAATCTCGATCTCGGAAGACCCCAATATTCGCTTCACCTACGCCTCAAATGGCGCGAAGCGTTTGCGGGCGGAGGCCAAGGATACAGAAGGTCACATGTTCCAGAACGAATGGAAGCTCGACGATTCCGGAACTTGACGTAACGCGATCCCGACCCGCGCTAGAAGCACCTGACTTCCGCTTCGGCCTGAGCGCGTCTGAGATCGTTCACCGCACTTACGGCTTGGGCGGACGAGCGAAACTGTCCTCCTAGATTTCCCTGCACTTGCGACATGCTCAATACTGTTTCAGCCGTGACATACCTGTCGTACGGCAGGAGCGATGCAATGACGTCGATCGAACAGGAGCACTGGTCGATGGCTCGCCGCGTCTCGCCGTTAGCCTTCAGGCAACCGAACACGTATTCAGCGCGCGCTGACGTCGGATAGTCGCTGATCTCGTCAGCAAGCGCAATCGTCGCGGTGCCCATAAGCGCGGCCGTTGCGGCGGCGATAGATCGCTTCACCGATCCGGGATGCGTCATCGCACTTCCTTCGCGTTGCGTCGAGCGGGTGGTGGTGCCTGCACCACCACCACCGCCGGCAGCGATCCCCCGTCAGGCCGCCTTCTTCGACTTCGCCACATGGGTCGCAATGGCGTCCATCAGAGGCGGAGACAGGCAATCATAGGGCTCGAGCCCGAGCTCCTTTAGACGCGCTCGTATGCTGTCCATCTGTTCCGGTTTCACGCCGGACTCGATGACGGAAGATACGAATGCCGCAAACCCTGGCGCCGCCCAACCGCCTTCCTGGAACAGCTCGGGGTGGATGAAATCCAGGCCGTAGAACGGATGGCCGGTGTTCTCGATGCGGCCGTACATATGTGTGCCGCAGGCTTTGCAGGCGTATCGCTGGATCACCGCGGACGGATCGACGATTTGGAGCTTGTCGCCGTTCTCGAGCACGGTCACGTTTTGCCGCGGCACGACGGCGACAACGGAGAAGGTCGCACCCTCCGGCTTCCAACATTTGGTGCAACCACAAGCATGGTTATGGGCGACATCGCCCTTGATCCCGATCTTCACCGGCTTGTCTTTGCATTTGCAGACCAGAGTGCCGCCGGCAAAGTTACCCGAGCCGCGTTTCACGCCGCTATCAACGGCGGGGTGGATATGAACAGCCATGGGTCGGTCCTCCTTGTGTATGAAATCGTGTACTAAGTCTTGATCAGTAGACGACAACCGAGCGTATCGACTTGCCTTCGTGCATCAGATCGAACCCCTTGTTGATCTCCTCGAGTTGGAGGACATGTGTGATCATCGGATCGATCTGGATCTTTCCACTCATATACCAGTCAACGATCTTCGGGACGTCTGTACGGCCGCGGGCGCCTCCGAAGGCGGTGCCCTTCCACACGCGGCCGGTCACGAGTTGGAACGGCCGGGTGGCAATTTCCTTGCCGGCCTCCGCGACCCCGATGATCACTGACACGCCCCAGCCCCTATGGCAGCACTCCAGCGCCTGACGCATGACCGTCGTATTGCCGGTGCAATCGAAAGTGTAGTCGGCGCCGCCGTCGGTCAGGGCGACGAGATGTTGGACAATGTCGCCGCCAATCTTGGACGGGTTGACGAAATGCGTCATGCCAAAGCGACGGCCCCATTCCTCCTTGCTGTCATTGATGTCGACCCCGATGATCTTGTCGGCACCCACCATCTTGGCGCCCTGAATGACGTTGAGCCCGATGCCGCCCAGTCCGAACACCACGACATTGGAGCCTGGCGTCACCTTGGCGGTATTGACCACCGCGCCGACTCCAGTCGTCACACCGCAGCCGATGTAGCAGCTCTTGTCGAAGGGCGCGTCCTCGCGGATCTTGGCGACCGCGATCTCCGGCAGCACGGTGAAATTGGAGAAGGTCGAGCAGCCCATATAGTGATAGATCGGCTTGCCCTTGTAGCTGAAGCGGGACGTACCGTCGGGCATCAGGCCTTTGCCCTGGGTCGCCCGGATGGCAGTGCAGAGGTTGGTCTTCTGGCTGAGACAGCTCTTACATTGCCGGCATTCCGGCGTGTAAAGCGGGATGACGTGGTCGCCCAGCTTGACGGATGTCACGCCGGCGCCGATCTCGCGGACGATGCCCGCGCCCTCATGGCCGAGGACGGAAGGAAAGATGCCCTCGCTGTCGAAGCCATCGAGCGTATAGGCATCGGTATGGCAGATTCCCGTCGCCTTGATCTCGACCAGAACCTCGCCGGCCTTCGGACCTTCCAGGTCGACCTCGACGATTTCAAGCGGTTTCTTCGCTTCGAAGGCGACAGCAGCGCGTGTCTTCATTTTAGCCTCCTCAATCGGTCAAAATCCGGACGTTGCGTCGACGCATGAGCCTGCGGAACAGTGCGCCGCGCTCGATCGCACCCTCACGCCCTTCACACGCATCCGAGGAGGATGCCCCCACCTCCGGACTTCACCCTTAATTCGCTATCGAAGACCGTCGTGCATCGTATCAGTCGCGCTTTCGGAGGTTCACTGCTTGCCCATGCAGCTGTTTTCCGCCGCGGTAAAGGCTTCAGGCTTTGCTTCATGTTTGGACGGGCGCGCACGCCCCCAGGCATCATTGGCGCGCGCACGCAGATAAATATAGAGGTCGTCCATGTAGCAGGCCACGTTCGGGTTGGTGCCAAGGGCGGGCATCACATTCTCCGATGCAGTGCCGACGTTCTTGCGACCGTTCGCTACGATGCTGACGAAGTCGCCGTAGCTCATGGTCTTGAGCGAGTCCTTCAGTCCCGGCGCATAGGTCGAGCCCATGCCGTCGGGTCCGTGACAAACGTGGCATTCCGAATGATAGCGGCGGTATCCGGAATAGGTATACCAGTCCACGGTGCCATCAGGTGCAATTTTGAAGGTTGGATTTCCTTCCTTGTCCAAATACTTGCCGTCTTCGGATTTCACCGCCGTGGGATCACCCGAACCGTCGGCGAGCACGACTCCTCCTGCAGCTGCGAGTAACGTCGCTGCAATCACTAAGCGGATAATGCGCAAAAGGCTGTCCTTGAATCTTTGATGGCAGATCCTCCGGAGCGTGGAATGGCGCCACGCGCCGGAGGTTTAATGGCCCAACTCACTGCTGCGGCAGCGAGAACACGGTAAGGGTACCGCCAAGCGCGGTGTAGTTGCTGAGCGCCGCATAGCCGCCGACTGCACCGAGCCCTGCCGTCGGATCAGTCAAGCCGGCCGCAAGGCCAATGCCCGCCCAGCCGCCGACGCCCGACAGCACCGCGACGTATTGCTTGCCGTTGTGCTCATAGGTTGTCACGTTGCCGATGATGCCGGACGGGGTCTTGAACTTGTAGAGTTCCTTGCCCGTCTTGGCGTCGACGGCCTTCAGGTAGCCTTCGAGCGTGCCATAAAACACCACGCCACCAGCAGTGGCGAGTGCACCGGACCAGACCGAGAACTGCTCCTTGTTCGACCAGACGATGCTGCCGGTCTTGCCGTCCCAGGCAATGAAGTTGCCCATGTTGCTGTCGCCGGCCGGCGGATACATCGAGAGCGTCGCTCCCACATAAGGCTGGCCCGCGGTGTAGCTTACCTTGAACGGCTCGTAGTCCATGCAGACGTGGTTGGTCGGCACGTAGAACAGCTGGGTCTCGGGTGAGTAGGCTGCCGGCTGCTCGTCCTTGGTGCCGAGCGCCGCCGGGCAGATTCCCTTGACGTTGTGATCTTCGCCCGCCTTATCGGTTGAATATTGGTCGACGACCTTCGGGCGACCGTAAGTCGGCGAGCTCTTGTTCATGTCGACGCCAGTGGTCCAATTGACCTTCGGATCGAACACCTTGGCCACCAGCAATTCGCCCGTTGCACGGTCGAGCGTGTAGCCTATGCCGTTGCGATCGAAATGGGTCAGGAGCTTGCGTGCCTGGCCGCCGATCTGCTGATCGGTCAGGATCATCTCGTTGACGCCGTCATAGTCCCACTCGTCGTGGGGCGTCATCTGATAGACCCATTTCGCCATGCCGGTATCAGGATTGCGCGCGAAGATGGTCATCGACCATTTGTTGTCGCCCGGACGCTGCTTCGGGTTCCATGTCGAGGGGTTGCCGGACCCGTAATAGATGAGGTCAAGCTGCGGATCGTAGGAGATCCAGCCCCATGTGCAGCCGCCGCCGATCTTCCATTGATCGCCCTGCCAGGTCTTCACGCTGGAGTCCTTTCCGACCGGCTTGCCAAGCTCGGTGGTCTTCTCGGGGTCGACCAGGATGTGATCGTCCGGTCCTTGCGAGTGAGCCTTCCAAACCTGCTTGCCGCTCTTGATGTCGTAAGCAGTCATGCTGCAATCGACACCGAACTCGCCGCCGGAGGTTCCGACCAGCACCTTGTCCTTGACCACCAGGGCCGCCGAGGTGCCGGTTTGGCCCTTGGCAGGATCGCCATTTGTCGCGCTCCACGCGACCTTTCCGGTCTTGGCGTCGAGCGCGACCAGCTTGTCGTCGGCCTGATGCAGGAAGATCTTTCCGTCGCCGTAGGAGAGGCCGCGGTTGACGGTATCGCAGCACATCACTGGGATGACGTCTGGATTCTGCTTTGGTTCGTACTTCCAGATGATCTTGCCGTCCTGAGAAAGGTCAAGAGCATAGACGTTGTTGGGGAACGGCGTGTGGAGGTACATCGTGTTGCCGACGATCAGCGGTCCACCTTCGTGGCCACGCAGCACGCCGGTCGAGAAGGTCCAGGCGACCTGCAGCTTGCCGACGTTTGAGGCGTTGATCTGGTTAAGCTTGGAGTAACGCGTATTGGCGTAGTCGCCGGCCGGCATTACCCAGTCTTTCGGGTTCTGCGACATCTTGATGAGTTCGTCACTGGCTAAAGCACCGCTTGCGGTCAATGCCGCCACGGAGCCAAGGAAGGTTGCTAGTAGCCCCTTGCGCATGCTGGATTCCTCCCTCTTGATCTGGCTCTTAAATGTTCCTTGCCAACCAGGCCCCAGCGGCATCGGCATAGACGCGAGTCGCCGCCGATCACAAGCCAGGGCCGTCGCTTATATGCTAACCAAAGCTGTTTCCTCCTGAAGCGAGTCCGAGCACCGCCGTAGCGGGCCTGCTCATCTTGATTTTCTGCTGCTTTCCTAGCCGGTCAGAAAGTCGGAAACTTGCCCAAGAGCGAAACCCATTTGCACAGAAGTGAAGCGGACTGATTTTTTCATTTCACGCCGTCCCAAGGCCATCGTCCTTAGATGCAGCAAGGGTCTCAATTGGCCGGGGCGATCAGCACTGCGCCCGACTGTTGATGTTCTTCTTGACGGCGAAGCGACTAAGTCGGAGGATTGTCAGGCGGATGTCAGGTGGAGTGGAGTTCGAACTCTAACGATCGCCTCAAGCGGAGGCGGACCTCGCCATCGGTGCCTGGGAATGTCCGAAACAGTCCACTCACTCAGCACTTCCGGGTTGACGCCGAGACAGCAGATCCAACGTTGGTCTGATGCGTTGACCGACCTCTGCGGCCGATTTGATATTGATCCGCTGGAGGCATCCTCGTTGGAAGGGCGGATCAACTATACGACTGTCTCCCGCCTGAAGCTTTGCCAGATCGAGGCCAGTCAGCACCGGATTGGCCACATTGACTGGCGAATCCGATCGACTGAACATCCCTACATTAAGATCTTGTTCCAGACCGTTGGAATTTCCTACTTCGAGCAGGATGGTCGGCGCATCGAAGTGACGCCAGGCGATTGCCTCGTCTACGACGTGTCCTGTCCGCACACGATCACCAACCCGATGCTGACGCGGCATGAGGTGGTCATCGTGCCCAAGGAGTTGCTGCGGGAACGCGGCTTCCATTCGGAGAAGATGTCTGCGTGCAAGCTTTCCTCGCGCGCCGGTACCGGTCGGATCGCACACGAGTTCGTGAATGCGGCGTTCGGTGAGGCGACGAGATTGTCGCCGACCAGCGCAGCCGGCGTTGCTGAGTCGCTGATCGATCTCCTGCTGTTGCCGCTTCGCGAAGCGGATGCAGCCTTCGACCGGGTCGGTCCGGAAGCGATGTATATCCGGGCTCAGGCCTTTATCCGCGAACATTTGCGTGATCCCGACCTCTGCATCGACCAGATCTCCGCGGCGCTTGGTTGCACCAAGCGCTACCTGCATATGCTGTTCAGCGAACGAGGCATAACCGTCAGCGACTATATCTGGCAGGCCCGTTTGCAAAATTGCCGGCACGAGCTGGAGACACTCGGCGGAAAGACGATTACCGATGTCGCATTTTCCTGGGGTTTCTCAAGCTCATCGCATTTCAGCCGCGTCTTCCGCAAATATTTCGGGATCGTTCCGTCTTCAATCCTAAAGGCGCAACGCGCAGCGTGTTCCAGCATTCGCGACGGTGCCACTCAACATGCGGCCTCGGACAGCTGCTGAGCAATACTTGACGCGACCGAGCAGCCCAAAGCGAATCCGGCAACGGTTCCCCAATCCATCGCCTTGAAGTTCGCATTCACTGCGCCACTTTGACCGGCGCATTGTCGAACGTGTGCAAATAGGCGATCAGATCCTTGATCTTCTGCTCGTCCTTGATGCCGGCGAAGATCATTTTCGTGCCTGGGATCTTGGCCTTCGGGTCCTTGATGTATTCCGCGAACGTCGCCTCATTCCAAGTGACACCAGAATTCTTGTTCCCACTGGAATAGATGAATCCCTCGACCGAGCCTGCCTTGCGCCCGAATAGGCCATTGAGCACAGGGCCAACCGCATTTTTCGCCTTATCCCCGGTTTGATGACATGCCTTGCATACGACAAAGACCTTCTCTCCGGCCCCAGCATCCTGAGCGTGACCTTGGCCAAGTCCTGCCGCAATGAGCAGAACCGCGAGGACAGTTCGTTTCATTCACTTTCTCCCTTGCCATGGGACGGCTACGCGGATGAAATCTCGTTCGCGAAATCCACGTGTCATCGTGCTCTCCTCTGAGCCTGCGAATGTCTATCACGATTTGCGCGACGAAGGCGGATGGTATGGAAACACGGCAAACCCCTGCTAGACGCCGCAGCCGAGCGGCCGTAGGCTGTGCCGGATGGAAGTCGATGGACAGAATGTTAGCAGCCCGGTGTGCAAGCCTGACCAATCACCGCACTATTGCTATATGATGTGCAATCGTGCAAGCGTCGGCCCACATCATTCACGTGCCAGCGCGTCGCAATGGAAAACGGCGTTCCGCCGCCGGCTTCCATAATCCGCTACCGTCGGATCGTGAGTGTCTGGCGAGAGGCGACTTGCTCAACCATGATGGCTAGGACCCCGCTGAAGCGCGCGTGCAGGTGCTAGGTCGCGGCTTTGTCCCGCGCTTGTCCATCGGCACGTTGCAATCATCGACCCGTTGCTCATCCGTCCATTTCCTGCCGAGACGCTCCTTTCCGGTCAACGTCGGCCGCGCCTCTGTTGGCTGCGCTGCGTGCGAGCTCGGCGAAGCAGGCTGCCTGTCTTGAGCAGATGCTGACAACGCAAACCCGATCGCAAGCAAGGATGCGGCCAGTCCTCGATGGAAGATATTCATGAAAGGCTCCATCATCGGCTGTTTTAGGCATGGTCGATTTATCACTCGGCACCATCGCTCGAACGTCTCGGCCGGGTTCGTCGATTTCAACCCCCCGGCGTTCGGCATGAGTCTTGGGCCGTTGATCATGCTATTCATTCAGTGAATCAAGCCACGGATCTTAGGCATGAATCCGATAAACTTGGTCCTGACGGTATGCGCGGTACTATCGCCGACCACTTGCGAAGAACAACGTTTGATCCTTTCATGGGACGGCTCACTTGCGCAATGCGCGATGGCGGCACCGCCCTATATCGCCCAATGGGTGGGTGAGCACCCGAAATGGATAGCGGTTAAATGGCGTTGCGAATATCCGCGTCCCAACAACAAGGTGGAGACGGGCGGAACGACACCGGCCGGCTGAGCCCTAAGAGCGAGACGCGACAACGTTCACTTGGAGCAGTCTCTCAAGTCCTTGTCCATAATCGAGAACGCTGCGTCCGCTTTGATTTCAATATTCCGGACGACGCATTGCCTCGCGTCGGGGTAAGTAATCTTGGCGTCGTAACGCCCGGGCTGCACGCCGGTGATCGATAGTCGTTCGTCGTGATCGACCTCCTTGTCCTTATCGTTCAGGGTCTGGTTAGGTCCCCATTCATTTTTTCCGGTCGGGGACAGCTGAAAGCCGGAAATGGTCGAACTGGTTAGGTTCCAGAACCGGATGCCTTTGCCCTGGGCGAACAATGCGCCCGTGCCGGCCAACAAAAGCGCGACCGAAGCCATGATCCATCGCATCAACAAGATCCCCTGATGGAAATGTTTCGAGCCATCATTTTTCGATCAGACGCTCCCGATTTCTCGCATTGTCGAAATTCTTCGCCCGATCGAGCCCAATTGGAGTGATCAACTTCGCTGATCCGAGATCCGCACCATCGAAATCGGTGTCGACGATGGTCACCCCAGTCAAGTCGGCGCCGCCGAGTTTGGCGCCCTTCAGCGAGGCACCCGTCAAGTCGGCACCCCTAAGTGAGGCAAATTCCAGATCGACGCGGGACATATCGGCGCCACGTGCGTTCACTCGCTCCAGATTGGCAGACTTCAACACCGCGCGCATGAGACCCATCGACTGGTTACGCATGTCGGCGCCCAGATGCGCATTCACGATCGAGGCTCCGACGAGGCTCGCGCCGGTGAGGTCGGCAGCTACGCGCGCCCCCGACAGATCGGCGCCATCGAGATGTGCGCGAGACATCTGCGACGCAAAAAGGGTAGCGCCCTTCAAGCTCACGCCAGTCAGTTCTGCCTCGACCAACCATGCCTGGTCGAGGATTGCACGATCCAGTCGCGCCCCGGTGAGCTTGGTCTTGTTGAGCCGCGCGGCGCGAAGAATCGCACCGGACAGATTGAGCCCGGAGAGATCGAGACCGGACAATCTCTTTCCGGTGAAATCTGCAGGCGCGGCGCCGATCGCCTTGTTGATCGCAGTCTCGACATCTCCGCGGGTCATTTCAGCCGAGACCATCTCGGGTGATGACAGATCAATATAGCGCATCATGTCCTGCGCCGACACCGCCGTAGCAAGGCCAAGGCAGAACACTGCGGTTCCAATCGCCCGCTTCATGGTCAACTCCGCTGCCGACGTCTGTTTAGCACGCGCTTCAACCAATGCCTATGAGGTGCTCGCCATTGATCCGCTGCTACAGCAGACTCTCGAGCAGCGGAGAAGGATCGTCAGAGCTTTCCGAGGACATAGCGCTGCATCGTCGGGCCGAGCAGGCGCACGATCTGCGCTCTGTCCATGGCGGCCACCGGAGGCACTTTCAGGACGTAGCGAGTGATTGCCAGCCCCATGATCTGTGTCGCCACCAGGCCGGCGCGCAACGGCAATTCCGCCAGCGGTACTATTTGCGCCAGCATCGGCACGACCTGCCCGCCGAAGATGGCGCGGACGGCGTTGGCGGAGTCCTCGTTCGAAGCCGCAGCCCGCAGCAGGCTGATCAGGCTGCCGTTGCTCAGCGAACCCTCCCAAACCTCGAGGAAATGGGCGACCAGAGTTCTACCTATGTCTGGCTTCGCAATGACGGTCAGATTGGGAAGCCTGAGATCAAAGGCGGTGGCCTGCGCGAACAGCCCCTCCTTGCTGCCAAAGTAACGGATCACCATTGCCGGATCGATCGCCGCGCGAGCGGCGATGTCGCGGACCGTCGCGCGCTCATAGCCCTGGTCGGCAAACAACTGCTGCGCCGCCTTGAGGATGGCCGCTTTCGTCCGCTGTGATTTCGCGGTCTTGGTCGAACGATCGGACATCGGAAACTAATGCCAACATATGTTGACAAATGCAACCGCCGCGATTATGTCAACATCTGTTGACTGAAGCTGCGGGCGATCGCGACAACAGAGCCGACCAGGAGAGAACCCATGCGCCTGATGAGACCCGATCCCGCAGCCGCTTTGCTCGGCTTGCGCGCCATGAAGACCATCGCCACCAGCTCGGGCGAGATCGGCCCGGCGCAGCGCGGACTGATGCAGGCAGCTCGGAAGGTGATCCTCGGCATCGAGGCCGACATCGACGCCCTGCCGACGGTGACGCCGGCCGAGCTGGCGGCGGGCTTTCCTGGCGTCGAGCTCAGGCAACAGTTCGTCAACGGCCTGATCGTGACAGCGGTGGCCGACGGCGTGCCCTCGCGCGAAGCCCTGGCCAAAGTCGAGGCCTTCGCCGACGCGCTGGATATCGCGGAGCCCGCGCTCAGCGACCTCCGGCTGCTGGCCGAGCACCACATGACGATCTTCAAGCTCGACTTCCTCCGGCGTGGCCACATCGGCGACATCATGAGGAATGAGCTGGCGCAGAAGGGGCCGCTCAGCTTCGCCAAGAGCGTGCTCGGCATGCGCGGCCTGATGGGGGATACCGCGCTCGCGGCGCGTTATCGCGCCTGGGAGAAACTGCCAATGGGCACGCTGGGCCGCGGCCTGATCGACTTTTACAATCAGCATGGCTTCAGTGTTCCAGGCGAACGCGGCGGCTTCCCCGAGGCGGGCCTCTACCACGACTTCAGCCATCTGCTGGGAGGCTACAGCACCGAGCCCGACGGCGAGATCGAGGTCGCATCCTTCATCTCGGGCTTCAAGCGCGAGCGGCCATTCTACATCGTGCTGTTCGTCGCGCTGATTTTCAGCGCCGGCGTCAACATGCGGCCGACGGCTGACAACTTCGTGACAGCCGGAATGCTCGGCAAGCCCGGGATGGCCGAGCGCATGTTCGCCGCCATCGAGCGCGGCTCAAAGGTCAACCAGGACCTGTCGGACAAGTGGGACTACTGGGCCTGGATCGAGCTGCCGATCGATGAGGTGCGGCAGCGGCTGAACATCCTGCCCAAGGCATAGGAGCGGTTTCCCTGTCGTGCCGTAGACGGCTCCTCGCGTGGGACGCGGCTAAATTGCAAACCTTGCGGTTTTGACTCGGGGGTTCGAGGGTGACCGGACGCTAGTCGCGATCGTCTTCGAGATCCTCGACGACGCCATAGTACGCGTCCGGTGGAGGCGGCGGAATCGCCAGTTGATGGCATGAGTAGGATCTGACTGAGGGCCTACGCCACTCGTTACTGCTGCTGCTTCCAGTTCCAGGGCAGCAAGTCGGCGATGCGCT
>Ga0081455_10000239_pt1 | contig 71193 bp, 72 predicted proteins | sample TabmetS3T2R1_FD_70207 | JGI IMG/M metagenome (GOLD analysis project Ga0081455, IMG submission 70207) | Tabebuia heterophylla rhizosphere microbial communities from the University of Puerto Rico - S3T2R1 | ecosystem: Host-associated > Plants > Roots > Rhizosphere ...
CCGCAGGCACGCTCTCGACCTGAACACCGGGGCCGAGAAGACCGCGCTGGGCTTCCCCCGGGTCATCCAAGGCAACTCCGACAACCAGATCGACGGCCACACCATCCCGTTCGACGCCTCCCACCAGACCCAGCGGCCCGGCCTGCTACTGCTGAACGGCGTCGTCTACGCCGGCTTCAGCGCCCACTGCCAGGTCCCCAACTGGGCCGGCTGGGTCATCGGCGTGAACGCGACGAGCGGTGCCATCACGGCGAAGTGGGCCAACCACGAGGGCAACTCCGCGGCGACCTCCGGCGGCGGCATCTGGATGTCCGGCGGCGGGCTCGCCTCCGACGGCAACGGCCAGATCCTGCTGTCGATCGGCAACGCGCTGACCCCGAATGCCGGCGTCTACAGCAAGAACAACCCGCCGGCCGAGTGGTCCAACGCCGTCGTCCGCCTCGCGGTTCAGTCCAACGGGACGTTGGCGGTCAACGACTTCTTCATCCCCGAGGACGAGCAGTTCCTCGACACGAACGACCTCGACCTGGGCTCGGGCGGCCTGATGCTCCTGCCGGACCAGTACTTCGGTACGTCCTCGACGCCACATCTGGCCATCGCGTCAGGTAAGAGCGGCTACGTCTACCTCCTCAACCGCGACAACCTCGGGGGGGAGCAGCAGGGCCCCGGGAACACCGACGCGGTCGTGGGTCGCTACGGACCCAACGGCGGCACGTGGTCGCAACCCTCGGTCTGGCCCGGCGACGGCGGCTACGTCTACATCCCGACCGCCAGCGCCAGCACGTCACAGAACTACGGCACCGCCGGCAACCTCACCGCCTACAAGTACGGCGTGGACGGCAACGGTGACCCGGCCCTGACGAAGGTCGCCACCTCCAGCGAGGTCTGGGGCTTCGGGTCGTCCTCGGTGATGGTGACCTCGAACGGCACTACAGCGGGTTCGGGGCTGCTGTGGGCGATCCACTCCACCCAGGGTGGCAGCGGCGCCGGCGTGCCGAACGCCGAGCTCGCCGCCTACAAGGCGGTTCCCTCCGGCGGCAACTTCACCAAGGTCTTCAGCTACTCGATCGGGACGGGCAACAAGTTCACCCCGCCCGCGATCGGTCCCAACGGCCGGGTCTACGCGGTCAACTACGCCGGACACGTCATGGGCTTCGGCGCACCGCTGGGCGGCGGCCTGACCACGACGCCGGTCACCTTCCCGACGACGAACGTGGGGAGCTCGGCGAGCCAAACCGTCACCTTCACCGCCACCACGACGACGACGGTCAACTCGCTGACGACGGCCGCCCCGTTCTCGGTAACCGCCGGGACGATCAAGGTCAACAACGTGGTGAAGACCCTTCCGGTGACGCTCACCAACGGCCAGACGCTCACCGCCACCATCAAGTTCGCTCCGACGGCCACCGGGCAATCCACGGGAGCGGTGACGGCAGCCACGTCGTTGGGACAGGTCGCGGCGTCGTTGACCGGAACGGGGCAGGCCGCCGGACCGCTGCTGACCACGTCGACGAACACCGTCGACTTCGGAACGGTGCCGGCCGGTTCCAGTCCGGTCACCAACGCCGTCACCCTGACCAACTCCGGCTCGCAGACGCTGACGATCAACTCGGTGACCGTTCCGGGCAGCCCGTTCTCGGCCTCCGGGGTTCCGGCGGCCGGAACGACCCTCGCGGCCGGGGCTTCGGTGGCGATCACCTTGTCGTTCGCCTCGACTGCGACCGGCACGTTCAACGGCTCGCTGGTGGTGAACTCGTCCGGCGGCAACCAGACGGTGGCGGTGACCGGAACCGCCGCGACCCCAGGGCATTTGACGATCTCGCCGTTGACGGTGCCGTTCGGCACGGTCTCGGTCGGATCGGCGGTGACCCAGTCGTTCTCGCTGACGAACACCGGCGGATCCCCGCTGACGATCAGCGTCTCGAAGGCGCCGACCGCATCCGACTTCCACGCCACCACCACGCTCGGTGAAGGCACCACACTCGCCCCGGGCGCCTCGCTGACCGAGTCGGTCATGTTCACCCCGACGAGCGCCGGGACGAAGACCGACGTCTGGCAGATCACCGGCACCGACGGCCAGGGTCCACAGAACGTGACGTTCACCGGGACCGGAAGCGGTACCGGTACGACTCTGCCCGCATTGGGTGGCACCGGTTGGGTGCTCAACGGTTCCGCGGTGACGACCTCGGGCGGGGTGAAGCTCACCCCCGCCGGGGCGACGTACACCGCCGGCTCCGCGTTCTACAACACCCCCGTCTCCACCGCGAACTTCAGCGCTTCGTTCGACGCGACCATCGGCGGCGGCGGCACCACCGGTGCTGACGGCCTGACCCTCACCTTCGCCGCCCCCTCGAACGGCGCCAACGCCCTCGGCGCGACCGGAGGTGCCCTCGGGTTCTCCGGAATCACCGGCATCGCGATCGGTCTGGACACCTACCAGAACAGCGTCAACCCGTCCTCGAACTTCGTCGGGATCACCAACGGGCCGCTGAACGGGAACAACGACTTCCAGAACTGGCTGGCCACGAACTCCACCACCCAGGTCCCGAACCTACGGTCGGGAACGGCGATCCACGTGACCGTCACCGCGGTCGCCGGTGTGCTGACCGTCTCGATCAACGGCACCCAGGTGCTGTCCAAGACGGTCACCCTCCCGGCGAACGCCCTCATCGGATTCACCGCCGGCAACGGCGGCCTCACCGACAACCACACGGTCACCAACACCGTCATTACGTCGAATTGACCCATACTCGAGCCATGGCGTATTGGTGGTGTCTGAAGCACAACCGGGTCGAACAGGCCAGCCGGCTGGGCTGGTTCCACGGGCAACGGCTCGGTCCGTTCGACTCCCCGACGGCTGCCGCGCACGCGCTGGAGACCATCCACGAGCGGGGCGAACGCCAGGACGCGGAGGACCGCGCCTGGGAGGAAGGCCGCTCCGGGTCCTGACCGGGAACGAGGTCGGTCAGCGACCCTGTTCTTCGCGTAGCTGCCGCCGTTCGGCCAGCCGTTCGGAGAGTTCCGTGCGCTGCCGTCGGGCCAACGGGTAGCTGAGGAGCCCCGAGACGACCAACGCGATCGCGACGCGGACGATGTCGTTCAGCGGAACCGTCCACATGATCACCGCGACCGCGAGGAACAGCGCGACCCGGATGAACGTGTAGACGAGCACGATCCGGCGCAGCGGACTCATCGAGCCCAGCAACCGGGAAAGACGGTCGTTCACTCCGGCAACCTCCTGGAAAGCCGCCGAAGATACACCGGAAACAGGCACATCCCGACGAGCATCGCCAACAACCCCCACAACCCGGACGCGCCGGTCCCCAACCCGGCGAGCCGGCACCCGACGAAGACCAGCACCCCGGGGACGAGCACCGCCGCCGCACCGATGGAGGCGAGCCGACCCAGCGGCGGAACCTGGGCCAGCCGCTGCGGGTCAGGCGGCCCCAACTCGCGCATGACGGCTACGCCCAAACCGGCTGCGGGGTGTCCCGACGGGTCGGGTCCGGACCTTCGTAACGGCGAACGATGTCGTATCGGGTGTTCCGCTCGGCGGGGGTGAAGCCGGCGTCCCGGATCAGCTCGAGCAGGTCGTCGCGGGTCATCGCATTCGGGGTGCCGAAACCGTCCGCGTCGTGGGTGATCTTGTATTCGACGACGCTGCCGTCGAGGTCGTCGGCGCCGAAGTTCAGCGAGAGCTGCGCGGTGGTCAGGCCGTGCATGACCCAGAAGTTCTTGACATGCGGGACGTTGTCGAACAGCAGCCGGGACACCGCGAACGTCTTCAACGCCTCCGCGCCGGTCGCCATCCTCGTGCGGTCCATGATCCGGTTGCGGACGACGCCGTCCTTCGAATCGTGGAAATCGTGCTGGTAGCGCAGTGGGATGAAGACGACGAAACCGCCTGTCTCGTCCTGCAACTCGCGCAACCGCAGCACGTGGTCCACCCGGTGCCGAGGTTCCTCGATGTGCCCGTAGAGCATCGTGCACGGTGTCTTGAGCCCCTTTTCGTGGGCGAGCCGGTGGATGCGAGACCAGTCCTCCCAATGAGTCTCGTGGCCCACGATCTGCTTCCGGATCTCCTCGTCGAAGATCTCGGCCCCGCCACCGGTCAGGGAGTCGAGCCCGGAGGAGATCAGCTCGTCGAGGATCTCGCTGGCCGACAGCCCGGAGATCCGTTCGAACCAGTGGATCTCGGTGGCGGTGAACGCCTTGATCGAGACCCCGGGCAACGCGGCCTTCAGCTCGGAGATGCTGCGGGGGTAGTACCGCCACGGCAGCGTCGGATGCAGCCCGTTGACCACGTGCAGTTCGGTGATCCCCGCCGGCTCCATCTCCTTGGCGAGCCGAACTGCCTCTTCGAGGCGCATCGTGTAGGCGTCGGACTCGCCGGGTTTGCGCTGAAAACTGCAGTACGCGCAGGACGCGCTGCACACGTTCGTCAGGTTGAGGTGCCGGTTGACGTTGAACAGGGTCACGTCGCCGTTGAGTTTCGTCCGCACGTGGTGCGCCAGCTCGCCCAACCAGGCCAGGTCGTCGGATTCGTAGAGCCACTCGCCATCCGCCCGGCTCAGCCGTTCGCCGGCGTGGACCTTCTCCTCGATCTGCTGTTTACGCATGCGTTCCGGGTCGGCCACCCCATCAGGGTAGGCGACGACTCAACCGTCCAGCTCGGCGAGGCGACCGGCCTGCAGCTCGCCGGTCCAGCGCCGCAGGAGGGCGTGTGGCACGTCGAGGAGGTCGAGGACCTTGCCGGCGACGAAGTCGACGAGATCCTGCGCGGACCGGGCTCCACCGTAGAAACCGGGGCTGGCCGGTGCCACGACCGCACCGGCGTCGTGCAGCGCCACCATGTGCACCAGGGTCGAACGACCGAGCGGCGTCTCGCGCGGTACGACGATGAGACGGCGGCGCTCTTTCAGGGTGACGTCCGCCGCCCGCTGCAGCAGATCCTTCGAGAGGCCCAGCGCGATCCCGGCGATCGACGCGGTACTGGCCGGGACGACCACCATGCCGCGGGTGCGATACGACCCGCTGGCCGGCCCGGCGGCGAGGTCGGTCACCGGCCAATAGCGGATGTCGCCGGTGATGTCCCGGCCGGTCAGCGCGGCCAGGTCGTCCTTCCAGTGGGCGTCCCGGAACCGGACCCCGGTCTCGTCCAGGATCACCAGCCGGGCCGCCTTGGACACGATCAGGTCGACGGCCTCGCCGGCGTCGAGCAGTCCCCCCAGCACCGCGGCCGCGTACGGAACACCGCTCGCGCCGCTGATCCCGACGACCCAGGGCCGGCGTTCGTCGCTCATGCCCTCCATCATGCGCTCAGCCCGCCGAAGACGATGAGATCGCACAGCGCGGCACCGAACAGCGCGATGCCGATGAACCCGTTGAGGGTGAAGAACGCACGGCCCAGGCGCGACCAGTCGGTGGGGGTGACGATCGCGTGCTCGTAGGCGAACAACGCCGCGACCACCGCGAGACCCGCGTACCAGATCGCGCCCAGATCCTCCGCCAGGCCGAACGTCACGAACAGCGCGAACGTGACGACGTGCGCAAAGCCCGAGACGTGCAGCGCGACCCGCGGACCGAACCGCGCGGGAAGCGAGTGGACCCCGTGCGCCCGGTCGTGCGCCATGTCCTGCAACGCGTAGATCAGGTCGAAACCGCCGATCCAGAGACCGACCCCGATCCCGAGTGCGAACGCCGCCCACGACCAGTGCCCGGTCACCGCGATCCACGCCCCGATCGGGGCGACCGCCTGCGCCAGACCGAGGATCCCGTGGCAGAGCCAGGTGAAGCGCTTTCCGTACGGGTAGAGAACGAGCAACACGATCGCGACCGGCGACAGCGCCAGGCACAGCGGGGAAAGCATCCGCGCGACGATCAGGAAGGCCGCGAGCGCCACCGCACTTCCCACGTACGCGGTGCTCGGGGATACCGCACCGGTGACCAGCTCACGATTCGCGGTCCGCGGGTTCGCCGCGTCCAACGTCCGGTCGACGATCCGGTTGGCCGCCATCGCGAAGGTCCGCGCCGCCACCATCGCGATGGTGATCAGCACGAGATCTTCGTAGCGCACCCCGCCCGGCGCCATCGCGACGAGGGCGGCGATGTAGGCGAACGGCAACGCGAAGATCGAGTGTTCGATCATCACCAACCGCAGGAACGCCTGCACCGGGTTCACCGCCGGGCCGGTGGTGTGGGTGGTAGCCGTCACGAGTCGAATTCCCTCATAGACCGAATTCCTTCCAACGCTCCGAAACCCGCTGCGCCACAACGGGATCCGGGGTGATCATCTGCGGCCAGCCGCCGGCGCGGTGGTAGCCCTCGGCCGGTAGCTTGGCGGTCGCGTCGATGCCGATCTTGCCGCCGTAGAACTGCTCGTACGAACTGTGGTCGAGATGGTCGACGGGCCCGACGGTGGCGAGCAGGTCCCGGCTGTAGTCGACGTTGCCGAACGCCCGCCAGGCCACCTCACGGTAATCGTGGACGTCGCAGTCGGCGTCGACGACCACGACGAGCTTCGTCAGCGACATCAGGCCGGCACCCCAGATCGCGTTCATCACCTTCTGCGCCTGCTTCGGGTAACGCTTGTCGATGCTGACGATCGCGCAGTTGTGGAACACCCCCTCGACCGGCAGGTCGTAGTCCACGATCTCCGGGATGGTCAACCGGATCAGCGGCAGGAAGATCCGCTCCGTCGCCTTGCCGATCGGACCGTCCTCGGCCGGGGGACGTCCGACGACGATCGCCGGGAAGACCGGCCGCTTCTGCATCGTCAGGCAGTCGACGGTGAGCGCGGGAAACGGTTCGACCGGGGTGTAGAAGCCGGTGTGATCCCCGAACGGTCCTTCCGGTAGGCGTTTTCCCGGTTCGAGCCAGCCTTCCAGCACGACCTGGCTGTTCGCCGGGACCTGGAGCGGGACGGTCAGGCAATCGACCATCTCGACCCGCTCGCGGCGCAGGAAGCCGGCGAACAGGTACTCGTCGATGTCGGCCGGCAGCGGAGCGGAAGCTGCGTAGGTCACCGCCGGGTCGGGGCCGAAAGCGATCGCGACCGGCAGTCGCTCCCCGAGCCGTTCGGCGACCGCGTGATGTGCGTTGGAGTCCTTGTGGATCTGCCAGTGCATGCCGACCGTGTTGCGGTCATGACGCTGCAGGCGATACATGCCGAGGTTACGGGCACCGGTCTGGGGGTGCTTGGTGTGGGTGAGTCCGAGATTCAGGAACGCCCCGCCGTCCTGCGGCCAGGCGGTCACCCCGGGCAGCTCGAAAAGGTCGACCTCCTCGCCCTTCCGGACGACCTGCTGGCAGGGGGCGCTCCGTACCGTCTTCGGGGGAAGGCCTCGCAGGTCACCGAGCTTGCCCAGCGCCGCCCGCAGACCGCTGATCCCGGTGGGGATTTCCGGTTGCATCAGCGACGCGATCCGGTCGGCGTGTTCGTCGAGCCGTTCCACGCCGAGGGCCCACGCCATCCGCCGCTCGGTCCCGAACAGGTTCAGCAGCAACGGAATCCCGCTTCCGAGCGGCTTCTCGAACAGCAGCGCCGGCCCACCGGCACGGACCACCCGGGTGGCGATCTCCGCCGCTTCGAGATGCGGGTCGACCGGTACCGAGATGCGCTTGAGCTCGCCGGCCTTCTCCAGCCGGGTCAGGAAGTCGCGCAGGTCGTCGTACGGCGGCGCGGCGGGCATGCGCCCATTCTCGCGCACGAAAGCTCACTCGTACGTCGGCGGCGCATCGATGACGTCGAAGAGCTCACGAGAGAGCCAGTAGATGCGCCCGCCCCGGCCAGACGTCCCGATCGGCTCGACCCAACCGCGTCGCTCCGCCTCCTTGATGACGTTACGGGAGCCCTGATCCGTCAGGCCCGTCCGTTTCTGGACCCGGGCGACCGTGAGGTACGGGTTGGCGAAGACGAGGTCGACGACGGCGGAAAGGTTCGACCGAGTTCGCGCGGCCTGTGCCAGGTATTTCTCGCGAAGAGCAACGAGCTGCTCCGACCTGTGCACGGCGTCCTCCGCTGAGCGACGCACCGCTGTGAGAAAGAACTGCAGCCACTCCTGGATCCGCCCGCTCTCACGAACCGCTTGAAGGCGGTCGTAGTACTCGGACCGATGCCGTTCGAGGTATCCGGAGAGGTAGAGCAGCGGAGTTCCCAGTCGCCCTTCCTCCATGAGCATCAGGTTGATGAGAAGGCGGCCGATGCGGCCGTTGCCGTCGAGGAACGGGTGGATCGTCTCGAATTGGTAGTGCATCAAACCGGACCGGACGAGGGTCGGCAGGTTGCCTGGGGTGTTGACGAACCTCTCCCAGTCCGCAATGAGGTCAGGCAGATCAGCCGGTAACGGCGGTACGTAGAGCGCGGTGTCCGGGCTGTCGGTCGGGGAGCCCACCCAGACAGGCGAGGTCCGGAACTCGCCCGGCAGCTTCTCCTCGCCACGCACCCCGGAGAGCAAGATTCGATGCAAGTCCAGGATGAGGCGCTGGGTGAGAGGCAACGTCTTGACCAGCTCGTAGCCACGCCGCGTGGCAGCGATGTATCGCTCGACTTCTGCCACGTCTTCGTTTGTGCTCGACCCGCCGCTGACCTCGGCCCGCAGCACGTCCGACAATGACGTCTGCGTCCCCTCGATCCGAGAGCTTGCGATGGCCTCCTGAGTCAGGTAGGGGCCCAGGAGCAATTCCGGCTCCCGGATGAGGACTCCCAGCCCGTAGAGCCTGCCCAACGCGGCATCAGCGTCGGAGAGTGCCTTGATCGTCTCGGGCGTCAGGGTCAGCTGACGAGGGACCGAAGCAGGCTTGAAGTACCAGAATGCCCACCTGTTGCCGGGCTCCCGTACGGCGGCGCCGAACTCCGAGGCGACGAATCTGGTGGGATCCATCCGGCGAAAATACCAAGAGAAACGGCGATCTACTTGGAAGTTAGAGCAGACGCTCCCACTCCAGTTGGGACGTCAAGGGAAAATACCAAGAAAAAGGGCGATCTACTTGGAAGTTAGAGCAGACGCTCCCACTCCAGTTGGGACGTCGGCGGCTAAAGCCCGGCGTACGAGTGCAAACCGGAGATCCAGATGTTCACGCCGTAGAAGTCGAAGATGAAACAGCCGAAGCCGGCCAGCGCCAGATACGCCGCCCGGCGCCCCTTCCAGCCTGCTGTCGCGCGGGCATGCAGGTAGCAGGCGAAGACGACCCAGGTGATGAACGACCAGGTCTCCTTCGGATCCCAACCCCAGTACCGGCCCCACGCCGACTCGGCCCAGATCGCGCCGGCGATGATCGCGAAGGTCCAGATCGGGAACGCGAACGCGGCCAGCCGGTAGGACAGCGTGTCGAGGCCGGCGGAGGCCGGGAGGGACTTGGCGAACCGGGTGAAACCGGGTTCGCCACCGGCGGCGAGGGTGCGCTCGTACCGGTCCCGCAGCAAGAAGAGCAGGTTCGCCACCGCGGACACGACGAAGATCCCGGTCGCCGAGGTGGCGGCGAAGACGTGGACGACGATCCAGTAAGAGTGCAGCGCCGGCACGAGCGGGCCGGCGGGGACGTACAGCGCGGTGCCGGCCACCCCGAGGTACACGACCACCGGCAGCATCACGAACACGCCGAGGTCACGGACCCGGTAGCGCCAGACGGTGAAACCGAAGGCGGTCACCGCGATGAGCGCGATCATCGACGAGAACTCGTACATGTTGCCCCAGGGGGCACGGTGGGCGGCGAAACCGCGGCAGACCACGGACGCGACGTGCAGCGCCCACCCGAGCGCGGTCAGCGCGACCGCAAGGGTCCCGATCGAGCCGCTCCCCCGCGCGGGGCCGAGTGCCTCGGCCGGGGGCTCGGCCATCTCCAATGTGCTCCCGTCACCGAACACCGGCCCAGCCGGACGTACGACCTCGGGGCCGCCCGCGCCCACCAGCACCGGCGCCGCCGCCCGCAGTTCGGCCTCGCCCATCTCGGCCTTCGCCAGCCGGGCCGCCCGGCCGAACGCGAACGCCGCGGCGTAACCGAGCATCGCGACCGCGTAGACCAGCACGGCGGCGAACAGCAGCCAGTCGGACGCGTGGGCGAAGGGGACGTCAACGGGCACCCGGGTCCTCCTCCACAGACTTCGCCGGCGGGGCGATGACGGCGAGCCGCCCGACCAGGCGCCGGAACTCGCGGGCGAAGTCGTCCGCGTCGGTCCGGGCCAGGCCACCGACCTGGACCAGGGTACGGCCCGAGGCGGCGGGCGTCGCGCGCAGCCACATCCGGCGGCGGCGGATTCGTAGCGATCCGAGCAGACCGAGGACGATCAAACCCGCCGCCACCAGGACGAGCAGCTTCGCTGGGTCGTCCTTGACCTGAAGCGTCGCGTACTGCGACACCCCCGCGACCTCCATGGTGAACCCGTCGGTGAGCGGGACCTTCGTCCCGTCGCCCGGCGTGACGATCGCCTTGTCGGGAGAGATCGTGATCGGGGTCAGGTTGGTCGTGTCCAGGTCGTAGACGCTTTGCGCGCTGCCGTTGTCCAGGCCCAGGTCACCGGTGTAGGCGCCGATGATCGCTCGCGGCAGCGTCGCCGCGGGATACGTCGAGAAGAACGCACCGCGGTCGGCGTCGTACGCGGCGGTCGGCGCGAAGTTGAGTTGCATGCCGAACTGCAGCGGCTTCGTGATCGGGGTTCCGTCGGCGTTGTCGGTGTACACCTTCCCGGTCTTCGGGTCGGTGTACGGCGCGGGCACCCGAACCCCGGTGTCGGGCACCTTCACGACGCACTGGCTCAGGTAGTTGGTCAGATCCTGCGGGATGCACGGAACGGCGTCGTCGTAGACGGCGGTGCCGGAAGCGTTGCGTACGACTACACGCAGGGCGTAACCATGCCCGATCAGGTACACCTTCGCCGACCCGAACGACAGCGGGTGGTTGACCCGCAGGTCATGCGTCGCGGTCTTGCCGCCCGCGGTCCTCGACGTCACGTACGCATCGAACGACTTCGCCTCTCCGTTGGCCTGGTACGTCGCGGCGAAGGAGTCCAGCTTCACCTGGAAGTGGGAAAGACTGCCGTCGTCGATGAGAGCTCCGGGCTTGAACGCCCCGTAGGAGGCGACCGCGTTCGTGAAGCTCTGACCTTGCTTGAGCAGGACCTGACCCTGGTACCCGAAGAGGGATCCGATGCCGATCCCGATCAACAGGACGACGAGGGCCGCATGGAACAACAGGTTCCCCGTCTCCCGGAGATAACCCTTCTCCGCGCTCAGTGTCGCGCCGTCGGTGAACGCCCGAAAACGCTGGCGCCGCAGGCCTTCTCGGGCCTTCGCCGCCACGAGGTCCGGCGACAGCGTCGTCTCCCACGACGCGGACTGAGGCAGTCGGTCGAGCCGGGCCGGTGCCGTGGGCGGTCGGCGGAGCATCGCCTGTGCGTGCATCCGCAGCCGGGGAACCACGCAACCGACCAGCGAGACGAACAGCAGCACGTAGATCGCCGCGAACCACGGGGCATGGAACGTGTCGAACAGGCTGAGTCGGTTGAAGAATCGGGCGAGATCCGGATGGTCCCGGTAGTACTGGGCGACGCGACTCGGAGAGTTCGCGCGTTGCGGCAGCAGGCTGCCCGGGACCGCACCCAACGCCAACAGGACGAGCAGCAGCAACGCGGTGCGCATGCTCGTGAACTGCCGCCACCACCGGCGTCCGACCTCGATCGGGGTTTGCCGGTTCGCCGGTTTGACGACGACATCGGGCCGGGTCGAAAGGCGCTCCGCGTCCTCGCGGCGGTCGGTCTCGAGACTCATCTCTTACAGCCCCGGGGTGAAGCCGCCGGTGGAACTCTGCAGATCGTTGATCCACGAGTTCCAGGTTCCGGTCACTTCCAGAACGCCGATCGTCACGAGCAGCAGCCCACCGGTGAGCATCACGGCGGGCGCGTGCCGACGGAACACGACAAGTGCGCCCATGGCACGGCGGAACGCGACCGCCACGACGAGGAAGGGTAGGCCGAGACCGGCGCAGTAGAAGGCGGTGAGGAGCGCGCCGCGGGCCGCGGTCCCGGTCGAGTCCGAGGCCGCGAGAGTGAGCACGGTCGTCAACGTCGGACCGATGCAAGGGGCCCAGCCGAGCCCGAACAGGAACCCGAGGACCGGTGCGCCGACGAGACCGGCGGACGGCAACCGATGGATCCGAAAGTCGCGAGACAGCACCGGGAGCCGGCCACCGAACCCCGCGAAGGCGAGGCCCAGCACGATCGTCACGCCGCCGAGCGCTCGTTGCAGACCTCGGTGGTGCGAGATCAACGTCGAGCCGAGGCCACCGAACAGCGCGCCACCGGCGATGAAGACGGTGCTGAACCCCGCCACGAACAACGTCGCGCCGAGCAACGTACGGGATCGGAACGCCGCTCGCCGCGCCCGGGCTTCCTCCCGCTCGGTCACGTCCGCGCCGGACATGCCGGTGACGTAGGACAGGTAGCCCGGCACCAGCGGGAGCACGCAGGGCGAGACGAACGACACCGCGCCGGCGGCGAGCGCGATCGGCGCGGCGATCACCAGCGACCCGGCGACCGCACTCACGCGGGCTCCGCGGCCAGGCCGTTCAAGACGCCGACGAACTGTGCCTCGTCCTTGATCGGACCGATCCAGCGGGCCGCCACCTTGCCCTGGCGATCCAGGACGAACGTGTCCGGGATCGTCCGTGCGTTGACGTTCTTGAACTTCGTGAGCATGACCCCGTCGGAGTCGTTCAGGCTCGGATAGGTCAGTCCCGCGCTGGCCAGGTACGCCCGACCGTTCACCGCGCTGTCCTGAAACAGCACTCCGACGAACTCGACGCCGGATGCCTTGGTCTGCGTGTAGGCGTCCCGGAGGGCACCCGCCTCGGAGCGGCACGGCCCACACCACTGGGCGTAGAAGTTGACGACGACGACCTTGCCCCGTAGCGACCCGAGATCCAGCTGCGGACCCCCCAGCGTGGTTCCGGAAAGGTTGGGCGCGGGTTGGCGCTTGCTCAGCAGACCGCCGCCCACCGGCGTCGACCCGGAGCCGCCGCACCCGGCGACGAGCAGCAACGTCGCCCCGACCAGGAAGCCGGCGACGGACGCGACGGCGAATCGGCGGCGATGAAACACGCTGCTCAGTATCCGCAATCCGCACCGGAAGCGCCCGGCGGGCGAGACCCGGGTTCACCCGGTCTTGGGCGCGAACAACTCCAGCGCGATGCCGTCGGGATCGCGGAACTCGAGGATCCAGCCGTTCCCGATGTCCTTGACGCCTCCGTGCGCAACCGCCATCCCGTCGAGCGTCGCCGCCGCGCGCTCGATGTCGGCGAGGGCCCGGACGGCGAAGCTGACGTGGTCGAGCCCGACCCGGTCCTCGTCGAACACGTCACCACCCGGACCCACCGGTCGCAGTCCGAACAGCCCGTCCGGCAGCTGGTAGATGACCCCTCCGAAGAGGAACCAGAGCTTCTCGCGGGTCTCGGAGTCGGCGTCGGGCGGCAGCTCGTGGGCGACGGGGAACCCGAAGACCTCGTCGTAGAACGCCCGTGACCGGATGATGTCGCTGACGGTGATCCGCACGTGTGCGTAGCCCGATACGGGGATGTGCATGGGTCTATGCAAGCACTGCCCCGCCGGCCCGCTACGCACCGGTCGTCACCTGTTGGGTCGTGGGGACCTTGACGGCCGGGGTGCTGTACGCCGTGTAGAGCAGCCGATCACCGTCGAAGACGAAACTCGTCACCGACGCCAGACCGCACTGCCGGCGGTCCGGTCGATGCCACAGGTGCCGGGCTTCGGCGGCCCGACGAGCGGTGACGACCGGCAGCTGGTGGCTGACGATGATCGCCTCGTGGCCTTCCTGCTCGGCCCGCGCGTCTCCCAGCGCGGAGAGCATCCGAGCCGCGATGTGGTCGTACGGTTCACCCCAGGACGGCCGGAAGGGGTTCCGCAGCAGCCACCAGCGTCGGGGGTCGCGCAGCGCGCCGTCGCCGACCGCGAACCGGGTGCCCTCGAAGGCGTTCTCGCTCTCGATCACCCGCGGGTCGACGACCGAGGTCAGGCCGAATTCGGCCTCCAACGGCGCGACGGTCTGCCGGGCACGTTCGAGCGGCGAGGTGTAGAGCCCGGTGACGTCGCGGCCGGCGAACCACTCCGCGGCGACCTTCGCCATCTCTTCGCCCGCCGCCGACAGGCGGTAGCCGGGCAGCCGTCCGTAGAGGACACCCTTCGGGTTGTCGACCTCCCCGTGCCGCAGCAGGTGCACGACCGTCCGGTTCCGATCGCGGCTCACGAACCGGCTCCGATCGGCTGCACCGCGGCGGCGGCCCGGGCCGCGTGTGGCAACGCGTCGGCGATCACCGAGACCGCCTCGTCGTCGTGACTGGCGGACAGGAACCAGGCCTCGAACGCACTGGGGGGCAGGTAGACGCCACGGGACAGCATCTCGTGAAAGAACGCGGTGTACCGGGCGGTGCTCTGCCGCTTCGCGTCGTCGTAGTCGCGAACCGGTCGCCCGTCGCCCAGGAAGATCGAGAAAAGCGAACCGGCGGCCTGCAGGCGATGCCCGACGCCGGCGTCGTCCAACGCCGCGGTCGCCAGCGCCGCGATCGCGGCCGCCCGCCGATCCACCGTCGCGTACGCGGCCGCGTCCGCGTGCCGGAGCGTCGCCAACCCGGCGGCGACCGTGAGCGGGTTCCCCGAAAGCGTCCCGGCCTGGTAGACCGGGCCGGCCGGGGCCAGCGAGGCCATCACCTCGTCCCGGCCGCCGAACGCGGCGGCCGGGAGCCCGCCGCCCATGACTTTGCCGAACGTGAACAGGTCGGGTGCCCAACCTTCGGATCGCCCTTCGAGCCCCCACCATCCTGCCGGCGAAACTCGAAAGCCGGTCATGACCTCGTCGAGGACGAGCAGGGCGCCGTGCTCGCGGGCGATTCGAGCCAGCGCCGCGTTGAACCCCGGTTCCGGCGGGACGACACCCATGTTCGCGGCGACCGCCTCGGTGATCACACAGGCGATCCGGCTCCCGTGCTCGGCGAACGCCCGTTGCACCGCGTCGACGTCGTTGTACGGCAACACGATCGTCTCCCCGGCCTCCGCTCCGGTGACCCCCGGCGAATCGGGTAGTGCGAAAGTCGCGAGCCCGCTCCCGGCCGCCGCGAGCAGCGCGTCGACGTGGCCGTGATAGCAGCCGGCGAACTTCACCACCCCGGTTCGGCCGGTGACGCCGCGGGCCAACCGGATGGCGCTCATGGTGGCTTCGGTACCGGAGTTGACGAGTCGAACCTGCTGCGCCGCAGGCACTCTCGCGACGATCTCCTCGGCCAGCTCGACCTCACCCGGACTCGGCGTCCCGTACGACGTGCCGTTCCCCACGGCCTCCCGCAACGCCTCTACCACCGCGGGATGAGCGTGCCCCAGCAGCATCGGCCCCCAGGAGCCCACGAGGTCCACGTACCGCCGGCCGTCCGCGTCGGTGAGCCAGGGGCCGGAGCCCGACACCATGAACCGCGGGGCGCCCCCGACGGCCCGGAAGGCCCGCACCGGGGAGTTCACCCCGCCCGGGATGACTTGCTGCGCACGAGCGAACAACGCCTCACTGGCGGGCGCGTCGTAGGGATACGTCACGGGACCAGTCTCTCAGCCAACCAACCTGCCGACATGCGAGACGCTCCCGCCCCGTTCCGCGTCGGCGACCAGGCCGATCGTCGCTCCCGCGCGGCCCTGTCGAGCGGGGCTACGACGGGGAGACGCACCGGGCCCGGCAATGAGGGTCCTCGACATCATCGAAAGCTCCTGCGCAGGCCTCCTCGCCTCGCTGCGCCGGCCGTGAGCGCGCTGCTCACCGCTCGGCGAGACGCTGGGCGAACTCGGCCGCCCAGTAGGTCAGGATCGCGTCCGCACCGGCCCGGCGGATCGCGGTGAGCTGCTCGACGATCGCCCGGTCGCGATCGATCCAGCCCCGTGCCGCAGCGGCTTCCACCATCGCGTACTCCCCGGAGACCTGGTACGCGAACACCGGAACCGGGGCGACGGCGCGGACCGCGGCGATCACATCGAGGTACGCCAGCGCCGGCTTGACCATCACCGCGTCCGCCCCCTCGGCAAGGTCGAGCTCGGTCTCGTGCAGCGCTTCCGCTGCCCGGCGCCCCGGATCCTGCTGGTAAGCGGCACGATCGCCGAACCGGGGGGCGCATTCGGCGGCGTCCCGGAACGGTCCGTAGAACGCGGACTCGTACTTCGCGCTGTACGCGAGGATCGCGATCTCGGGATACCCCGCGCCGTCGAGTGCGCGCCGGATCGCGCCGACCTGGCCGTCCATCATGCCACTCGGGGCCACCACCGCGGCACCCGCATCCGCCTGTGCCACAGCAATTTCCGCATAACGGGCGAGGGTCTCGTCGTTGTCGACCTCCCCGGACGCGGTGAGTAGCCCGCAGTGGCCGTGGTCGGTGAACTCGTCGAGGCACAGGTCGGTCATGACGACCGTTTGGGCGGTGATGCCGTCGGCCACCAGGTCGCGCAGCGCCACCTGCACGATGCCGTTCGGGTCGTCGGCGCCCGAACCCCGGGCGTCCTTCGTAGCGGGGACACCGAAGAGGATCAGACCGCCCACCCCCGCCGAAACCGCTTCGTACGCAGCCTTTCGCAGCGATTCGCGGGTGTGCTGGACGACCCCGGGCATCGAGGTGATCGGCGCCGGCGCGTCGATGCCCTCCTTCACGAACAGCGGAAGGACGAGATTCGCCGGCGACACGTGCACGTCCGCGACCAGTCGCCGCAGCGCGGGTGTCCGGCGCAGCCGCCGCAACCGGGTGGCGGGAAACCGGGGATCCGTGGACATGGGCGCCTCCGTCTCTACCAACCCTCAGCGCTTCGTCGCGCGCCGCTTCGCCGAACGGCCCGATTCGCCGGCCGGCAACTTCGCCTCTTCCGCCCGGCGTTGTGCGACGTAGCCCGCGAGCGCGGCGGCCAGAGCGGGCACCGTCGCCTCCTCGGGCTGCACGTCGACTCGCAGCCCGAGGTCGCGCGCGGTCTGCGCGGTGTGCGGCCCGATGCAGGCGATCACCGTGCGCTCGTGCGGTTTCCCGGCGATACCGACGAGGTTCCGCACCGTCGACGACGAGGTGAACAAGGCTGCGTCGACCTTGCCGCCCTTGATCGCCTCGCGCACCGGAGCGGGCGGCGGCGCCGCCCGGACGGTGCGGTAGGCGGTGATGTCGTCCACCGCCCAGCCGCGGTCCTTCAGCCCGGCGACCAGCGTCTCGGTGGCGATGTCGGCGCGCGGCAGGAACACCCGGTCGAGCAGGTCGAGCACGTCGTCGTAGTCCGGGAAGTCCTCGAGCAACCCCTCGGACGACTGCTCGCCGCTCGGCAGCAGGTCGGGGCGGATCCCGTACGCCTCCAGGGCCGCTCCGGTGGCGGTGCCCACGGCGGCGATCCGCACCCCGGCGAACGCGCGGGCGTCGAGGCCGAACTCGGTGAGCTTCTCCTGGACGGCGCGCACCGCATTCGACGAGGTGAACACGACCCAGGCGTACCGGCCGGTGACCAGGCCCTTGATCGAGCGTTCCATGGGTGCCGGCGTTCGCGGCGGCTCGACCGCGATCGTCGGAACCTCGAGTGGCTCCGCGCCGTAAGTCCGCAGCAGCGCACTCGTCTCGCCGGCCTGAGCGCGGGTCCGCGGAACCAGCACGCGCCAGCCGAACAACGGCCGGGATTCCCACCAGGACAACGTGTTTCGGGAACGCAACGCAGTGCCGAGAACCAGCACGGCCGGTCCGGTCAGCCCGGCGTCGTCGACCTCGTCGGCGATCCCGTCGAGTGGCGCGAGCACGGTGCGCTGCGCGGTTGTCGTACCGGACACCGTCACCGACGCCTGCTCGTCGGGCCGGCGGCCGTGTTCGATCAGCGCTGCGACGGCCTTCCCGATGTCGGCTGCCCCCACCCCCAGCATCAGCGTTCCGGTCGACGCGGCGAGCGCCGCCCAGTCGGTCTCCTCACCGAAGTCCGCGTACGTGCTCACTCCCGAACCGGCGGCGGCCAGACCGGCGTAGGTGGCCGTCGCGGCGGCCGCGGCGACGCCGGGCACCAGCTCCCAACCCAGCCGGGCACGTCCGAGCGCTTTGGCGTAGGCCGACACCTCGTCCGTTCCGGCCCGCGTCGAGAAGGGATCTCCCGGGATCACGACGGTGACTGCCCGGCCGTCCCGCGCGGCGGCGATCGCCGCGGTGACCCCGTCGGCGACCGACGTCGGCTCGCCGTCGGCGACCTGGTCGGTGACGAAGATCTCGACGTCGTCCCGCGTCCGGTCGCGTACCACGTCGAGCGCCGTCTGCGACCCGATGAGCAGGTCCGCGGATTCGAGCATCTCGACGGAACGGACCGTGAGCAGCGCCGGATCTGCCGGACCGGCCCCGACGATCGCGATCCGACCCGCGGACTTCTTCTTGGTCACCATCAATCCGTCTCCATCGAATGCCCGGTGCGGATGCGACCGGGGTCGTTCTGATCTCTCGCCGCCGTCAGTGCGCCGGCCCCGCGTCGGAGGAGTTCGTCGGCCACCCGCTCCCCCAGCTCCCGAGGGTCGGTCGGGTCACCGAAGTCGCTGTGCCGCAGCCCTTCTCCGACGACCGCGGTGAGCTTCAGCCGATCACCGTGCAGGCTCGCGACGGCGCCCACCGGGGCGCTGCAACCCGCTTCGAGACGGACGAGGACCGCTCGTTCGGCGGCGACACAAGCGCGGACGTCGGCGGCGTCGAGGGCCTCCCGAAGCAGCCGCGTCAGCTCGGCGTCGGCCGCCCGGCATTCGACGGCCAACGCCCCCTGCGCCGGAGCGGGCACCAGCTCCGACTCGGTGAACGTGTGCGCGATCTCGACGAGACGGCCCAGCCGGGCCAGCCCGGCCCGGGCGAGGACGACCGCGTCGAACTCTCCGGACCGAACCTTGCCGATGCGGGTGTCGACGTTTCCGCGGACGGGCACGACTTCGACGTCCGGTCGAAGTGCCCGCAGCTGCGCCGCCCGGCGGGGCGACCCCGTACCCACCCGTGCTCCGGACGGCAGTTCGCCCCACGGCACCGAGTCACGGGAGACGAGCACGTCCGCGGGATCCTCCCGCGCGGGCACGGCCGCGATCACGAGGTCCGCCTCCGGCGCGGTCGGAAGGTCTTTGAAGGAATGCACGGCGACGTCCGCCGAGCGCTCGCGCAGCGCGGTCCGGAGCGCCGAGACGAATACCCCCGCACCGCCGATGCGGCTCAACTCACGGGGGTCGACGTCGCCGTGGGAGACGACCTCGAGCACGGACACCGGCATGCTCAACGCGGCTTCCAGCCGAGCCCCGATCTGCCGGGTCTGCGCCATGGCGAGGGCCGAACCGCGGGAAGCGATCGTGAGTGGCCGAGTCCGGTCCAGGGTCGCGGTCACGACGCGCCCCCCGGCTCGCGATCAGTGGCCACCACCGCTTCGGGCAGGTCCCGCGGAAGTTCGAACAGCTCCCGCAACGCGTCGGCGTAGGCGTCGCCGCCGGGATCCCCGGCAAGCTCCTTCACCCGGACCGTCGGAGCGTGGATCAGCTTCTCCACCACCCGCCGGACGGTGTCCTCGACCTCCTGCCGGGAGCGGTCGTCCAGATCCGGCAACCGGCCGACGAGTCGCTGCAGCTCGCCGCGGACGACGTCCTCGGCCTTGCTCCGCAGTGCGACCACGGTGGGTGCGACCCGGACCGCCCGCTGCCAAGAAAGGAAAGCGCTGGTCTCGTCGGCGACGATCGACCGCGCGGCGTCGAGGTCCGCCTCTGCCGCCCCGTCCAGCCGGCTGACCGACTCGGCGAGGCCGTCGAGGTCCACCAGACTCACCCCCGGCACGTCCCGGGCCTCGGCAGCGACGTCGTGCGGCAGGCCGAGATCGAGCAACACCAGCGGCCGGCCCGGACGCCGCGCCATCGCGGCCGCGACGGCGTCGGCGCCGACCACGATTCCGACGCTCGCGGTCGCGCTGACGACGACGTCCGCGTCGGCCAGGAGCGCATCGAGGCCGTCCAGGTCGACGCCGGTGCCGCCGAACCGGGAGGCGAGTCGGTGCGCCCGGTCGACGTCGCGGTTCGCGACGGTCAACGCGGCCACCTGTTCCCGCTGCAACGACGCGCAGGCCAACGAGCCGGTCGCGCCGGCCCCCACCACCCCGGCCCGGACGCCGGAAAGCCCACCCAGGACATCCCGGGCGCGGTCGAGCGCCAAACCGACGAGCGACGCCCCCGCCCGGTCGATACCGGTTTCGGAACGGGCTCGCTTACCGGTACGAAGGGCGTGCCGGAACGCCTCGCCCAAGACCCGGCCCACCGTTCCCTCGCCCTGCGCGAGCTTGTACGAGGTGCGCAGTTGGCCGAGGATCTGCGCCTCGCCGACCAGCATCGAATCCAGCCCGCAGGCCACCTGGAACAGGTGCTGGACGGCGCGCGCGTCGTAGTCGACGTAGAGATGCGGTGTCAGGTCCGCACCGGCGAGGCCGGAGATCGCGGCCAGCGCGTCGGTGACCTCGACGTGCCCGCCGTGGAACGCGGTGACATGCGCGTACACCTCGATCCGGTTGCAGGTCGACAGCACGACCGCCTCGACCACGTGCTCGCCCTCGACGAGTTCGTGCAGGAGTTTCGCGCCGTCGCCCACCCCCGCGCTGACCTGCTCGAGCAGCGCGGTGGGGGACGTCCGGTGCGAGAGACCGACGGCGAGGACGCTCACGACGTGCCGCCCACCTGGGTCACCGAGCCCGGCTCCGGCCGGCGCGACCGCTGCTGGTCGTGGAACGACAGGATCTGCAGCTCGACGGAGAGGTCGACCTTCCGGACGTTCACCCCGGGCGGGACGACCAGCGTCACCGGCGCGAAGTTCATGATGCTGCGCACGCCGGCTCCGACGAGGCGGTCGCAGATATCCTGTGCCGCGGGACCTGGGGTGGCGATCACCCCGATGCTGATACCCCGTTCGTCGACGACCTGCTCCAGGTCGTCGACGGACGCGACCAGCATCCCGTTCACCCGCTCGCCGATCCGGATCGGATCGGCGTCGAGCAACGCTTCGACCTGCACCCCGCGGGGGGCGAATCCCCCGTAGCCGGCGAGAGCGTGGCCGAGGTTACCGATCCCGATGATCGCAACGGAACGCGGCTGGGTCAGCCCGAGTTCCCGGCTGATCTCCTGCAGGAGGTTCGCGACGTCGTAACCGACACCTCGCGTCCCGAAAGAACCGAGCTGGGAGAGGTCTTTACGGACCTTCGCCGAGTTCACTCCCGCCGCCATCGCCAATGCCTCCGACGAAACGGTCTCGACCTTCGTGTCCGCGAGGGACAGCAACACCCGCAGGTAGACCGGAAGCCGGGCAACGGTGGCCTCCGGTACGTGGGCGGCGCGCGCGCCGCCGGCAGGCGGTTGCCGTTCATCGGGCGCCAGGACGGCGTCGTCGGCGGTGAAACGGGCAGTCACGGAACACGCTCCCACGGGCTGGTCACCCCGAGATTACGCGCATGTGAAGGCTTTCACAAAATCGCGATCCCGCGTTCGGACCGGCGCGCGCGGGTCAGGGCGAGGACGGGGTCGCCCGGCCCTTCCCCGGTCGCCGCAGCTCCGGCGGGAGCTGCTGCACCAGCTCGACGGCGGTCGGGCTCTTGAACCGCGCCAGCCGGGCGATCGCGAAGGCGTTCACCGAGGCGACCGTCAGGCCACTGCCCGGACGGGGCACCACGAAGGCCTTCACCGCCTGGCCCGTATAGGGATGCGCGATGCCCGACACCGCAACCTCGTCGACGTCCGGGTGACGGATCAGCACGTCCTCCACTTCGCGCGGCGAGACGTTGAACCCGCTCACGATGATCAGCCCGGTCTTGCGCCCGGTGAGGTAGACGTTCGAGGAGGCGTCGAGACGGCCGAGGTCGCCGGTCGCGAACCAGCCGTCGGAGTCAGGTCCGCCGCCGCCCTCCGGCCAGTAGCCGGCGAACAGGTTGCGGCCACGGACGACGATTTCGCCGGCACGCCCGTCGGTGACCTGCACACCGTCGTCGTCGACGACGCGCAGGTCGACCCCGGGCAACGCCCGACCGACGGATCCCGGCAACGGGGAGTCCGCGACGAGGGTCGAGGTCAGGATCGGCGCGGCTTCCGTCATCCCGTATCCCTCGTAGATCGGTTGACCGGTGATCTCGCGGAAGCGGTCGTAGACATCCCGGGGCAGCGGCGCCGAACCCGACACCGCCAACCGGATGCGCTGCAGACGACGCGCGGCCTCCGGCATCATCGACCAGGCGACGTACATGGGCGGCGCGCCGACGAGGTGGGTCACCCCTTCCCGCTCGATCAGATCGAGGGAGTCGACCGGGTCGAAACGTTCCGCCAGGACCGCGGTCGCGGCATGAGCCGCGACGTGGCTCAGCGCGCCGTTGAGCGCGTAGATGTGGGAGAGCGGCAACACCAGCAGGACGACGTCGCCGGTACCGACCGGCACCCGGGCCATCCGCGAGGTCTGCTCGACGTTCGCGAGCAGCGCCTCGTGGGTCAGCATGACGCCGCGCGGCCGGCCGGAGGTGCCCGACGTGTAGATCAACGCGGCCAACGCGGTCCCGGGATACTCGCATCCCGCCGGGTCGGCCGGCGCCGCGAGCCATCCCGTCCACTCCGCTCCGCCCACGACGAGGGCGGGCGGGACCCGAACACCTTTCGGTTCCTCGACGGCCGCCAGGGACGCCGCGCGCGCCCGATCGGTGATCAGCAGCGTCGCGCCACAGTCCCCGAGCTGGCCGACCACCTCGGCGTCGGTCAGGCTGCGGGTCTGCGGAACGCCGACGAGACCGGCGCGCAACGCCCCGAACCAGGCCACCACGAACTCGATCCCGTTGGGAAGCAGGATCGCGACCCGATCGCCGCCTTCCGGGCCGGCTTTCGACAGCCCCCTGGCCACCGCCTCGACGCGGGCGTCCAACTCCGACCACGTGACGCGCTCGTCCCCGCTGACGAGGGCCACCCGGTCGGGCGCGCCCTGGGCCGCCGACCGGACGAGATCAGCGAGGTTCATGACGCCCGGATCCTTCCACAACCTGCGCCCGGTTCCACGAGGGCTCGGAACGTCACCCGGTCGGAGCACGTAGAGACCCGGCTTCGAACCCGATGCAGGTAGGGAAGAATTCAGACCGTCCCGCCGGGGCGGCCGCGGACACGACAGAGCACACCGCGCGTGAGCGCGGGCCGCAAAGGCACGGGACTTCAACGGGTTCGGGGTTCTCCCGATTCTCGAAGTTAGCCGGCTTGCCGAACGTCACGGCCGCCTTTCCTGCCGACGCAGGAGGGTTCGCGACACCCGTCGCTGCGATCCGTCCCGGCCCCGTTCAGGGAGCCTCGGATGCGCTTGCGCCAGATCAGTGGGTACCGCCTTGCCGAAAACGGCCCGGACACCCCTCGCCGCAGCCTTTTCCGGCGTGGCCTGGCCGTCGCCGTCACCGCCGCGGTCATCGGCGCCGGGATGGGCGTCGTCGCCCCGTCCGCGGCGCAGGCCGACGGAAACGTCGGCGCCTTCCTGAACCACCTCAACAGCGTGCGCGCCGCGAACGGGCTGCCGGCGCTGGCCCTCGTGTCCGACCTGAGCGCGGTCGCCCAGCAGCACTCGCAGGAGATGGCGGCCCAGGGCACGATCTTCCACAACCCGTCGCTGAAGACCCAGGTGACGAACTGGCAGAAGGTCGGCGAGAACGTCGGGATGGGCCCGTCCGAAGCCTCCATCGACAACTTGTTCGACCACTCGCCGCCGCACTACGCGAACGAAGTCGACCCCGCCTACACCCAGGTGGGCATCGGATCGGTCACCCGCTCAGACGGCCAGATCTTCGTGACACTCGACTTCCGCCGTCCGATGAACGCCGGCTCCGCACCGGCGGCACCGGCGCCTTCGGCGCCGAAGAAAGCTGCCACGCCGAAGAGCACAGCCTCGGTCGTGGCGCAACAGGTCAGCGCGGCCACCGCTTCGCAGCAGGCGGCCGCCGACGCCGCCGCGGCCCAGAACGCCGCGAAGGTCGCAGCGAAGGCCGCCGCCGATCAGCAGGCGGCCGGGCTCACCACCGACCTGAAGGCCAGCACCGACCCGGTCGCCTGCGCCCTCGTCTTCTCCGCCCACGTGAACTCGATCGGCCAGGCCGGCTGAGCCGGTTTGCCGGTAACCCTGCGTAGACCTTGGATCCTCGCGTAGCGTACCGACCGAGGCTTCACGTCCACGCAGCGAGCGGGCTCGCGCCCGCGGGTGAAGGAACGAGCTGAACGCACGTCAGTACCGTGCACGGGAACACTCGTGAGACTCACCGGCATGCCACCGGGGATCGCCGTCGACCCCCGCCGTCCGGTCGAGGTTCACGAGATCCGCGAGCCAGGTACCCCGTCGCGCGTCGACACCGAGGCCGACGCGCGGGACCTGCTCGTCCGTGACCTGGTCGATCGGGCCCAGCACGGCGAACCCGAAGCGTTCGGGGATCTGTACGACCAATACGTGCAGCTCGTTTACCGGTACGTCTACTACCGGGTTGGTTCGGCGGAGCTCGCCGAGGACCTCACCAGCGAGACCTTCCTGCGGGCCTTGCGCCGCTTGGACAGCTTCACCTGGCAGGGACGGGACATCGGCGCCTGGTTCGTCACCATCGCCCGGAACCTGATCACCGATCACTTCAAGTCCAACCGGTACCGCCTGGAGATCTCGGCCTCCGACATGCTCACGGTCGATCGGGACGCACCGGAGGAAACCGGGACCGAAGCCGCGGCACTGCGAAACCTCACCAACGAAGCGCTGATCGGCGCGATCCGCCGACTCGTACCCGAACAGCAGGAGTGCATCGTGCTGCGCTTCCTGCAGGGACTTTCGGTCAACGAGACGGCGCTGGCGATGAGCAAGAACGAGGGTGCGATCAAGGCGCTGCAATACCGAGCGGTGCGCTCGCTGGCCAGGTTGTTACGAGAGACCTAGTTGCTTCGAAGAAGGACTAGAAGAAGACCGAACGCCGCTCGCCGACCAACGCGTACAACGATTGCTGGATCGTCTCCCGGACCCGATCGGCCAGCTCGAAGACGAGCATCGGGTCCCCGGCGGTATCCGCGCCGTAGGTATCCGTCGGGATCGGTTCTCCGAACTCGATGATCCACTTGCTCGGCAACGGAACGAGACCGAGCGGGCCCAACCAGGGGAACGTCGGGGTGACCGGCAGGTACGGCAACCCCATCGCCCGTGCCAGCGTTCGCGCGTTGCCGATCAAGGGATAGGTCTCCTCGGCACCGACCACCGCCACCGGAACGATGGGGACCCCGGTGCGCAACGCCGCGCCGACGAACCCGCCTCGCCCGAACCGCTGCAGCCGATAACGCTCGTGGAACGGCTTCCCGACACCCTTGAACCCCTCGGGATAGACCCCGACCAGCTCGCCGGCGCGCAACAGCCGTTCGGCGCCGGCGTTGCACGCCAACGTCGCACCGATCTTGCGGGCGAGCGGAGCCACCACCGGCAGTGCGAAGACGAGGTCGGCGGCGAGTAGCCGAAGATGCCGCCGGGCCGGGTGGTCGTCCCGCACCGCGATCGCAGTCATCAATGCGTCGAGCGGCAACGTGCCGGAGTGGTTCGACACGACCAGGGCACCGCCGGTGTCGGGAACGTTCTCCAGCCCACGTGTCTCGACCCGGAACCAGGAACGGTACAGCGGCCGGAGCGCGGCGAGCAGGACCTCGTCGGACAACTCCGGGTCGAAGCCGAACTCGTCGATTTCGTAGTCGCCGGTGAGGCGCCGCCGGGCGACGGCCAGCGCTGCGGCCACCTTGTGTTCCCACGGAGCGGGCCGCCGCGGAGCGTTCCGAGCCGTCAGGGCTACTTCTTGTTACGCCGTTGAACGCGCGTCTTCTTCAGCAGCTTGCGGTGCTTCTTCTTGGCCATGCGCTTGCGACGCTTCTTGATGACGGAACCCACGGAAATACGCCTGTCGTAGAAGGGAGAGCGATTCGTTCGATTCTACGGGCCCGCTCGCCGGCCGGGCATCGGGTACGTCAGCCGGCCTCGATGAACGCCGCCTGCAGGTAGACGTGCACGGCGTTCTCGGGCACGCGGTACGAACGACCGACCTTCACCGCGGACAGTTCACCGGAGTGAACGAGGCGGTAGACGGTCATCTTCGACACGCGCATCATCGCGGCGACCTCGGCGACGGTGAGGAACCGCATCTCACCGAGACCCGCACCCTGTGCTGGCATGGAGTACCGATCCTTTGTCGAGCGTCGCGTCGCCGGCTTCCCCACCGACGACAAGGCACAACGCCCCTTGTTGATGCCCAATGTATCGGCTGCGGCCCGAGTGACCAGAGGGGGGTAGGTTGCGCCGAACGGCCCAGCCGGTTCGGATCAGCTGCGACCGAGTTCGGCCGAGCGGTCGGCTGCCGCCTGCAACGCGGCCAACATGGCGGCCCGGACACCGTGCCGTTCCAGTTCCCGGATGGCGCTGATCGTCGTTCCACCGGGCGACGTGACAGCCTCCCGCAGCGCCACCGGATGCTCGCCGGAGATACGCAGCATCGCCGCCGACCCGTAGGCGGTCTGCACGATCAGCTCGGTGGCGACATCGCGGGGCAGGCCCAGCAGGACGCCGGCGTCGATCATCGCCTCGACCAGGTAGAAGAAGTAGGCCGGGCCGCTGCCGGACAACGCCGTCACCGCGTCGAGCTGCGACTCGGACACCCGCACGGTCCGACCCACCGCCGACAGGAGCGTCTCGGTGCGGACCAGGTGTTCCTCGGTGGCGTGGCGTCCGGCGGCGAGCGCGCTCATCGCCTCCCCGACCCGAACCGGCGTGTTGCTCATGACGCGAATCGCCGGGGTTCGGTCCGGCAACGCACGCTCTATCGTCGAGAGCAACACGCCGGCCGCCAACGAGACGACCAGTTGACCGGTGCCGAGTTTCGGTGCGATCGCGTCCAGCACGCCCGGCACGTCCTGCGGCTTGACCGCGACCAGCAGGACCGAGGCCTGCTCGGCAGCCTCGACGTTGTCGACGGCGGCGACACCGTACTTGTCGGCGAGCACGGCAGCGCGTTCCGGCACCTTCTCGGTGATCACGAGGTCTCCGGCGGGTGTACCGGCGGCCAGGAAGCCGGACAGCAACGCCTCGCCCAGCATGCCGGCGCCGAGGACGGCCACCCGATCGTTGCGTGTCATGCGACGAACCTTAGTTGCCCGCCAACCAGTCGAGCCGGCGCAAGATGACGCCTTCGCGCAAGGCCCACGGGCAGATCTCGAATTCCGGGATCTGCAGCCGGGACATCACCGCCTCGGCGACCACCGCACCGGCCACCAGTTGCGGCGCCCGGCCCGGCGAGACCCCCGGCAACCGGGATCGTTCGGCCACCGTCATCCGGGCGAGCTGGGGAACCGTCTCCTTCAAGTCGCGATGGGTCAGCCGCCGCGCCACCCGCGGGCCCTGCGAGTACGCCGCCGCGCCGTTGATCCGGGCGAGCGAACGGAACGTCTTCGAGGTGGCGACGGCGTGTTCGGCGCTGCCCAGGTCGGGCAGCGTGTCCAGAACCGAGGCGACGTAGCCGCGCAACTCCTTCAGATCGGCCCGGCTGACCGGATCCTCGGCGGCGAGCCAGTCCCGGTGCAACCGGCCGGCGCCCAGCGACAGCGACACCGCAATGGACGGCTCCTCGTCCCGCCCGGCAGCGCATTCGAGCGAGCCGCCTCCGATGTCCACGACGAGCAACCGACCGGCACTCCAACCGAACCAGCGCCGCACCGCGAGGAAAGTCATCCGGGCCTCTTCGTCACCGTCGAGGACCTGCAGGTCGACGCCCGTGGCGTCGCGGACCTGCGCGATGACCTCGGCGCCGTTCGGTGCGTCTCGCAGCGCGGAGGTCGCGAACGCGACGAGATCCTCGACGGCGTGTTCCTCGGCATGGGCGAGGGCATCCGCGACCTGCTCGATGAGCCGTCCGGCGCCGACCGCGGAGACAGAACCGTCGTCGCCCAGCAACTCGGCCAACCGCAATTCGTGTTTCACGCTGGTCGCCGGAAGCGGGTGGCCACCACGATGCGCGTCGACCACCAGCAGATGAACGGTGTTGGAGCCGACGTCGAGCACTCCTAGCCGCATGGGGATGACCCTAGTCACGCCGGAGCGAAAGGGCGGTGCAGCTCACCGCGTCGTATGTTCGTCCGGCACGTCGAGGTAGGGGTACCGCCGAAAACCGCTGCGGTGCAGGCGGTATTGCGCCGACGCCCGCAAGACCCCGAAACCGTAACGGACACTGCGCCGGAAGTTGATCGAGGACGAGTCGCTGTCGTAACGGGTCGGGCAGGAGATCTCGCCGATCCGGGCGTCGGCGGCCAGCGCCTGCACGATGATCTCGTTGTCGAAGACGAAGTCGTCCGAGTTGCGATCCAGCGGGAGGCGGGCGAGCAACGACGCCCGGTACGCCCTCAGCCCGGTGTGATACTCGGAGAACTTCCCGGACACCACGATGTTCTCGATCGCCGTGAGCACCCGGTTCGCCACGTATTTGTAGCGGGGCATCCCGCCGGAGACCGCGTTCTGGGCCAGGATCCGCGAGCCCAACACCACGTCGTACACGTCGTAGGCGATCATCGCCGCCATCGGCACGACGAGCTGCGGCGAGTACTGATGATCCGGGTGGACCATGACGACGATGTCGGCGCCCCGCTCCAGTGCCGTCCGGTAACAAGTCTTCTGGTTGCCGCCGTACCCCCGGTTCTGCGGGTGGACGACCGTCTCGATCCCCAGTTCCCGGGATGCCGCGACCGTTCCGTCGGTGCTGGCGTCGTCGACCAGGAGCACGTCGTCGATGACGCTCCGATCCAGATCCGAGACGGTGAGGCCCAGCGTCGCGGCAGCGTTGTACGCCGGGAGCACCACGACGACCCGTTGGCCGTTGATCACGCTCGGATCCTAGAGTTCCTTCATGGCATTCGCCCCCGTCACCCCCCGCGACTGGGTCACGTACGTCGACCCGGACGACGAGAACCACGAAATCCGGGCCGACCTGACCTTCCTGCTCTCGTCGTGGACGTGCGTCTGGGGCACCGGTTGCCCCGGGATCACCGGCGATCCGGTCGCCGGCTGCTGCAGCCACGGTGCGTTCTTCAGCGACAAGGCCGACCAGAAGCGGGTGGCGAAGGCGGCGAAGTCCCTGACCCGGGCCGACTGGCAACACTACGGGCACCGGCCGCTCGCCGAGGAGGACGAACTCGACGACGAGCCGGCCTGGCGGACCACGACGGTGGACGGCGCGTGCGTCTACGCCAACCAGGCCGACTTCCCCGGTGGCGCCGGCTGCGCACTGCACGCGCTGGCGTTGCGGACCGGCCGGCACCCGCTCGAGCTGAAGCCCGACGTGTGCTGGCAAGTGCCGATCTCCCGGCGGGAGGAGACCAGGGCGGATGGCGGGCGGACGACCGTCCTCACCGAGTTCTCCCGCCGTTCCTGGGGCGAGGGCGGCAGTGACCTGCACTGGTGGTGCACCGAGTCGAAGGCCGCCTACGTGGCCCCGACGGCTTTGTTCGAGAGCTACGCGCCGGAGCTCACCGCGCTCATCGGCCCGAGTGCGTACCGCGAACTCGCCCGGTTGTGCCGGGCGGCTCTCAAGGGGAAACGGCAGCTGCTGCCACTGGTTTGAGCACCGGCAACCGGGAGCCGCGGAAGACGGCCGGCAGCAGCAACACCGGGATCACCGTGATCCGAAGGATGTCTTTCGGGTAGAGCAGGTCTGCCGGGCCGAGCAGGAACATCAGCGGAGCGGTGAACAAGAACACTGCGTCCGCCAGTGTCCGCAGCCGCAGGGCGCAGACGATGCCGGCCGCGAAAACGGCGAACACCGCCACCGCGATCGGCAACGCCGCGGCCCCGATCTGGGCGAACGCGAAGTCGCGCTCGACCAACCCGGCGGCCTGGTTCGCGGTTCGATGGATGCCACCGAAGGGGGCGCCGATCAGGTCGTCGCTGTCTCCCAACGGCCAGCGGCCGAATACGTGGTCGACGTACAGCAACCAGCCGAACAGCACGGCCGGCCCGGCGGCGAGCGCCGCGGTCGCTCCGACGGCGCGGCGCCGCCACCGGGGGTCCGCCCAGCCGGCCGGCACCAACGTCCGGTCCCGGCGCCACACCCGTACCGCCTCGAACACGAAGATGCCGACCGGAACCAACGACATCGGTTCCTTGGTCAGTGCCAGCAGGACGAAAGCGACTGCGGCCCAAGCAGTCCGGCGAGACCGCCAGGCCAGCAGGCCCAGGCCGAGCAAGGCCGCGACCAGTGGTTCGGCGGTGTCCGCGGTCACCGCGTAGAGCAGCCCGGGTGAGAACGCGACGGCCAGCCCGCCCCACGGCGTCCATCCCCAGCCCGAGGCAAGCAAACTTGCCGCGGCGGCCGCCGCTCCCATCGAGAGCAGCCCGATCGTCAGCAGCCACGCCGGCACCGACGACGGGTGCCCCCACGACAGGAGCCCGACGAGCTGGCCGTAGAACGGATGCCCGTAGCGGTAGGCCCCACGGTCGATCAGGGTGTGTTCGAGGCCGCGGGCGAACGGGTCCCGGGCGACCGCGTAGAAGTAGGTGCCGTCGTAGTGCGACGTCGGCGGGACGAACGAGAAGTCCGGATCGGCCCGCAGCGCCTCGCGCGCGACGCCGTCGGAGGCGGACATGTGCACCAACGTGCTGGTAGAGCCGGTCGATCCGAACGCGACCGAAGCGGTCAGCCACGAGAGCAACATCGCGAACACCGCGCACAGCGCGGCCCCGGCGACCCGCGGGGTGATCGTCGGCCCGACCGCCACCCGGATGCGATCCGTGGTCAGCGTCCCTGCGCGGCGACCGCGGCGGCGCCGGCCGCGGCCGCTTCCGGGTCGAGGTACCGGCTCGGACCGATCGGATTCAGCTCGGCGTCGAGGTCGTAGACGAGCGGGTTACCGGTCGGGATGTTCAGCCCCGCGATCTGGGCGTCGGCGATGCCGTCGAGATGCTTCACCAGAGCGCGCAGGGAGTTCCCGTGTGCCACCACGAGGACCACATGGCCGCCCCGCAGATCCGGCACGATCGCGTCGTACCAGTACGGCAGCAACCGGGCGACAACGTCCGCCAGGCACTCGGTACGCGGGACCACGTCCGGGGCCAGCTCGGCGTACCGCGGATCCTTACCGGCGTCGTACGGGTTGTCGCCGGAGATCGGCGGCGGTGGGACGTCGTAGGACCGCCGCCAGAGCATGAACCTCTCCTCGCCGAACTGCTCGAGCGTCGCCTTCTTGTCCTTGCCCTGCAGGTCGCCGTAGTGCCGCTCGTTGAGCCGCCAGGAACGCCGCACGGGGATCCACGACCGGTCGGCGCTCTCGAGCGCGAGGTTCGCCGTGCGGATCGCGCGGGTCAGCACCGAGGTGTGCACGACGCCGGGCAGCAGTCCGGACGAGACCAGCAGCTCGCCCCCCCGCCGGGCCTCGGCCGCCCCCGCCTGGGTGAGGTCGACGTCCCACCAGCCGGTGAACAGGTTCTTGGCGTTCCAGTCACTCTGCCCGTGGCGCAGCAGGAGAAGGGTGCTCATGGCGCGCATTCTGCCAGGGCCGCCCTCGAGGGCGTTCGTGAAACGGTCAGTGACCGACCGCGGTGACCCGCGCCGGATCCGCGAACCGGGCGAACGCCTTCAGGTTCGCCAGCGACTCGCCGTTCTTCTCCCGCCAGGCCCACTCGCGCCGGATGGCCGAGCCGTAACCGATCTCCAGCATCGCGTCGAACGTGGAGTCCGCATAGGTCAGGACCGCGCCCAGCAAGCGGTCGATCTCGTCGCCGGTGACCGCGTGCAGGTCGATCCGGCCGACCAGGTACACGTCGCCGAGTGAGTCGACCGCCCAGCTCACCCCGTAGGTGTGGGTGTTCTTCCCCAGCAACAACCGGTAGAGCTGCTCATGGTTCTCCTCCGGCCGGCGCATCACGAAGGCCTCCACCAGCAAGGCGTGATCGCCGGCGACCAACCAGCACATGGTGACGAGCTTGTGCTGCCCCTCCAGACGAACCAGGAACTGGCCGTGGGCGGGAGACTCATAGCTCAGCCCCGCGCTGTCGAGCGCCTCCCGGATCGTGCCGTCGACCTCGTCCCTGACCAGATTCACGGTCATGACGGTACGGCTCGCAACGCGCCGGCGACAGTCCGTACGCCGTTCGGGTGAACGTCAGACAGCGTCGCGACGACCTCGTCGTAGACCTCCGCCATCCGTTCCGCGACCCCGACCCAGCCGTACGTCGCCGCGCGGGTGACGCCCCGAAGACCGAAGACGCGGCGGCGGTCCGGATCGGCGAGCAACCCGCCCACGACCCGGGCCCAGGCGACCGGGTCGTGACCGTCCACCAGAACGCCGGTCACCCCGTCGTTGACCGCCGTTCGCAACCCGCCGACGGACGCGGCGACCACGGGGGTGCCGCAGGCCTGGGCCTCGAGCGCCACCAACCCGAAAGACTCGTTGTAGCTCGGGACGAGCACCAGGTCGGCGGCCCGGTACACGTCCGCGAGCTCCCGCGCCGGCACCGGGGGCAGGAACCGGACCAGATCGGCGATGCCCAGGCCGGCCGCCAGCACCCGCAGGTCGTCCAGCGCCCCCACCCCGCTCCCACTCGGACCGCCGACGACCGCGACGACGAGCCGGCCCCGCAGCTCGGGGCGCCGCGCAACGAGCACCGCGGCCGCACGCACCACGACATCCGGCGCCTTGAGCGGCTGCAGCCGTCCCACGAACGCGAGCACGGCGGCGTCCGGCGGGATGCCGAGCCGGGTCCGTGCCGCGCTCGCCTCACCCGGCCGGAACACTTCGAGGTCGACACCGGGCGGAACGACCCGCACCGCGTCAGGCTCGGCGCCGTAGAGGTCGACCAGCTGGCCGGACTCCTCGGCGGTGGACGCGACCAGCCGGTCGGCCGCGGCGACGACCTGCTCCTCGCCGACCAGCCGGGTCAGCGGTTCGGGGATGTCCCCGGCGGCGAGCGAGGCGTTCTTCACCCGGCCCAACGTGTGCGAGGTGTGCACGAGCGGGACCCGCCACCGTTCGGCGGCGACGAAACCGACCTGGCCGGACAGCCAATAGTGGGAGTGGACGAGGTCGTAGTAGCCCGGGGGCTGCGCCGCCTCGGCCCGCAGCACGGCCGCGGTGAACGCGCAGAGTTGCGCGGGCAGGTCCGCCTTCGACAGGCCTTCGAACGGGCCGGCGCCGACGCTGCGGACCTCGACGCCCGGGGCGACCTGCAGCCGCGGGGGGACGTCGCTGGCGGTCGCCCGGGTGAATATCTCCACCGCCGTGCCGGCGTCGGCGAGACGGCGTGCGAGTTCGAGGACGTAGACGTTCATGCCGCCGGCGTCCCCGATCCCCGGCTGGTCCAAGGGGCTGGTGTGCATGGAGATCATCGCTACTCGGCGCACCGGGCGCGCATGCTTGGCGAGCCGCTTCGGCCAGGTTCCCGGCACACGCCCTCCGTCCGTCGTCGCGCTGTGGTGATCTTCCCGGCCGCAGCCGCCGGCGAGCACCGACGACATCCTGCCAACCGGTCAGCACCGCGTCCCACCCGGGCATTCCCGACCTCGGAACGGCATGGCGATCGATGCGGCAAGCTAGCTCACATGGGAACCGAGTCCGGGACACGTCCGGTCGCCGTCGTCACCGGCGCGAGCAGCGGCATCGGCGCCGCGACCGCCCGGCACCTGTCCGAGCTCGGCTTCGAAGTGGTCTGCGCGGCGCGGCGGACCGACCGGATCGAAGACCTGGCCGCGGAGATCGGCGGCCGCTCGGTGACCTGCGACGTGACCGACGTCGAATCGGTGGCACGGCTGGCAGCGGCCGCCGGTGACTGCGCGGTCCTCGTCAACAACGCGGGCGGGGCGCTCGGCCTCGACCCCATGACCGATGCCGACGAGGACCGCTGGCGGCAGATGTGGGAGAGCAACGTCGCCGGCGTGATGCGGGTGACGAAGGCGTTCCTGCCGGCCCTGATCGCGAGCGGTGACGGCCGGATCGTCGTCGTGACCTCCGTTGCCGGTCACGAGCCGTATCCCGGCGGAGGCGGATACGTCGCGGCGAAGCACGCGGCGGCGTCGATGGTGCGCACCCTGCGGCTGGACCTGCTCGGGAAGCCGGTGCGCGTCGTCGAGGTCTCGCCCGGCATGGTCGAGACCGAGTTCTCGCTGGTGCGTTTCGACGGCGACGCCGAACGGGCCGCGAACGTCTACCGGGGACTGGTCCCGCTGACCGCGGACGACGTCGCGGACTGCATCGCCTGGGCGGTGACGCGGCCGGCACACGTCAACGTCGAACGCATCGACGTGTTCCCCCGGGCGCAGGTGTCGCCCACCGTCGTCCACCGGGAGTGACCGCCGACGACGAGGGAACTGCCGGGACCGGCCGGCGGCCGATGCGTCTCGCCGCCGGCCGAGCGCGGGACCGGGGACTGCCCACCCGAGGGACGACGGCACCCGATCGACTCCGCCGGGTCGACCGCTGGATCGTGCACGTCGCGGCGCCCGCGCTGCGAGCGGCGAACGCGCCGGTCGTCGTCGATCTCGGTTACGGCGAGTCGGCGATCACCACGCTGCAGCTGGCCCGGGCGTTGGCGTCCTTACGGGACGACATCGAGGTCGTCGGGGTCGAGAACGACCGGTTCCGGGTCACCGCCGCGCAACCGGCCGCGGTCGCCGGCGTCTCGTTCCGATACGGCAGCTTCGACGTCGACGGCCTGCGCCCGACGGTCATCCGGGTGATGAACGTGCTCCGGCAGTACGACGAACCGGCGGTCGGGCCGGCGTGGAACCGGCTGGCCTCGGTGCTGGCGCCCGGTGGTCTCGTCGTCGAAGGCACCTGCGACGAGCAGGGACGGCGGGGAAGCTGGGTGACGTTGGACGCCACCGGACCGATCTGGTTCACCGTCGGCACCCATCTGCCGTCGTTGTCGACCCCGGGCGATCTCGCCCCGAGACTGCCGAAAGCGCTGATCCACCGCAACGTGCGCGGGGAACGCGTCCATGCGTTCCTCGCTGCCGCCGACGAGGCGTGGGCCCGGACCGCGCCGCACGCCGCATTCGGGCCGCGGCAGCGGTGGTCGGCGATGTGCCTGCTGCTCCGCGAGGACGGTTGGCCGGTGCGGGACGGGCCCCGCCGCTGGCGTCTCGGTGAGCTTGCCCTTCCGTGGGCAGCCGTGGCTCCTGGGTGAAATCGGCGGCCGGATGTGGGAAGCATCGCAACACCGGACACGTTGTCGCCGTCGTGGCACGTACCCTGGGAGATGTGCAAACGACCGTCGACCCGGCTTCGATGACGCCGGACGATCTGCGGGCGTTCGCGGCCGAGCACTCGGCGAGGTTGGAAGGCGCATCCGCCGAGGAGGTCGTGCGCTGGGCCCACGAGACCTTCGGCGACCGGCTCGCCGTTACCAGCTCGATGGGCGACGCCCTCATCCCGCACCTGTGCTCGGAGGTCGTCCCAGGTATCGAGGTGCTGTTCCTGGACACCGGTTACCACTTCCCGGAGACCATCGGCACCCGAGATGCCGTGGCCGCCACCTGCGGCGCGAAGGTGCGCACGATCCTGCCGCTACTGAGCGTCGACGAGCAGGATGCGAAGTACGGTCCGCGCCTGTACGAACGAGACCCGGACGCCTGCTGCCGGATGCGCAAGGTCGAACCGCTGGACGCGGCGATGGCCGACTACGACGCGTGGATCTCGGGCGTTCGCCGCGACGAGACCCCGGAACGCGCCGACACCCCGATCGTCGGCTACGACGAGAAGCGCAACCTGATCAAGATCTCCCCGGTCGCCTCCTGGACACAGCAGGACGCGGACGCCTACATGCAGGACAACGGCGTGCTGGTGAATCCGCTGGTGTCCGAGGGTTACCTCTCGATCGGCTGCGCACCCTGCACCCGTGCGGTCCAGCCTGGCGAAGACCCCCGGGCCGGGCGCTGGGCCGGTTCCGGGAAGTCCGAGTGCGGCCTGCACGGGTGACGATCGCCACATACCGCCCCGACCCGACGCGCATCCGAGTTGACCCTCCGGACCCGGTCGGGCGACCACGTTCGACGTATGCCGACGCATCTGGGACGATGGCGGGTGTGATTGGTCGCCAACCGATCGACCCCGGCCTTGTTTCCCGGCGCCACGTCGACCTGCTGCGCCTCGTCACCGCCGCTTGTCCCGGATCTGCGTTCTGACCTGCTGCCCGATTCGTCCGCCCCAGATCCGCTCGCTGCACCTCGAAGGGTTTCACCCGCTATGACTTCCGTCCTCGAACTCGCCTCGTTCGGCGCGTCCCGCATGGACCAGCCCCTCCCCGACCAGGCCGACGACCTCCCGACCGGGCCCGGCCTGGCCGCCGCCCCGTCGTTCGCGGACTTCGAAGAGATCGACCGCTTCGAAGAACGCGTCCAGGAATACCTGCGCGGTGACCTGGATCCGGACGAGTTCCGTCGGCACCGGCTCTGGCACGGCGTCTACGGCCAGCGCCAGATCGCCGACGTGCAGATGATCCGCACCAAGATCGTCGGCGGGGCGCTGACCCCGGAGGCTCTGGAGGCCTGCGCGGACGTCGCGGAGACCTGGAGCCGGGGCTGGGGACACCTGACGACCCGGCAGAACGTCCAGTTCCACTTCGTGAAGATCGAGGACGCCCCGGCGGTCCTGCGGCGGATGGCCCAGGCCGGGGTGACCACCCGCGAGGCGTGCGGCGACACCGTCCGCAACGTCACCTCGTGCCACCTCGCCGGGGTCTGCCCGGTCGAGGTCCTCGATGTGAACGCGGCCGCGGAGGCGGTCGCCCGGCACTTCCTGCGTAACCCGTTGGCGCAGAACCTGCCCCGCAAGTTCAAGATCGCGGCGTCCGGCTGCGCCATCGACTGCGCGCTGACCGGCATCCACGACCTGGGGATCCTCGCCGTCGAGGTGGACGGCAAGAAGGGCTACCGCGTCATGTGCGGCGGCGGGCTCGGGACCGCGAACCACGAAGCGGTCGCCCTGGAGGACTTCACCGATCCGAGCGAACTCATCGTCACCGCCGAGGCGGTGCTGCGGGTCTGGGACCGCGAGATGCCGCGCAAGTCCAAGGCGCACGCCCGGATGAAGTTCCTGGTCGCGAAGCTGGGCGCCGAGGAGTTTCGGGAGAAGGTGCTCAAGGAACGCGAGCAGCTGCGCTGCAGCGCAGCGTTCCGCAGTCAATACCCGGAGGCGTTCCTGCCGCCGCGGCGCGACGACGCGGCCGCCGGCCCCACCGTGCCCGAGGCGGCGGGACACAAGCCGGCCGACCAGGCGGCGTACGACGCATGGTCGGCGACGAACGTCGTCGAGCAGCGCCAGCGGGGCCTGTTCTCCGCGTACGTCACGGTTCCGCTCGGTGACCTGACCGCCGAACAGTTCAGGCTGTTGGCGAAGGCGGCCCGCGACTTCGGCGTCGACTGGCGGATCGCGGTCCGGCAGAACCTCGTCGCCCGCAACATGCGTCCCGGGGACCTGCCGCTGCTGCACGACATGCTCTCCAGCGTGGGCCTCGGCGCCAGCGGCGCCGAGCGGGCACGCAACATCGTCAGCTGCCCGGGCGCGGAGACCTGCAACCTGGCACTCACGGCAAGCCGCGGCGTCGCCTCGGCGACCGTCGACGCGCTGATCGCCGCCGGGGTCGGCGACGTGCCCCTCACGATCAACGTGAGCGGGTGTCCCAACTCCTGCGGCCAGCAGCAGATGGCCGACATCGGCCTGTCCGGACAGGTCCGCCGGGTGGGCACCGACGAGGCCCCGGGCTACCGGATCCTGCTCGGCGGACGCCCGGTTTCCGGCGGGGCACGGTTCGGCCAGTACGTCGCGAAGGCGCCCGCCCGTCGAGCGCCGGAGGCCGTCGTCAGCGTCGTGAAGCGCTACACCGAGGAGAGGTTGCCGGGCGAGGCGTTCGGCACCTGGGTGGATCGCATCGGGCCGAAGGCGATCGGCGCCGGTCTCGCCACCTACGACGAGAAGCGCGGCAAGGACGAGGCGCCGGAGGATTTCCAGGACTGGGGCGAGACGAAGCCGTTCCAGGTGATCCTCGGCACCAGCGAGTGCGCCGGCTGACGCCGGAGCACGCACCGCGCGACAAGCCCGATCCGGGTCCCTGAGCCATGGCCGGCTACCCGATCCTGCTGGACCTGACGGGTCGGCTCGTCGTCGTCATCGGCGGCGGCACCCTCGCCGCGCGCCGCATTCCGGCACTGGTGGAGGCGGGCGCCGAGGTCCTCGTCGTCGCGCCGACCTTCGCCGACGAGATCACGGCGCTTCCGGTCCGCCGGGAGGCCAGGGCCTACCTCCCCGGTGATCTCCTCGGCGCCTGGCTGGCGCTTGCCGCGACCGACGACGGGGCGGTCAACGCGGCGGTCGCCGCGGAGGCCGAGCAGGCCGGCGTCTGGTGCGTCCGCGCCGACTATGCGCCCGGCTCGCGTGCCCGAACGCCCGCCACGGCCACCGTCGCAGGCGTAACTGTCACTATCAGTACTGATCCTCCGGATCCACGCAGGAGCTCCGCGATCCGGGACGCGGTCCGGCTCCTGCTCGAATCGGGCTCGCTGCCCCTCCGCCGGTACCGCCCGAGCACCGGCTCGGTTGCCCTGGTCGGCGGCGGACCCGGTGATCCTGGGCTGATCACGGTTCGGGGGCGCCAGTTGCTCGCGGCCGCCGACGTCGTGCTCGTGGACAAGCTCGCGCCGAAGGAGTGGCTCGCGTCGCTGCCCGCGGAGACCGAGGTCATCGACGCCGGCAAGGCGCCGCACGCGCACAACATGACGCAGGGTGAGATCAACAGCGCGCTGGTCGAGCACGCCCGGGCCGGCAAGCGAGTCGTGCGGCTCAAGGGCGGCGACCCGTACGTCTTCGGCCGGGGCGGCGAGGAACTCGCCGCCTGCCTCGCGGCCGGGGTCGATGTCGAAGTCGTCCCGGGCGTGACCAGCGCGATCGCGGTTCCCGCGGCAGCGGGTATCCCGCTGACCCACCGGGGGGTGACCCAGGAATTCACCGTGGTGTCCGCGCACCTCGATCCGGCAGCGGCCGGTACGACCGTCGACTACGACTCGCTGGCCCGCAGCACCGGCACCCTGGTGTTCCTGATGGGTGTCGGCCGGTTGAGCCGCCTCGCCGAGGAGCTCGTGAGCCGCGGCCGGCCAGCGACGACCCCCGTCGCGGTGATCGAATCGGGCACCACCTCGGCCGAGCGCGTACGGGTCGGAACCCTTGCCGATATCGGAACTATCGCATCGGACGCGAAGCCGCCCGCGGTGATCGTCGTCGGCGACGTGGTCAGCTTGCGGGAGACCTTGTCGCCGTGACCGCACCGGCGCTCGTCCTGGTTGCCCACGGCAGCAGCACCCCCGAATCCCGTGACGCCGTGGCGTCCGCCCGGGACCGGGTCGCCGCGCACCGGCCCGGCGTCGCCGTCGTCCTTGCCTTCATCGAGCACGACGAACCCCGGTTGAGCGCCGCGCTCGGGACGCTTCCCACCGGGCCCGCCGTGCTCGTGCCGTACCTGATGGCCGACGCATTCCACGTCCGGACCGACCTTCGATCGGCCGCCGGCAACGCCCGGCGCGCCGGCCGGCCGGTCGTCGTCGCGAACACCCTGGGCGAGCACCCACGCCTGCCCGACGTCGCCCGGCAGCTGCTGGCCGACGCCGGTTCACCCGGCGACGAGGCGGCCGTCCTTGCCTCGCCCGGAACGAACGACGAGGACGCGAATGAGGTCATCCGCAGGCTTGCCCGCGCGATCGGCGAGCAGCGGACCGCACCCGTCGTGGCGGCGTTCGCGTCCACCGCCGCTCCCTCGTTGACGCAGGCGCTGAACTCGCTGCCACCGCCGGTCGCCGTCCTGCGCTGGGTCCTCGCCCCCGGACGGTTCGCGGCGTCGATCGCGCGACAGGCGACCGACGCCGGTGCGCGCTGCACCGCGATTCTCGGCACCCATCCGGTGCTGGCCGAGATCGTCTGGGACCGCTACGACGAGGCCGCCGAGGCGTTGTCCCGCCGGAACGAGTCGTAGACGTCGAGCAGTGCCTGCTTCTGCCGTTCGGTCAACCCGGGATCGGCCACGATCGCCGACCAGGTGTCGGTTTCGCCGAGCCGTTCGTCGAGGATCCCGGCCCGTACGTACAACGCCTCCGGTGAGATCGCAGAGCGCGGGCCAACTGTTGGAGAATGTCGGCGCCCGGCCGCCGGAGCCCCCGCTCGATCTGGGAGAGGTAGGCGTTGCTGACGCCGGCGGACCGAGCCAGCTGGCGAAGCGAGAGCCCGGCCGCGGTGCGACGGTCCCGGAGGTAATCGCCCAGCGCGGTGGTCTCAGGCATGCGCGCCGACCTCGTGCGCCGCGTGGCCGAGCGGCTCGAGCTGGAATGTGGAGTGCTCGACGTCGAAGTGGCCGAGAAGGCATGCCTGAAGCGCGTCGAGCATCTGCGGGGCGTGCCCGTCGGTGAAGCAGGAGTTGTCGACAACGACGTGCACCGACAGCGCCGGCAGGCCGTGCCCCACGCTCCAGCAGTGCAGGTCGTGCACGTCGTGGACGTGGTCGGTCTCGAGCAGGTGCCGACGGACCTCAGCGAGGTCGACCCCTTCCGGCGTCCCCTCCAGCAGCACCCGGCCGGATGCGACGAGCAACGGGGAGGCGGCCCGGAACATCAGCGCCACCACGACCAGCGAGGCGATCGGGTCCGCCCGGTCGTAACCGATGGCGATGATCACGATCGCCGCGATGACGGTGCCGATGAAGGCGTAGAGATCGGTGACCACGTGCGCGAACGCGGCCCGCATGTTCAGGCCGCTGTGGTCCCCTCGCAACAGGAGCAACGTCGACGCCACATTGATCGCGACGCCGGCCAGGGCGACGCCCAGCACCGGCCAACCGCTCACCTCGACCGGGTGCAGCAGGCGGGTGATCGCTTCGACGGCGACGAGCGCCCCGGCGAGGACCAACGACAGCGCGTTCACCGCCGCGGCGAGAATCTCGGCGCGGTCGAGTCCGTAGGTCCAGCGGTCCTTCGGTGGGCGGCGAGCCAGCCGGGATGCCCAGAGGGATCCGGCGACGGCACCTGCGTCGACGAGCATGTGTCCGGCGTCCGCGAACAACGCGACCGACCCCGCGAGCACCGCGCCGACGACCTCGCCGACGACGAACCCGACGAGCAGGACGAGCACGACGGCCAGCAACTTCTCGTTACGCCGCCGGTCCACGGCGCTCGTCCCGGGCTCGGCCGACTGCCCGTGCCGCGGGGGCGCGCCCCCGTGCGCGTGAGCGTGCCCCGGTCCCATGGCCCCACGGTAGCCCGGCGATCTCCGCTGACCGGTCGCCGGGACGCGCGCCGATGCCGCGGACCCGCTTACGCTGGCACTCGTGGAATCGACGGCGGCACCCTCGCCGGCCGGGCCGGCGGGGGCCAACCGTGCCGCGCTGCGCTGGCCGACCGCCCTCGTCGGCGCGCTCGCGCTCGGGGCAGCTGCGCTCGCGGTGGTCGCCGTGGCGCGGTCGCTGACCGGCGACGGACCGCTGCTCCCGTATTCCCTGTGCCGTCCCGGGCATGTCGACGAGATCCTGCCACCGCTCACCGGCTCCCGATACCTGCGCAGCTGGACGCTCAACCCGCTCGCAACCGGGCTGCTCGCGGCGGCGGGTGTGCTCTACGCCGGTGGGCTGCGCCGGGTGGGTCGCGAGGCGCGGCGGGCGAGGTGGCAGATCGGCCGGATCCTCGCCTTCTACCTCGGGCTGGTCGTCGTGCTGCTCGCCGTGTCGAGTTTCGTCGCGGTCTACGACATGACGCTGTTCTGGGCGCACATGATCCAACACCTGATGCTGATCATGGGCGCGCCGGCCCTGCTGGTGATCGGGCGCCCGCTCACACTTGCGGTCGCCGCGTCCGGCCCGGCCGGGCAGCACCGGCTGACCGGCCTGCTGCAGTCCTGGCCGGTCCGCCTCGTCACGTCGCCCGCGGTGGCGCTGGCCGGGTACACCGCGGTGATCGTCGGTGCGCACCTCACCAAGCTCACCGATTCGTTCCTCAGCGACGTCTGGGCCGGGCAGGTGGAACATCTCACGTACCTGCTGATCGGGATCGTCTTCTTCTGGCTGCTGTTCGGTGACGAGCCGATCGCCTGGGAGCTGTCGATGCCCGGTCGCCTGCTGTTCCTCATGTTCGCGATGGCGGTCGACACCTTCGTCGGCATCGTGCTGCTTCAGACGACCAAGACGCTCGACACGATTCCCCACCCCTCGTGGGGGATGAGCCCGATCGCCGACGTGCAGGCCGGCGGCGCGATCATGTGGGTCGCCGGCGACGGGCTGATGGCCGCGATCACCATCGCGGTCTTCATCGCCTGGGCCCGCCGCCCCGCCGCGGAACGCAAGCCGAGCGTGTTCGAACGGGCCCGGGTAACCCTGCAGGCCCAGCGGGCCGGCACCGTCCCCGCGACCGCGCAAACCCCTCGGCCGGTGTCCCCCGGGCCGGCGGTCGCCTACGACATGGACGACGACGACCGGGAGCTCGCGGCGTACAACCGCTGGCTGGCGAACCTCGACCGGAGCGGCCGATCCGGCAGCTAACGCCGAACGGTCGCGGTCTTCCGGCCGGCCGGTAGGTCGTCCTCGTCGTTGACGTCGTCACCGTACGGGGCGGTGAGGGCGTGGCCCAGCAGGATCACCACGAACAGCAGGAACGTCAGCGCGTGGACCGCGGTGCACCACAGGCAGATCGCGTGGATCCAGAACATCTCGGCGTAGATCAGCCGCACGATGAACACGACGCCGACGGCCGAGGCCACGATCCGCGCGGTCCGCACGACCCACAGCGGGGAACGCCAGGCGGCGGGCACCAGCAACGGCAGGATGCCGACGAAGTACGCCAGACCGAGCGCCGCCACCGGCAATCCGAGGAAGTACGACTGGGCACTGGTCGTCACCTTGCCGCAGTTGACCGCGCCGTTGTCGGAGCAGACGAGGCTCACGCTCTCGTCGAAGTGGGCGATCGTCAGGTACGTCGCGACACCGATGCCGAAGACCGCGAACAGCAAAGACACGGCCGGCAACCAGAAGGGGACGTCGAGCGGACCCGCCTGGACCCGGCGGCGGAGCAACGCTGAGAGGTTCACGATCTTCGGCCTCGCTCGTTCGGTCGGACCTGGGCAGGCTCGATCAGCTGCTCGAGCTGGACGTGTTCCCGGCCGAGGCAAGCGCCGACTGCGCCGCGGTGACCGCCGTGGACGAGCAGACGTTGGCCGGTTGGTTGTTGGTGAGCTTGCAGATTGCAGCGGTCATCACGTTCGCCGAACCCATGATCGCCTTGCCGGCGTCGGTGCTCGGATTGCTCATCGCGGTGGCGATCTGCTCAGCGCTCATCCCCGACAACGAGCTGGTCGGATCGAACTGTCCCCCGTTGAGCATGTACTTGTTGCCGAAGTCGATGAACGGGAACGAGAGACCCTTCGGTAGCAGCGCGCTCACGAGCTTCTGCTGGTCGTCGGTCAACTTCTGCAGGTCCTTGCGCTGCCGGTCCTCGGCTTCGACGGGCGTGAAGGTGAGGTAGTCGCTGGTGTACTTGGCGTTGAGGAACGTCAGCGTCGCGATGTTGCCGTCGTCCGTCGCGGACCGCGTGGTCTCCAACCCGGTCAACGTCCCGAAGCGGGATAGCGCGATCGCCAACGACCACCGCTCCCCGGCGCAGAACGGGCAGAATTCGGCTCCGATGTAGAGAACCTCCGGCTTGCCGCCGCTGACGAGAGCCGGCTGGTTGCTGACCGGCTGGAAGCCGGCCTGGATCGAGCCGACGCCGACCGCGTCCAGGTTCGCCGGCTGGACGTTCTTGATCGCGTTGACGATCTGGTCGCTTGCGGTCGCGCGGACGTTCTTGTCCGAACTCTTGTTCACCACCCCGACGATGACGATCACCGCGATGACGGCGACGACAGCGGCGATCACCCCCGAGTAGGTGAGGATCTTCCGCTGCCTAGCCCGCTTGCGTTCCTGCTCCCGCCGGATACGAGCCCGCTCGCGCACCTCGTTCTTACGCTGTTGACCGTCTCTCGCCACGATGGGCCATCCTACGGACAATCACCGTCCGGAACGCTATGGGGAACGCGACTCCCAGCGTCCTTTTCGGCATTACTCATCAGATTCGGCCCGGGTTGGCCGCCCGAATCCTTCTCGGTAACCCCGCGTTCAGCCCGCCGGTTTCGATTCCGGCTCGAGCAACGAAGAGACGTTCGCCTCCCCGTCGCGGTAGCGCCGGCCGATCTCGTGGGCCAGCGCGTCGGCGACGTGCTGGACCGCGGACCGTCGCTCGGACACCGCATGCTCCTCGGAGCGCAACTCGTCGTGCGCCCGCTGGAGATCCGCGTCGGACGCGTCAGCCAGGTTGGTGAGCAGGTCGTTGCTGGCAAGTTGTTCGACCGCGCGCCGCTGTTCGCCGGGGTTCGAGGGCTCCACGGTGCTATGACGCCCCAACCCCGGCGAAGCCGACCGCTGCCGCGAGGAGTCGGTCAGCACGGCCGTCAGATGCGCCACCATGTCCTCCGGGGCGGGCTGCCCCAGCTGGCGGCGGGTGAGCTCGGCCTGAACGAGATCCAGCCGGGCCTGCAGCAACCGCCGCAGGTAGGACAGGTCGGCTTCTTCCTGGTCGGCCTCGGCCCGCAGCGTCCGGATCTCGGCGAGGTCCCGCCCACCGAGGTCGGCGAGGTAGTTCTCCCCGAGGATCCGGTCGATCCGGCGATTGCCGTCGACGCGAACGTCTTCCATGACCAGGCCTCTCGATCCGACTCAGTCCGGCGGCGACCGTCACCTGCCTGGATCAGTCTCCACCCCTGGTCAAGTAGCCACCCCGCAGCCCGGCCCGGCAGCGCCGAAGATTTCACCCGGACGGCCGACCGCCGAGTGAGCCTTCCGCCTCAACCGCCGTCGCGGCGCTGTCGACACACCCCAGGAGAGCACCCCACGACCAAGGGACGATCGCAGTGCCAACCCACGTTCCCCTGCCGGACCACGCCGCACCGCAGGGAACAAACGCCCAGATCGACGAGAACGATCCGCTGGGCTTGGGGGAACTGCGCGTGGACGAACAGATCCCGCATCAGGTGAGGCTCCCTCCGGCGCCGCGGACCGTGCCCGAACCCGACACCGGCTCCGGAGTGGATCTCGCTGCGATCGCCGACATGGCCCGCCGGGTGGAGGACGCCCGCTTCGCCGCGGAACGGCGCCTGCACGACTCACTGCAACCCTCGCCGCCCTCGATCCGGCCGGCCGACGAGATCCGCGAGGTACGGCGGTCCGCGGCCGGCGCGGTGGGACGCCCCGCGATCGATCCGGTCGTCCGCCGCATGGCCGCCCAGGCCGTCACCGGTGCGAATCCGTCGGCCGCGCCGCCGACGGCGACGGAACCGGCCGTTGCGGGCGACCACCGTCCCCCGACCCCGGGCGCTTCGGAGCCGGGGCGACCGGTGGCGACACCCGGTCCGCACGCGGCGACCGCCGCGACCGCCGCACTGCGCGACCTGCTGTCGGACACCCCGGCCGAGGAGCCGGCGAAATCCCCGGGCCAGGCCGGAACGACGGTTCCTGTCCCGTCGACGGAGGAGGCGAGCACCCGCCCGGCAAGGTTACGCACCGAAGCCGACGACGCACCGGAGTCGAGCCGCCCCGGATTCACCGACACGGCTTCGCTGCTGCGAGAACTCGCCAGCCTCAGCGACCTCGACGACGCCGGGCCGGGCACTCCCGCTACGCCGGTCCCGGCACGACCCGCGACGCGCCCCGTCGCGGTGACGCCCGCCCGGGCACGCCGTAAGGGACTGTTCGCCCGCTGAGCTGGCTAACCCCGGATGCCGCTCAGATCGACCGGCTCCGTCGCCGACGAGAGATCCCGGTCGATCGCGACCGCGACGCCGTCCACAGTCGCGAGATCACCCCGGTCCACGACCGACTTGCGTACCACGGCCAACCCGATGGGCCCCAGCTCGTAGTGCCAGGCGACCGAAGTCAGGTGGCCGACGGCCCGGCCGTCCTGCCGTATCTCGACGCCGCGAGCGGGAAGTACGTGTTCGGATCCGTCGAGATGCAAGGCGACCAACCGGCGCGGGGGGGACCCGAGGTTGTGCACCCGCGCGACAGTCTCCTGACCGCGATAGCAACCCTTGTCGAGATGCACCGCCGGGCCCACCCAGCCGACCTCGTGGGCCAGGGTTCGGTGATCGGTGTCCACCCCCATCCGGGCCTCTCCGGCCGCGATGCGCACCGCCTCGAAGGCGTCGTGGCCGACCGGGCGGGTCCCCGCCGCGAGCAGCGCGCTCCACGCCGCGGCCACCTCGCGGCGAGGGACCAGCAGGTCGACCGCGCCCTCCGGCCACCGGCGCCGGATCACCACCGCGCCCGGCGGCACCGTCTCCGGATCGAGCTCGACATGCCGGGTGGTCAACACGGCGAGATCCTCGCTCGCGTCCCGAACCTCGACCCGGGTCAAGAACCGCATGCGATCGAGGAAATCGGTGAGCACCGCGGCGTGACCTGGCTCGACGACGAGAACGCTGCGCTCGCCGTGGTCGACGACCTCGACGTGTTGTTCGACATGACCGTTCGGCGAGAGCAGCAACGCCTCGGTCGGTGCATCCGCAGCGAGCTGGTCGAGCCGCTGGGACAGCAGCGCGTTCAGCCAGCCGAGACGCTCCGGACCGGATACGACGACGACGTCGAGGTGACTTCGGTCGACGACCGCTGGGCCGGCGTCCCAGGTGCGCTGTTCACCGGAGGGGTCCCCGAAGTGGCCTGCCACCGCGGTGTCCGGGGCCTGTGCGGCAACTGCGCCGACCACGGTCGAGGAAGGTGCCGCGAATTCCGCGATGGGTGCGCCGCCGTCGATGCCGTCCACTCCTCGAGTATCCGCCTGGTTCGCACCTGCCGGCACCCGGCGGTTCGCACCACCGACCGCACGAAGGCCTTAGCCTGATGTCCGTGTCGACTCTGGCGATCATCGGCGCGGACGGCCCGGCGCTGGCCGACCCCCGCATTCCCCAGATCCGAGTCGAAGACGTCGGGCTGCTCCGCGGCGAATCGGTCTTCGAGACGACGCGGATCATCGGCGGCGCCCCCGTCGACCTCGACGGTCACCTGCAGCGACTCGCCCGTTCGGCCGCGGCCATCGAGGTCCCGCTGCCCGACTCCCACGACTTCGTCCGGGCGAGCTGGTTGGCGATCCGAGCCTGGGCGAACCCGGACGGAGTGCTCCGGTTGGTCGCGACGAAGGGCGGCGACGGCGGCGTGCCGCCCGTCCGTTTCGCGCTGGTCACCTCGTTGCCGGCAGGGCTCACCGAGCTCCGGCTGAGCGGGATCTCCGCAGTCACCTTGCCTCTCGGCATCCCGGCCCGGCTTCGCCCCGACGCACCCTGGTTGCTCGGTGGGGTGAAGGCCACCAGCTACGCCGTCCCGATGGCCGGACAACGCGCCGCACACGCACGCGGCGCCGACGACGCGATCTGGGTCTCCTCGGAAGGCGAGATCCTCGAAGGCCCCACTTCGACCGTTCTGGCCGTGGTGGGAAATGCGATCTACACCCCGCCGGCGATGGAGGTCGGCACGCTGCCCGGGTTGACGCTGGCCCGCGTCCGCGACATCGCCGAGGTGGTGGAGCAACACATCACGGTCGGCCAACTCGCGGCCGCGCAAGAGATCCTGCTGGTCAGCAGCGTTCGAGGCGCCGTCCCGCTCAACTGTCTCGACGGCGTCGCCCGGCCGATCGGACCGTTCGGCCGCCGGCTGCCGAACGCGCTCGAGGAACATCTGCGGAAGGTATCGGCGGCGCTGACCCCTCCGGGCGCGACCGCCGTCCGCTAACTCGCTGGCGATCACGCGGTCCGGCGACGTAGCGTGTTCGCACACGAGAAGGGAGGTGGTCCGACGGTGCATAGTCCTGGGACACGTGAGGTGGCTGTCCGCTAGCCCCGTACGGGACGTCTCACGAACCGTTTCCACTTCATGCCTCCTTCGAGGGGAGTGAAGACGGGGCTCGCGAGAACCAGACAGCAACCGGGCCCCCGGGTGTCGTCCTCGTCCAGACGACCCGCCGCATCGCGGCGGAACCACCCGGGGGTCTTCCATGCCCGAGACCGCAACCCGAGACCCCAACCCGAATCCGCAGCCCGACTCGGATCAGCCCGGTGCGAATTACGGCGGAGGTCAGGCGGGGCTCAGGCGGGCGGAGGCGTACGAACGCCACTGGCCGTCGGCGCCGGCCCGGTCGAGTGCGTACGCGAGGTCGCCTTCGACCCGGCCGTAGAGCCGCCGTACCGCCGCGACGTCCGGCGCGGTCGGGGTGCGCACGACCGCGTCCGATCCGAGCTCGATGCGATACCCGTCGACCTCGCCGTAGCAGACCTGCAGGAACCCGGTCGCGTCGGCGGCAAGGAACTCGACGTCGGTCAGCCCTTCACCGGGACGCCAGAATCCCAACTCGGTGCTGACGGTCCCGTCCTGCGCCGTCGAGGTGGAGACATGCGAGAGAGTTGTACTGCCGGGAACCACCGCGATGTCGAGGCGCTGGGTGAACGGGACGTCGCCGAAGCCGACCCCGCCGCCGATCCAGCGACCGATCAAGAACGACATCGGGATCAGCTCGAACGCCAAGCCCTCGGGAATCTCGAACACGTTCCCCCTCAGCGCCGGAAGAGTCGAAAACTCGCGTAACCAGCGGCGATTCCGGCAGCGACGAGAACGACGACCAGCAGCCCGACGAACATGAGCTCCTGCATGCGTCCGATGCTAGGCCCCACCCACCTAGGCTTCTTCCCATGACTCGCCCACTGGTCGTCAAGGTCACCGCCGGCGCGGATTCCCCCGAACGATGTGCGCAGGCGTTCACCGTCGCGTCGCTCGCCGTCGCGTCCGGTGTGGACACCTCGCTCTGGCTCACCGGCGAGGCGTCCTGGTTCGCGCTGCCCGGCCGGGCCGAGGAGTTCGAGCTTCCGCATTCCGCACCGCTCGCCGACCTACGGGACGCGATCCGGGCCGGCGGCCGGCTCACCCTGTGCAGCCAGTGCGCGCAGCGGCGGGACATCGGCGGGGAGGACGTAATCGAGGGGGTCCGCATCGCAGGTGCCCAGACGTTCCTGGCCGAAATCCTCGCCGACGACGTTCAGGGCCTGGTCTACTGACCGAACATGCGGGCGACCGGCGGAACCCAGAGCCGTAGCCGCAGGTAGCAGAGGCAGCCCAAGCAGAGGCCGAAAGCCGCGTTGAGCAGGGCGGCGGCGAGTGCCAACGCGATCGCGGCCACCCCCAGCGCCGCGGGTCCGACGCCGTACCCGACGGTTCCGGCGACACCGAAGACGAAACCGACCAGCTGCGCGAAGCGGGGCGGGGCTTCGTCCTCGGTCTCGACCGGTGGGCCGAGGAAGGGACGGACGGCGTAGCGGAAGACCAGCCCGTACGGGGCCCGGCGCAGGCCCGCGAACGCGCCGGCCGCGAAGACCAGCGTCTGCGCCGCGGCGAGCTCCCACGACCCCGTCGCGAGTACCGCGGCGAGCACCGCACTGGTCACCCAGGCGGCGAACCGGAGGCTGCGGGCGTCGAGCTGCGTCCGGCTCACCGCGGACTCAGCTCGACCGTCGTGATCCGGTCCAGTGCCGCCCGGACCTGGGCCGGGCGGGGAATCCCGGCGGCACGGAATCGTTCCCGACCGGCCGCGTCGAGAACCAAGGTGGTCGGCGTCGAGGCAACGCCCAGCGTCCGCACCGCATCGAGATGGGATTCGGCGTCGACGTCGACGTGGACGACGCCCGGCGTGGAATCGGCTATCCCGGCGAGCACCCGGCGGGTTGCCCGGCACGGCTGGCAGAACGCCGTCGAGAACTGGACCAGCGTGGCCCGCTCACCGAGGGTGACCCCCAGGTCCGCCAGCACGGGCACCGGCGGCCTCGGCTCACCCGACCCGGCCGGCAGGGCTCGCAGCCGCCCCTGCCGAAGACGCCACACCATCCCGATCACGGCCACGACCACGACGGTCAGAACGAGAACACGCACGTCGTCCCCAACAGCTCCAGGCGCGGCGAGCTTCCCGTCACGACCGCGACGCGTCGTCCGGAACCGGCACCACCAGGCCGGTCGCGGTCGCGTCCACCCGCAGGCCGGCCGGCGTCACGTGCACGGACGTCACACCGAGCCCGAACGGCAGGACACCGGTGTCGACCTGGACGGCAAGTGCCGCGGTGACCGCCGGCAGCGTCGCGGCGGGTACCGGCGCTCCGTCGACGAGCAGCGTCGAGACGATCGGATCGAACACGAGGTTCTTGCCCGACATCGAAACCTGGTACGTACCGCTCGCCGACACCGTCCTGCCCGCGACGGCGATGCGCCCGGTGACCGTCAGCCCGCCGTCGACCGGGGTGATCGTGATCGAACGCTGCTGCAGGAAGGCACTCAGATCGGCGTAGGTGATGAGGAGGTCGCCGACGCCCTTGTCGATCGGGACGGAGGAGACGCGGCCGGCCAATGCGTCGGAGAGCGACACGTGTACACCGGTGAACTCCGCGTGGATCGTGTCGATCCGGACGCCGCCGCGACGGATGTCGTGTGCGGTGATCTTGATCTTGTCGTAGCGACCGCGCGCCGCCTGCGACAAGAACGGGAACCCGGTGATCGACACCGAGGGGGTTTCGCTCAGTTGAGCGGCGTTGCGCGCCTTCACCGCGATGGCGTGATCCGCAGCCTGCAGGGCCAGCCGGTCGCCGACGACGAACAGCACGGCCAGCGCGATGATCGCGACGACCACGATCCGCCAGAGCAGCCGTCTCATCCGAGCAGGACCCGGCTCAGCACGTAGGCCACCGGCGCACCTGATGCCAACGGGAGCAACGCGAAGAGCAGCAACGCCCGGCGGTGGGCGTCCGCGGCGGCGACGAGGAGGTCGGCGAAACCGGCGGCCGCGCCGGTGGCCAGACCGATCAGGAAGCCGTCGGTGTCGAGCACGACCCCGCCGCAGACGGCGCCCACCGTCGTCCAGACCAGCACGCCGAACGCCCCCCCGCCGGCGGTGATCCACCGGGGCACGACGAGGGTCAGCGCCCGAGCGAGCAGGCTGCCGGCGGTCAGCAGGGCCGTCGTGGCCAGCGCCGCGTCGTACCCGTGCGGCGCCGCGCGAAGGGCGACGACACACGCGCTCGCACAGACCACCAGGATCGTCGAGACCTGCGCCGCGAGCACCTCGGTGACCCGGCGGTGTTGCTTCGCGGCGAGTTGTGCCAAGACGGCCGCGAGGAGCCCCAGGGCGATCACCCCGGCAAGCGCGCCGACGACATCGTCGTCGTCCCGCGAGAGCAGCAAGTCGGCGGCGAGAGCGGAGCCGACCGCGAGGACGAGACCGACGAATCGGGACGGGGCCGACAGCAGGGCGAGCCACGACATCGCGAGCAGGATCTGCACCGCGAACACGACCAGGGCGAACGTGGGGTTGCCGGCCGGGACCGCCGCCAGGACGACACCCAGGAGCGCAGCGCCGAGCAGCCCGGTGACCACCGTCGGCAGGGCCGGGCGCGGGGGCACGCCCGATGATCCCATCGACGCCGCAGGCGGCAGCTCGTCGTGCCGAGCGTTCGCCGCGGTGCCCGAACTCATGCAGCCCATTCCTCGGCCCGGTTCCCGCGCGCCATCGAAACCAGAACGGTTCCCAGGCGGGCGGTGCGGTCCGGGGTCATCCCCGACTCGGCGTGCGCGAACCCCGGCCACGTCCAGAGGGTCACCGGCTCCCGCGCGGCGGCGTAGAGGTCCTCGGCGTTGTCCATCGTGAGATACGGATCGCGGTCGCCGTGGACGAGCAACAACGGCACCGGTGAGATCCGCCCGACCAGCGCGTCGGGCGGCATCGGCGGCGGCGACCATCCCGCCGCCGCGATCCGGGTCCCGAGCGCACGCCGAGCGAACGCCCGGCCCGGCGCGGTCTGGATCGCCCAGTGCAACCGTCGCATGGGCGGCGTCTCGGTGCGATACCAACGGCTCACCGCACTGACCGCGGCGACCGCGTCCACCGGGGCGAACGTCCGCACCCCGATCAACGCCGCGTGCCGAATCGCGACTGCGCCGCCCATCGAGAAGCCGAGCGTGACGACCCGGGCGTAGCCAACGGCGCGGGCGGCGGCGACCACCGCGTCGAGATCGAGGATCTCCTCGTCGCCGACCGTGCTCTCGCCGCCGGACGCACCGTGTCCTCGGAAATCGAAGACGTACACGCCGGCATGCCGGACCAGGTGCTCGACGACGGCGCGGACCTTCGGTTTGGCGGCCCCACCGGTGAAACCGTGGGCGACGACGACGGCGAGAGTCTCGTCCCGCACGACGGCGCCCGACCCGGGCGGCTCGATCGGCCAGTGCTCGGCACGCAGGCGCACCCCGTCGGCGGCGCACAGGTCGAATCCGGCCGCCCGCCCGACCGGGTCTTCGTCGGCCCGAAACAAGGACGCCACAGTGGAGTATGGTTCCGTACACGGCCAATTCATCAAATCCGGCAACGACGCCCAGGCCGCTCTGACAGACCGCCTTCCCGAATGAGGGGCGGGGCCCGCCATGTCGCGGCCCGCTCCTGGAAGCAGGAGTTCTCAGATGGGCGTTTTGCTGGTTCTCACCTCGTCGTTGGGTCCGTCCAGCGAGGTCCTGCCCGCACTGGGCTTGCTCGGCCACCAGGTGCACGTTCGTCCGGCTGAAGCGGCGGCGCTGCTCGACGCCCCCCCTGCGGACGTGGTCGTGGTCGACGCGCGCCGCGACCTCGCCGCGAGCCGTAGCCTGTGCCGGCTGCTGCGTACGACCGGTCTCGCGTCGCCGATGTTCGCCGTCGTCACCGAAGGCGGCCTCGCGGCCGTCAGCGCCGAATGGGGCGTCGACGACCTACTGCTGCACGGGGCCGGGCCCGCCGAGGTCGAAGCCCGGATCCGGCTGGCGCTGGGCAAGGTCGCGGTCGCCGACGCGGCCGTCGACGATGGCGTCGTTCGCGCCGGTGACCTGGTGATCGACGACCAGACCTACTCCTGCAAGCTTCGTGGCCGCTCGCTCGACCTGACCTTCAAGGAGTTCGAGCTCCTCAAGTACCTCGCCCAGCATCCCGGCCGGGTGTTCTCCCGGGCCCAGCTGCTCCAGGAGGTCTGGGGCTACGACTACTACGGGGGCACCCGAACGGTCGACGTGCACGTCCGGCGCCTGCGGGCGAAGCTCGGTCCCGAGCACGAACAGCTCATCGGCACGGTCCGCCACGTCGGCTACAAGTTCGTCACCCCGCCGCCCGCGCAGCTCGGGCTGGAACAGCCGGTCGTCGAACACGAGCGCCGGGCCACGGTCGTCGATCTGACCCGTACGGGCTGATGCCCGGGCGGTTTCGCACCGTTCCCTAGGGTGGGGGGGTGTCCGCGTCGCCCGAGATCCCCTCCGAATCGGTCGAGGTACGCGAACGCCTGACGTCCGGCGAGCAGGTCGAGGTACGCCGGCTCGTCGAGGCCGCGACCGACCACGACGCCGTCGCCCCGCTCTCCGAGCACGTCCTGCTGCAGCTGCGCGGCCCGGTTCACCGGGAGCCCGACGCGTCGCCCGGCGAACGGCACGTCCTCGTCAGGACCCCGGCGGGGGAGCTGGCCGGATACGCGCAGCTCGGCGTCCCGGCACCCGACGCGCTGACCGCGGCTGAGCTCGTCGTCGACCCCGCCCGTCGCGGACTCGGCTTCGGCAAGGAACTCCTGCGCGCGCTGGTTGCCCGGGCGCCGGGTGGCGACCTTGCGGTCTGGGCCCACGGCCGCCGGCCCGCGGCCGAGCGACTCGCCGCGAGCGCCGGCCTGCACGAAGGCCGGGTGCTGTGGCAGGTACGACGCCCGCTCGGCCCCGACCTACCGGCCCCGAGTTGGCCGGCCGACATCACCCCGCGGGTCTTCGTACCGGGTCAGGACGAGGAACGCTGGCTCGACTGCAACCGCCGGGCGTTCGCGAACCACCCCGACCAGGGGTCGTGGACGCGGGACGACCTAGAGGTCAGGGAAGCCGAGGGCTGGTTCGATCCGAGCGGGTTCTTCCTCGCCGAGCGCGCCGGCGAGCGACGTCTCGCCGGCTTCCACTGGACGAAGGTGCATCCGGGCCGCGGCGGCAGCGCCCCGATCGGCGAGGTCTACGTGATCGGGGTCGACCCCGACGAGCAAGGAACCGGGCTGGGCCGGGCCCTGCTGCTCCACGGCCTGGCCCATCTACGCGGGAAGGGCCTGACCGACGTCATGCTCTACGTCGACGACGACAACGTCCCGGCGCTGGCGCTGTACGAACGGATGGGGTTCGTCCGCGACCACGCCGACGTCATGTTCCGAACTCCGGCCCGCTGAGCCCGTTCCGCGACCGACCCGGCCCGGTTCGCTGGTCAGTGCGAGATGATCGACTCGCGTTCGCCGGTCACCAGGTAGGTCACCCGGCGCGCGACCGACACCGCGTGGTCGGCGAAACGTTCGTAGTAGCGCCCGCACAGCGTGATGTCGATGGCGGCCTCGAGGCCGTGCTTCCACTCCTTCTCCAGGAGGGTGACGAACAGCTGCCGGTGCAGGTCGTCCATCGCATCGTCGTCCCGCTCGAGCTCCGCCGCCTTCGTGAGATCGCGGGAGGCGATAACCGTGCCGGCCTTCGTGACGATCCGCTGCGCGGCCTGCCCCATTTCCAGGATGGTGTCGCGCACCTCGGCGGGAATGGCGCTCGCCGGGTAACGGCGACGCGCCACCTTGGCGACGTGCAACGCGAGGTCTCCCATGCGCTCCAGGTCCGCCACCATGCGCAGGCTGGTCACGATCGTCCGCAGATCCGTAGCCACCGGCGCCTGACGGACCAAGATGTCGAACGCTCGTTCCTCGACGTCCCGGTAGACCATGTCGACCGTCTCGTCGGCGGTGATCACCGACTCGGCGATCTCGAGATCGGCGTCGAGCAGCGCCGTCGTCGCCCGGTTCATCGCCGAACCGACGAGGTTCGTCATCTGCACCAGGGCCTCGGTGATCGAATCGAGCTCTTCGACGTACGCCTCACGCATACCGGCAGGCTATCCGTACCGAAGGAGGTCCGCCGCCCCCGAGGTGAACTACGGCCGTCGGGTTGGTGAACACTCCCGGCAACGGGCCTTCGAACCGATCTTCGAGGTATCCGAGCGGGACCTGCGTGCCTATTGTGAGCGTGACATGCCGGACCTCAGCTTCCGCCGCCGAGACGAGTTCAGCGACGACGCCGTCGTGCCCGGCGTATTGGGCGTGCCCGGGACCGCCGAGCTGGCTCTCGATGCGCTGGAGAGCCTTGCGGCGGCGGTTCTCGTCGCAGGCCCGGACCGGACCATCCTCTTCGCGAACCCCGCCGCCCGAAGGCTCGGTCTGGGTGGCCGCGGCGGCGCGCTGCCGCCCGTGCTCGCCGGGCTGGCCGCGGCGGCCCGCGCCGGTGACCAGGCGGTCGTCCGGCAGCTGACTCTCCCGTCGCCCGACGACCTCCCGATCCGGCTACGCCGCAACGAGCGGACCGGACCGGCGGTCCGGGCCCGCGCACACGCGCTCGGACCGGACGGTTTCGTGGTGATCGCGCTCGAGGACCTCACCGAGGCACTTCGGGTCGAGGCGGTGCGTCGCGACTTCGTCGCCAACGTCAGCCACGAACTCAAGACGCCCGTCGGCGCGCTCCAACTACTGGCCGAAGCCCTTCACGACGCGAGCGACGACCCCGACGCCGTTCGGCACTTCGCCCAGCGCATGACGATCGAGGCCGGGCGCCTCGGCTCGCTGGTCCAGGAACTCATCGACCTGTCCCGGCTGCAGGGCGCCGAGCCGTCCCAGGACTCCGCGCCGGTAGCGATCGAACGAGCGGTGGCCGAGGCCGTGGACCGCAACCGGCTGCAGGCGGAGTCGAAGCGGATCCGGATCGCCGTCGTCCGGGACGACACCTCACCGAATCAAAAGCATCCCGAACCGCTTCCGCTCGAAGTCTTCGGAGTCGAGGCCCAGCTGACCACGGCGGTCGCGAACCTCATCGAGAACGCGATCGCCTACTCCCCCGAACACACTCGGGTGATCGTCGGGATGCGCCGGCGCGACGACGTGGTCGAGGTCAGCGTCGCCGACGAAGGGATCGGCATCGCCGAGCCAGATCAGGAGCGCGTCTTCGAACGGTTCTACCGGGCGGACCCGGCCCGGTCCCGCGCCACCGGCGGCACCGGTCTGGGGCTGGCCATCGTCAAACACATCGCGACCAACCACGGCGGCGAGGTGGTCCTGTGGAGCGCGGACGGCAAGGGCTCGACCTTCACCCTGCGGCTCCCCGCCCACTACGCCGATCGCGACGCCGACCCGACCTGAGACGCCAACTAACCGAGATGAGGAACCCGTGACCCGCTTGCTCGTCGTCGAGGACGAGGCTTCGATCTCCGAGCCGCTGAGCTTCATGCTCCAGCGCGAGGGCTTCGAGGTCGCCGTCGCTCCCACCGGCCCCGAGGCGCTGGACGAGTTCGACCGGCACGGCGCCGACCTCGTCCTGCTCGACCTGATGCTCCCGGGGTTGTCCGGCACCGAGGTGTGCCGGCAGCTGCGGACCCGGGGAAGCGTCCCGGTGATCATGTTGACCGCCCGCGACAGCGAGGTGGACAAGGTCGTCGGTCTGGAGCTCGGCGCCGACGACTACGTGACGAAGCCGTTCTCCGCACGGGAACTCGTCGCCCGCATCAAGGCGGTGCTGCGGCGCGGCACCGAGAACGAGGAGTTGATGCCGCCGACCTTGACCGGCGGCCCGGTGCGCATGGACGTCGACCGGCACATCGTGACCGTCGGCGGCGAGACGATCCGGCTGCCGCTCAAGGAGTTCGAGCTCCTCGAGATCCTGCTTCGCAACGCCGGGCGGGTGCTGACCCGGGGCCAGCTCATCGACCGGATCTGGGGCAGCGACTACGTCGGCGACACCAAGACGCTCGACGTGCACATCAAGCGTCTGCGCTCGAAGATCGAGCCGAATCCCAGCGAGCCCACCCACCTCGTCACCGTTCGTGGCCTGGGCTACAAATTCGAGGCCTGATTCGCCGGACCGTCGACCAGCTCGACTTCCTTCCGGCTCCCTGTTCGTCACCTTTCCTTCACCTTGCGTTCATCTGCGGTCGGGTTCCCGGTCGTTTCCCGCTCCTAGCGTCGCGGACATCGGGCTCTTCGAGTCTGTCTTCTCCACTGTCCCGTCTGACCAGGAGGCACTAGACCGTGAAGGTCACGCCAAACCAGGCCCTCGGCGGCCACCGCAGCATGCCGCACCCGACGCGCCGAGCCGTCGCATTCGTCGGCCTCGTCGCCGGAGGCGCCCTCGCGCTCTCCGCCTGCGGCAGCGACAACTCCTCGACCTCGGCGCCGCCAGCCGGCGGCGGTTCCAGCAGCAGTTCGTCGTCCACCTCGTACTGCGCCACCGGCAACATCAGCGGCGGCGGCTCGACGTTCCAGCAGAACATCGAGCTCCAGTGGATCAAGGACTACCAGGCCAAATGCTCTGGCTCCACGATCGCCTACGCCGGTACCGGCTCCGGAGCGGGCAAGACGTCCTTCGGTAACGGCACCGTCGACTTCGCCGGCTCCGACTCCAACATGAACGACACCGAGCAGGCCGCCGCCAACGCACGCTGCGGCGCTTCGAACTACGCGGTGCAGACGCCGATCACGGCCGGCGCCGCGGTGCTCGTGTACAACCTCCCGAGCGTCAAGAACCTGCAGCTCTCGGCACAGACGATCGCCGGCATCTTCGGTGGCACGATCACCAAGTGGGACGACGCCGCGATCAAGGCCGACAACCCGAACACGACACTCCCGTCGACGACGATCGTTCCGGTTCACCGCAGCGACAAGTCGGGCACCACGAACATCTTCTCGAGCTTCCTGAAGGCCAACGCGGGTAGCGCGTGGACGTTGGGTGCGGGCGAGACGCTGACCTGGCCGGGCGGCCAGTCGGGTAACGGCTCGACCGGCACGACCGCGGCGGTCAAGCAGGCACAGGGTGGCATCACCTACACGGAGCTGTCCTTCGCCAAGCTGGACAACCTGCCGTTCGCGAAGGTCAAGAACGCCTCCGGCGCATACGTCGAGGCGAACGGCCAGAGCGTCTCCGCCGGCCTCGCCGACGCGACCGTCGACACCACGCACAAGGACGTCCGCGCCGTGGTCAACTACGGGACCACGAACAAGGACGCCTATCCGCTGTCCGCGGTCACCTACGTGATCACCTGCAACGCGGGCAACAAGAGTGCGGCGCTGCTCAAGGGCTTCTTCACCTACGCACTGACCGACGGCACCGGCGTCGACGACCAGCTCGGCTACGCGCCACTGCCCTCGTCGCTGCTGTCCGCCGCGAAGTCGCAGGTCGGCAGCCTCAGCTAGGCCACGAGCGGGGGACCGGCCGGGAACGGCCGGTCCCCCGCTCACCTCTCGGAACACCCAGCCGGGAGGCCTTGCAAGACCGGGCGAAATCGCAAGACTCGTCCCCACCCAGCTTCACCGCTCGACCCACACCGCGAACCGGAAGGTAGCCCTTGATGTCGGTGGCCAGCGCCCCGCCGGAGCGCGCCGTTGCCACGCGAGGCACCGGTCGCCGTGGTGACCGGATATTCCGTGGCCTGACAGGCGCCGCCGGCGCGTTCGTCCTCGTCCTGATCGTCGCCATCGGGGTGTTCTTGATCGTGCGGGCCATTCCGGCGATCCAGAAAGACACGACGAACTTCCTGACCACCAAGGTCTGGAACCCCGACGCGGTCCCCGCCACGTTCGGCATCGCCGCACTCGTCTTCGGGACGCTGCTCAGCTCGATCCTGGCGCTGCTCATCGCGGCGCCGGTTGCCGTCGGGATCGCGCTGTACATCACCGAGTACGCACCGGAGCGACTGGCTCGACCGCTCGGCTACGTAGTCGACCTGCTGGCCGCCGTTCCCTCGGTCGTCTACGGCCTGTGGGGCCTGAACTTCCTGGTCCCCTACAGCGACGACCTGCAGCGGTTCCTCGCCAAGCATCTCGGCTGGTTCCCCCTGTTCGACCTGGGCCACAACGGCGCCGTCGGACGATCGGTGTTCATCGCCTCCGCCGTGCTCGCGCTGATGATCCTGCCGATCATCGCCGCGGTGACGCGGGAGATCTTCCTGCAGGTGCCCAGGGCGAACAAGGAAGCGGCGCTGGCCCTGGGTTCCACCCGGCTCGAGATGATCCGTTACTCGGTCCTGCCCTACAGCCGCTCGGGAGTCACCGGCGCGATGATGCTGGGCCTCGGCCGGGCGCTCGGGGAGACGATCGCGGTCGCGCTGGTCCTCTCGCTCTCCTACAAGACGTCGTTTCACATCCTGGACGCCAACACCGGGGGCAACACCATCGCCGCGAACATCGCGAACCAGTTCCAGGGCGCCGAACCGCTGGGGCAGAAGGCGCTGATCGCCTCCGGGCTGGTGCTGTTCGTCATCACCTTCGGCGTGAACGCCCTCGCCCGCTGGGTGGTCTCCCGCAGCGGACGCCGGGCGGCCGCGATATGACCGCCGCGACCGCCACCCCGCTCCAGCCGGATTCGCTCAAGGCGACGTCCGGCAAGGTCCTCGGGCGTTGGCACCTGCTCGCGATCCTCGCGGGGTCGTTCCTGCTCAGCTACGTGCTCTTCGTGCTGACCCCGTTGCAGGGTCGCGCCGGCTTCGGCGTGACCGTCGTCCTCTCCTACGCGGTGATCACCACCGTGCTGTCGTTCGCGTTGGAGGGTCGCCGTTACGCCAGCGACCGGTTGCTGACGTTAAGCGTGCATCTGGCGCTGCTGGCCGCGATCGTCCCGCTGGTCGCAGTCCTGGTCTACACGATCAACCGGGGCCGCAAGAAGCTCTCGCTCGACTTCGTGAACCACTCGCTGAAAGGCATCGGCCCGTTCGACACGAACGGGGGCGAGTACCACGCGATCATCGGGACGGTCGAGCAGGTGCTGCTCACGATCGTGATCGCAGTGCCGCTCGCCCTGCTCGTCGCGATCTACATCACCGAGTACGGGCGCGGCCCACTCGCGTCCGGTATCCGGTTCGTCATCGACGTGATGACCGGCATCCCGTCGATCGTGGCCGGCCTGTTCATCTACGCCTTCTGGGTGTTGGGCCTGCACCAGGGTTTTTCCGGGTTCGCCGCCGCGCTGGCGCTCGCGATCCTGATGCTCCCCGTGGTCGTCCGCGCGTCCGAGGAGATGATCAAGCTCGTCCCGAACGAGCTCCGCGAGGCGTCGTACGCGCTGGGCGTGCCCAAGTACAAGACGATCCTGCGGATCGTGCTGCCGACCGCGTCGGCAGGTATCACGACCGGGGTGATGTTGGCGATCGCCCGGGTCACCGGCGAAACCGCCCCCCTGCTGCTCACCTCGTACATCAACCCGGCGATCAACACCTCGGCGTTCGAAGGCAAGCAGACCGCGCTCCCGACGTTCATCTTCGATCAGGCGGGCCAGGGCCGCGACATCAACTTCGATCGAGCCTGGGCAGCGGCCCTCACCCTCATCATCATTGTGTTGGTGCTCTACGTCATCGCCCGCCTGCTCACCCGCCGCAACACGTTGGCCCGGAGGTAGCCGTGTCCCTCGCAACCAAGACCCGGATGCTTCGGGTGACGCGCACCCTGGTCCGGAGGTAGTAAGAGTGTCCAAGCGCATCGAGGTCTCCGGCCTCTCGGCCTACTTCGGCAAGTTCCGGGCCATCGCCGACATGAACCTGACGATCGAACCGCGGTCGATCACCGCGTTCATCGGCCCGTCCGGCTGCGGGAAGTCCACCCTGCTGCGCACCCTGAACCGGATGCACGAGGTCGTGCCGGGCGCCCGCGTCGAGGGCAAGGTGATGCTCGACGACGAGGACATCTACGACGACAGCGTCGACCCGGTCACCGTCCGCAGGCACGTCGGCATGGTGTTCCAGCGCCCGAACCCGTTCCCGACGATGTCGATCTACGACAACGTGGCCTCCGGCCTGCGGCTGAACGGGGTTCGCAACAAGTCCAAGCTGGATCAGGCCGTGGAATCCTCGCTCACCGGCGCGAACCTCTGGAACGAGGTGAAGGACCGCCTCGGCAAGCCGGGCGCCGGCCTCTCCGGTGGGCAGCAGCAGCGCCTGTGTATCGCCCGGGCGATCGCGGTCGAGCCGAAGGTGTTGCTGATGGACGAGCCGTGCTCGGCCCTGGACCCGATCTCCACCCTCGCGATCGAAGACCTGATCACCCAACTCAAGGACCGGTTCACGATCGTGATCGTCACCCACAACATGCAGCAGGCGACCCGGGTGAGCGACGTGACCGCGTTCTTCAACATCGCCGGCACCGGCGAACCGGGCCGGCTGATCGAGATGGACTCGACCAGCAAGATCTTCTCCAACCCGAGCGAGAAGCGCACCGAGGACTACGTCACCGGCCGTTTCGGCTGACCGAGGCGTGGGGCCTGCCACCTCCGGGTTGTGGTCACCCGCCTCCGGGTTGTGGCCATTTCGCCTCGGCGTGTCGCGGGCGAAAAACCGGAGCGGCACGACGGAACGTAGGCTCGGCCGGTGACCCTCTCCGAGGCGCAGCCGCTGCGCATCGAGCGGGTCGACGACGTCCGCGATCCGCGGCTCGCGGACTACCGCTGCCTGACCGACGTGACCCTCAGGCTGCGGGCCGAGCCCGCGAACGGACTTTTCATCGCGGAAAGCGCGCTGGTCATCGAACGGGCGGTGCGCGCCGGCTACCCGCTACGTTCGGTGCTGGTCGGCGAGCCCCTGCTGGCGACCGTCTCCACGCTGTTGCCGGCGGGCACGATCGTGTACGTCGGCGACGCGCCACTCCTTCGCGAGGTCACCGGATTTCACGTCCACCGCGGCGCGCTGGCCTCGGTCGCCCGCCTCGCACCGCGATCGGTCGACGACGTCGTGTCCAGCGCCACCCGGATCGCCATCCTCGAGGACGTCAACACCCACACCAACGTGGGCTCGATCTTCCGTTGCGTCGCCGCGCTCGGCGTCGACGCCGTGCTGCTGACGCCGTCCTGTACCGATCCGCTCTACCGGCGCTCGGTTCGGGTCAGCATGGGTGCCGTCTTCACCGTCCCGTACGCCCGTTTCGAGACGTGGCCGCAGCCGCTGGAAGCGCTGCGGGACAAGGGATTCCGGCTCTTGGCGCTTACTCCGGACGCCGGCCTGGCACTGCACGAGCTGCGGCTCGAACCGGGCGAGCGGGCCGCGTTGCTGCTCGGCGCCGAAGGTCCCGGACTCACTCCCGCTGCCCTCGCGTACGCCGAGGCGGTCGGGATCCCGATGAGTGCGGGCATCGATTCGCTCAACGTCGCCGCGGCCGCGGCGATCGCCTGCTACGCGTTCGCCGACCGGGACAATTCGGGTGCGAGCCAACGCAGTCCCTCTGCGAATGCCGGGCGCCAGACGCCGTAGTCGTGACCGCCGGGTCGCTCCTGCAACGCCACGTGCTGCGCTCGGGCGGTGAGCTCACGGTCCATGTTCTCGATGTCGCGGCGGGCGCCCCCGTCGCTGCGGCCGACGTCGAGCCAGATCGACATGGTGGGTTCCGCGGGCATCGTCGGCACGTACGTGGCCGGCGTGTTGGCGGCGACGACCGAGGTCAGATCCGGCACCGGGCCGAAGAGTTTCGCCATACCGCCGTCGAAGGTGGGCCGGTCGAATCCGGACATGTCGAGGATGCCGCGGAAGGTGTCCCGGTGCCGCAGCCCGATGTTCAGCGCGCAGTACCCGCCGGCCGACATCCCGGCAAGGCCGCGCCCCTGTGCGGTCGGGATCGTCCGCAAGGTCCGGTCGATGGTGGGGACGACGTCGGCGGTCACGTACGTCTCGATCCGTTCGGTCGACCGGTCCACGCACTCGCTGTCGTTCGTCCACTTCCGGCTGACCCGGGGCGCGACCAGGATGACCGGCGTCCCCGCGGTCGCCGCGTCGAGGCCGGCTTTGGCGGCATCCGCTGCCCGGAACCAGTCCACCGGCGCGCCGGGACTGCCGTGCAGCAGGTAGACCACTGCGAAGCGCTGGCCGGGCTCGGTGAAGTACTGCGGCGGCAGGTAGACCATCGCCGACCGGTTACGGAACCCGCTGACGTCGCCGGGGATCGGGATGCTCACGACAGTGCCGTGCGGGTAGCTCCGGGTGCCGGGGTCGGCGACGACCCGAACCGACGACGACGGCCAGGTCGGCACCCCGATGACGTCGTCCACCCGTGGCAGGTACTGGTAGTGCGCGTTGACGGCGTCGGCGGCGGTGCCGATCGTCAGCAGAAGGCCCGCGATCCCCGCGACGATGGCCACCCGACGGTGATGGCGACGGATGCTGACGGCGCACGCGACCCAGCCGAGAAAGGCGACCACGCCGAACCAGATCAGGAACTGGGGGGTGATGACGAGCAGGTCGCCGACGAAGTGCGTGAGCCGATGCCACACTCCCGCCACGTCGACCCCTCACCTCGGAACGACTCCGGTCCGAGCTCCTCGCCCACCCCCGGCCGAGAAGAGACTACGTCGAGGTGGCCGCCGCGGTCTCGACCCTGCGTTCCGCGCGGGCACGGCGGACACGGTGGGTGACCCGGCGTTCGGCGTAAAAGCTCAGGAACGGGACGAAACCGGCGCACAGGACCGGAACCACGAAACCGAGGGACCACCGCTCCCGCTGCCAGAGCAATCCGGCGGTGAGGACGTAGAGCACGTAGAGAACGCCGTGCGCCGGGCCGACGATCTCGACCACGGTCGGCGAGTCGGCGCCGTATTTCAGCGGCATCCCGACGGCGACCAACGTCAGCAGGCCGAGGCCCACGACGATCGCCAGCGCCCGGTAGAGGACAAGCAGCGGATCCGAATCCTCCCGCCGTGCGCCGTTCACCGCTTGGGTTCCGCGTTCAACTCGGCGAGCCAGTCGTTCCACGCGGCCACGTCGGGATCCTCCTCGGCAGTCGGAATCGGGGGTCGGGGGACGTCAGGGGCAGGTTCGCGTTCCCGCGGAAGCCGCAACGCGGCACCGGCCAACCCCCGTCCGGCCATCGGGACCAGCTGGGGAAGCGGGCCGGACACCGGCCCCATCCGCGCGGCCGCGGCCGACGCCCCTTCGCCGACCGCATCGCGGTGCGCGGTGTCCCGGAGCGCCTTGAACCAGAAACCGATGAAGAGGGCGGAGAACAGCCACCAGTTGAAGGCGTATGCGGTGTTCTGCAACGAGCCGTGCTGAGCGACGTCCCACTGCCAATGCCCGAGAAACCCACACACCGCGGCGGCGGTCAGGCAGAACAATCCGCCGCCGATCCAACGGGGTGTGAAGGCGAGCGAACGCACGTCATGAGGGTACCTGCGCCAACCGTCCCGATCCTGCTCTGGAAATCCGCCGGCGGGGAACCGTCACGTTTCCCGCGAGCCGTCGTTGAAGCCGGCAGAAGACCTCGGGGCGGAAGGACGACCACCATGCACAACGAGCTGCGCGACGAAACGAACCAGCACCAGGCGCTCGTCGCGGCGTCGACCGTGGCGCGGCGAGAACACCGGCGCGGCAAGCACATCAGGCGGGGAGTGGTCGCACTCGGCGGAACTGTCCTGCTGGTGCTCGGCCCGGGTGCAGCCGCGTTCGCGTCGAGCGGGCCGCTGGGCCTGGGCGGCCTGCTCGACGGGGCCGGCGTCGACGTCAACGCGCAGGCCGGCCTCGACCTGGGAGCCGGTGGCGGGTCCACGCCGACGCTGCCTCCGTTGCCGACGGCGCCCACGCTGCCTCCCACCGGGAACCTCACCGGGACACTGGCGAACACCAGCACCGTCGCCGGCCTGCTGGATGGCCTCGGCGGCGACCTGAACCTCGACGTCGTCGGTGGGTCGACGACGCCGGACGGATCCTCGAACGCCGGGGGTTCGGGTAGCGCCGGTGCCTCGGCCGGCCCGGGCGGCTCGGGATCGAGCAGCGGCGGGAGCCCGAGCCTCGACGCCGACGATCCGTCGTCGATCCAGATCGGAGCGCCGGCCGGCGTCACCGCGGACGCGAACCCGACCCGAGTGCACGGCGACGCCAGCGCCACGGTCGACGCGGCCACGAAGAGCCGGGACGACGAGGCGGCACCCAGCCCGGCGGTGACGGACCGGGCAAGGACCGTCAGCGCGGCAGAAGCCACTCGGGGCAGCACCCCGTCCGGGGTTGCTTGGGAACTCGCCCTCGTCGCGTTCGGGGCGGTCGCAATCACCGGGGCGGCGAACGTCTACGTCATCCGGCGCACCCGAAGCCTCTGACGTGACGGCGCCCGGTCAGTCCTCCCGGCGCCGGTGCGGCCGGCGGTGGAGCGGCTGGGTCGGCTCCGGTGGACGACGGCGGCGGCTCACGGGACGAACCACCACCTCGTCCGGTCCGACCCGGAGTCGTTCGCCTTCGTGTTCGATCTCGATCGCCGACCCGTCGGCAACGGAGTACCGCGCCTCGTCGTGGGTGACCTCGACCCGGAGGTTGATCTCCCGCCAGCGAAGTCGAAAAGCCAAGCGGCTCAGCGCTTCCGGCAACTGAGGCGTGAACTGCAGGATCCCGCCGTGGTCGCGCATCCCGCCGAACCCGGCGATCAACGCGAGCCACGTGCCGGCCAACGAGGCGATGTGCACACCGTCCCGGGTGTTGTGGGCGAGGTCGTCGAGATCGATCAACGCCGCCTCACCGAGGTAGTCGTAGGCCAGGTCGAGATGACCGACCTCGGCCGCGACGATCGACTGGATGCAGGCGGACAACGACGAGTCCCGCACGGTGATCCGCTCGTAGTAGGCGAAGTTCCGTTCCTTCTCCACCGGCGAGAACTCGTCGCCACAGCGGTAGAGCGCGAGAACCAGATCGGCCTGCTTGACGACCTGCTTGCGGTAGAGGTCGAAGTACGGAAAGTGCAGCAACAGTGGGTAGTTCTCCGGCGCGGTGTGCTCGAAGTCCCACACCGCGTGGTGGGTGAAGTTGTCGGACTGCGGATGCACGCGCAGGTCCGGGTCGTACGGGATGTACATGCCGTTCGCCGCGTCCCGCCATGCCGCGATCTCCTCGGTGTCGACCGAGAGCGTCTTGGCATGTTTGGGGTGACGCGCGCAGACGTCCGCCGCCCCGAGCAGGTTCCGCTTCGCCATCAGGTTGGTGAACACGTTGTTGTCGGCGACCGCCGAGTACTCGTCCGGCCCGGTGACCCCGTCGATCCGGAACCCACCGTGCAGGTCGTGATGACCCAAGGAGCGCCACAGCCGGGCGGTCGCGACCAGCAGCGGAAGGCCGATCTCGACCTCGAACGCCTCGTCCCCGCTCGCCCGCACGTATCGCAGGACGGCGTCCGCGATGTCGGCGTTGACGTGGAAGGCCGCCGTCCCGGCGGGCCAGTACGCGGAGCACTCGTGACCACGGATCGTGCGCCAGGGGAACGCCGCGCCGGTCAGCCCGAGCTGGACCGCCCGTTCCTCGGCGAGCGGCAGGGTGCTCAGCCGCCACCGCAGTTCGTCCGCGGCGGCTCCCGGCGCGGTGTACGTCAGCACCGGGACGACGAAGGACTCGGTGTCCCAGAAGGCATGTCCGTCATATCCCGGACCGGTCAAGCCCTTCGCCGCGATCGCCCGCTGCTCCGCCCGGGCACCGGCCTGCAACACGTGGAACAACGCGACCCGGACGGCCTGCTGCACCTCGGCGTCACCGCCGACCTCGACATCCGCGTTCTCCCAGAAGTCGTCGAGGTACTCCCGCTGCTCCTCGAGCAAGTCCTCCCAGCCGGCGCGTTTCGCACTGGAGAGCGCGGCGACCACTTGGTCGCGGACCGCCGGCAACGACCGCTGACTCGACCAGCCGTACGCGAGGAACTTGTCGACCCGCAGGCGTTGCCCGGGCTCCAGGTCACACATGATCGTGACCCGGCCGAGGTCGGGGAACGCCTGGGAATGCGACTCGACGTCCGGTCCGTCGATCGTGTGGTCGGTGATCGCGGCCATCCGAAGGCGGCTCTGCTTCGTCTGGTGGATCAGCAACAGCGAGTCGTTGACCGCCTGGTGGTCCTCGCTCTCCAAAGGGTTTTCGAGGACCGCCGACACCCGTGGGTCGGCGCTCGCCGAGGGAAGCGACTCGTTCGCGACGAGCTCCGACTGCACGACGAGGCGGACGGGTTCGTCGACGGCGAAGACCTCGTAGCGGATCGCGGCGATCGACCGGCGGGTGAACGACACGAACCTGGTGGTGTGCAGGCGGATCTTCTTGCCCGCGGGTGAGGTCCATTCGCACGTCCGGTCGAGGGTTCCGGCCCGCAGGTCCAGAACTCGCTCGTGCGAGGTCAGTTCGCCGTACCGGACGTCGAACGGTTCGTCGTCGACCAGCAGCCGGATCAGCTTGCCGTTGGTGACGTTGATGATCGTCTGGCCGGACTCGGGATAGCCGAAACCGGCCTCGGCATAGGGCAGCGGGCGCAGCTCGTAGAGCGAGTTCAGGTACGTCCCCGGGAGTCCGTACGGCTCGCCCTCGTCGAGGTTGGCCCGCAGGCCGATGTGTCCGTTGGAGAGCGCGAGCACGGATTCGCTCTGCGCCAGCCGTTCCAGATCCAGACGCTGTTCGCGGACCTCCCACGGTTCGACGGCGTAGGCCTTCTTCGTGGTCATTCCGCAATTCCTTCTCCGCCGGGCTCGGGTTCCCGCGCCGGGCTCAGCAGGTCACCGAGGTCGTCGACGACGACGTCCGCGCCGTGCTCGGCGAGGTCGCGGGCCTGATCTGCCCGGTTGACCCCGACCACGAAACCGAAATGACCAGCCCGCCCCGCGGCGACACCGGCGAGCGCGTCCTCGAACACCGCCGCCCGGGCCGGCTCGACACCCAGCCGCTTCGCGGCCGCGAGAAACGTGTCGGGAGAAGGTTTGCCCGCCAGCCGATCCGTGGCCGCGACGACTCCGTCGATCCGCACGTCGAACAGGCCCTCGATGCCGACGGACGCGAGGACGTCCCGGCAGTTCGCCGACGAGGACACGATCGCGGTGCGAAGCCTGGCCTGCCGGACGCGATGCAGGTAGGTCACCGACGTCGGGAAGACCTGGACCTGACCGGCTCGGATCTTGGCCAGGACGAGTTCGTTCTTGCGGTCGCTGAGCCGGTCGATCTCCTTGTCGGGCAAGACGATCGACCGGCTCGCCAAGAAATCGCGGGTGCCGGCCTCTCGCGGCTTCCCGTCGACGTAACGGATGTAGTCGAGGTCGGTGAACGGGGCGAAGTGCTCAGGATCCCGGTCCCGGAGGAACTCGTCGAACATCTGCTTCCAGGCCGCGGCGTGGATGGTCGCGGTCTTGGTGATGACCCCGTCGAGGTCGAACAACGCGGCTTCGGTTCCCTCAGGTAGCCCCAGCATGAGTCGAGCCTACGAGGCCGCACCCACGACGGAGGGTGTTTCGGGCGCTTCGTCCGCCCGGCGAGCAGCCCCCTGGTCGTGGTCCCGCAACGGCAACGTCACCCGGAACGTGGTTCGGCCGGGCACGCTGTCCGCCACGATCGTGCCGCCGTGAGCGGCGACGACGGCAGCGACGATGGCCAATCCCAGCCCGCTGCTCCCCGCGCCCCGCGAACGCGAGGAGTCACCTCGGGCGAACCGCTCGAAGATGTGCGGGAACAACTCCGGCGGGATGCCGGGGCCGCCGTCGGTGATCGTGACCGTCGCCGAACGACCGTCCGACGCCCGTTCCAGGCGCGCGGCCACCACGGTTCCGGCGGGCGTGTGCACGCGGGCGTTGGAGAGCAGGTTCGTGACGACCTGGTGCAGCCGGTGCGAATCCCCGGTCACCGCGACCTGATCGTCCGGGAGCTCCAGCCGCCACTCGTGATCGCCGCCCGCGGCATGCGCGTCGCTGACGGCCGCCACGAGCAGCGCCGACAGATCGACCTCCTCGCGGGCGAGCGCCCGCCCCGCGTCGAGCCGGGCCAGCAGCAGCAGGTCGTCGACGAGGGTCGCCATCCGTTTCGATTCCGCCTCCACCCGCTCCAAGGCATACGCCACCTCCGGCGGGGTCTGGGCACCGGTGCGACGGCAGAGCTCTGCGTAGCCCTGGATCGACGCGAGCGGAGTCCTCAGTTCGTGACTGGCGTCCGCGACGAACTGCCGCACCTGCATCTCGCTCGCCTGCCGCGCGCTGAGAGCGGCGTCGACGTGATCGAGGAGCCGGTTGAGTGCGGCACCGACCTGCCCGATCTCGGTGCGTACGTTGGTCTCGGACGACGGAACCCGGTGCGGCAGTTCGACATCGCCGCTGGCCAGCGGCAGTTCCGATACCCGGACGGCGGTGGCCGCGACACGACGCAGCGGCCGCAGGGTCAAGCGGATCAGCACGCCGCCTCCCGCGATCGCGACGATGATCAGACCGCCGGCGATCAGGCCACCGACGACTGTCAGCCGGCTGATCGTCTCGTCGACTCCCGAGAGCGGCAGGCCGGTGACGAGCATGGTCCCGGCCCGGCCCGGCACCGAGAGGAGGCGGTACGAACCGAGCCCGGACACGTCACGGGTATGCGCATGCCCGTCCCGGGGCAGGTCGAGCAGCACGCGCTTCGCCCCGTCGGACAGGGAAGTGGCGGACGTCGAACCGTCCTTCGTAGCGAGAACCCCTGCGGCAGTGACGTTTCCGCCCGCGATCGTGGCCCCGAGCGTGCCGTCGGACTGGCCCGGCATCAGCAGGTACGCAGGCACCTCGTCGTCGTCCCCGCCGCCGTTCGCAGCGGGCCGTGGCCCGTGGTCGTTTCGGGCGCCTGCCACGGCAAGCTGGCCGTCGAGCCGGTTCTCCAGGTAGCCGTGCAGTTCCGCACGGATCGCGAAGCCCGCGACCACCGAGACGATCGCCAGCAGACCGGTGACCGTGACGAGCAGCCGGGCGCGCAACGAGAGCGTCATCGTCGACCGTCAGGCCGCGGGCTTGATCACGTATCCCGCGCCGCGGACGGTGTGGATCATCGGCGCGCGGCCGGCATCGATCTTCTTGCGCAGGTAGGAAATGTAGAGCTCGACCACGTTCGCCTGGCCACCGAAGTCGTAGTGCCAGACCCGGTCGAGGATCTGCGCTTTGGACAGCACCCGCCTGGGATTGCGCATGAGGAAACGGAGAAGTTCGAACTCCGTCGTGGTGAGGGTGACCATCTCGCCGCCACGGGTCACCTCGTGGCTGTCTTCGTCGAGGACCAGGTCGCCCACGGTCAGCGCGGCGCTCTGCCGGGTGGAGGTCAGACCGAGCCGGCGTAGCAGCGCCCGGATCCGGGCCACGACCTCCTCGAGGCTGAACGGCTTCGTCACGTAGTCGTCGCCCCCGGCGGTGAGACCGGCGATCCGGTTCTCCACCGCATCCCGCGCGGTCAGGAACAGGACGGGGACGTCGGCGGCATCGGCCCGCAACCTGCGCAGGACCTCGAGTCCGTCGATGTCGGGCAGCATCATGTCGAGGACGACCGCGTCGGGCTTGAACTCGCGGGCGATGCTGACCGCGGTGCGCCCGTCGGCCGACGCGCGCACGTCCCAGCCTTCGTAACGCAAGGCCATCGACAGCAACTCGGTCAGGTTGTTCTCGTCGTCCACGACGAGAACACGTACCGGCGTGCCGTCGGGGTGGGTCAGAACCTCGCGGGCGGATTCGGGTCTGCTGCCGCGACCCGACGCGCCGCGGTCCACGGTGGGAGAAGCGAAGGTCGGTGTGCTCACCGACCCACTGTCTGTCGCCGGCCTCGGGAACCACTGTGCCGGCCCTGAGGGGATCCTGTGGATCGTCCAGGCGACGCCCGGGCCCGGTTTCGCCGAATCGCGTCGAAGCTGTCGAATTCCGGATGGTCGGAACGTCGTAGGGATGTACGACAATCGGACCCGCGCAAAGCCCACGCACAGACTTGAGCCTCGCGCCGCTCGTTCCAAGCTCGTTCCAAGCTCGTTTCGCCTGTTCGCACCGAACCCGCAGGAGAGCCCGTGACCACCTCGACAGCGACCAGCGGCGCAGCCGAACCCGACAGGCGCCGCTGGTTGGCGCTGGCCGTTCTCGCGCTGATCCAGTTCATGCTCATCCTGGACGTCACCGTGGTGAACGTGGCGCTCAACGTCATCAAGAAAGACCTCGACTTCAGCCAGTCGAACCTGGCCTGGGTCGTCGACGGCTACGTGCTGACGGCCGGTGGGCTCCTGCTCCTGGGTGGCCGGCTTG